>VOFG01002969.1_pt1 | contig 58184 bp, 70 predicted proteins | sample 5384171 | NCBI WGS metagenome assembly VOFG01 (sample SAMN12384726, study PRJNA508395) | human gut metagenome | isolation source: healthy gut F | host: Homo sapiens
ATGGCATACTATTGTGAGGTACATCCCGGTGTTATTTCCGAAGCGATGGGGCATTCTTCCATCACCGTGACGGAAACGTATCTGAAACCTTTCAAGAATAAGAAAATTGATGAAGCGAATGTAGCGGTTATTTCTTCCTTGAAGAAGGTCTATCGTGCAGGTAAGCTATTGAATTAGAGAGCTGTTACTTTGTAGGTAACGGGAAGAAAAGACGCTGCAAATATGGGCATATTTTGGAAAACATGCAAACAAAATGATATTTTTTCTGATAAACTACTAAAAAAGGAAACACACTGAACAAAACTGCGGATTTTTTTTGAGAAGAACACGGCCTGGTCTTTAATTTTGCAAAAGATTTCCCCCCTCTGCCATCGTCTAAGAGCAGGGGTTAAAAATATTCTTTACTTATTTAATGAATGTAGCTCGCAGACGCTCTGTCGGGGTGGAAAAGTATGCTTTCCCGTTACCTACAAAGTAACGGAATACTAAATAATAAGAACAGTATTAGAAAGGGATTCAAAATGCGAGATTATTTACTTTTTATTTTTTTAAATTTATAAATTTAAAGTTTTTCAATTATGAACAAAAAGTTTTTAAGTGTGATCCTGTTTGGAGCCTTGATGACGGTTTCTACGGGCACTTTTGTCTCTTGTAAGGATTATGATGATGACATTAATAATCTACAGGAGCAAATTGATGGTCAGAAGAATGATCTGAACAGCAAAATTACTGCTGTAGAAAGCTCAATCAGCAGTTTGCAGACTGCTCAGAGTAGCTTGCAGAGCGAGATTGCTGCTGCTAAGGATGAGGCTTCAAAAGCTGCACTTGCCGCACAAGAAGTCTGCAATTGCAACAGCAAAAGCTGAATTGGAAAAGGTAAAAGCAGAATTGCAAGCGGCCGATAAGGCTGATATGGCAACAGTAGACGGGAAGCTGGCTGAAATATCCGGTCGTATCCAAACACTGGAACAATTCAAAACTACCACTGAAACAACTTTGGCAAAGCTTTAAGCGCAGCAGATACTAACTTGCAAAAAGCATCACTACTCTGGCTTCGATGTTCTTGCAAATGCAGAACAAATTGGTAGGAATAAAAGCTGCCATCGAAGCTCAAATCGCAGCTTTGGAAGCATACAAGGGAACAAATGATGATGCCATTGCAGGTTTGAAGGCTGACTTGGAAAAGTTGCAGGCTGGTGAACTGACAGAAGCAATGGTTGCAAAATTGCAGCACAAGTAACTGAAGTCGTAGGTGCTAAATTGGAATTGATTTCTGCTGCATTCAGTAAAGCAGTCACTCATGTAGAGTTGTGCGACTACACCTTTGGTGGTGGAAACGAGGACCATATTATAGCAGGTGCATCTTCAAGAATGGATTTGCGTACTACTCTGGCTGTAGAAGACCGCGTGTTCGGTAAGGGTAGCACTGATGAAGTAGAAGCTAAAAGCTTTTACACCATTGCTAACCAAAAGGAGTTTAAGAAAGGCGAAAGAGCATTCTTGACTGATTCTGTATTGATCCGTGTATCTCCGACCAATGCAACCTTAACCGAAGGACAGATTTCATTCGTAAATTCGGCTCTTGGCAATTTGGACAAACTTGTTACTGTAGAGAAAGTAGAACAATTCAAAGGGACAGTTACACGTGGTATCTCTGCTAATGGATTGTGGAAAGTTGTCTTCAAACTGAACAAGGAAAACTATACCGAAGAAAACTACCTGAAAGCAGCTAAGTTTGACTATAAGAACGGTACTGCTGAAGACAGACTTGTAAAGGAATTGAAGAACATCAGATATGCAGTAGCCGTTACTGACAAACCGGGTGATGTAGAACGTAATGTAACCAGTGGATATGATTTGTTCTTAGGCTCTGATTACGAACCTCAATATCAATTGACCTTCAAGGTTAATGATAAGAATGTCAGTGCTCTCCGTAACCGTTTCCAACAAGCAGAAGATCAAACATATGTTGCTGACGCCAACAAAAATTGCTTTACGACTACAAATGGAACGTTGACAATGGTGAGCGTGTAGAAAAGGATGGTTCTTATGAGTCTATTATTGATGCTACCTACAGTTCTGGTACGTGGAGAGATCAAGATCTTTGGTGGAACGGTGACAATCGTAACACTAAGTCTTTCTTCTCTACAAAAAGTAGGTGAAAAAATTTACAGTAGAATTGGATGGGTATGATGACGACCAGATCAGTGGTATCTACGGTTTCTATGTAGTACTTGATGAGCAGCGTGCTGTAGAAAGTGCTCCATCTGAAATCAGAGCATGGAACTCTTATGAATCAGATATCAAGGGCTTGAATACTATTACTACTAACAGTAAGATTGAGATGTCTATCGATACAGAAAAAGCAGATGGTGACATCATCGGTTTCCGTGTGTATGCTGTAAATCATGACGGTTCATTGGTTGACCCGGATGGTAAAAGCATTCTATGTAGCAGTAGGTGACATTGATGCAATGACTACTACGTTGAAGGCTGATTATATTCCTGTATGGGATGCTACGGCTGGCGACTACAAACGCGTCGTTGAGTTCGCTTTGGATGAGGAAATTCAGCAAATGCTTGTAGATAAATATAATGAGGGTTATAGTTACTCTAGCTTGGTGATTGATAAAGATAATAACCCGACTGCAACTACCGCATTCATTCGTCGTTTCAATTTTGACAATGACAAGGTGATGAATATAACATTAAGTAATTCTTTATCTCAATACAAGGATAATGGTACTTTACAAGATGTACTTTAACATCCTCAACAAGAAGAAGGTAGTTGTCAAGAAAGTTGCCATCGAAATCACCAAGAAGTTCTGCCTGAATTCTGCATTCTCTGCTAAAGCTAACCAATTTGATGCTGAAGGTGCAAAAGTTGTTGAAGTAACAGATGCTACTTGGAACTCTAACCCAGTTCACAATTTAGGTACAGCATTCAATGGCATCTCTGATCCTGACAATAGTATCATTGACCACAACTACATTTACTTGTTCGGAAAAGAAGATTGTATTCAACTCAACTCTGAATGATAACAGATATGGATTCAAACTTGATGTAAATGATAAGGATGCAGCAGCAGATCTCTTTGCTGATAAGTCTGCAGGAAAGATCTACGACATCAACGTATCTTATATTTATAATAATGTATCTTCCGAGTCAGTTGACAATTCTTATACTGTAAAAAGCTCCGGCAGCTAAAATTTCAAATTGAGATTAGTATGTGGTGAAGGATTTACTTCTGAATGGAAAAACTTCGATGATAAGAAGAATCCAATTAAACAGGTATTGAAATATACGGATCGAGAAACGAAAGTTAAGCCTTGCTGACATCTTGAAGTTTAAGAAAGGTGGTGTAGATTATACATCCACATTCTCTGCTGACAACATCAAAGAATGCCACTTAGCTTCTAACAGTGTAGACGATGAATACTTCACAGTAACATTTGATGCTGTAAATCAGGAATTTGTATTCACATCAAAACAGAGCGCTAACCCGCCGACTAGTGATGTAACTGCAACTCTGAAGTTTACTATGGTAGATAGCTTTGGACATGAAAATGCAGAAGAATATCCGTATTTCACTATTAAAGAAAAATAAGAGAAAACAGTTGAATGGTGGTATTTGTGAAAGTAGGCCATTCCTTTATAATCTTAACAGATCCCTTTATATTTCCCTTTAGTTACTACTTTTATGTAACATTCCCCACTAATTAAGGAGATGGTTAAGAATACAGAAGTCTGGACTTGTGAAAGTATAGCTTCTTATAATAATGAAGGACGTTCCATTGTATTCCCATGGAACGTCCTTTTTAATTTTTGAAATAATAGCGAATATGATGAATAAAAATATAATTCTATTTGTATTCCTCTTTATAAGTTCTTCCACTCTCTTTGCTCAACAAACTGGTAGTACGAATGAACGATCTCGTGTGAAAGAGGAAGGAAAAACTGTATTCAACCCGCATTGGTTTTTGTCAGTGCAGGGTGGGGCTGCTTATACCTTGGGTGAGGCTGATTTTGGAGACTTGCTCTCACCATCAGTTGCAGTAGCTCTTGGTTATAAGTTTACTCCTTTGTTTGGTCTCCGTGCTGCAGCGAGTGGCTGGCAGGCTAAAGGAAGCTGGGTAAATCCGACCACCACTTACTCATATAAGTATTTGCAAGGTAGTATAGATGCCATGCTCGATCTGAGTAATTTGTGTTGTGGCTTTCATCCCAAACGATTTTTTCAATGCTTATCTTTTTTCTTGGAGTAGGCTTGAATGGTGCTTTTGATAATGACGAAGCTGTAGACTTGGATGCAAATGGCTATAAACTGCATCACCTGTGGACAGGTAAGAAACTTTTTGTTGCGGGCCGTGGAGGTCTAGGCGCAGACTTCCGGCTGAATAATCATATAGCCATTAACCTGGAAGTAAATGCCAATATGCTATCTGATAAGTTCAACTCCAAACAAGGTCGTAATGCTGACTGGCAGTTCAATGCTTTGGCTGGTCTTGCCTTTACATTTGGAAAGAGCCTCTAAAAAAGACAGCTCCGGTTTATTATGAGCAGGAACAACCGACTGTAACAACCGTAGTGGAGCAACCTGCTTCAGCGCCCATAGTGGAACAGCCGCAGCCTAAAGAAGAAAAGATCGCTAAAGAACCTTTGAAACAAAAAACGTCTTCTTTGCGTTGAACTCGGCACGTATTCAGACAGATCAACAATCTAAGATTGCTGCTCTAGTCGAATATATGGAGAAGAATCCCGCTGCCAAAGTGAATGTGACAGGTTATGCAGACAAGGAAACCGGTAATCCGGTAATTAATCTGAAACTGTCCGAAGTGCTCGTGCAAAGAATGTTGCCGAAGCATTGAAGGCAAAAGGTATTTCATCTGATCGGATTGCAATTGATTTTAAAGGCGATACAGTACAACCTTATTCCACTCCAAAGGAAAATCGTGTCAGTATCTGTATTGCAGAATAATATTTCCCCGTTCTTATGTGAGATGCAGTTTTTCCCTGTTAGCCTCTTCATAAGAGGAAATCTCACAGTAAGAATATATGGAAGCTGATGCTTGTGAAAGTGTGGACTTTATATTCCCTTTTTCACTTGAATGTGAATAAATAGTTGAAAGTGTGGCAAATGAAAGTCCTGTGCTTGTGAAAGTATACCTTTTAATATTTGCCACCAAGAGGATGCCTCCTTTATTCCCCACAGGCATCCTCTTTTTTTATTCATTCCTTTGGATCTTCAAAAGCTATCTTTATGATTGCTAAAGCATAGCTTTAAGTGGCCATCGCGGGAGATGTTACGAACATTCTTTATGATATACAGAACAATAATATCGTTATATTTGTATGTCATTATTTCGGGCAATGGAAAGCGAAAGGCTCTGTTTCAAGAGGAATTTTGGGGAAAAGGGAATAACTTCTTGGGAACCACCTTTTAAAGTATTATTTAAATCAATAGACGATGGGGAATTTAATTTCATTTATTTCCGTTCTGGTCTTTAGCGATACCGTAAATCACCATTCCGTGGTCGTCGGTAGTTTCCCAGTTGTCGAATGCCACCTGGCGCATTTCCTGAGTGACGTCAATTTCCGGATGTGGTTTGGTTGTCATTATTTGACGTTTGTTGGCAGTGGTCAGGCCAGTCCAACGGGCCATATCCGAACCGGAAAGTTCAGATTCTTTGTTTATATCCGGCATTACGGCAACACCGTCACGGGTGAAACCCTTGTTCGCTGACGTCACTACCCCATGCGAATGTATATCCTTGCTTTACAGCGTTGTCCATTACAGCCATGAACTCGTCAAGCGGAAGATTGTAGGACAGACCATTACGCCAGTTGTCCTGAATCTCGATAGCGAATTGAGAATAGAAAGGATGGTGTGTATATGAAGTCAATGAAACATAGTCGTCGGATTCAGTCCGAGTGATTCAGCGAAAGTCTTCGGAGTATATTCCTTGCCTTTGTAAGTGAAGTTTTCAGGACATTTTCCTAAGTATGTGTCATAAATGGCTGCCAGACCGTTCTTCCATACCGGAGTCAGTTTAGTGAGTTTACCTTTGGCGATCGCATTGATGTATCCTTCTGCAACAGCGTCCAGTTCATTGTGTACCGGCAGAGTATCACCATACATGATACCCGGCATTACTTCCTGTGGAACGATACCGTAATTTTGATGCAGTACATCACATCATAGAAACTTCCTCCCGGCGAGAAAGAACTGTCGCCATGATAGCGTACATAATTCACTCCACGATCTTCCATCGTTTTGTGTACTACGAACATTTCCGAAAGGTCGTATTCACCTTTACCCAAACGTAGTAGTTCTGATTCCAGGAATCCCAGAGAGTTGAGAAACTCCAGCAAGTGCTCGAACGATTCTGGTTCTTGAATGGAAGTAATCGGATTTTCTTTCACTGTTGTGAAAACGAAGCCCTCTTCGGGTTTTGTGTCTTGTGCCGTCATGCTTAGGCTGAATAAGCCCAAGGCAGCGATAAGGATACTCTTTTTCATTCTGATGAAATTAATATTAAATTGTTTTGGTTACAAAGATATGGATTCCTTGGAGGAATTCCATATTCTTGCATAGATTTTGCATAAAAAAAAGAATAAAAAATAGTGTATATTCTATTTTTTCATGAACAAAAAAGGAAAGAGAATTATTTTCAATTCACTTTCCGCTTTTTTTATTTTATTTTAATTCCGAGATTCTCTAAATCATGACGGGTAACAGTATAGTTTTCTCCGGTTTTCATGCGTCTCATGACTAATTTCCCTACCTTTTGGCATCCTCTTTCTCCATGAAAGGCTTTTTTTACCCGAAATGGCGGGAATAAAAGGCTGGAATATCGTTATATGGTTATTGTGAGATATTTGATAGCCGTATCCTCCGTTTACTTCGATTGTTTCGATCGAATAATGCGTGTCGGAGGTGGTTGCTACGGAAAATGCCAGGCAAATGGCAGCTGTTAATATTCCTGCAACAAAGAGCCGGCTGCTGTTTTTCTTAGTCATTCTCTTCCCATTCATATGGATGTAACTCCCAAGTATCGTCATAATAATAGCTGCTGCTGCCTCCGGTAGTGATAATACCTCGTCTGCCGGTAGAGAAACAAATCGCTTTTGTGCGTGCACTTCCTTCGAAAGGAGTGTAGTCAAAATCATCTTCCGTGTCACTACTACGCCATAAATCTGTGTTGGGGTCATATATCCAGTAAGTTATTTCGTAGGCTTGAACCGGATGTTTGCCCTAAAGTTATGTAATGCCTGATCGTCTATGACAAAAGCACAGCCGTAGGTACGGGTGATTGAATTGTAATCATCATCATAATCATCACTGCTCTGGTACTTGATGTCCCGGAGACGGGTCCATCTAGTTCTCTTCACTCTTGCTGGGATCGAATTTCCAGAAGTCATCGACATCCTTACCATTATTTGTTCCTCCGACAATGTAGGCGACATTATCGATAATAAAGGAGAGTCCGCCGGTTCTTTTCTGACCGCCGAATCCGTTGACGATAGTCCATTGGTTGCCGGAAGCGGCTGTCGGATCAAAACGGTAAAAGTCCTTTGTCTGTTTATCATCTTTAGACTGTCCGGTGCCCACATAACCGTAATTACCGATAGCGAAGGCTATGGCGTTGATCCGGGCATCTCCGGGGTAGTCATCCATCTGTTTCCAGTGTCCGTTGCCGGTTCATATTCCCACGTATCTTTTAAATATGCATATCCTCCGGTATGTAATGGATCGTCGTCTTTCTATATACGGTGTATCCCGTAGTCACATATCCTTTGGAGTTGATGCAAATCCGGCAGCGCCGTTCCGGGCTGTTGCATCGTCGGGCATATCTTTGCATTGCGTCCACCAGTCGTTATCAATATTATATTCCCAACAGTCTCTTTCCCGTTGGTCTTTTCCCCGATATCCACCGCACAAGTATCCTCGGTTACCTATCACAAATCCGGCTGCGTCCTCTCTTGCCCTTCCATCGAAGTCGGAACGGCGATACCACACTCCTAATGTGTCATCATCATCATCTGAACATGAGAACATGGATAGCATAGCTATTGACACTAATAACAGTTGTAGTTTTTTCATTATTTCCATTCGTTTTATTACGTTTTAAACTTGGCGCAAATGTAGTTATCAATGCGGTTGAAGAGAAAAAGATATCGACAAATAGCCCTATTTTCTCTATCTAACAAATGCGAGTCTATAAATAGCGGGAAATAGTCGATTAATTTTGGGGATATTTTCCTAAAGGGGTTCCTTTGCAACTCAAAAATAAGATTCGTTATGAGACTATTCATTACACTTTTTTATTCTTTACTGTTATTTTGTATCAATATTCTCTTGCAGGGATGAATCCTCTTCCATTGGAAGTAAATGGGTAGAGAGTTCTTTTATAAATGCTAGTGACAGATACGTGTATGGTGACTCTAAGCACATTCTAAGCGATTCTCTGGCAACTTCGGGAGATACGATCTGTCAGATCGGGCGATTTAAGGATGATCTTTACGGAGAAATAAAAACTTCGTTTTATGCGGAATATCAAGTACCTTCTCATTCACTTAATGAGACTACTGACTATCAGTTTGACTCTATCACGTTCAAATGGTATACTTCCGGGGATTATCTGGGGGATACACTGGTCTATCATCGTATTGACTTATATAGTTTATCACAAGGACTCTCTCTGGAAGATAACGGTTACCTTTTTAATAAGACCAACGTTAGCTATAACCGGAATAATCTTCTTGCTACTCTTTCTATACGTCCTACACCCGGCTACCGGAACGAGTTACATGAAACGCCTGCCTGACGAATGGGGAAAGAAGTGGTTTAATTTAATGCTGGAAGATAATGAATGTATGGAGTCTCAGGATCGTTTCCGGGCTTTCTTCAAAGGAATAGCTTTTATTCCCGATGAAAACGGGACGTGCATTAACGGCTTTCAGGTGAACGATTCGAGTTTTTGTATTACCCTTTATTATCATGAACTGAAAGAGAAGCCTACGGAACAGACTTTAGTGTTCAATGCCAGCAGTTCATTGAATTATACAAAGGTGGAACACGACCGTACCGGTACTCCCATTGGAGAATCTCTCAAGGCAGGTACAGATTATAATCTGCCTTCTTCCGAGAGTGATCATCAGGTGTATCTGCAAGGCTGACCGGTATGTATATCAATCTCGAATTTCCCTATCTGAATAATCTGAATCAGAAAGGGAGGCTTGTCTCCATTGAAAGTGCGGTACTCAAGCTCTATCCTATCAAAGGTACGTATAACGGAAAGTATCCGTTACCGAAATCGTTGACTCTCTATACGGCAGACCAGAATAATTCAACTCAAAGTGTCATTAACGGACATTTCCGGGAAATACCGTACAAACGGGAAGCCTGGTGGAAGATAATGTCTATTATGAAGATACTCACTATTCGTTTGATATCACCTCGTTTATTCAGAATAATCTGGGGACAGCGGGGGAGAGCCGTGAGAAATTACAGTTGTTCCTCTCCGACAATGCTTTTTATAATACCGTTCAGGGAGTGGTTTTCGGAGATAGTAAACATCCCGTGAATGACCATAATAATAATGTATCACTCACTATTTATTATAAGACATATACGAAATGAAAAGAAGAGTTTTATCTATCCTTATACTAAGTGCGAACTTATTGAATGTAGCTGCCCAAAATATGACGAGCTCTCCGGCTTCCATCTTCGGACTGGGTGAATTGTCCACCGGAGAAGGCGGAATCTATTCCGGTTGGGGGGAGTCGGCATCGCATTGCGTGGAGAAAATGTGATTAATAGTGCCAACCCGGCTTCTTTAACGGGATTATTGCCGCAGTATTTTCTTCTTCGATTTGGGAGTTAGCGGGTCTTATGAAAAGTATTCACAGTCCGGTGCAAACAATCATTCTTTTAATGGTAATCTTAATAATTTGGGTGCCGGGTTTCGTATTGCCCCCGGTGGTATGGGGCTATTTTTATGGCTCCTGTCAGTAGTGTGGGGTATGCCATATCGCTCGAGCAGGATGTGGCGGGTACAAATGGCGAGACTGTGACTTCACTTTTTTCAAGGGGAAGGCGGATTATCCAAAGTTGGAATCAGCGTTGCTCATCAGTTGTGGAAAGGGCTTTCGCTGGGAGCTAACTTTTTCTTATGTGGGTGGTACTATTACGCAATCGGAGAGTCAGGGAAGTGCTACGGAAACAAACAGTTCGTATAAACATACAGTGTATGTTGATTTTGGATTACAGTATACTTATGAGATAGAGCGTGACCGTTCGTTGGTAGCGGGTGCTGTATATGGATATTCCCAGGATTTGCTTCAAGACAACGATCATTCGGTAAGTAGTAGCAGTAGTAGTGGGAGTATTACAGAAAAAAGGTAAGAAGTATCGTACCTGCTTACCGCAGTTTTTCGGAGTAGGGGTATCTTATAATACGTTGCGTTGGATGGCTTCCGCCGATTATAAGTTTGTTGACTGGAGTCGGTTGGAGTCTTCTCGTTCTAGTTTTAGTTTTCATAACCAGCACCGTTTGATGTTGGGAGGAGTTATACATTAGGGAATCCCTATCGGAAACCTGTACGTCTGTTACTCGGGGCCGGAATAGGGGAATTCGTATCTTTCTATTCAGAATAAGACGACAACTAATTATTATCTCAGTACCGGAATTAATTTTGAATACCGTAGCCGCAGTACGCTTTCGTTAGGGGTAAAATATACAGATCAATTTAAGGTAAGTTCAGGGAGGTTTCAAGGACAGAAACTGGCTTTCTTCCTGAATATCACTTTCTCGGAAAAGACTTACAGAGCTAAATTAAAATAAAATAGATAATAGTATAAGGGTATCCTTTGGGTACCCTTTTCTTCATTATTTATTGCCTTTCGGTGTCACTATATAGTCTTCTTTTATGAATTCATCGTAGACGCGTTTCGGATGGTCGAACGGTGCAGTTCCGTTTTTCTGTTCATTGAAGTTTTCCCGTCGGAATTGTTTCAGTTTCAGATTGTCTTCAGCATATTCTCTTAATTTTTTATGTTCACGTCCATAGAGTGAACTTTCAGTAACATCAGAATCAAGCAAGCTTTCCTTAGGGGTGATGGTGGGCAGGAGCACTTGTTCCAATAGGCCACGATAGGCACCGTTATATTCACACCAGACAAGATCGTTAGCGACAAATATACGGTAGGAGTACTTTGACCATGCGGTTTTAATCTCAATGGATTTGGCATAGATTTCAATGGTTGCTTCTGAGCCATACGCTTGGTCACGGATCACAACGGTCGTCCGACCGCTAAGTTCTTCTTTTCACGGAAGTTTGCCATTTTCCGGAATTCATGATTTCTTCAATAATTTCCGGCAACTTTTCTTTAATCTCAAACTGTATTCTCATGGTGCTTGCCTGCGGGCAGGACTTTTTTTAATTTCCTCCTTAAAACAATTAAGCTAGCCTAAAGTTACGTAGATTTGCAAAAAGCAAAAAAGATCCTTTTTCATGTTTGTTATCGGTATGGAACTGGACTTCAGTGTGCTGAAAAATAAGATAAATGAAACGCTGGTGATCAGTCATGCCGGTATTTTAGTACCTTTCTTTCTGGGTATCCTGTCTTCTTACTGGATTTACGAAACGTATGCCGCCGATCATACTCCCTTTCTGCCTTTTGCCTTGTTTATAGGCATCTCCATGAGTATTACCGCTTTCCCCGTGCTGGCGCGTATCATTCAGGAACGAAATATGACCAAAACTCCTTTGGGGACTCTTGCGATTGCTTCTGCTGCCAATGATGATGTGACTGCCTGGTGTTTGCTGGCTGTTGTTATTGCTATTTCAAAGGCAGGTAGCTTTGCCAGTGCTCTCTATTCTGTGGGATTGGCTGTAGCGTATATTGCAGTCATGTTTTTGGTTGTGCGTCCGTTTCTGAAAAAAGGTGGGAGAGGTGTATGCCAATAAGGAGGCGATCAATAAAACGTTTGTGGCATTTATCCTGTTGATTCTGATCATTTCTTCCTGTCTGACAGAGACTATCGGTATTCATGCTTTGTTCGGAGCGTTTATGGCAGGAGTGGTGATGCCGTCGAATCTGGGTTTCCGAAAGGTGATGATGGAAAAGGTAGAAGACATTTCTTTGGTTTTCTTCCTACCGTTATTCTTTGCTTTCACAGGTTTGCGTACGGAGATAGGTCTGATCAATAGTCCGGAGTTGTGGATGGTGTGTTTGCTGCTGGTGACAGTGGCCATAGTCGGTAAGCTCGGTGGCTGTGCCATAGCTGCCCGTCTGGTGGGTGAGTCATGGAAGGATAGTCTGACAGTGGGTACCTTTAATGAATACGCGCGGATTGATGGAGTTGGTGGCATTGAATATTGGTTACGAAATGGGAGTTCTTCCCCGTCTATTTTCGTAATTTTGGTCATTATGGCGCTAGTTACAACCTTTATGACCACTCCGCTGCTACATTTAGTCGAACGTTTCTTTGTACATCGGGAAGAAAAAGTTATCTTTGAAGCGCAAACTTATATTTTGTTTTGGTCGCCCGGAGTCGGGCGCAGTCTGCTTTCCATTTATGATTTGTTATTCGGGAAGCAGTTGAAGAAAGAACATGTGATTGCAGCGCATTATACAGTGGGTACGGATTTGAATCCGTTGGATGCCCAGCATTATGAAAGCGAAAGCTTTGCTTTACTCAACCAAAGAGCTGTCGAACTGAATATTCAGGTGGACAATCACTATCGGGTGACGGATGTTTCTGGTACAGGAGATGATTCATTTTATTCGCAAAGAGCATCCTGATATGTTGCTTTTAGGAGCCGGTAGCCATTACCGTCCCGAAATGCCGGGAACTCCGGGAGCTATTTTATGGCTGACGCTCTTCCGTGATAAGATTGATGACATAATGGAACAGGTGAAATGTCCTGTTGCCGTATTTGTGAATCGTAATTATCGGGAAGGAGCACTGGTTAGCTTTGTTCTGGGAGGAATGATTGATGTATTCCTACTTTCGTATCTGAATATAATGTTGCAAAACGGTCATTCGGTGCGCCTTTTCCTTTTTGAAACGGACGATGAAGAGTTTCATCAGTGCATAGATGACTTGTTGGCTCATTATGCTGATCAGATAGTAGTGGTATGGTTTGCAGGAGTAGAAGAATTAGTAACCAAAGAGAGAGATGGATTGCTGGTAATGAGCCATCTTTCCTATACAAAATTATCCGAGGATGAGTTTTGTGATGCGGGAATTGTCATCATTGCTGGTTATTCGTCGGAATAAGAATAAGGGAGAAAAAAATGAAAGACTTGAAATTGGATGAACATACGGGGTTAGTACTTGAAGGAGGCGGAATGCGGGGAGTATTCACTTGTGGGGTACTTGACTATTTAATGGATCATGATATTCGTTTTCCTTATGCGATCGGGGTATCGGCAGGAGCCTGTAACGGCTTGTCGTATGCATCCCGTCAGCGTGGTCGTGCCAAATACAGTAATATCGACCTGCTGGAGAAGTATAATTATATCGGCTTGAAACATCTGCTCAGGAAGCGTAACATTCTCGACTTTGATTTACTTTTCAACGAATTTCCCGAACATATTCTTCCTTATGATTATGATACATACTTTGCTTCTCCCGAACGTTTCGTGATGGTAACCACGAATTGTATGACAGGAGAAGCCAACTATTTTGAAGAGAAACGGATAAAAGCCGTGTGATTGATATTGTCCGGGCATCCAGTAGCCTGCCTTTTGTTTGTCCTGTCACTTATGTGGATGGTGTTCCGATGCTTGATGGGGGCATTGTAGACTCTATTCCCTTGCAGAGAGCTATTGCGGACGGTTACACCCGTAATGTGGTTATACTTACCCGTAATCGTGGTTACCGGAAAGACACGAAAGATATCCGTATTCCATCGTTTGTGTACCGGAAATATCCGAAGTTGCGTGAAGCATTGAGTCGTCGGTGTGCAGTTTACAATGAACAGCTGGAAATGGTGGAACAGATGGAAGATGAAGGAAAGATCATCGTTATCCGTCCGCAGAAACCGGTGATGGTGGACCGGATTGAACGGGATGTACAGAAACTGACGGAATTTTATGAGGAAGGATACGACTGCGCAAGAAATCTGTTTGAATTTTAAGTAAATAATGTGAATCAGCAGTTGAACCAAAACCGTACGATTTGTAATCAGATGTATGAAAGAAGCATGGAGGACTTGACAAACCGCTTTTTATGTTGTATATTTGTAAATAGAAACCGGAAGAAAATTCAATAACATTGATAATATAGACGAAAAATGAGCGATAATAAGTATTATATAATAACAGATTGCAGGCATTCCCACTTCGGGTAATGCTTGTCAGATAATCTGGTACAAGCTAAGGGCTGCGATTCTTTATGGGAATTGCGGCCCTTTTGTTGCCTAAAATTGATATTTCTTGCAGCAAGTTCGAAATTCGAGTTTATAATAAACTTGGGGGACGTTTATAATAAACGGTGAAAGAATTTATTAATAAATGATCGGGAGTTACTGCATAATCAGTCAATGTCTTTCGTACAGATGTTGGTGCTGATGTTGAAAAGTTCTGTATCTTCTAAGTAAATCGATGAATTATCGCTACACTACTTCCTTTCTCTTTTTTGTGTCATTGAACTGAGTTCCTTACGAGGTCAGGAGAAGAATAATCTTCGGACTTAATTCTTAGTTTCGCTTTATTAGCTATTAATGCGAATCGGCGGTTGATTCAAATCTGAATCGAAAACGAACAAAATCCAACTACTGATTCGCATAAATAATAAATGCCCTGTTTGGCTGATAGTCTGCACGAAGAATGCGGACTATATCTGTGATATTTATATATTTCTATGTAATATTTCTACGAATACTCTTCTTTTTCTTCAATTAATTCGATTTTAAGTCATTATTAATTCGTTTTTGTGGTATTTATTAAGGGATGCCCTTTACTTTGCTGAAAAATATTTTTTGGCAGACGTAATAACATAACATGAAAAATAAAAAAAGAATAACATGGTAAAAAGGTTTGATTGGTTGTTGGTGTGTTTATTGTTTTCAATAGGGGTGATGGCACAATCCGGTGGGAAACAGTATAATTCTTACAAAGGATTGGTCATGGCAGGTTATCAGGGGTGGTTCAACACCCCTGGTGACGGCTCGGGCCGTGGTTGGCATCATTATAATGGACGTAATGGTTTTCGTCCGGGGTCATGCTCGGTAGACCTTTGGCCTGAAGTGTCGGAGTATAAGAAACTCTATAAGACTGAGTTTTCCTTTGCTGACGGTAAACCGGCTTATGTTTTTCTTCTCATGATGAATCTACGGTTGATGTACATTTTAAATGGATGCAGGAGTATGGACTGGACGGAGTATTTATGCAGCGTTTTATTACGGAGATACGGAACGAAAGCGGATTGAAACACTTTAATAAAGTACTGAATTCAGCGATGAAATTTGCCAATAAATACGAACGGGCTATCTGTGTGATGTACGACCTGAGCGGCATGCAACCGGGAGAAGAGCAGTTGTTGCTGAAAGACATAGCAGAAATAGCAGAACGCTATTCTTTAAAAGACCATGCAAAGAACCCTCTTATCTGTATCACAATGGTAAACCGCTGGTTACGGTTTGGGGAGTCGGATTTAATGATAATCGTCGCTATGGGCTGAAAGAAGCCGCTCATATTATTGACGGCTTGAAGTCACAGGGATTCAGTGTGATGCTTGAGTACCTACGCAGTGGCGTACACTGAATGGGGACACAGAATCAGATCCCCGCCTGCATGAGCTTTATCCGAAAATGTGATATCATGATGCCTTGGTTTGTAGGGCGTTATAATGAAACGACTTATCCCAAGTATCAGAAACTGGTGGAAGAAGATATTCAGTGGGCAAAGAAGAATCAGGTAGATTATGCTCCGCTGGTCTTCCCCGGTTTCTCATGGGGAAATCTGAAGGGGAAAGATCATAATTCGTTTATTCCCCGCAATAAAGGTTCTTTCCTTTGGACGCAATTGATGGGAGCCATTCAGGCGGGTGCTGAAATGATCTACGTGGCTATGTTTGATGAAATAGATGAAGGGACGGCCATCTTTAAATGTGCTAAGAAGGTTCCCGTAGGTAAAAGTACATTTGTGCCCCTTGAAGAAGGCGTGGAAAGCGATCATTATTTGAAATTAGTGGGAGAAGCCGCTAAGATTTTAAGAAAGGAAAAAAGCTGTGGCATTTAGTGCAAAGCTGGATACGAAAAGTCCGAATCCTTTTATTCGGCATATGTATACCGCTGACCCGTCAGCGCATGTATGGGAAGATGGCAGATTGTATGTGTACGCTTCTCATGACATTGCTCCTCCGCGTGGATGTGACTTGATGGACCGCTATCATGTATTCTCGACTGATGATATGATTAACTGGACGGATCATGGAGAAATCCTGAGTTCCGACCAAGTGCCGTGGGGACGGAAAGAAGGAGGTTTTATGTGGGCTCCGGATTGTGCTTACAGAAACGGCACCTACTATTTCTACTTCCCCCTCATCCCAGCGAAACAGACTGGAATGATAGCTGGGAGATCGGTGTAGCTACCAGTGACAAGCCTGCGGAGGATTCAAAGTACAGGGATATATTGAGGAATGGATCCGTTGATCGATCCTTGTGTATTTGTGGACGATGACGGACAGGCCTATATCTACAATGGTGGCGGTGGTACCTGCAAAGGTGGCAAACTGAAAGATAATATGATAGAACTGGATGGGCCCATGCGGACTATGGAGGGACTTTCAGACTTCCACGAAGCGACCTGGATACATAAGTATAACGGAAAATATTACTTGTCTTATTCTGATAATCACGACGACGGAGAAAAGCATAACCGAATGTGTTATGCCATCAGTGATTCGCCTTTGGGGCCTTGGGAATACAAGGGAATTTACATGGAACCCACCGATAGTTATACCAACCACGGCTCTATTGTCGAGTTAGGGCTGGGGCATTCCCGGTATTCCTCATTTGTATGTACCGCCCATTACAAAGGTGGAAGCTGTACATGGCTTCTCATATGGTAGTGGAGCTACTATCTTTCCCCAGGCTCTTGCAATGGGGGCAACTTGGAATAAGAAGTTGACAGAAGAAGTGGCAATGGCAGTTGGCGATGAAACTCTTTCGGCAGGTACTATGCAGGCATGGTCTCCGGTACTGGATGTAGCTCAGGATGCCCGTTGGGGACGTTGTGAGGAAACATTTGGAGAGGATCCGGTTTTGGTATCGCAAATTGGTGGAGCTTGGATTAAAGGCTACCAGTCTATGGGGTTGTATACTACTCCGAAACATTTTGGTGGTCATGGTGCTCCGTTGGGAGGACGCGATTCTCATGATATAGGATTGTCTGAACGTGAAATGCGCGAAGTACATTTGGTTCCGTTCCGTCATGTGATTCGTAACTATGATTGCCAATCTTTGATGATGGCTTATTCGGATTTCCTGGGTGTTCCGGTAGCTAAAAGTAGAGAATTACTACATAATATTTTGCGTGAGGAATGGGGATTCAGCGGCTTTATCGTTAGCGACTGTGGTGCTATAGGTAACTTGACTGCCCGTAAGCATTATACGGCTAAAGATAAAATAGAAGCTGCTAACCAGGCTTTGGCTGCCGGTATTGCTACAAACTGTGGTGATACTTATAATGATAAGGAGGTGATACAGGCCGCAAAGGATGGACGTATCAATATGGAGAATCTTGATGAGGTGTGCCGCACAATGTTGCGTATGATGTTCCGCAATGAACTGTTTGAAAAAGCACCAAACAAGCCGTTGGACTGGAATAAGATTTATCCGGGGTGGAATTCGGATAGTCATAAAGAAATGGCACGTCAGGCTGCTCGTGAATCTATTGTACTGTTAGAAAATAAGGATAATATTTTACCTCTGTCTAAAGACATGCGTACGATTGCTGTGTTAGGTCCCGGTGCAGATGATCTTCAGCCTGGTGATTACACGCCTAAACTTCAGCCTGGTCAGTTGAAATCTGTGTTGACTGGTATCAAACAAGCGGTAGGAAAACAGACAAAAGTGATTTATGAGCAAGGTTGTGATTTTACAAGCTTGGGTGAAAACAATATTGCAAAGGCGGTAAAAGTAGCTTCACAATCAGATGTGGTGCTATTGGTTTTGGGAGATTGTTCAACCAGTGAGGCTACGACAGATGTATATAAAACATCCGGTGAGAACCATGATTATGCAACCTTGATTTTGCCAGGTAAACAACAGGAATTATTGGAAGCTGTTTGTGCAACTGGAAAACCTGTTATATTGATTCTTCAGGCGGGGCGCCCTTATAATCTGTCTAAGGCGTCAGAGTTGTGTAAGGCTATCCTTGTGAATTGGTTGCCGGGACAAGAAGGTGGCCCGGCAACAGCAGATGTGCTGTTTGGTGATTATAATCCTGCCGGTCGTTTACCGATGACTTTTCCACGTCACGTAGGTCAGCTCCCTCTCTATTATAACTTTAAAACTTCCGGTCGTCGTTATGAATATTCGGATATGGAATATTATCCTCTTTACTATTTCGGATATGGTTTGAGTTATACTTCATTTGAATATTCTGGTCTGAAAATACAGGAAAAAGAAAATGGTAATATTACAGTGCAGGCTACTGTGAAGAACATAGGTCAACGGGCCGGTGATGAGGTGGTACCAGGTGAAGAAAAACTGATTCCGTTCAAGGCTGGCAAAAGAGAATAAGCAGCCTGTAGCGTTTACGACCAAATACAAGATGGTGTCTATGTAGTACTAATTTATTCCCCTAACTTTTAATACAATGAAACGACTTCTTTTCATATTATGGATATTCTTGTTGTCCGTAAGCTTTGGGCTGACAAAGATGAAAGCCGATGTACGGATGCCGCTGATCTTCGGTGATCACATGGTGTTGCAGCAAGACACAAAGATTGCCATCTTTGGATGGGCTGATGCCGGAGAAACTGTAGAGGTAGTCTTTGCCGGACAGAAAGTGAAAACTACTGCTGACACTGACGGAACATGGAGAGTGAACCTGAAACCGATAAAAACGAAGAAAGAAGGGCAGACTCTGACGATTGCCGGTAAGAACAAACTTGTCTACTCGGATGTGTTGGTAGGCGATGTATGGGTTGCTTCCGGACAATCGAATATGGAATGGGGAATAAAGGTAAGAAAAGAATATGCTGACGATATATCCGCTTCGGAAGATCCTTTGCTGCGTTTGTTCTTTGTTCCCAAGAACACGTCGTTAGAGCCATTGACCGATATTGAAGTTCCTCAGGGAACATCTAACCCCGAACGGGCTGCCAGATGGGTGCTTTGTACACCGGAGATGTTGGCTAAGATCAATGGACAGGGCTTTTCGGCGACTATTACTTTGCACGTGATATGCGTGCTGCAAACGGACGCCCGTTGGGAGTTATCCAGTCTGCATGGGGAGGTACGCGTGCAGAAGCCTGGACCAGTCTTTCCGGATTGAAACAAGAACCGGCTTTGGCTCACTATGTAGCTGCGTATGAGAAGAATGTGAAAGATAATCCGGAAATACTCGCCACTTATCCACAGAAGCAGAAAGAATTTGATGAAGCGGTAAGGGAATGGGATAAAACGGTAGGAAAAGAATGGAATCAGGCACAAAAAAGAATGGGCGATAGCTGTGCAGGCAGCACAAGCAGCCTGGAAAGCCGGCTCCTCCCAAACCACAGCCCAGCGTTCCCCGTCCGCCCAATCCGCGTAAACCGAATGGGGGAAATAATGGTCCGTCAATCTGTTTAACGCAATGATTTCTCCTTTAATCCCTTTGAGTATAAAGGGAGTCATCTGGTATCAGGGAGAATTTAACTCCGGCGGCTCTGGAAAAGAATATGCTACCCTGTTCTCCCGGATGATTACGGATTGGAGAGAAATGGGGAATCGGTGATTTTCCTTTCGTATATGTGCAGCTTCCAATTTCGAACCGGTAGATCCCGAGCCGTCTGTCGAAGGAAACGGCTGGCGCTGGGTACGGGAAGGACAGTTGAAGGCCTTGAATCTGCCCAACACGGCAATGGCTGTGACAATCGATGTAGGAGATCCTTTCGATTTGCATCCGGTAGATAAATACGATGTCGGACACCGGCTGGCTCTTGCTGCCCGAAAGCTGGCATACGGAGAGAAAATTGTCGGCATGGGACCTCTTTATAAAAAAGATGTCTGTGAAAGGAAATAAGATCATTCTGGAGTTTACTAATCAGGGTAAAAAGTTGGTGATGGGAACTTCTCCGTACATCCCGGCAGGAAAACCGCCTCATCCGAAACCGACGAAGCCTGACAGGCTTCGGCATTGCAGGAGCGGACCGTAAGTTTGTATGGGCGGATGCGGTGATTGAAGGAAATAAGGTGATTGTGTCCAGCAGTGAAGTGGCTGTACCTCTTGCCGTACGTTACGGATTTTCCAATAGCCCCCGTTGTAACCTGTATAACGAGAAAGGCTTGCCGGCATCTCCTTTCCGCACGGACAAAGCTGGGATAAATGATGGGGAGAGTAGGGGCTTACCATGTTTGTTATTAAATAAGGTAGAAAAAATGATCATGATGAAAAGGTATAAAAAGATTTTGTTGACAGGTGTGTTGTCAGCCTTGTCTTGTTCATTCGTTCACGCACAGGAGCTATACAAGAATGAAAAATGCGCCTGTGCATGAACGAGTGATGGATTTGATTTCACGTTTGACGGTGGAAGAGAAGATAAGCCTGCTTCGTGCGACTTCTCCCGGCATTCCCCGTCTGGGCATTGATAAATATTATCATGGCAATGAAGCATTGCACGGAGTTGTCCGCCCGGGACGTTTTACCGTATTTCCACAAGCCATCGGACTGGCAGCTACCTGGAATCCGGAGTTGCAGAAAAGGGTCGCTACAGTAATCTCGGATGAGGCACGTGCCCGTTGGAACGAGCTGGATCAGGGAAGAGAACAGAAAGAACAGTTCAGCGATGTGCTGACTTTCTGGTCGCCTACTGTGAATATGGCTCGTGACCCGCGTTGGGGACGTACACCGGAAACGTATGGGGAAGATCCTTTCCTGAGTGGAATAATGGGAACAGCCTTTGTGAACGGACTGCAAGGAGATGATCCGCATTACCTGAAAATCGTTTCTACTCCCAAGCATTTTGCCGCCAACAACGAAGAGCATAATCGCTTTGTCTGCAACCCGCAGATATCGGAGAAGCAACTGCGCGAATATTATTTCCCTGCTTTTGAGATGTGTGTGAAGGAAGGAAAGGCCGCTTCCATCATGTCAGCGTATAATGCGCTGAATGATGTGCCCTGCACGCTGAATCCGTGGCTGCTGCAAAAGGTGTTGCGTCAGGACTGGGGATTCAAAGGATATGTGGTTTCCGATTGCGGTGGACCTTCCTTGTTGGTGAATGCACATAAATATGTGAAGACGAAGGAGGCGGCCGCCACTTTATCCATCAAGGCGGGACTCGACCTTGAATGCGGTGATGATGTATATGACGGCCCTTTATTGAATGCTTACAAACAATATATGGTATCGGATGCCGATATTGACTCCGCCGCCTATCATGTGCTGACGGCCCGCATGAAACTGGGACTTTTTGATAGCGGGGAACGAAATCCGTATACTAAAATCTCTCCGTCAGTGATCGGTTCGAAAGAACATCAGCAGATAGCTCTGGACGCTGCCCGCCAATGTGTCGTTTTACTGAAGAATCAGAAAAATAGGCTTCCGCTGAATGCTGACAAACTGAAATCAATCGCAGTAGTCGGCATCAATGCCGGCAAATGTGAGTTTGGCGATTACAGCGGCGCTCCGGTAGTAGAACCGGTTTCCATACTACAAGGTATCAGAAACAGGGTAGGCGATCGGGTGAAAGTCGTCTATGCTCCCTGGAAATCTGCTGCCGATGGGCTGGAACTTATTCAGGGAGAGAACTTCCCGGAAGGACTGCAAGCTGAATATTTTGACAATACCCGCCTCGAAGGCAACCACGAGAGTGCGTAAGGAGAGTTGGATCAACTTTGAACCTGCCAATCAGGCTCCCGATCCGTTCCTGCCTAAATCTCCGTTGTCTGTCCGTTGGACGGAAAGTTGAAACCGACCGTTTCCGGTCGCTATACTTTCAGCTTTACATCCGATGACGGTTGCCGCCTGAGCATTAATAATCAGATGCTGATTGATGCATGGCAGGCACATGCCGTATCTACGGATTCCGCTTCCATTTATCTCGAAAGCGGGAAAAAGAATACCAGTTGAAAGCGGAATATTATGACAACCGGGATTATGCCATTGCAAAGTTGCAATGGAAAGTGCCGCAGATAGGAAAGGCAACTCGGCTCGATTTGTACGGTGAAGCAGGAAAAGCGGTGCGTGAGTGTGAGACGGTAGTTGCCGTATTAGGACTCAATAAGTCGATAGAGCGTGAAGGACAGGACCGGTATGATATTCGAAGCTTCCGGCGGATCAGAGAGAGTTTCTGCAGGAAATTTATAAAGTGAATCCTAACATCATTGTTGTTTTGGTTGCAGGCAGTTCGTTGGCTATTAACTGGATGGACGAGCATATTCCTGCCATTGTGAATGCCTGGTATCCGGGTGAACAGGGAGGAACCGCCGTTGCCGAAGTATTGTTCGGTGATTATAATCCTGCCGGACGTCTGCCGCTCACCTACTACAAGTCTTTGGATGAACTGCCTCCGTTTGATGATTATGATATAACCAAAGGGCGTACTTATAAATATTTCAAAGGAGATGTCCTTTATCCTTTCGGTTATGGTCTGAGTTACTCTTCTTTTACATACAGCGATCTGCAAGTAAAAGACGGGGCGGTGAAGTCACCGTTTCATTCCGGTTAAAGAATACCGGTAAGAGAAATGGCGATGAGGTTGCTCAGGTTTATGTGCGGATACCGGAGACCGGAGGAATTGTACCTTTGAAAGAATTGAAGGGATTCCGTCGTGTTCCTTTGAAATCAGGAGAAAGCCGTCGGGTAGAGATTAAGTTGGACAAAGAGCAACTTCGCTATTGGGATGTAGAAAAGGACAGTTTGTAGTACCGAAAGGGGCATTTGACATAATGGTTGGCGCTTCTTCCAAAGATATTCGTCTGCAAACAGTCATTGATTTATAGACTTTATTTAAATTTGAACCGGAAAGAAGATTAAGATTATATTCACTGAGGTAATGCCTTCTGATTGCACAGTCTGTGTCACCCTATTGGCACAGTTGTGCCACCGCACTGGCACTGTTATGCCAAGCCTTTTGGCACAGTTGTGCCAATAGGGTGGCACAAGCGTGACACAGTATGGGGCAATCTTAAGACATTACTTCTTAAAATTTAGTATTATGAGAAACAAGTATTTGCGTTTTGCAGATGTATTATTTCTACTTAGCTTTGTGGCAGGAACTACGATGATGGCTTGCTCCGAACAGCCTCATCAACCGACCTTGAAGGCAACTTATAATAAGCCTGCCAAAAAACTGGGAAAGTGGAAGCTCTGCCTATCGGTAACGGTTATATGGGGAGCCATGATTTTTGGTGACGTCTACGTAGATGTCATCCAGACAAACGAACATACCTTGTGGTCGGGAGGCCCCGGTGAAGATCCGTCTTACAATGGAGGACATCTGAGAACTCCGGAAGTGAACAAGGATTATCTCCACAAAGCGCGGGTGATGTTGCAACAGAAGATGAACGACTTTACCGCAGACCGTTCTGCATATATAGATGAAAATGGAAAACTGATTACCCATAACTACGATGGAGACGGTGACGGCACAGAATTGCGGAATCTGATTGATAATCTGGCTGGAACGAAGGAGCATTTCGGTTCTTTCCAGACATTGAGCAATATCATTGTAGAGGCTGTCAATCCGGGTATCCCTGTCTTGATAAAAGAAGCAGTGCAGACCAATTATGACAATACAAAGAATCAAAGTCAGTCGATAGGCAGCCTTTTCGATCAGAGCACTACCAGCAAATGGTTTGCCGATAACGACCGGTTCCCCTAGCTTTGGAAGCCTGCCATGCGTTATCAAGTGGGCATATACCCATGCTCCCAAGGCTGTTTCCTATAGCCTGACCTCCGCCAATGATATGCCGGGCAGAGATCCGAAATCATGGAAACTCTACGGTTCGGCAGACGGAAAATCATACGACTTGCTGGATCAGCAGTCCGGTACTTTTTGGGGGATGATAAGGACGGAAAGGGGAGCCGCAATAAGACCCTGTCTTTTCCTTTGAAGACGGACAAATTCACCTTCTTCAAACTCGAAATCACAGAATTAATCGATAACAAACAGAAACCGCAATTGGCGGAACTCGATAGATGCCTCTACCGAACTGCCTTATTCCGACTATACCCGTACGCTCGATATAGCTAATGCGATTCATACGGTAATGTATAAGGAGAATGGAATCACCTTTAAGCGCGAATATTTTATGAGTTATCCGGATAATGTAATGGTGATGCGTCACCTCAGATTCGAAGAAGGGAAAACTTTCACGCATCATTTCTCTTGAATCGCTGCATACCGATAAAACCATTACGGCAGACGGTCATACCATTACCATGACGGGGTATCCGACTCCGGTCAGCGGAGACAAGTGGGTAGGGGATGCCTGGAAGAATGGACTGAAATATGCGCAGCAACTGGTCGTGAAGAATAAAGGAGGAAAGATTTCGGTAGTGGACGGAACGAAGTTTTGAAAGTAGAGGATGCCGATGAAATAATCGTTCTGATGTCTGCCGCCACAAACTATGTACAGTGCATGGACGACTCCTACAATTATTTCTCTCAAGAAGATCCGTTGGAAAAAGTGCAGGCTACGCTGCATAAAGTAGCTGATAAGAAGTACACGGCTCTGTTGGCTACCCACCAGAAAGACTATCATTCGTTATACGACAGAATGCGACTGAATCTCGGTAACTTGCCGGAGGCACCTGTTGCCCCTACGGACAGTTTGCTGAAAGGCATGGAGGAGAATACCAACTCGGAACAAGAAAACCAGTATATTGAAATGCTGTATTTCCAGTTCGGTCGTTATCTTTGATATCTGCTTCACGAGAAGGTTCTTTGCCCGCCAACTTGCAGGGAGTATGGGGTGAAAGGCTTTCCAATCCATGGAATGCCGATTACCATACGAATATCAATATACAGATGAATTATTGGCCGACACAGTCTACCAATCTGAGTCCGTGTCATCTGCCTATGGTAGAGTATGTCAGAAGTCTGGTGCCTCGTGGAAAGTATACAGCGCAACAATATTATTGCAAACCCGATGGTGGCAATGTTCGCGGCTGGGTGACGCATCATGAGAATAATATTTGGGACAATACGGCTCCTGCCAAGAAAAGCACGCCCCATCATTTTCCGGCAGGGGCAATATGGATGTGTCAGGATATCTGGGGAGTATTATCAGTTCAACCTTGATAAAGACTTCTTGAAAAAGTATTATGATACGATGCTCGATGCTGCTCTTTTTCTGGGTAGACAATCTTTGGACAGACGAACGCGACGGTACACTGGTAGCAAACCCGTCCCCACTCTCCCGAACATGGTGAGTTCTCACTGGGCTGTTCAACTTCGCAGGCTATGATTTGTGAAATGTTCGACATGATGATCAAAGCCAGCAAAAAGAACTGGGAAGGGACAAAGACCCTGAAATCATAGAGATAGCAACAGCTATGAGCAAACTCTCCGGACCGAAAATCGGTTTGGGCGGGCAGTTTATGGAATGGAAAGATGAAGTGACGAAGGATGTTACCGGAGATGGTGGGCACCGGCATACGAATCATCTTTTCTGGTTGCATCCGGGTTCGCAGATTGTAATCGGAAGAAGCGAACAGGACGATAAATATGCAGATGCCATGAAAGTGACGCTGAATACACGCGGCGATGAAGGAACCGGGTGGAGCAAAGCATGGAAACTGAACTTCTGGGCACGTCTGCATGACGGCAATCGTTCTCATAAACTGTTGAGAAGTGCCATGAAGCTGACTGTTCCCGGAAGCCATGTAGGCGGTGTATATACTAATTTGTTTGATGCGCATCCGCCTTTCCAAATCGATGGTAACTTTGGTTGTACGGCCGGTATCGCAGAAATGCTGATGCAAAGTCAGGGCGGATATATCGAATTGCTTCCCGCTTTGCCCGATGCATGGAAAAATGGCTCATTCAAAGGAATGAAAGCGAGAGGAAACTTTGAAGTAGATGCGGCATGTACTGACGGGAAGATAACAGCTATAGAGATTCTTTCTAATTCCGGTGCGGAATGTGTGATTAAATATCCGAATGCAAAGGAGCCTGAACGTTTCTGGAGCAAAGGTAAAGGTACTTGCTGATGATCAAATCTCTTTGCTACTGTGAAGGGTAAAACGTATATTATTAAAAAACGTATCTTCTTTATAAAGAGAAAACTAAGTGTATAAGGAGGTAATGTAGTCTGTCCAGGGACAACTATTAACGACTGAAACCAAAAAGGCAATTGATTCGCAATGAATCAGTTGCCTTTTGGTTTGAATCTATGTTCAATAGAATAAAGATGTGAATAGTTTGGATAAGGCTTGTTCTTTGGTTTGATTAAAAGTCGAAACTATCTTCATTGAGGTTGACTGAAAAAGCGGTAGTATCTACAATGGAGGTGACTAAAAGTCGGTAGTATCTTAACTCTCTTCGGAAGGAGGAGTACCCGTAGGGGGAGGTGGTAGGTGAATGCACTCTATTTCATTTACAATAAAATTAGGAATACACATCATTTTACCTACCACCTCGGTCTTGACCTCCTCCTTCCCGAAGGAGGAGAATGTGGATACTACCGACTTTTTAGTCAGTTCTCAATGAAGACACTAAGAATTCTACTGAATTGGGAAGTTTTTATTATTTCTTATCTTTTGTGAATTAACTCAGAGATTGCAGTTGTAAGAACATCTTTGCTAATAACTTCGATTATAATTAAAACAAAACTGCCCGTCTCCTCTAATGGGAAGACGGGCAGGAAGAATGGAAAAACTCCACTCAATGATATCAATTACATACCTATTTCAATAATTCATTCACCATGTTTACCAGCAGTTTACCTGCTATCGGATCAGTGGTTGCCTTCTCTGTACATAAGGTTGAAACGAGACTTTCCTTTATTGTCGGCTATCTGTAGCAGCGTCAGTCCGCGCATAGCTTCGATACGTGCGATACGTTCCTCCGGCTTACCACCGTCGATATAAGCATGGATTCATTTGGGCGGCGAGTTCCTTCACATTCTCATGGCGGACAGCTTTTCAATGTAGCGGTGCAGGCTAGTGGAATTTCACGCTTGTTGTTATTGAAATAGCGTAATTCCAATGCACCGATTCCGTCGAATACAGGGGGCATCATCCCGTTCCATCACCACAATGTCTCCCTCGGTGGGAATAATCCATCCGGTGATATATTCGGGATAGACTTTTGTGCTGCCTCTTTGCTGTTCAGGAAGAGAATCCGACCGCCTTTTGACTGATATTCACGCAGTAATCTTGCTTCTTCATCGGTACATTCTTTCAAGCCCGATATAATGCAGAGATTAGCTTTTTGCTTGGCATTCAGTAGTTCCTTGATAGACGGTACTGTCTGGCAGGCGATGTTCAGGAAGTCAGGGTAGCTTTCATATGATCCTTATCCAGTAAAAGAATCTTCTTGCTGGCTGTTACTTGACCGATATTCCATTCCTTGCGTGCCAGTAGTAATCCGTATTCATTCTGCGATAAAGTGACTCCGCTTTCGGTGAGAGTGAGTTTCAGTTTTACATTAACCTTGTCTGCCGGTAAATTGGAAGGCATATGGATGTTCGGTTCGATGTATTTACGACCATAATATTCCACTGCCGGAAATTGTTCCGTGCCGGAAGCCAGTACCTTATTGGTTTCGTCTACAATGCTCCATGCCAGTGACATAGGCTTCAAGTCACGTCCTTCTTCATTGTCATTCACTACGTAGATACGTGTATGTAACTTCTCACCTGCATAAAGATTGCGTCCCCACAGTTCCGCACTGACAAGTACGGGCTGCATAGCACGTTGCATAGCGTAATAAGTGGGATACGGTTGTATATTCCGGTGATCATAGCATTGGCGGAACCAAGTCATATAGGCAAAGTGCATGATACCCGAAGCCTGTTCGTTGGTACGGCGGAGGGTTCGGCCAACTCTCCTGTGATGAACGATTGTGTATTCAGGAAACTGGGGGATTCCCCCAGTCATATGCTTCATATCCGATTAATGAATAGGGATTCTGATGAATCAGCTGATAAGAGCGGGTCGGATGACCGGTTTCAGCATTCGGATAACCCGTACTCATTTCCTGGCTGATCAACGGGCGTCCGGGAGTCTTGAATTGTTTCTGGAATTCTCCGTTGAAGAAGCGGAATACCGAATAGTCATACCAATTATAGTAGGCATGGTTGTCATCAATATCTCCGTCATCAACTGTTTTCAGAAAGTCATCACCAAAGCGTTTGCTAGCTTTGTTGTGGAGATAGTTGGAGTCGAAACATACAGGACGTGTAGGGTCAGTCTTTCTCATATCTTTCACCCATCGGATACGATGCGGAATTTTTTGCTTGGCACGTTCCGTGTCGGCATCCAGATCGTAGAACTTCATTTCATTGTTCACAGTCCAGAAGAATATGGAAGGATGATTTCTGTACTTTTTTCATCACGCGCAGCCATTCACTGCTCCAAAGATCGAGCACGCCTTTGTCCGGTATCGGGGTGGAGTGTATCATGAGCCACGACCAAGTGCCCTCAAAGCTGATAGCGATACCGTTGCGGTCTGCTGCCGACACCCAAAGTTCGTTCCAGGGGGTGGTATGTGTCCGGGTAGACTGTACATTCCCTTCTTTCATTAGCTTCATGAACTTGTCTGCAAGGAGCGAATCATTGGGACAGAGCGCAAAAGGAATATGGTTACCTCCACGCAGCCAATATTTGCGGCCGTTCAGATAAAGGAATCCATCTTTGCTTTCAAACGTGCGGAAACCCGAAGTTACGGTGATGCAGTCCGTCACTTTGTTTTTCCTTCCGTCAGGCTCACGCGAAAATCATAAAGATTAGGAGTGGCAGGTTCCCCAAAGTTTGGGTTTCAGTCCTTTGATATCACAGGTAAATGTTTCTTGTGCGCTTGTCGCTAATGAGAGTTTGCTACGTACAGGTGCACCGTACAGTGTTTCCCCCGTCTGTTTGTCTATAATATCTACACGGATATCGAAGTTTTTCTTTTTGGGCGCATGATTTTTGATGGTGACATCTATTGATGCACCGTCCAGAGCCGGCTTGATAAAGATATCTTCTACTTTCAGCAGGGTTGCTGACAATGAGTTTCACGGGCTGCCATATACCGGCAGGGTTATCACCATAGAATCCATGAGGGATGTCTGTCAATACGGCTTTGTTGGCCTGTTGGTCGTTTTGGTTATCCTCCACTTCCTTGCGTACTGACGAATAGTAGTTTTCCATGGCGTCACTGGTTTGTGCGGCTTTTTCCGTTGATGTCACGTGTCACTTTTACTGCGATCAGGTTGCGTCCCGGACGCAGGAATCGGGTGGCGTCTACTTGGAAATCACCGAACATACCGATGTTGGAACCTGCCGATTCGCCATTAATATATACTTCCGCCATTTTGGATACGGCGTCGAATGAAAGAGTCAGCTGTTTTCCCTTCACGTCGGCGGGCAGTTCCAGCCATTGGCGATACCAGGCAGCACCGGTTTTCCGGTAGTTGAACGTATAGTTCTCGCATCGGTCGGTTTCTTGTTGGTAGTAAGTGTCCGATACCCCTTTATGTTGCGGACCGGTGGGCGATGGCATGGTTTCTCCATGCAGCCAGATACGGATAGGGTTCCAGAAAGCGGGAACAGGCATTATATGCCAGTCGTTGTCGTTAGTCTGCATGGAGATGGCCTTCGTCTTATCGTTCAGTTGGTAGTCGGGCATGAACAGCCAGTTTCCGTCCAGCGATAGTTCGGTGCGGTCGGCAGTTAGTTTATCCAGTTTGACCGAGGTGTATTGCGCCCGCTCTTCGCGGCGTATCTTTTCCTTTTCCTGTGTGGTGAGTGCCATACGATACTCCTGAACCTTGACATCTTTGAGAGCGTCTTCTGCCAATGGGGTGACAGTGAGGTCATCAAATTCCGTATCTATCCATCCGCCTCCCAGTGCTACTTCACCGGTAGGAGCCAGGTTGCTGTTTTGTCCTCCAAATCAATGTGAGGAAAGTTTTTCGTCGTTTACAAAACCCGGATACGGTTACCGCATACTTCCACTTTCACTTTGTACCACTCTCCCGGCACGGGGTGAAAGCCCAGCGGACGGACTCCCATGAATTCGTCTGTACCCATATATCCGGTACGCATCAAGTAGAGATCGTCTTGCAACCCGCCTTTGATACCTATCACATAACGGTCAAAGCGGTTATGTGTACGGAAGCCTGCCCATATCTGTACCTGTTCGGCGTCTTTCGGGGCACGTGCCTTGAAGGACAGGGTATAATCTTTCCACTCGGGATTGCCGAAAAGGGCATAAGCGCTGCGCGAATGAAATACTCCATCGTTCACCCGACAGACACCACGTCCCACAGTATTCAGTGGTTGGGAGGCATTGGAGAAATCATTGCTCCATACGGTTTGATCTTGGGCTTGCGTTGTCAGACCGGACAGGCTACAGGCGCAAGCTAAAAATACTTTGCTAATTTGTTTCATGATATGATTTTTGTAGTTTTAAAGTTCATTGTATTTAAGTTTATGATTTGGCAAAGACTGTAATTCACGGGTTGATCACGAAAAATGATGTGGCAAATATAGAGACAGATAGTTAAGTGAGAGCCTTAATTTTCGCTTAATTGATTATTAAATATCCCTTAAATGTAGAATTTATGCAAATAAGTATGCTGAAGAGGGGATAAAAAGTTAGCTGTAGTTATAAATATTCCTGTTATTCCTTATTATATAGGAAACTTATATTATATGAGAAATAGGGAATAGTACAACTTAAAGTCTTATATCATGGGGAGCGCTTTGAAAATCTACCAGGAATAACGCCATTGTAATACTAAAAATCCACATCTTATATAATCGGATAAGTCACTAATTGGATATCTCCTAATTTGTGTTATGTTTGTATAGTATTTGCCTTATTTACCTTTTTTTAGCCTTTCTACTTGAAATATTCTTCTTTTTTGCAGGAAGTGAATACTCATTTAGATAAAGAAATAGGGTGTGGACAGCATACTACAGGATATAAAACTTCCCCTTTTCCTGAAATTAATACCTAAGATTGCGAAAAATTATAAGAAGATAGTATTAGTTTTAAAATTAATTAGAAATTAATCAGAGTTTAATCGTATTTTATAAAAAATCTTAAGCAGGCTCTTGTTACTTTGCATCAGAACTCAAAAAAATAACCTTAAATATTAAGTTTGTTCAGTCGACGCTTTCTTAAATAATAGATAAAAAGGGTGTTTTCGAGGTGTAACAAATAGCAAATGTATAATATAAAAAAGAGACCGTGAAAAAATTATTTGAAAATCACGATGGGGCTTGTATTAGCTTCCATGATTGTTAGCTGTTCTGATGAGGACAATACTATTGTTCCTGATACTAATCCGGACCCGGTTATACCGACAGAAGGGACGTTCATACTTCCTGCTCCTGCGGTAGAGAGTAATATTCGAACATAGTTTTTTGATGGGGGCGCTGTTCAGCTATCAGAAGAATCTCCGCAATGGAGAAGATGCTGCCAGTGGCGGGACTAGTTCTACTACCTTTTATAATAAGCCGCTTTTTCGAAGTGAAGTCTTTTGGTGCTACGGAAACAGAGTGGTGGGATAACTTGGTAGAAGAGATGGTGTATAGTGGTTTGGATTATGTAGCTCCCAATTGCCGCGGACGCTTGCCGAAGGCGGACACTGATCCTGCTTATGACAGAGATCATGGCGATCCTACCCGTATCAAAGACTTCGTTGCTGCTTTACAGCGTCGGAATGAAGAAAATCTGAAGATCGCCATCTTCGATGACTGTCCGGCTTCCTGGGCGGCTGCGCAATTTTGACTTGTATCAGACCTATGCTACATTCATTAGTGCGGAAACTCAGCAAAACAAGGGACTGACCGATGAAGAGGTGATGTATCCGCTGGACAATTTGGACGATATATATAAGTATATATGGGATTACAATATAAAACTGGCCTTCGATAACTTTTATGGCGAGAATAAAGCCAATAACAAGTATCTTCTTCGCATAGACGGCAAACCTGTCCTGTTTTTGTGGAGCATCAACGGTTTCCTTAATGTAGACTATGCTGCATTGGGCAACAAGAAAATTGACTGTAAAGGCAAATTAAAGGCCATTCTGAACAAGATTCATGCTGACTTCAAGTCTGCTTATGGCGAAGATCTCTTTATTTGTGCCGACAGAGCCTTTCAGGACCGTGATAAAGAGGTGGACGAATCAGTCGTAGAATCACTGAACGATTGGTTTATTGCCTCTGAGCAGGCTCCCACCCGTAGTTCCTGGACGGTACGTACCTTCAATGGAAAAACTGTAGGTGTGGCTGTTCCGGCTTTCTATACCAATGATAAATCGGGTACCCGTATGTTTTTTGATGCAGATCACGGCAAACGTTTGACGGATGCTTTGGACGATATGGTTGCGAAGAATGCTGATCTGGTCTTCCTGGAAGGTTTTACCGATATGGCCGAGAATGCCGCTTATTGGAGAAGTACCGACAACATTTACTATGACTTCCCCAACCAGCGTCTGAACATTCTCCGTAAATACAGTAGCAGCGGGGCATGGGCCGAATCATTCCGTGTAGAAATGGAGGCCTGCGATTACTTCTTCGATGTATCTGCTAAGAATAGCGGTAATCAATACCGTACCGGAAGTCTGGATGTTGCCAAAATAGCCGGTGTGGATCGGATAAGAACACCGAATGGTATGTCACCAGCACAGAGGCGGGTGAGTGGATGGAATGGAAAGAACTGCCTTATGCTGCCGGAGATATCACAGTCAAGGTATGTTATGCTGCCAAAGAAGATGCTAAAATCCGTTTTGACTTTGGCGAAGGCACGAAAAAGAAGACAAGGGCCTGTCGTAGAACTTCATGCAACCGGAGGCGAATGGGTTACTGTCGACGCTTTCACCATGAAGAGCGATGTGAATGGCTGGCGCCGTACAGTGCTGAACATTGTGGCGGGCAAACCTGATTTGAACTACTTCACCATCACTGTAGAAAAATGAAAAGAACAAATTTATTAATTATAAACTTAAGCTAATATGGAGAAACTTTATCTGAAAAGAAGCTGGAGGATAGGGACGTGCCTGATGGTATTGCTCACGTTCTTCGCACTTTCACTTTCGGCGCAAAACCGAAAGGTCACTGGAGTCGTTGTTGACGAGTTTGGTGATCCGCTTCCAGGTGCTAATATTACGGTGGTTGGAAACCAAAACTTAGCTACTGCGACAAATATGGAGGGACAATTTACCTTGAACAATGTGCCGAAAGATGCTATTCTGAATGTAAGATTCATAGGCTATGCTGTAAAGACTATCAGACTGGCTACCTTGAAAAACAATGATCTGCTGCGCATCGTTCTAAGTGAGGATGTCAAAGAACTGAACGATGTCGTGGTTACGGCATTGGGCATCAGTCGTGAATCCAAATCGTTGGGATATGCCCGTCAGTCCATTGACACGGAATCTCTGCTGGATACACGTGACCCGAACTTATTGAATAGTCTGAGCGGTAAAGTTTCGGGCGTTAATTTTATCTCGAATGGTGGTCCGTTGTCTTCTACCCGTGTAGAAATTCGTGGTAACAACTCCTTGACCGGAAATAACCAGCCGTTGTACGTAATTGACGGTGTGCCCATCATGAACCCGATGGGAGAAGATGGAGACTTGGACTATGGTAATCCTGCTTCTGCTATCAGCCCGGACGATATTGAATCAATCGAAGTTTTGAAAGGTGCCAATGCGGCTGCCTTGTATGGATCTGATGCTGCCAATGGCGTTATTCTGATCACTACCCGTAAAGCTACCAAGAAATCCGGACTCGGTGTTTCTTATGGCTACAATATGCAGTTTACTTTCTTGCGTGAATTTCCTGCCTATCAGAATGTTTATGGTTCGGCCAGCCTTCCGGCTGTCGGTGTGGGTGACGGATTCAACTATTATGGTTCCAACTCAAAGAACGGTTATGCTTATGACCCCAGCCTGCCTTATGGTATTTTTGTATTTAACTGGGCGAATCCGAACCAACGCTCATGGGGGCTGCCGATGTTAGGGCTTTGATCTGGTGGGACGTAATAATCAGATACGTTCTTATGTACCTAATAAGGATGGTATCACGGATATGTACGAAATGGGTGTAGCCATGACTCATAGTGTTTCGGTCAATAAGGTGTTCAATGGAGCAGGTATCCGTTTCAACTATACGGGTATCGACTACGACGGAATGCTGAAGAACTTTGATAACATGAAGCGTCACACATTTGACCTGCGTGTGAATATGGATCTGGCTAAATGGCTGTCCAGTGAAATCTCCGTTAACTATCACCTGGAAACAGCCGATAACCGTGATTATAAAGGTGACAGTAACCGTAACCCGATGCGTGCCATCATGAATATGCCGCGTGACGTCGTTATGGAGGAATTACTGCCGTGGAAGCGCGAGACAGGTGAAGCCTTCACGCGTGGTAACGGATTCTACAATCCTTACTGGCTGCTGAACGAAATCAGCAATGGTGACGGCCGTAATAACTTCCGTGGTAACCTGACTCTTAATATCAAACCGATTCAGGGAATGAATATCCGTTTGCGTGCCAGTGTAGAAAAAGGCAAACAAGAACGGTTGGAAGTTTGACAATTATTATACCATGTGGGATATCGACGGACAGTACGAAACTTTCCGTGAAGCCTCCAACAACTACAATTATGAAGGAGTTATTTCTTATAACCGCAATATCAAGAAGGTCAGCCTCAGTGCTAACTTGGGTACTTCTATGCAAAAGAATGACTGGTATAAACTCTGGAATCAGGTTTCTCAACTGGCAGCTCGGATGTGAAGTCATTGTCCAACAATGCCTCTATATTGAGTGGAACGGAAAGTGTGAATGCGAAAGAGAAACAGTCCGTATTCGGTATGTTGTCTTTGGGATATCATGGTTTGTTTGTAGACGGAACTTTCCGTAACGACTGGTCAAGTTCTTTGCCGAAAGCTAACAATTCTTACTTCTATGCCTCCGGTAGTGCCAGTGCCGTGTTGACGGAAATCTTCCCCAAGCCTGAAGAGCAAGACATTCTCATTCGCCAAGTTGCGCGGATCTATTGCCCGCGTGGGTAACGATGCTGGTTTCGACCGTTTGATTAACAGTTACAGTTACGGAGGATTGTTCCGTAATGACATGGCGTGGTTCCAGGGTGACGCCGTACGCAAGAATCCGAACTTGAAACCGGAAACAACCATCTCAAAAGAAATCGGTGCGGAAGTTCGTTTGCTGGACGGACGCCTGACAGCAGATGTTACTTACTATGACAAATACACTCGTGATCAGATTGTCGAGTCGGAACTTTCTTATTTATCCAATTACCAGCGTGTAATCATCAACTCCGGTAAAATCTCCAACAAGGGTTGGGAAATCTCCGTGAGCGGTGTGCCGGTGAAGGTGAAGAACTTCGAGTGGAAAACCATTTTCAACTGGTCAAAGAACAATTCCATGGTAGAATCATTGCCCGAAGGTATCGACAAGATACAGATTGGTAGCGGTGTGTACAACGTGAAGTCTTATGCGGAAGTAGGCAAGCCCTACGGTGCTATCTATGCGAAGACATTTAAACGCGATGCCGAAGGATACATCCTTTGTCAGCTCGACGGGTCGCCGAAAGAAGGACAGGACTATGAATATTTAGGTTGTGTACAGGCTGACTGGCGAGGTGGCTGGAACAACGTGTTCCGTTTGGGTAATTTCTCCTTCTCTGTTATGTTCGACTTCCAGAAGGGTGGTAAGTTCTTCTCACAGACATCCATCCAGAGTTCTGTAGACGGACAATCCGTCAAGTCATTGGAAGGTCGTGACGCGGATTTCTTCTCCAGAAAGATTTTGGGTGAGTCGGACGAAGAACGATATGGCTTCATGCGTCCTCAGAACGCCAACACACCGACCGCAAACGGGCAGATTTATCCTGACTGGGGACGTCCTAAAGGGTAGTTCTTCCTAATTGCCGTTATGACGAAGACGTAGAAGGGCTGGCAGGACAACAAGTATTGGGTTATTGTACCCCCCGAACGCTATTGGATGCACTATACCTCTCGTGATATTTCCCGTTTCATCTACGATGCTTCTTATGTGAAGTTGCGTGAAATCACTGTCAGCTACGATTTACCGAAAAAATGGCTGAGAAAGACTCCGTTCCAGACATTCCGTGTGGCGGCTGTCGGACGAAACATTGCTACCTTGTTTGCCAATACACCGCACGGGCTTGATCCGCAGGCAACGAGTACAACAGGAAATGCACAAGGTTTCGAACGTGGTTTCAACCTGCCTTCCGCAACCTATGGATTTGATATTAAAGTTTCTTTTTAAATTCGTAAAGCATGAAATTGAAAAACAAAATATTACCGTTACTCCTGCTGGCATCGACTGCCGTGGGGTGTACGGACGGTTTCGAAACCATCAACTCGGACCCGAACAAATTGTATGAGGTAAATCTGCAGAGTATTTTCCCCGGTACGGTTTACAAGACAATGAATGCAATCAGTGAATTGAATAATAACCGTATGTGGAGTTATTCACGTTACATTACTAACGTCGCTTTCCAGACACCGTGGAACGAAAGGGGAGACGGATTCTACCGTAAGTTTTATGTAGAGATTCTGCGCGACCTGGAAGAGTTGGCAAAAGCATACGATGATGGCTCTTTGCCTAACAGTCTGGCTGTTGTAAAGACATGGAAAGCATTCACTTACTACCAGTTGCTGTCACTCTATGGTCCGGTCGGACTGAGCCATGCCGGTATGGACGGAGGAACGGACAAGCGTATCTTTGACTATGATTCGGAAGCCGATGCTTACTATTCCATTTTGGGTTGGCTGGACCAGGCAGTCGATGAGTTCGACGAATCATCTACTGATAAGATTCTGAAAGACCCTGTTTATAACGGAGATGTGCAGAAATGGCGTAAACTGGCTAATACATTACGCCTGGAGATAGCCATGAATATCCAGAATATCAGCGAAGAGAAAGCACGCGAATATGCTGCGAAATCTATGGGACATGAAGAATGGCTGTTCAGTTCTCTCTGGACGATGCGTTTGCTCCCAAATATGGAACGGTGATCGACAAAGACTGTTCCTGGTATTACACTCGTTTGTATAAAGAAGAAATTCAGACGAAAGCAAACTGGGGACTGATCCCTTCCATGAACGAATATTTCGCCATTTATCTGTTCTCATACAACGATCCGCGTATGGAGACTTACTTCGACGGCTCCAACGTTTATTGGCCGGAACGCCAGCCTTATCGTATGACGGATGTGCTGACTCGTTCACACGACTGTGATGTGAGCGGTTGTTCCGCCAGCGATCAGCAGGAACATCTGCAATGGATGATAGATGGATATGAAGTGCGTGATTCATTGCGTGTACGTTACTCTATTCCATACGTTCCTACACCGGACAATCCGGGCGCCCGTACACCGTTCGGCTGGAGAAGACCGATCGACCCGACCGACCCGAATGGTACAAGAGAAATCCCTGATCCGTTGTCAATGAACGAAGACAACAGATGCTATATCAACCCGAGATATTATGCAATGGACGCTACGATGCCTTTGCTGCGCTGGGCAGATGCTTGTTTTCCTCTGCGCTGAAGCGAAAGTGAAGTTCGACTTGGGATCCAAGGATGCACAGACCTATTATGAAGAAGGCATCCGTGCTTCGTTCGAAGAGAACGGCTTGTCTGCTTCTGCTGCTGCCTATATGGCTCAGGAAGGAATCGCCTGGGGAACCAGTCATAAAGGATTCTATGATACCCGTAAACTGATGACTGCCGACATCAACGGAGCAGACGGTAAGGACGGACAATTGGAACAAATCTACAAACAACGCTGGTTTGCCGACTTCCTGGATGGAATGTCTGCCTGGCGTATGGAACGCCGCACACGTGCATTGAACCTTCCGCCTCTGTTCCTGAACGGATCTCAGGCTTATGAAGAAGGCGGAAATATGTACTACGGCTGGCCCGAACGCCTTTACTTCCCGGATGCGGAACGTCAGACAAATGCAGAGGCTTATTACAGAGCTATCGATTTGTTACAGAAGAATAGTCCGAAGCCTAATGCCGCCCGTTGGGAGACAATATCTTCACGATGCTTCAGTTCGCAAAACCTGTACCTAATCAGGAAGAGATGATAGCCGGATGGGAAAACAGCGATTATGTACAGTTCAACATGGATTTCCAAGCAAAGAAGTATGGACAGACTTATGAAGAGTTCTTGAAGAATGCCCGTGAGCCTGACTGGTATCAAGGATGCCGAAGAGGCTTTGGACAAGGCTTACAACTTCTTGATAGAAGCTACACTTTTAGTTTATAAGGTAGAAAAGTAGTAATTAAGTAATGACTGAAAAATGAAAAAGTATAAGATTTTTAATAAGACAGGTCTTGCAATATGCCTGACGTTGGGACTGGTAGTCGGATCGGCCTGTTCACCGACAGATGACGGTCCTTCCATCGATGATCATTTCTTGAACTATGAGATTCCGCAAATCAGACCGAGCAGCGATATTCCGGTAGGAGCCATTTATTGGAACTTGGGTAGTACGGGTGTGGATGAAAAGAAGTATGCGCGGTTGATTGGTGAATATAATCAGAGCGGACAGTCTCCACAGCTTTTGTCCGAATGTGCGTCCGGTGCTGGGACGTTATTCGATGGATATCAATAAAGCCGAAACAGCCGATTTGATTCAGCAGCACCTTACCTGGGCAAATAATGCCGGTATCAATTTCCTTATCTTGCCGAACATCGGTCTGGATACCAGTAAGGGAGATTTGCTGAACGAAGGTAACGTGAATTTCGTGAACTATATGGCGACTGAATCCCAACTCGGAAGGTATCGAATGGGGTGGCTTGCGTTATGCGGTTTCTATGGATATGAATAACTTTGCAAGCGGACTGAACAATACCGCCATGATAGAAGACGATGCCGATGAAAATGGTGTCTCTGCACGTTGTGAGCAACTTTATAGCTTTTTTGTCAACCTGACAAGCCGTTTCTGTACGAACAACGATCTTTACTATACTGTAGACGGCAAACCGATGATTGTTATCTGGAATGCTGACAAGTTGTATGCACGCGATTCAGAGAAACTCTATAATACGATCCGTGAAAGAGTGCGTGAAAATGTAAAGGACGGCAATGGCAATGGACTGGAGATTATATTTTAGCACGTCAGGAACGTTGGACACCTCCTGCACGCTGGCATAACTTCTTCCTGAGCGGAAAAGTGGATGCTGTGTACATGGATAATATGTACAATCAGACCGACTGGTTCCGCCCTACCTGCTATCCGCAGTGCATCGACCAGAACTTTAAGTACAACCGCGAATATGAGTGGGCTAATTACGGAGTAGACTTCGTACCTAGCGTTTCACCTTCGTTCAATCAGTGGATAGATGGTGATGGAACTCAGTTCTATAACTTCCCGGTGGTATTTAAGGATGAAGATATGTTCCGTAAGATGTGTAATGTTGCCAAGATGAACTTGGGAAAGCGTCCGATGGTCATCATCGATTCTTTTAACCGTTGGAATGTGGATCAGGCTATCGAACCGACTGACCCGAATTACGGGAATGGATACGGTATGAAATACCTTAATATTGTAAAAGAAGAATTTAAAGTGAAATAAGCATGAAAGCGATAAATTTTATCAATTGGAAATATATCGGCTTGACCGGATGTTTGGTGGCATCGTTACTGACTGCATGTGGTGACGATGAAACTGGTCCGGAAGTGGTGACGCCGCTAGAGCCTAAATTGGAGATCGTGAACGAAGCGTCCACCTTCAGTTTCTCTTCTGCGGGAAATTCCGCTCAAGTACTGACATTCAACGCCAATCAGGATTGGCATATCGTATTGGATGATTCGGAAGGTGTGGATAATAGCTGGGTAGTGCTGTTTGAACGCGAAGGAACGGCCGGCGAAGGCAACAAAGTATGGGTAGCTGCAGCCGAAAATGTGGAACCGGATGCACGCCGTGCTAATTTTTCTCTCGTGTCCGGTGGCTTTAAGTATGATTTCGTTATCTATCAGGCACAGAAGGATGCGGTGGTAATCACCGACCCGAAGGCCTACGAAAACCTGGATGCCGGTGAGCATATCATTTCCGTAGAGTTTGGAATTAACACAGGAGAGTATAAAACCAGTTTCCTCTATTCCGGTGACACGGGCTGGATCATGCCGACGGACGAACGCCCCGCAGGCGAACCGGAGACACGTGCGATGGAAAACCATACACTGTACTTTAAGGTGTTGCCGAATCAGAAGTTTGATATTCGTAGAGGTACCATTGAAATCTCTTCGAAAGATAATGATAATGTAAAGGCTACGATGAATATCTTCCAGACCGGTCTGCCCAAACCTGTCATTACGGTCGATAACAAGGAAATGTTCACTAACCTGGCATCGAAAGAAGATTCGATTCTGTTGAAATATAAAGCAACCAATACCAACGGACCAAGGGATTTGACGATTGATATTGATAAGAACGATCAGGATTGGATTTCGTTCAAGCCTGCTATAGATGCCAAGGGCGACTCTACCTTCCTCGTTTCCGTGAAAGAAAATACCGGTGGCGAACGTACGGCAACGATCGCGCTTTGTGCCGCTGCCGACAAGAAGGTGAGAGAAGAGTTTATCGTGACTCAAAGGCTCAGGCAAGCGATGTGGAATTGGTTATTACCAACAAGAACGATTTCAGAACAAGTTTGGATAAGCTGGGCAGTGCCGCTACCGTGAAGTATAGCGTACAGTCTACGTTGACCGATCCGAAGAACGAGATTTTGGTGGATATCGTATATCCGGAAGAAAGTGGCTATACGGCAGAGAATGGTTGGCTGCACATGGCAAACAACTCGATGCCCGAACGTGTCATCTTCACGTACGATGTGAATAAGGTACTGAGAGAACGTCAGGCTACCGTTTACATCTATCGCAAGGGTTATGAAAACAAGAAAGACTATATGGTTATCCGTCAGGCTGCGGCCACTCAGATTGAAATTCCGGCTCCGGGAGGTTTGACAAATGTATTGCAGAGTCTTATTGATGACGAAATCTATAAAGATTGGGAATCCATCACTAGCCTGGAATTGAAGGGCAGACTCAACGATACCGATTTGAACTTACTGAAGAACATGATGACAGCGGGTAAGGGCTACAACCTGAAAACTCTGGATATGACGGAAGTGGAGAATGAAACGCTGAAGAATGGTGTATTCAACGGATGTAACCTTCTGGAGAATATTTCATTCCCGACAGGATTGCAATACGTACCGAGAGAAAGGCTTGTCGTAACTGTACCAAAGCTCGAGAACGGTAGTGGTGAACGAAGGTCCGACTTATATCGGTCGCCATGCATTCGGTAATTCGGTAGTAAATGAAGCTTTGGTTCCCGAGTACCATGACTTATGTTTACGGATACATCTTTGATAATGTGACGGCACTCAAGACTTTGCACTTAAAGTCATTACCGTTCCAGTGCAAGGAAGTTGCCCGTAGTGATGCCGACGAAGGTGCTACCCAACCGACAACCTGGTGTACTGTCTTTAAGACATGGCCGAGCACGGTATATGTACCGATGGAATATCTAGAATATTACAAGAATCCGGACCCGAAACATGTAGTTTCCATGCACTTCCAAGACCTGTTGAATACATTGACATCCGAATCGGAAGAATGGACGAAGGGCCCGAAGGTTCAGCAACCTTACTTGAAGTCTAATTCGGCATTGAAGAGTAATTTTACTTGGGGATCATCTGCCACTACTATCATGGGAGAATCCAATTGATATAGAGTCAAGTAGGTATATACTATAAAAGAGCGGACTATCAGTCGGCGGGAAGATTCCCGCCATTGATAGTCTGCTTTTCTTTGAGTCAGTAGTAAAGTCATGCATTGTTTCCTTGTCGATTCATTCGTAATGGTACAGTGAGGTTTTTAGTCCTATGACATAAAAAAGAAAAGAATCATTGTCGCAATAATTCATTTACTTATTTAAAGGATAAAGAACTTTTCAAGGTCAGCATCCATATCTATACGAAAGATATTGACCGATTATGCAGTAACTTCCAATCGTTTATTAATAAATTCCTTCATCGTTTATTATAAACGTCCCCCAAGTTTATTATAAACTTGGACATCGTTATTTTAGTGATAAATATTAATTAATAAAGCAACAAAAAGGGCTGCAATTCCCATAAAGAATCGCAGCCCTTAGCTTGTATCAGACTATCCGAAAACATTATCCGAAGTGGAAATGCCTGTAATCTGTTATTATATTATACTTATTATCGCTCATTTTTCGTCTATATTATCAATGTTATCGAATTTTCTTCCGGTTTCTACTTACAAATATACAACATAAAAAGCGGTTTGTCAAGTCCTCCATGCTTCTTTCGTACATCTGATTACCTATCCATACGGTTTAGTTTAGCTCATTCCCGATTCAGATTTGAATAAATCGATAGTATCTCAATTCCCCTCCCTTCGGGAAGGAGGGGTGGCTGAAAGCCGGGGTGGTAGGTGAGCGCATCAACTTAATAATCAGCCATGTGTATTCACCTACCACCTCCCCCTACGGGTACTCCTCCTTCCCGGAAGGAGGAGAATGAAGTTACTGCTGTTTTGTTCCTTTCTGTGAAGAAAGAAGTAAAGCTATACAGTTATAAATCGGCGAATGGTGTTTTATAATCTTCTCCCATCGAGTCCCGATACTCCTTGCAGAAACGGTCATACAGATTTCGTGCAATCCCTTTCTTTCCTGTGCGGAGAATACAGCGCATTTGGCGGCCAAGGCTTCTTCATTCAGCGGGTCATGCAGGAACATGATGTCTGCCAGGCGGAGAATCATGTCTGGATGGTTGCGTTGCTTTTCGATTTCAAACAGATCCTTCAACAAGTCGATGGAGTGGCTGGAGTATGTTTCTTTGAAGTCATCCAACCAATCGAGAATAGTGTTGGGCAATAATGGTCCATACAACAGAAGTTCCAAGATACGGTTGAGTAATTCGTCGTTTTCTTTCTCCTTGAATTGCTGGATGCGTGCAAGTACTTCGCGATAGTCGCAGAATACGTTCTCGCCCCATTTTATGTGCATGAAGTTGTTTTCCGTCACGACTTCTACATCACCGATACTCTCCAGTAATACCCGCAGTTTGCGTAAATTTACGTTACGGTTGTTGCGGGCAGCCGTCTCTTCCTTATCCGGCCATAGGATTCCCGTTGTTTTGGAGGTCAGGATACCGTTCGGATTCTTTTCCGTATATAATATCAGCAAAATAAGCAAGTGCTTCAGACGGGGAGTGAAATTGGCGGTGATATCATTTCCCTCTTTATCGCGTACGTTGAAGCACCCCAGCAATGAGATGGAAGAACGGCTACGATCGTAGTAGTGGACTATCTCTTTCGGTGCGGGCTCGTTTTTCTTGTTCCGGCATTGTCGGAGTAACTTTCTCTTGATTCTCAGAGATAGCTTTTTGGAGCCGTAACCGATTGAGGTGTTTCTTTTGAGATTGCGGACGATTGGATTGGCTGACGTTTGCTTCTTGAACGATAGAACAACCAGGCACCGCAACCTAGTATTGCCAGGACACCGATGACATACAGCAGATTCCACCATTTGCCGGAGCCCATTTCATCCACTGACTGCCGGATATCTATCTCGTTGACTAAAGGCATATTGATGGAATAGATCTTAATATCGTGCGTACGATTGTTCAGTATCTTGTCCAATACAAGGAACAGTTTCCTGTGAGTCGGTGAATAGTAAAGGTTAAAATCGCAGTCCTGATAATCCAGTCGGTTATTGATCGGTTTTGAAACTTCTGTATAAACAGGGCTTTTCATGGAAATTTTCCACAGTGTTCCCCCGTTGTCCGTAGATACGGCATAGAAAGAACTGTCTGCCGGTTCGAAGTACATGGAGGAAGCCATGATGGTTTCCCTTGTTATCGTCTTTTTTTCTCCCAGATGGTGCGGGACTGTTTACTTTTTAAATTGATGGCATACAGGCCGAGGTAGTAATGGGTACTCAATTCCTGTTTACCATATTTGTTTCCTTTGCCTCCAAAGATATATAGTTCGTCGCCCACTACTGCCATAGCAGCAGAATAAGCGCGGGGATAAAGAGGATGATCATATTTAATTTGCTCCATAATTTCACTGCCGGACTTCATGCGGAACAGGTCATTACGGTATTTATAGAAGCCATATCCGCCGAAAAAAGTAGAATGAGGAGTCGGCGGGATTAAATGCTTTGGCATGGTTATAGTTGTTGGGCTCTTTGGTATTCCGCACTTCGTTGCTCCACATGCCGTCGGCGAACGAAAAGCGGGAGATGATGTTTTCTGTCAGCGAGTAAGATACCAGTGCATTGCTCAGCGTATCATACAGTAGGTGGTTGGGATATTCTACGGCAGGATATCCTCCGCGTACGGCAGTCTCTTGTTTGAGTCTTCCGTCTTCGTCCAGCACTTTTACCGATTCGGGACTGACTACATAGAATAAGGCGCAACGGGCGTCGAATGCTATGCCTACTCTGCTGGAAGTCGTGATCTTATTGATTGTTTTCCATTCGATATGGTTGTCTATCAGCCAGAGAGGCTGGACAGCACGTGCAACGGCTCCCTTCTTTTTCGTCATAACAGAGATTGTCGTTATGTTTCCATAATTTCCATTCTCTTGTCAGTTTGCCGTCCTGTATGATGTTGATATCCCTTAAGTTGACAGGGGCTACTTCCGCCTGATAGCCTAACATCTGTCCGAATGTAATCGTTACACTGTTTGTTTCTTGCAGGGGAAGGTGGACGACATCTTTTTTTTTGTCGTATTCTATTTCGATCCCATTGTCTTTCTGACGCAGTTTCAGCGAGACATTGATCCATTTTTCCAGTTCTATGGGTTTGTCAATGATGATAATCTCATCATTGAGCATTAAAAGCGGGAGCATGGTTTTGCTCGCCTGCAACAAACGAAAAGCGTATTATCTGGCCTTTGTCTGTCTTCAGATGAAGAATGGAGCCATAGTCGGCTTCATTGGCACGTATATATATCTGAAAAGAAATGGTTAAGTCGTTTTTACGGAGAAAGGTTGGTTGTCATCCAAATATAAAGTAGACCTTTCCGGTGCCGGTACGGCATGAGACTTAAGATAAAGTCCGTAATCATATAAAGGAGACGCATCCAGTCTGCCCCAGGCAAAGCAGGATAAAAATCAATAATTGCAGTTGATATTTCATAGTACTTCTACTTGAATCTGTTCCTATGTGGCAAAAGTACGAAAAACAATATGATATTCATAAGAATCGGGGACTTATTTTTATATAACCAAAGTGTTGGAATACTCGTATATGATAGCTGTCGTCCGAAGAATATGACAAGAGGTATTGTCGAAGAATCAGATGTTATTTCGATGATTCTTCGACAAACCTCTTGCGCTTAATCGCTAGAATATAGCTACTTGATTTCTAATGATGGAGGAACATCCTCTGCTCCGCTGGCCCATGTCTTGTTGGGTTTGTTGCCCATCACCAATACTAGCTTGCCACCGCTCATCAGGTCATCATGGCTGAACCATGATTTGTTCCATTCTTTGCCATTCAGCGTGGCGGACTGGATGTATTTGTTATCAGTGGAAGCGTTCTTAGCTTCGATTTCGAAGACAGGCTCCGTTGCTGAGTCTAATCTTTGCATCTGTGAAAAGCGGACTTCCGATAGTGTAGGCCGGCAATCCCGGAGTGACAGGGTAGAAGCCCAGGGAGGAGAAGACCACAAATGAAGTCATACCTCCGCCGTCCTCATCTCCCGGAATACCCATCAGGTCATTGCGGAACCATGTTTTCAGCATTTGACGGATGCGCTTCTGTGTTTTCCACGGCTGTCCGGCGTAGTTATAAAGATAAGGAACGTGCAAAGACGGTTCGTTCGCCATCGAGAATTGGCCTACATTACCCGTGTGGTCGGGCAGTTTCGCGTAGAATGCATATTTGCTCCGTCCCAGCGGTTCGGTGAAAGTACGGTCAAGGTTGGCGATGAACTGCTCGTTTCCTCCCATAAGGCTGATGAGGTCGGCTACATTGTGTGGCACGTCCCAGCGGTAAACCCAGCCGTTGTTTTCTCCATAATACTCACGGGCTCCCATGCCTCCGGGAAAACGGTAGTCGAATGGTTCAATCCATTGTCCTTCCTTATCTTTCGGATGGAAGAAAGCGGTCTCTTTATTGTAGAGATTCCGGTAGTTATACGAACATTTCAGATAGTATTCGGCCTCTTCCTTCTTGTTCAGAGTCTTGGGCGATACGGGAGAGACACCACTGGTCGTAGCTGGTTCCCAGAGTGACAGCGACAGGCTGGCGCTTCTCGAAAGGATGTACGTTCGGGTCGTTTTCCGGTTCATCCACACGGAGGCGGGGATATAACCGTTTTCACGGTAGAAATTGTCCAGCCAGCCGGCCGGTGCTCCCGACCACGGGGCGAGCGTCTTTTCTTCAATCCCTTTCCGGCAAGCTTCGTAGGCTTTTGCCGTGTCTACTTTCAACCCTTTTGCCAGTGCGTCGGCTACCGTGGCAACGGCATGATTGGAGTTCATACGGCGTGTGTCACCTGTTACTTCGGGGAAAGTAGGCATCCACATATTGCCCATTTGTTCCGCCATGCGCAGGTAGGATGCGATGATGTCTTCTTCCTTTTGTTGGTCGATCAGTGTGCGGAGAGGATGTGCGGCACGGTAAGTGTCCCAAATCCAGTCGTCGGTGTAGAAAGGAGTACCGTTGTCTTCGTGTACTTTTCCGTCGAAGGCGCTGAAGTAACGGCCGCCTTCGCTCATGCAGATAGGGCGTTCGAAGGTACGGTAGAAAGAAGAGTAGAATACGGTTTTGTCATCTTCCGTTCCTCCTTCTACTTGGATACGTCCCAACGTTTCGTTCCAGATTTGGCGTCCTGCTTCTGCCAGTGCTTTGATGTTATAGTCTTTTTAATTCGCGGTGCAGGTTCTTTTCGGCCTGTTCCTCGCTGATAAAAGAAATACCGTAGCGGAGGTTGACCGTTGTGGTTCCATCGGCAAAGCGCCATGCCGCGCAGGCGTTTGCGCCTTCGGCATTATCCTTACTTGTTTCAATAGTGCCGTTTTCGAGGATGCCGGCGCTTATCGGCTTCTCCTGTGCTTCTATATATACATAGACATTGGTGTTGTCATTTAGTTGCTGGCGGCCGCTGATGAAGTTCTCGTTGGCGTGGATAGAGCCATTGCGGGAGTTTACGATGAGGTAAGCCGGTTTGTCTGCCTCGTACGTTATCCGGTAGATAGCCGACTGATGGGAAAGCGCATATTCCGCTTTCATACGGTTGTCATCCAGTTCCACATCGAAAGAATAAGGAGTAATGTGCTCGTTGTCATAGTTGTACGTTATGACCGGACGCAGCTTTTCTCCCTGATAGGGACTGAAATTGAATGCGGAACGTTCCCGGTGATTGGTGACAATCAATGGAAGCCCCTTCAGCAGTTCGGAGGTGTAGTCGGCGCGTTCCGGGTAAACACGAAGCATACTGTTGGGTAACTGGATGGTGGGGAACGTGGGAACCAGCAGATGGCTGATGTTGCCGATATACGGGTTGACGTAATCGACCGGTGTCCGATCCGCTGTTTGCAGGCTACCGTTACATGCGCTCAGCGTTGAAATGATAGCCGCCGAGGCTAAAATGTGTGTAAGTTTCATCATATGTTTATTTACTATTATTTGGTTTCCGGATTCACGAAAGCTGCTTTCAACAGCGGAAGGAAATCTTTCTTGTTATCGCATTTGAAATAGCCGGTGAAGTCGTTCCGGTCTCCGGCTCCTAGTTTGATCACCAGTTTATTCCATCCTTGCAGCAAGGGCAATTCTTTGTAGATGATTTCGTTGCGTCCGTCGTGGGATACAGCCGTATAAGGTTTGTCGTTGATGAGCAGCGCACGTTTCTTTGCTTTCACAAAGAGGGATAGTTTCGGCATGTTCGGCTCTATCAACAGGTCGTCCAGAGGGCGTGGACTGAATACATAAAGTTCCAGTGTCCATTCACCGTCGCTGTCCTTCACCAGTTTCTCTTTGGTGGCTACGGGAAGTTGATCTGTTCGTCGCGCAGGAAGAAGACCTCGTCGATATTGACTTCCGGCTTTTTGGAAGGCTATTCCGGCATTCTTCAGGATAGCGCTCAAAGTGTTGAACCCCTTCTCCGAGTTGGCAAATTCGGTTAATGTGTTCAGATAGAAAGTGGAAGCGTTCTGCTGGCATTTTACAAATACAGGAGTGGCGGCTGTACATTCGTATTCACTGCGGATCGTTCCGGCAGTCTTGATCTCTTCCGGGCGTTTGTTCCACTTTCTCCAGTCGGTCTTACAGGCGTTCAGCAAGACCTCGCCTTCTTCTACGAAAGCTCCTTTCAGCGAGTAGCTGGAAGCGTTGGTCTTCTGAAGTTCGCAGAAGTAGAAGTCGGAATTATTGAGTCCGTGCATCCATGACTTTTTGTACGGGCAGGAAAGAAGAACGCTGCAGATTATCCAAGGACACCGGAAGCGGAAGAATTTCATTGTATGCGGCTACCGTTTCCGGTGTGAGTCCCCCATATCCATACATCCGCACCTTTGGCGATTTGCTTTTTGCATCTCATCTTTGGTAGAAGCATCCAACTTTTGGCTACCGTCTACAATATAGAGCAACAGGGAAGGAGTGTTTGCCTTCTTGGCGAATATGACTCCTTGCGCATCCATCAGCTGCTTTAATTTACTGTTCTGACTACCGATAAAGATGACTTCCTTTATACTTTTTGGAAGGAGGTTGTTGTTTTGCGATGATCGTACTGTTGTTTGTCGATTACAGCATAAGGAGACCAGGCCGGTTGCCCGGAGCATTGGCTGCGCGTAGAGCACTGTACATCGGCCATTCCTGATAGAGCGGCAAGGTCGGGTCGTAACCGGGGTTGAACGTCGTACAATAAGGGCCTACCCGTTCGGGCTGCACGCCCGGAACTCCCCCTTTGTAATCACCGAAGAAGACTCCGTCGCATTTCAACGGTGGGGCTTTTGCTTTTGTCTTTCTTGCCGAGTGGAAGCGGTTTCAAGGCATACCATGCCATATTGAAGACTGTGCTGTAAGAGGCTCCCATCTGTCTTTGGTTGACGATGAGGTTGTAACATTCGTTAGCCAGCCCTTCCATACGGCCTTCCTGTGATTCGTAAGCGCGTTCTCCATTATATTTGGCAACCTGTTCCGGGGTGCCGTAATAAGCCATACTGTGTTCACCGATTCCCCAAGGTTTTCCGATTTCGATCCAGCGTTTCATGGAGTTGATGTCTCCGTAGTGGCCTACGGTCACGGGCAATATACCGTCACCGTCATCTTCCCCGTCTGCTGAAATCCACGGGCGGGTAGGGTCGTACTGATGTACAATGTCACGCCATTCTTCCCATGCCTTCTTTTGTACCGGCATCAGTTCGGGGCGATTGTAAACGTGCAGGATAACGGGTTTGTTTTCGTTGCTGATACTCCAGCCGAAAACGGACGCGTGATTTCTGTCGCGCAGGACAAAACGTTTCAGATGTTCTTTAGATGCCTCCCAGAAGAGGTCGGAGTCCAGTTTCGGACCACCGTCGCTGGCCCAGTTGGCTGTTTCATTCAGTACGCAGATCCCCATTTCATCAGCCATATCAAGGTAGAAGCGGGGATAGACTTGCGCGTGCGGACGGACTGCGTTGGCATTCATCCCTTTAATGGCGGTGAACCAGGCCCACGCATAACGGCGGGTCATCTGCGGGATACCCATAAAATGCCAGGAGTCACCATGCAATGCGTAAGGTTCGCCGTTCAGGTATTGTGTAGTACCTTGCAATGTCCATTCACGCCAGCCGAAACGTTCGTATTTGGTATCGACAGTCTGTTTCTGGTTATTGACGGAAAGTAACAGGGCATACAGGTTGGGATGCTCCGGAGTCCAGTATTTTAATATGTCCTTGTCGACAGGTACTTGCAAGGTCACTTTCTGTGAAGCCTTGGCTGGCAGGGACAGTTTCGTAGGAGCGACTTTCAATGCTTCATTACCAAGCGTCCAGTTCGGAACGGGGAGCGGAGTTGACGTCTGTTCCTGCGCAGTTCACCCATTCGCAGATATTACCTTGTAGTTGTACATCAGTCTTCTTTTCTCTGTCCGGTTCTGAAGAGTTACTTCTATTTCCAGTGTTATTCTTTGATACCAGCGGTTTTACGTATACGTCTTCCAGATGGATTTTCGGCAAAGCCAACAGATATACATCCTGCCAGATACCGTTGATCTGATATCCCCCACATCGATCCGCCCGGAACAATGCGGCGTCCGATGGTCGCATTGTTTTCGAATAACGACTGGCTTCGTACGCCTACCAGTATCTCTATGTTTTCGCCGGCAGTCACTTTATCGGTGATGTCAAAGCTGAACGGTAAGAACAAATCGAAAGTTCTCGCCTACCTTTTCTTTATTTACGTAGACTTCAGAATATCCGGCTACAGCCTCAAAATAAAGTTTGATTTGCTGGCCCGCCCAATTGGTAGGGATAGTGATATTCTTCTTCATCCATGCCATCTTTACTTGTTCCCATTCTTTTAGGATAAGAAGGGTAATTGCGGTGGTCGGGACCTTCCAGGTCGCGGTAAGCAAAAAGCATTGATATTCCACGGTGAAGGGATTTTGATACGTGTTTTGCTCCATTCGCTGTCGTTTTCCGGCAGGGGTAGTTCGGGAGCGATACCTTTTCCCTGAACGTATTCTTTCGGCAAGCGGACAGGCTGGAAATCCCAATAACCGTTGATGCAAATCTCTTGTCGATGTTCCTTTTCTGTTTGGTTCACCAGACCTTCGCTGGGGGCAAAGGTGTAGGGATAGACCAGTTTCTGGTCATTAGCCACTGTTTGTGTCTGCGCGTTTACCTTTGTAGATTGCAAGGTAAAGCCGGTCAGCAGACCGCATAGTAAAATTAAACTTCTCTTCATATTCATAATTTAATGAGTTTTTCGGTATTATCAAGGGCAAAGTAAAGGTCGAACCATTAAAAGAGAGGATAAAGCAAATTAATTCTTCATTAAAATGGAATTAATTGTATCATAAAATGTCTTTTTCTCTCCGGAAAGGATGAAAATGGTCCGGTTACTTGCTTTTTATCCGAATGTAACTCACTTGGGCTTTTCGTATTGTTCTACCGCCCTCCTTAATTTCTTTTCTATTAGCTCCACCAGTGTCTGCGGGTAAAGAACTTGTATTCCGTTGGCATATCCGAAGAATACCCGTTCCAGTTCATGGTTGATGACTACTTCTATTTCAAGAATCACACTTCCGTCTTCCAATGTTTCTATGGTTCGTTGGCTGTGGTGTATCGGTTTGGTCAGGATGTAGGGGGGCTTCGTTGGCGGCTACTTTAAAACCGACCTTCTCGGCTTTGCTTCCGGAGTTTTTGGTCACCCCTACCAAGTCGTCAAAGAATGTGTTCGGGTCGAAGAATGTATTCTTTATAAAGGGTTCCCGCGATAACACCTCTAACGAATGGATTCTGTCCAGAGCCAGATTCTGCAATATCCGTCCGCTTTTCTGACTCCAAATACGAACCAACGGTTGCGATATTCCTTTAATAGATAAGGATAGAAGATGAAGCTGTTTGCCGAACGGGCCTTGAACGAACGGTATTTAAGTTGCAGGGGATGTTCGTTGACGATGGCATGGTAAATGGTATCCAGATAATCCAGCCCTTTCAGAGATTCGTTCTTTTCGAAGTCGATGACCGGAGTCGTCTTCATTCGGGCGGAGGCTACGTGATCTTCCAGCCGGTTCACAATCTCACTCATCTCCGTGAAGTAGGAGAAACCCTTGAACTGCCGCAGAACTTCCACGGCTTCCGACATCGTTTTCAGGTCCTGTTCGTTCAGCAGGGTTTGTGTGATGCTGTATTCCGGGTCTTCGTACTTGTAATACTTGTTTTCGTATACCACAATCGGTGCGTTATAACCCAGCTTCTCGCTGCGCATCATCTGTATATCCATTTGTACGGCACGTTTGCTGATTCCCTTGTCGATTCCTTCATATTCGTAAAGGGCATCCGAGCAGGCATCTACCAAGTCTTCCAGTGTCCAGCGACGATAAAGGATTACGCAGACAGTTATCAATCGTTTTATAACGAATCAAGGCATTTATATTGACCGGCATAGGCGGAAGTATAAAGATTTTCTCCAAAAGTAGAAAAATAATTTGAGGTACGCAAAAAGGCTGCGTACCCACCCCGTATCTTTGCAAAAGAAAACAAATAAAAGAGTATAAATGATGAAGTTTAACTGGATAAATAAAGGAATGAATAAAGTGCTGAACAAAGAATCAGCACCGGCTTACCGGCTGACACCCGAATGGGAATTGTACACATCCGTGGTAACTACTTCATTGAACAACAGTTTCTATGAGCAGGAGGAAGAGAGAATAGAAAGGGTCCGTACGCTCATCGGAAAATGTAACCCTTTGTTTGTGGCGCAACTGGCGGCGTACGCAAGGGAAACGATGAACCTGCGTTCCATCCCTTTGGTGATGGCGGTAGAACTGGCGCGTATCCACCAGGGCGACAATCTGGTGAAGCGGGTAACTGCCCGTACCGTTCGGCGTGCCGATGAAATCACCGAACTGCTGGCCTGTTATCAGCAGGCAAACCGGCGGACGGGGACAAAGAAACTGAACCGTCTTTCCAAACAGTTGCAGGCAGGGCTACAGGATGCATTCAATACATTCGATGCGTACCAGTTTGCCAAAGTATAACCGTTCGGCAGAAGTTTGTCTGAAAGATGCCTTGTTTCTTGTGCACCCGAAAGCGAAAGATGAACGGCAACAGGAAATTTTCAATGGAATAGTTAACGATAATCTTCGGTTCCCTATACTTGGGAGACAGAATTGTCTGCTTTAGGTCAGCGTACCTTTGCTACGGAAGAAGAACGGCGAAAAGCTTTCCGTGCCAAATGGGAAGAATTGATAGACAGTGGTAAACTAGGATACATGGCTTTGCTGCGCAATCTGAGGAATATACTGGAAGCGGAAGTTTCTGCAGACCATATTCTGACAGTAGGGAAGAGGCTGTCTTCCGAAAAGGCGGTTGAAAACTCCAGGCAGTTGCCTTTCCTCTTTTTGGCTGCTTACCGTGAGTTGTCGAAGACTCCTTCGCTCTATGCTACGATGTTGATGACGGCTTTGGAACGTGCCGTGCAGGTATCTGCCCGCAATATTACCGGATTTGATGAATCTACCCGTGTGCTGATAGCCTGTGACGTATCCGGTTCCATGCAGTGTCCGGTTTCGGCAAAGAGTAAAGTATTGTACTATGACATCGGTTTGCTGCTGGGAATGTTGTTGAAGTCACGTTGCAAGCAGGTGATGACGGGTATCTTTGGCGATAGATGGAAGATTATTAATCTGCCCGATACGGGTATCTTGTCCAATGTCGATGCTTTCTATAAAAGGGAAGGTGAAGTGGGATACTCTACAAACGGATATTTGGTTATCAAAGACCTGATAGATCGGAAGGCGCAGATGGATAAGATAATGATGTTCACCGACTGTCAGTTGTGGAATAGCCATAGTGATTTGCAGATAACGGATTTGTGGAGGAAGTACAAGAAAAATTTGTCCGGCAGCCAAGTTGTATCTGTTTGACTTAAGCGGATATGGCAACACTCCGCTGGATATCACTCGTGACGATGTATTTCTGATAGCGGGATGGTCGGATAAGATATTTGATATTTTGTCTGCAATCGACAAAGGAAATGATGCGTTGCAGGAGATAAAAAAGATAGTGGTATAACCGGGTTCTCAGGATTCCGGTTTACGGAAAAAAAACAGAACAAGTGTCGTAGAGAAGAGTTACTTCGTTTGGGACGACCATAGGTCGCGGGTTCGACTCCCGCTGCTCTCCTTATTCTTTAAGGAAAAAGCATAGCTCAGTTGGATAGAGCAGGGTATAGTCTCTTTTCGTTTGTTACCTTGTTTTTTACTTTGACATAAGCAGAATGTCGTAGAGAAGAGTTACTTCGTCTCATTTTAGGGGAGGAATAGTGAAGTTGTAAAATCAGCAAGACTATCCGGTTCGACTCCGGCATTGACGTGCCCCGTTTCTCTTTTCGCCTGTTACTTCTGCTTTTAAAAACAGAAAGGGATGCCGTAGTATAGAGATACTTCGCTGTTAACGATTCGGTTGAACGCTTGTCTTTACAGACTTGAGGTACAGGTTCAAATCCTGTCTTGGCGGCTGGTCACACAGTTGGTCATGTAGTTTAAAACAAACTCTGTACGCCTGTAGCTCCCTTTTTCAATGATGTATCAAAAATGTTACTCTTTGAAACAAAGTTTATAGACGAAGGTGAAGATACCCCCTATCTTTGCCTCCGTCAATTTTTGATTAACACTAGTATAACTCTGAATATCCTGTTACCATGAAAACAACTCCTTGGATAAAACTGTGTAAAGGTGCCGTACTCGCACTGACTGTCTCCTTTGGACTGACCTATTGCCAGTCGACCAAAAAAGCACGTTCACTCTTGAACAGAAAGGTGATAGCCTTACTATTGTCCATATTACTCATCCTACTAATTATATATTACTCCCCATCGAAGAAGAAGCCGACGAAAGTCAGGTGCGTCTTGATACGGGGAATGCAGCGGATACCGATATGGATATCCGCCTGGCACAGACTAAGGTCGATTATTTCGTTCCTTTTGCTTTGCCGGCTGATACAAAGGTAGCCACTTTACGCATTCAAAAGAAATCGAAAGACGCCCTCTGCTGGAAAGAAATCAAATTATCCGATACGTTTGATACTACCAATACGGATAAATTCCGTCCTGTCTACCATCATACTCCCCTTTATGGCTGGATGAATGATGCAAACGGATTGGTATATAAAGATGGAGAAGTATCATTTGTATTATCAGTATAATCCTTATGGTTCTAAATGGGGGAATATGCATTGGGGGCATTCGATAAGCAAAGACCTGATGCATTGGGAACATTTGGCACCTGCCATTGCCCGTGATACATTAGGGCATATCTTTTCCGGTAGTTCTATTGTCGATCAGGAGAATGTGGCGGGCTACGGAGCAGGTTCCATCCTCGCTTACTATACTTCTGCCAGCGATAAGAACGGACAGATTCAGTGTCTGGCTTATAGCAAAGACAACGGACGGACATTTACTAAATACGAAAAGAATCCTGTCCTGCGTCCTTCCGATGGTCTGAAAGATTTCCGTGACCCGAAAGTCTTCTGGTATGCACCGGAGAGTAAATGGGTGATGATTGTCTCTGCCGATAAGGAAATGCGTTTCTATGACTCCCATAATCTGAAAGACTGGAACTACCTGAGTAGCTTTGGCGAAGGATACGGTGTGCAACCCTGTCAGTTTGAATGTCCGGATATGGTGGAACTTCCTGTAGACGGCGATATCAACCATAAGAAATGGGCATTGATTGTCAATGTAAATCCGGGATGTTACTTCGGAGGAGTGCTACTCAATATTTTATCGGTGACTTTGACGGCACAAAAATTTATTTGTGATAATCAGCCGAATGTCACAAAATGGCTGGACTGGGGAGAAAGATCACTATGCTACTGTCTGTTTCTCAAATACGGGAGACCGTGTGGTGGCAGTGCCTTGGATGAGCAACTGGCAGTATTGCAATATCGTTCCGACCCGGCAGTTCCGTAGTGCCAATGCACTGCCCCGTGTTGGGACTCTATACACAGGACAATGATATTTATCTTTCCGCCGCACCGGTAGCGGAAACTAAGAACTTACGAAAAGAAAGCAAGGATGTTCCGTCCTTCACGGTAGACAAGGATTATCACATCGAATCTTTATTGACTGATAATGAAGGAGCTTATGAGCTTTCTCTGAACATCGAAGCTGGAAAGGCGGAAATTATGGGATTCAGTCTTTTCAATGACAAGGGAGAGAAGGTGGATATTTATTTTAATCTTCCGGAAAGAAACTGGTGATGGACCGTACGAAAAGCGGCATCGTAGATTTCGGGAAAAACAGTGCTCTCCGCACGAGATCGAGGCGCACGACCGCCGGAAGACGACTTCTATCAATTATATAGATGATTTCGCATTGGCTACATGGGCACCTATCCAGAAGGAAAATGAATACAAACTGGATGTCTTTGTTGATAAGTGTTCGGTAGAAATATTTCTGGATGGTCGGGAAGATAGCGATGACTAATCTGATTTTCCCTACAGAGCCGTACAATCGTATGTGTTTTTTACAGTAAAGGGCGGTACATTCGCAGTCGATTCATTTAGTGTGTATAGATTAGGTTTATAAAAGGATAGATTTATTTTTCAATAGGTATTTATCAAGGATATAATCAAGTGTTTATCACTTGTATCATCTGTATTTCATAGATTAGATTTATGAGTTAGTTTTTAAGTTAGGTTTTGTAGATTAGGTGTTTGGCAGCTGCCGTCCGTGAGGTCCGGCAGGCTGTTCTGTGTTTCTTCAGTCTATTCGCAGAATAGGCTGTCATTACTTATTCATCGATCTCAATCGTATACCCTCCTCTGAAAGTTTCTTCCGGTTGCAGGTGTTGCATCCAGTCTTTGTCTTTGTATTCGCCTGTGTAATGTGCGCGGTCGCAGCGGCCGTACCACGGTTCAATGCAGACAAAAGGGGCATTCTTTGCAGGCGGAGACCATAGACCGACTACGGGAGCATGAAAGTGCAGGCTTAAATAAATGCTTTTTCTTTTCCTTGGTATAAAGGGTTACTTTATGGATTTGCTCATTCTCTATTATCAAAGCATCTTTATCGAAAGTATGTGTATCCAATGGCAATAACCCGTCTGTAAGTTCCAGAGAATATTCAGTGGAAGGATCTGCACATCCTTTTTCTGAAATGAGGATATACTTCAATCCTTCTTCCTTGTCAAAACCGAAGAAACCACGATTCTGTGTATCTGCATTAAAATCCGGCCAATAGAATGCAGGATGCGCACCGATTTGAAAATACATTTCTTTTTCTCCGGTATTCTTAACTTCCCATATAACCTCGATCTGCTTACCCTGAATACGATAACCTATTTCCAGACAAAACGGGAAAGGAAATTTCCGTAATGTCTCTTCATTACTGACAAGGTGGTATCGTACTTCGTCTTCTTTTTTCTGAAACAAGAGTAAATTCCATATCGCGGGCAAAGCCATGTTGACTCAATGTATAAGCGATACCTTCATTACGATACTGGTTTTCCCACAAACTTACTACAATCGGGAAAAGTACAGGAGAGTGGCGTTTCAAAAAGCAGGGTCGGCGCCACAGATACTCTTTCCCATTGGCGAAGATACTGCAAAGTTCGGCTCCATGCGGAGATACCTGAATAGTAAGTTGTTCGTTGGAGATTGTTTTCATATCATTCAGTTTTCTGTTGGTTACTTTGAGTGATTATATGCTTGTTATATGAATAATATCCCTTTTACAAGGACTTAAATTACTATACAAAGGTAGTATTTTCTATGATTGAGAGAGAATATAATCCCGACTTTCTTATGATGGAGAATTATTCTTATAAAACCCTATAAAATAGCGTTCTATGCAACATATCTTACAGCATTTGAAACATTTTTTCAGTCGGTTGACTTAAATCAACCGTAATTTGCATCATCGAAAAGAGAAAATTCGTACTTTTAAATTAATAACATTAAACTAATGCCTGGTATCATGAAGAACAAAAACTTCTTTGCAGCGTTTGTTTCCTGTTTGCTTTCATGTCGGCCCTGTGGGGCAAAACATTACGGTAAAGGGAAACGTTACTTCTAAAACGGATGGG
>VOFG01004866.1_pt1 | contig 58045 bp, 49 predicted proteins | sample 5384171 | NCBI WGS metagenome assembly VOFG01 (sample SAMN12384726, study PRJNA508395) | human gut metagenome | isolation source: healthy gut F | host: Homo sapiens
GAATCTAGCGAGTCTGCCAATTCCACCACTCGCGCGTTTGCAGTCTTTCAACTGCTCGGATATATTACCACAGATATTCCTGCTTGTCAAGCGGAAGGTGCAGAAAAGTTGCGAAAAACATACCGGCGAATCGCCGGTATGACAGGGCGGCGCAGGGGCGTTTAAAAAATCATGCAGATCCCTGCGATCACGGCGCAGAGGGGGATATAGAGCAGGAAGTGCAGGATGTGCGTCCTTTTATTGTAGCCGATGCGGCCCTACGATGCCCTTCAGCTCGGGATAAAAATGCGGGAAGAAGTTTGAATGGCAGAGCAGGAACCAGTCGAAAAAGAGAATATCGTAGAGCTCCATGCAATAGAGCATGATAAGATACCGGCCAAAGAAGCGGAAAAATCCAAAGCCGCTTTGGATCCCGGCCCACGCGGCAAGAACGGCTGCGGCCAGAAACAGCAGGACCGCGATCCTCTATGATCCAGCCGATGATGTGCGCCCCGCGGAACCGCTCTTTTTTGTCGGGATCGCGTTCAGATTCTCCTTCGGTGCGGAGGAAAAGAACCGCTTATCCTGAATAAAGCCGACGCCGCCGTACAAAACGAGAAAATATGCGGCCATCAGCAGAATCGCCGCAAGGATTGTCACCGGCATTCTGATCCCGTCCTTCTGAACGTTTTGTTTATACTGCCACAGAACTTGCCTGCGCGCAAAAAACAAAGGGCTGCGGCTTCGGCGGCACCGCACAGCTGGCGGGCAAGCACGTGGTCCGTGGGAAGATGATCGCCGTAGAGCTTGCGGGACTCGCACCCCGGCCAAAGCAGCCGCCACACGGAATTCTGGACGCCCGAACCGCTTGAAGCAGCGGAAAATTGATAAAAGAAAAACCTTGAAAACAGATGTTTTCAAAGGTTTTTCTGGCGCGGAAGGAGAGATTTGAACTCTCGCGCGCTTTTTAGACGCCTACCCCTTAGCAGGGGAGCCCTTCGGCCACTTGGGTACTTCCGCAGGTCGGTTGAGCCGATATGAAGGAAAGAAAATGGCGGAGAGAGTGGGATTCGAACCCACGGCACATTGCTGTGTCACTGGTTTTCAAGACCAGCTCCTTAAACCGCTCGGACATCTCTCCGAATGCCGGCCTCCAAAGCCGTGAATCATCTTATCATATCCAGGCAGGTTTGTCAATTCTTTTTGCAGAAAACGATGAATATTTTAGGGAGAAACCTTGATGTTCCCATGGGAAAGTGCTATACTAATTCAATAAAATAATGCAACTGGAAGGTGTTCCTGTATGACAAAAATTGATATTTATTCCGGTTTCCTCGGCGCTGGCAAGACGACGCTCATCAAAAAGATGATCAAGGAAGCCTATCACGGCCAGAAGCTCGTCCTCATCGAGAACGAATTCGGCGAGATCGGCATTGACGGCGGCTTTCTGCAGGAGGCGGGCATCCAGATCACGGAGATGAACTCCGGCTGCATCTGCTGCTCGCTGGTGGGCGATTTCGGCCGCGCGCTCAAGAAGGTTATTGCGGAGTATGCGCCCGACCGCATCTTGATCGAGCCGTCCGGCGTGGGCAAGCTCTCCGACGTGATCGGCGCGGTGCGCAAGGTCACGAGCGACGACGTGCAGCTCGGCAATTTCGTGACGGTTGCGGACGCGACGAAGTGCAAAATGTATATGAAGAACTTCGGCGAATTCTACAACAACCAGATCGAGACGGCCAACACCATCATCCTCAGCCGCACCGACGGCATGAAGGAGGAAAAGCTCGACCAGTGCGTCAACATGATCCGCGAACACAACAAGGACGCCGTGATCGTTACGACCCCGTGGCCGGAGCTGACCGGCGAGCAGCTGATGGAGGCGATGGAGCAGCGCAGCACCATCGCCATCGAGCTTGCAAAGCTCGAAGAAGAGGCGCACCACCATCATCATGACCATGACGAGGACGACGAGTGCGACGATCCGGACTGCGCCTGCCACCATCATCACCACGACGAGGATGACGACGAGCACGAGCACCATCACCATCATCACCATGATGACGACGAGGATGAGGAGAGTGCGATGACCCGGACTGCGCCTGCCACCACCATCACGATGACGACGAGGACGACGAGTATGAGCACCACCATCATCACCATCACCACGGCCATGACGCCGACGAGGTCTTCATCAGCTGGGGCGAGGAGACGCACAAGAAATTCACAAAGGCCGAGATCGAACGCATCCTGAAGGCGCTTGAGGACGCGGAAACCTACGGCATTGTTCTGCGCGCAAAGGGCTATGTCGCAAACGCGGAGGGCGAGAAGTGGATCCACTTCGACTATGTCCCCGGTGAGCCGGATATCCGCGACGGCGGCGCGATGGTCACAGGCCGCATCTGCGTGATCGGCTCGAAGCTGAACGAAGAGGCTGTTGCGAAGCTCTTCGGCGTGGAAAAGCAGTAAGGAGTTTTCTCTATGGCTATGCCTGATATCCCCATGTACGTCTTTACCGGCTTTCTGGAGTCCGGCAAGACGAAGTTCATTCAGGAAACGCTCGAGGATGAGCGCTTCAACACCGGCGAGCGGACGCTTCTGCTGGTTTTCGAGGAGGGCGAGGAGGAATACGACGTCTCGACCTACCCCCACAAGGAGGTCTACGAGCAGGTTCTGGACTATGAAGACCTCAGCCCGGAGCTGCTGACCGATCTGCAGAAAAAATACCGGGCCGAGCGTGTGGTCGTCGAGCTCAACGGCATGCATCTTGCGGCGGATTTCTACCTCAAGACCCCCGACCACTGGAAGATCGCGCAGGAGGTCATGTTTGCCGACGCGACGACCTTCCTCAGCTACAACGCCAATATGCGCCAGCTCGTCGTGGACAAGCTGGCAGGCGCGGAGATGCTGGTTCTCAACCGCATGGCCCCCGGCACGGACGTCATGCCGTACCACAAGATCGCCCGCGCCGTGAACCGGAAGATCGACATTCTTTATGAATACACCGACGGCTCGACGCACTATGACGATATCGAAGACCCGCTGCCGTTCGACCTGAACGCGCCGTGGTCGAGATCAGGGACGAGGATTATGCCCTGTTCTACCGCGATATCACGGAGGAGCCCAAGAAATACGCGGGCAAGACCGTGAAATTCAAGGGGCAGGTCGCGCGCCTGCGCCGGGAAAAAGAGGGGATGTTTGCTCCCGGCCGGTTCGTCATGACCTGCTGCGAGGCGGATATCACGTTCATGGGCCTGCCGTGCAGATTCGCGGCGGCCTCCGGCCTTGCGGCCAGAAGCTGGGTCTGGGTAACGGCGACGGTCGAGGTCAAGTTCCACACGCTCTACAAGGGCGTCGGACCCATCCTGACGGCTGTGAACGTGCAGCCCGCCGAGCCTGCCGAGCAGAACGTCGCAACGTTCTGATACGATTCATATTCGCTCCTTTGTGTACCAAAGCAGCCGGCAGAGACTTGTCTGCCGGCTGCTTTCTGTTTTGGCAGAATGGCTCTTGCCGGAAGGCTGGAAATCAGGTATAATACAGAAAAAGACGCCCCGCCGGGAGGCCGGGGGAACGGAGGCGTTTGCATATGCAGACAAGCTATCGCTTTTCCGCGCCGGGCCGCACGGAGATCAGCGGCAACCATACCGACCATCAGCACGGCTGCGTGCTGGCTGCGGCTGTCGATCTGGAAACGACGGCGGAGGTCACGCTGCGGCCCGATTCCATCATCCGCGTTGCGTCCGAGGGCTATGCCCCGGTCGAGATCGATCTGAATGATCTGTCCGTCCACGCGGAAGAAAAAAATACGACCGCCGCGCTCGTGCGCGGCGTTGCTGCGGCGTTTGCGCAGCGCGGCTGTAAGCTGCACGGCTTTGACGCGGCTGTCCGCTCGACCGTCCTGCCCGGCTCCGGTCTGTCGTCCTCCGCCGCATTCGAGGTTCTGATCGGCACGATCTGCAACGAGCTGTTTTTCGATAAAAAATGCTCCGCCATCGAGATTGCGCAGATCGGCCAGTATGCCGAGAACGTCTATTTCGGCAAGCCCTGCGGCCTCATGGATCAGATGGCCTCCAGCGTCGGCGGGCTGGTCTTCATCGATTTTGCCGACCCGGCGCACCCCGCCGTCCGGCAGGCGGCGTTCGATTTTGCGCACTGCGGCTACACGCTCTGCACGCTCGATTCCGGCGCGGATCACGCAGATCTGACGGACGAATACGCCGCCATCCCCGAGGAAATGCGCCGCGTAGCCCGCGTGTTCGGCAAGGACGTGCTGCGTGAGGTGGACGAGGCGGAATTCTACGCAAAGCTCAAGGCGGCCCGCGAGGCGGCGGGCGACCGCGCCGTTTTGCGCGCGATGCATTTCTTTGACGAAAACCGCCGGGTGCAGCAGCAGGCGCAGGCGCTGGAACGGGACGATTTTGAGGGCTTCCTTGCGGGCGTGCGCGATTCCGGGCGCTCGTCGTGGATGCTGCTGCAGAACGTGGTTCCTGCCGGGAGCCGGGAGCACCAGCAGATGGCCCTTGCGCTGGCTGCCTGTGAAAAGCAGCTTGCCGGGCGCGGCGCCTGCCGCATTCACGGCGGCGGCTTTGCCGGGACGCTGCTGGCGTTCGTGCCGAACGATGCACTCACGTCCTTCCGCGCCAATATGGAGGCCGTGCTCGGCGAGGGCCGCTGCCACGTGCTCTCGATCCGGCAGGCGGGCGGCGTCCGGCTGGCATGAGACGGGCCGACCGCGCGGTCACGGACCGCGAACGGATTTTGCAGGTGATCGAGTCCTGCGAATGCTGCCGTGTCGGCTTTTCCTGCCCGGAGGGGGCGTACATCGTGCCGCTGAATTTCGCCTTTGTCCCCGGCTCACCTGACCGGTTTTATTTCCACGGCGCGCACGAGGGCCGCAAGGCAGAGCTCATCCGCACTGCGCCGCGCGTCGGCTTTGAGCTGGACTGCGCGCACGCGCTCGCAGCCGGACAGACCGGCTGCTCGTATTCCTATCGCTATCGGAGTGTGATCGGCACGGGCGTGATCTGCGAGGTGCAGGAGCCGGAGGAAAAGAAGCGGGCGCTGTCGGCAATTATGGCGCACTATGAAAAGAGCCGTCTGTTTACCTTTACAGACGAGCAGGCGCAGCGCGCGGCCGTGTTCCGGCTGGACGTCGCGCAGCTGACCTGCAAGGAGCATTTGTAAGAAAGAAGGAAGACACATGAACGAATTTGAACTGCAGCACCTGCCAGAGGCGTACCGCCCCTTGTCGCCGTGGAGCTATTTTGGCCTCGGCATTCTTTACGCCCTGCCGCTCCTGGGCTGGATCTTCCTGATCGTCCACGCCATCGGCAGCGCGAACATCAACCGCCGCAATTATGCCCGCAGCTATTTCTGCGTCTACGTGCTGGCAATCATTCTGGGTGTCCTGCTGACGATCACCGGCGTACTGTCCGGCCTGACCCAATCCCTGAACGGTACGTTCGCATAAGTCCATAAATCAAAAAACAGTGGCTGTCTCAATGATGTTTCGATCATTTGAGACAGCCCTGTTTCTTGTGGCGGGGGGGATTATGAAAGGCTCTTACCGCATACGGTGCAGAATACGGCGTCGGACAGCTTGACGGGCGCGCCGCAGTGCGGGCAGTATCTGTTAGTCCGCTGCGGCTGGGCTGGCAGCTCAGGCGCCAGAGAGAACACAACGGGCTTTCCCTGCGGAGCGGACTGCGTCACAGGTTCGGCAGGCTCGGGCTGCGCAGGACGCGTGGGCGGCACAGGCGAAGACGGCTGCGGAGCGCTTGCCGTACTTTTGCACATCACTTATTATAGCAGTGGGGTCATATACAACGGAAGAAATACGATGCTGTCTTCCTCTTTGAAATCGCCGGCATGCAAAACATAAGGGATATGAAGCTGATCGGCATATTTCGTCTTGAATTTTTTCAGAGAGGACAGCGTAAATCTAGTTTTTTGATTTTCATATTTCTACGTAAATCGAGAGAATTGGGCATTTTCTGAAAAAGCTATTCAGGAAAAAAGATGGTGCGGTACAGACTGGTAAGAATCATAGTCGTTTTGGCATATATCTCTCGACGAATGTTGACGAATCTGGTATAATTCATGCAGAGAAACCAAACAGCATACAACAGATACGGGAGGCGCGATAAAATGAGCAGAGACTCAGAAAAGGTTTTGAAAGAATTGCAGAAATTCCTGGACGCTCACGCAGAGGACACGGAGAACGAAGCCGACGTGGATGCCCTGGCGGAGCGGTTCTTTGCAGAATACAATCTAAAATGCAAAGAGCAGAAAGAATCTGCGCCTGAAACGGCGGACGATTATCTGGATCTCGCCGAACAGGTCACGTCGAAGAAAAAAAGCGTAGAATATCTGCACAAGGCGCTGGAGCTGGAGCCGGACAATCTGGATGCAAGACTCCAATTGATCCTGCGTACAGCGAAGCAGCCGGACGAGCGGCGGCTTGCCCTGCAGGAGCTGCTCGACGCAGCGGACAAGCAGATGGAAAAGTCCGGCGCGTTCAAGGAGTACGCCGGTGAGTTTTGGACAGCGTTTGAAACCAGACCATATATGCGCGTGCGCTATACATACTTTGACGTTTTAATTTCCTGCGGCATGATGCGCCGGGCGATCGACGAAGGGCAGCGCCTGTTGGAATTGTGCGAGAACGATAATCTCGGCGTCCGCTATCAGCTGATGCATTTGTATGCCTATATGGAAGACGAGATGCACGCGCTGGCGCTCCATAAGCAGTTCGATTCCTATGAGGAAACGCAGATGCTCCTGCCGCTGGCAGTTTTGTATTACAAGCTGAATCAGTTCGATAAGGCAGAGGACTGCATCAAGCGCCTTGCGAAAGCGAACAAGGATACGAAGAAGTTCCTGCGGGCGGCGGCGCGTGACCAGCTGGACGATTATATTGGCGAGATGAGCCCCTATGGATACCGGCCGTTTACGATGGAAGAGCTGCTGGACGAACTGATGCACACCAGTTATCTGTTCAACTCTGTACCATACTTCTTCGCATGGGCAAGTAAAGTCCTTGCTGCGAAAACAAGTGCAAAAATGAGCGCAGGAAAGCCGAAACTCCTGCACTGAACCGGCAATATGAATGATGCAGAAAAGGCACGACATTGCGTCGTGCCTTTTGCGTTATCTGCAATTATACGAGGTATTCAGAAGCGCCGTTGTCCTTGCATTGACACCCATCAGCTCCCGCTGTGTCTGCCGGTTCGCCTGACACATGGGCATCAGAAAATTTACAGCCTTTCGGATCTGCTGTAGGTCAGAGAAAGTAAGGGCATTCTGGTGCAGATGCTCCAAAACACGGATACCTTTACCTTTGAGCGGGTCTTATCCAACAGGAAAGCCAACGGTTTAAGTGACAAAACCTTACAAACCTGCAACAACCGCTGAATCAAGGCAAAGCGAACGGGCTTGCCGCCTGTGATTCACAGACAGCAAGCCCGTTCGGCTGCTTGAACACTAGGGTGTACCTGAAAACTCCCAACGCACCCGGACAGCGGGCCTTTTTGCGGTGCGCCGCGTCATTTTCCTTGAAATACGTCAGTATTCCTGCGAAAAAATGTCTTGCGCAACGCAAAATCCCTCGCTGCCGGTCACATCATGAGTTTTCAGATACACCCTAGCTTTTTGGGATCACTTCAAAATTGTCCTGCCGGGGAAATTTTGTTCAGCCGGCGTCCTCTGAGACGCTGGGGGTTTCGTAGGTTTCGATGCGGCGGATATGCGCGCCGAGCGCGGTGAGCTTGCCGACGATGTCCTCGTAGCCGCGCTCGATGAAGTGCGCATCCTCGATGAGCGTCATGCCCTCGGCGCACATAGCAGCGATGACCATCGCAGCGCCCGCGCGCAGGTCGCAGGCGCGGACCTCGCAGCCGCGCAGCGTCTGCACGCCGTCGATGATAGCGGTCTTGCCCTCGACCTGGATATTTGCGCCCATGCGGCCAAGCTCGGCCGTGTAGCGGAAGCGGTTGTCATAGACGCCCTCGGTCACGAGGCTGGTGCCGACGGCGGTGGCCAGACAGACGGTGATCTGCGGCTGCATATCGGTCGGGAAGCCGGGGTACGGCATGGTCTTGACGTTCGCGCGGTGCAGGCGGTAGGCGGATTCGACGCGGATGGCATCGTCATACTCCGTGATGTCCGCGCCGATCTCGCGCAGCTTTGCAGTGATGCAGTCGAGGTGCTTCGGGATGACGTTCTCGATCAGCACGTCGCCGCCGACTGCGGCGGCAGCGGCCATATACGTGCCGGCCTCGATCTGGTCGGGGATGATGGAATAGCAGCCGCCGCGCAGCGCCTTCACGCCGCGCACCTTGATGACGTCCGTGCCCGCGCCGGAGATCTGCGCGCCCATGGCGTTGAGGAAGTTGGCGAGGTCGACGATGTGCGGCTCCTTGGCGCAGTTTTCGATGATCGTCATGCCGCTGCACAAAACTGCCGCAAGCAGGATGTTCATCGTCGCGCCGACGGAGACGATATCAAGATAGACGTGGCCGCCGCGCAGCCCGCCCTTCGGGGCGTCGGCGCAGACATAGCCGCCGGCCTGCTCGACCATGGCGCCCATGGCCTCAAAGCCCTTGATGTGCTGGTCGATGGGGCGGACGCCGAAGTTGCAGCCGCCCGGCATGGCGACATGGGCGTGGCCGAAGCGGCCAAGCTCCGCGCCGATCAGGTAGTACGACGCGCGGATGCGGCGCACGAGCTCGATGGGTGCGGTGGCGTTGCGGGCGCGGGAGCAGTCGATCTCCAGCGTGTTGCGGCCGTAGCGGTGGATCTCCGCGCCCATATCGCGCAGGATCTCCAGCAGCAGACGCACATCGGAGATATCCGGAACGTTTTCGATCCGGCAGGGGCCGCTGACGAGCAGCGTGGCCGGCAGGATCGCGACCGCCGCGTTCTTGGCCCCGGAAATGGTCACGGAGCCGGAAAGCTTTGTGCCGCCTTGAACGATGTATTTGATCAAAATGTAATCCCTCTTTGGTAGCGTCAGTTGACACTAAGAGTGTTTGCGGAAATGCGTTATGTTAACAAAGCCAAATTCGGCCGCTATTAGAATAGCACACCACGGCAGGAATGTAAAGGAAAATGACAATGCAGCAGCAGGAAATCTTCAGATTTTCTTCATAATTCGACAGGCGCAGACGGTGGACGCTATGTTTCCGCCGTGATTTCGCGCGTAATGCCGTTGATAAAAAAGCTTCCCGCGTCCGTTTCGACCAGCCAGACCGGCACGAAGCGGATGCCCGTACCGGCCTGATCGGACGGCAGATACGCCTGCGTAAGACCCGTCACCGCGCTTCCGACCCAGCCGAGCGCGTCACGCCGGGCCAGCAGCTGCGCCAGCGCGTCAGCGGCGGAGATGGCCTCCTGCTCCGACACGCGCGTAATGGAGCTTCCGCCGGTATAAAACGTGCCCTCGACCGCCGTGAGGCAATCGTCCGTGTAGCTTAGCGCCAGCTGGCTGCCGAGCACCGGCACGCCGAGCAACGTCTGCGAGGTGCGGATCTGCACGGCGCCCGTCTCCGTCTGCTCCCGCGTGAGGGTCTGATATTGAAAATCCATGGCGCGCAGCAGCTTTTCTGCGGCCTTTTCAGAACTCCGCACCCGGCTGCCGCCGGTCATCACGGCGGAGAAGCCGCCCGTGCGCGTGATATGGAGCGTCCCAAGCTCGGATTCGTAGGTGCTCTCAAAGCCGGATTCGCCTGCGGGCGCGGCCTTCGCGCCGAGCAGCGCCTGCGCGGCGGTCTGCGCGCCGTCCTCAGAAAGCTCGACACTGTAGAGCACGGGACTGCGCGGAAGCTCGTCGAGCAAAACGGAAAGGCCGTAGCTCTCGTAAAGTGTCTTCAGCTCCTGCAGCATCTGCCGCTGCTCATGCGTCTGCGCAAGTCGGTTCGGAACGACGATGCACAGAAGCCCCAGCGCACAGAGCGTCAGAATGAGAAGGATCAGATTTTTCATGCGCGAAGCGCTCATGGCGGCTCCTCCTGATGGAAAATTTGGGTCAGTGGTGCGATGGATACGGCGGAAAGCAGCTGTTCTAAAGAGGTCTTCGGCGAATCTGTATGGATTTACCCACTTGTTTGTAGGGGCCGATGCCCACATCGGCCCGCTGGGAAATTGCGAATTCGCCTAGGGTGTATCTGAAAACTCATGATGTGACCGGCAGCGAGGGATTTTTGCGTTGCGCAAGACATTTTTTCGCAGGAATACTGACGTATTTCAAGGAAAAATGACGCGGCGCACCGCAAAAAGGCCCGCTGTCCGGGTGCGTTGGGAGTTTTCAGATACACCCTAAGATTCCCGCAGAAACGGTGCGTTCTGCCGGGTCGATGTGGGCATCGACCCCTACGATTAACAGCGAAAAGCCTGCGGATTCGCATCGGACTATCGCTTTTCGCAATTACCTGCTGCGACCTCTCAGGCGCTCCCGCGCCAGTGCATCGCGGGCGGGAGCATATCACGCTTACTCCGTCTCCCACCCGGCAGTGAGTTCACCGCCGGTGCTTTCGGCGTACAGAAGGCGGAGCGTGCCGCCCTTCGGCAGGCAGGCGGCTGCCTGCGCGGCGGGCAGGAGCGCTGCGGGCGTTGACGAGGCCGTGTAGCTGCGGTACAGGACGGAGGCGTTCGTGATCTGCGTGCCGTCGAAGCGGAGCTCGATCGCGCCGCGCGGTGCGATCTCGATGCCGGACAGATAATAGCCGAAGGTGCACACGGCGCTCTGGCCGTCGGCCAGATAGCTTTGCAGATAGACCCGCGCCTCGCCGTAGCTGTCACCGGTCAGGCGGCTGAGGAGGCTGCGCGCAGCCTCGATGCGGTCAAGCGCGCCTGCCGACGCGCTCTGGAAGCGGTCGTCCGGCTGGAGGATCTGCAGTTCAATTCTGCCCTGCGCGCTCACGCGCAGGCGCAGGCCGGTTTCGGTAAAGGACGTCGTGCCGTCGTTTCCGACGAAGCGTGCGTCGCCGTAAGGGTTGATGCCGATCTGGGTTGCGAGAGCGGAAATAAATCGCGCGTCGCACGGGTTCGTGCCGAGGCCGGTGCAGACGGCGGCGCTTGACGCGCTGATGAGCGAGAGCGGATCGAGCGCGCTGTAGGGTGCGTCGTCCGATTCAAACGCGAAGAAGCTGCCGTCCGGGACGGCGGCGGAAAGCTCGGTCGCAAGCGTCTCGGCGGAAAGCGCCGTCTGCGCGCGATAGCAGCCGTCGCCCAGCAGATACAGCTGAACCGTCTCTCCGTCCAGCGCCAGCACGTACCACTGCGCGTCCGCGCCCTCCGGCGCGCGCACGTTCAGCCACGCGCCGAGCACGGCGGGGGAAATTTGTCCCGGGAAGCAGAAGGCCGCGCCGGGCTTCCGCAAAGCGGCATAAAACGCCGATTCGGCGCACGCCTGCGGCGTCTCGGCGCTTTCGAGCGCCTGCGCAAGCAGCCCTCCGTACTGCCCGTAGAGCGTATCGAGGGCGGCAAAGTCATACTGTGCGCTCTGCCTGCCCGCCTCGGTGCTCAGCGTGACGGCGACGGGCTGCGCCGCGCCGATGAATGCGCTGCCGGTGGCGGGCGCGGTATAGGTCAGCTCCGCTTCATTGAGGCCGAACAGCCCCGCAAACGGGCGCAGCGCGCTTGCCAGCCATTTGGTCTGCGTGAGCGTCTTTGTCGGCAGGCACATGATCGCAAGCGTCACATTGACCAGCACGAGAAACACGATCAGAATGTCCTTTCCGATTTCCAGCAGCCTCTGGCCATGGCCATGTCTTCGTTTCTGCTTCATGCCTGCGCCTCCGCGGCGGGCATGGTGATGAGGACCGAGGTACCCTTGCCGTATTTGGACGAAATTTCAATGCTGCCCTTGTGCTGGTTCAAAATCTCCTGCGCGATGGAAAGGCCGAGGCCCGTGCCGCCGGATTCGCGCGAACGCGCCTTGTCCACACGGTAGAACCGGTCAAACAGGCGCGGCAGATCCTTTTCGGGGATGCCGATGCCGTTGTCGGCCACGCGGACAAAGACGTTTTTGCCGCTCGTGCCGACGGTCATGTCGATTTTGCCGCCGTCGGGCGTATACTTGACAGCGTTGGAGACGATGTTGGTAATGACCTGCTCGATGCGCTCCCGGTCGCCGTTGACGTCGGGAATGTCCCCCTCGCAGGTGAGCGTCATGGTGTGGTGGTGGTTCTGCTCGGCGTTGAGCTTTGCCGCGTCATACACATTCTGCACGGCTTTTAAGAACGGGAACCGGGAGATGTTCATCTCCATCTTGCCGTAATCGATCTTGCTGAGAGTGAGCAGGTCCTGCACGATGCGGGTCATGCGGTCGGCCTCGCTGATGATGACGTTCATGAAATTCGAGCGCAGCTCCGGCGGCAGCTCGTCGCCGGTGTCGACGATCGTTTCGGCGTAGGATTTGATATTGGTCAGCGGCGTTCGCAGCTCGTGCGAGACGTTGGCGACGAATTCGCGCTTGAGCTGCTCGCTCCTGCGCTGCTCGGTCACGTCGTGGATGACGACGAGCACACCGCCCTGCGCGTGGTCGGACGAGAACGGGGCCATGAACAGCTCCAGCTCCCGTTCGCCGACGGTCTTCTGCGCCTCGATATACTGCGGCCTGCGCAGGGTCAGGAGCGTGTCAAGCTCGGCTTCCTTCGAGAAAATTTCGTCGAAGGTCGTCTGGCTTGACAGGTTCTGCGCGAGCATCTGCGTGGCGGCGGGGTTATAGTGGATGACACTGCCCGCCGTATTGAACGCGACGACGCCGTCGGTCATGTGCAGAAACAGCGTGGAAAGCTTGTTGCGCTCGTTCTCCGCCTCGGAGATCGTGTCCTGCAGAACCTTTGCCATGTGGTTGAAGTTCCGGGTCAGATCGCCGATCTCGTCGCGGCTGTCGACCGTGACGCGGTTTGCAAAGTCCCCTGCCGCGACGCGTTTCGTCCCGACGGTCAGCGCGCGGATGGGCGTAATCAGAATCTGCGACAGCAGGAACGACAAGATCACGCAGATCACCAGACCCAGCGCCAGCGCGCGCAGGATGATGATCAGCAGCTCGCTCGTCAGCGCGTCGACCGTGGCGCGGTTGTCGCGGATGTAGGCGATATACTGCGCGCCGTCCGACTCGACGGGGACGGCCAGATCCATATAATCGTTTGTGACCGAGCTGCTCTGCCCGACCTCGCCGTTCATGGCGGACAGAATGTTCTGCGTCATCACGACCGTGGTGCGCTGGTTCGAGCTGTCGAGCACGGAGCCGGTCTGGTCAAGAATGTAGACGTTGCGGCCCGTGATATCGATGCCAAGCCCGGCCTGCGCCATGAGAAGCTCCTTCATCTGCGCGGGGGCGTTGTCCTCCGCCGAGAGCCTTTGCAGCTGGGCGATGAATTCCGGGGTGAACGTGCCTTCCATCTGCTCATAGAACTGCGAGACGTAGAAATTGCCGACGCCGCTCATCAAAAACGCGCCTGTCGTCAGCATCAGGGCCAGGATCAGGATCACCATGATCATGACCATCTTCATGCGCAGGGACCGCATGGCCGCCCCTCCTTTCTCGCGCGGGAAGCTGCGTTATCCCGCGAAATAATAGCCGACGCCGCGCCGGGTCAGGATATACTGGGGCTTGCCGGGGTCGTCCTCGATCTTTTCACGAAGCCGCCGCACCGTCACGTCGACGGTGCGCATGTCCCCGTAGTATTCATAGTTCCATACCCGCTGCATCAGATCCTCCCGGGAGAAGACCTTTCCGCGTTCGCGGATAAGATAGGAGAGAAGGTCGTATTCCTTCTGCGTCAGCTCGACCGGCGTGCCGTTTTTCGTCACCTGATAGGTTTCGGGGTTCAGGCACAGGCCATTTGCCTCAACGGTATTTGCCGTGCCGGAGGCCTGCGCGGAAGCGTATTCCATGCTGCGGCGGCGGATGTTCGCCTTGACGCGAGCCATCAGCTCCTTCATGGAGAAGGGCTTGGTCATATAGTCGTCCGCGCCGGTCTCGAGTCCGAAGACCTTGTCCATTTCCTCCTCACGGGCCGTGAGCATGATGATGGGCGTGGTGCGGTTTTCCGCGCGGAGCGTCTTGCAGATATCAAAGCCGTTCATTTTCGGCAGCATGACATCCAGTAAGATCAGATCCGGGTCCTCCGTCTGCGCAAGCTGCAGGCCCGTCTGGCCGTCAAGCGCCTCGAGCGTCTCATAGCCCTCGCGCTTGAGATTGAATTTCAGGATCTCCACGATTGCGCGTTCATCCTCTACGATCAGGACTGTCTTTGCCATAGTGCATCCTCCTGTTTTTAAACCGGGCGGCGAAGCGCCTTCGGATAGTGATTTTTGAGCTGGCTTCCGTCGCCCTTTGCCCAGCCGAGCGAAAGCCCGTCCGCCTGCACGAGCGTCCAGCCGCGCTTGTCGGACGGCAGCACGTCGCCGGAAAGATACCGGGCGAGCAGCGGGTCGGCTTCCTCGAACGAGACGCTGTTTTCCAGCGTTTGCAGCCACAGCGCCCACGCGTGCGCGGGCGCAAAGCGGTTTTTCAGGACTGCGCCAAGCTCCAGCCCCGCGCGCAGCACCCGCAGCCCCTTTACCTCCGGCAGCGCCTGCGGGACGAGATAGCACACGTCCCCGAACCGCAGCAGCTTCCCCTCCGGCAGCGCGGCGCCGGTCTGGCTGCGGAACGCCGCAAGCTCCGGCGGGCATTTGGCCGCGGGTTCCGGTGAAAGCGCCGCAGGCGCTTCGTCCCCCGCCCGGCGGAGCACGGCGGCATAGTGCCCCTCGCCCAAAAGCTTATGCGGCCAAAGGCGGAACGTTTTTTCCAATCCCGGCGCGGGATTCGCCACCCAATCGGGTCTGCCGGGAGAAAAGAACGGCACGTCCGGCTTTTCTACAGAAAAATCGGGATTTTTCCACAAAAAGTCCGAGATCACGCCCTCGTTTTCCACAGGAGAGAACGTGCACGTGGAGTAAACCAGCCGCCCGCCGGGGCGGAGCATGGCTGCGGCGGAGGTCAGAATCTCCAGCTGGCGGTTGGCGCAGATGGCGTTCGTGTCCTCCGTCCAGTCGGTGACGGCGGCCTCCTCCTTGCGGAACATCCCCTCGCCGGAGCAGGGGGCGTCGACGAGAATTTTATCAAAATACCCCGCGAAGCGCTCTTCCAGCCGCTTCGGGTGCTCGTTCAGGACCAGCGCGTTGGCAATGCCCAGCCGCTCGATATTCCCGGAAAGAATTTTCGCGCGCTTGGCGTTGATCTCGTTGCAGACCAGAAGCCCCTTTCCCCGGAGTTTGCCCGCCAGCTGCGTCGATTTCCCGCCGGGGGCCGCGCACAAATCGAGCACGCGCTCGCCCGGCTGCGGGTCCAAAAGCTCCGCCGGGGCCATGGCGCTCGGCTCCTGCAGATAATAAAGCCCCGCCGCGTGATACGGCGACAATCCGGGCCGGGAGACCGCGGCATAATAAAACCCCGTCGGGCACCACGGCACGGGAGAGAGCGAAAACCGCGACAGATCGCCCGTAAAGCCGGTTTTGAGCGGATTTCTCCGCAGACCGGTGCAGAGCGGCCGGTCAAAGGACGCGAGAAAGTCCTCATATTCGCTTCCCAAAAGCGCACGCATCCGCGCCTCAAAACCCTCCGGCAGCACCGCAGCCGCCTCCTTCCCGATTTACATAGTTATAAACATTATAGTGCATTTCCCCGAAAAAGGCAATGGCATATCCGCACAGTCTCCTCATGTGTCTGCCTGTCCCTCTTGGCGGCTTCCCGTTTTTGTGCTATAATCCTCCCAGACCATAACGAACGGAGAACGGCAATGAACGCACAGGGAACGGAACGGACGGAAAAACGGCTTTGCGTGGGGCTGCTTGCCCATGTGGATGCGGGCAAGACGACGCTGTCGGAGGCCATGCTTTACCGGGCAGGCGTCATCCGCACGCTTGGCCGCGTCGACCACGGCGATACGTTTCTCGACACCGACGCGCAGGAGCGCAGCCGGGGCATCACGATCTTTTCCAAGCAGGCTGTCCTCCCGCTGCCCGGCTGCACGCTGACGCTGCTTGACACGCCGGGCCATGTGGATTTTTCTGCCGAGATGGAGCGGACGCTGCAGGTGCTCGACTGCGCCGTGCTCATTATCAGCGGCCCGTCGGGCATCCAGAGTCACACCGTCACGCTCTGGCGGCTGCTGCGGCGCTATCAGGTGCCGGTCATTCTGTTCTTCAACAAAATGGACATGGAGACGGCGGATCGGGACGCGCTGCTTGCCGCTGTCCGCGCGGAGCTGGACGAGGGCTGCATTGATTTTTCGCAGCCGCAGGCGCAGCTCTACGAGGAGCTTTCCCTGTCCGACGAGGCGCTGATGGAGGACTATCTCGCCTCCGGCACGCTTTCCGACGCGCAGATCGCGCCGCTCGTCTCGCACAGGCGGGTGTTCCCGTGCCTGTTCGGCTCCGCGCTGCGGCAGACGGGCGTGGACGCGCTTCTGGACGCGCTGCGCCGGTTCGTGGACGAGCCTGCGCGGGGCGCGGAGTTCGGCGCGCATGTATTCAAGATCGCGCGCGACGAGAAGGGCGCGCGTCTGACGTTTCTGAAGGTCACGGGCGGAACGCTCACGGTCAAGCAGACGCTTTCCGGCGAGGGCTGGGAGGAAAAGGCCGACCAGCTCGGCTCTATTCCGGCAGTAAATTTACGCTTTTGCAGCAGGCTCCCGCCGGGACGGTCTGCGCCGTGACGGGTCTGAGCAAAACGATGCCGGGCGATGTGCTGGGCCGGGAGACGGCGGCGCAGGCCCCGGCTTTGCAGCCGGTTCTGGAATACCGCCTGCTCTTAGACGACGGCACGGACGCGGCGCTGGCGTATGGCCAGCTGCGTGCTCGAAGAAGAGGATCCCGCGCTGCATCTGGTCTGGAACGCGCTGCTGCGCGAGATCCGCGTGCAGCTGATGGGGCCGGTGCAGATGGAGATTTTGCAGAAGCTGATCGAAGACCGCTTCGGGCTGAAGGTTTCATTTGACGCGGGGAACATCGTTTATCTTGAGACGATCGCCGCGCCGGTCGAGGGCGTGGGGCATTATGAGCCGCTGCGGCACTATGCCGAGGTGCATCTGCTGATGGAGCCGGCGGAGCCCGGCTCCGGCCTGCAATTTGACACCATGTGTCCGACGGACACGCTGGCGCTGCACTGGCAGCGGCTGATCCTGGCGCATCTGGCGGAAAAGGCCCACCGGGGCGTGCTGACCGGCGCGCCGATCACCGATATCCGCTTCACGCTCGTCTCCGGCAAGGCGCATCTGAAGCACACGGAGGGCGGCGACTTCCGGCAGGCGACCTACCGCGCCGTGCGGCAGGGCCTCATGAAGGCGCAGTCTGTGCTGCTCGAACCGTGGTACGCGTTCCGCATGGAGCTGCCCGCGCCGAGCGTGGGCCGGGCGATCACGGATATCCAGCGGATGCAGGGCGAATATGAGCCGCCGGAGCAGGAAGGGGAACAGACCATTCTGCGCGGAAGCGCGCCTGTGCGGCTGCTGCGGGAGTATCAGACGGAGCTTACGGCCTATACAAGGGGCGCGGACGCATCCAGCTGCGCGTCAGCGGCTACCGGCCCTGCCGGGAGCAGGAGCAGATCGTAAAAGAGCTGGGCTACGACCCGGCGCGCGATCTGGAAAATCCGGCAAGCTCCGTGTTCTGCGCGCACGGCGCGGGTTACGAGGTCAAGTGGCAGGACGTGGACGCGGCGGCGCATCTGCCGCTGCTGCTCGGAGGCCCCGCGCGGCAGGAGCCGCAGCGGATCGTAAAATCCGTTGCGCCCGGCGGCGCGCCGGAACTGGAAAAGGAGCTGCTGGCGATCTTTGAGCGCACCTACGGCGCGATTCGCCGCCGCGATGTGCTGCCGCAGATGATGCTGCGCAGCGAGGACAAGCGCGAATTTCTGCAAAGCCTCGGCCCGGCGGATGATTTCCTGCTGGTCGACGGCTATAACATCCTGTTTGCGTGGGACGAGCTGAAGGAGCTGGCCCGCACGAGCCTCGACGCGGCGCGGCACGTGCTCATGAACCTGCTGTGCAATTATCAGGGCTACCGCGGCTGCACACTCATTCTGGTCTTTGACGCGTACAAGGTGCCGCAGGGGCTGGGGTCTGTGGAAAAATACCACAACATCCACATCGTCTATACCCGGCAGGCGGAGACGGCGGATCAGTATATCGAGCGCCTGAGCTTTGAGCTTCGCGGCCGCCGCCGCGTCCGCGTGGCGACGAGCGACAATCTTGAGCAGCTCATCATCCTTGGCCACGGGGCCGAGCGTATTTCCGCCCAGCACTTCCACGACGAGGTCTACACCGCTCAGGCCGAGATCGAGCGCATTCTGGCGCAGAACAATCAGAAGAACGCGAAATAAACTCCGGCCCGCAGGCTGTGACCTGCGGGCCGGTTCGTCATTCGCCCAGCGGCATGACGCCAAGCTGGACCTCGGCGATGGAGGCGAAGCCGTACAGATCGCCTGCGCGGACGGTGTACCAGCCATTGAAGTCTCCGAGCACCGTAACAGCTGTTCCGTTCGGGATCTGTGCCAGAACCTCCGCGTCCGTCTGCGGAAAGGAGCGCAGCGCCATATACCCGTTTTCGCCTGCGGCCTCGGCATCAAATTCGCTGCCCGGCGTCAGGAACGGAACGCCGAAATACTCCGTCACGCCGAGGGCCAGCGCCCGCGCAATCGCGTCCAGATTGCCCGTCAGCCAGTTCGCGTCCTCTGTGTTGTCGTGGTATCCCAGCTCGGTCAGAACCGCCGGAGCCCGTGTGCGGCGCAGCTCGCCGATGATCGTGGACGAGCGCGCCTGCACCCGGTCGGGAAGCGGATAGATGGGCTTGATGTTATCAACCAGAATGTTCGCCATGCGAAGCCCGGCCTCGCTCGTCGGATAATAGTAAATGTCCACGCCGCGCAGACGGCCTGACAGCGCCTGCGGCGCGGCGTTCGAGTGCAGCGCCAGATGGAAATCCTGCCGGGACGCGTTGGAATCGCGGATGGACTGCGCGGCGCTGCCGTCCGGGTCGTTGCGCGTGACGGTGATGCCGCTTGCGTGCAGATACGGCGTCATCTCATCGGCCAGCGCGTTCATCCAATAGCGCTCGTCGCCGGTCGTGATGTAGGGATTGAAATACTGCGTGGACGGACTCAAGAATAAAAATGGCATATGCCGGTTCCTGCCTTCCCTGATTTACTGGCATATTCTATGCAGACGCGGTTTTATTGTTTACAGTCTGCCGAGTTTGTGATACCATAGCTGTTAGACATGAAGGAGTTTGACGCTATGCAGTATATTATTCTGGATATGGAGTGGAACCAGCCGTGGCCGGGGTCATACAGCGCGAAAAAGGCGCTGCCGTCGCCGATGCGCGGCGAGATCGTGCAGATCGGCGCTGTGCGCATGACGCAGGAGCAGCAGGTCGCGGACGAGTTCCAGATCCTCATCCGGCCCAAATATTTTAAGAAAATGAACCGCAAGGTCGCCTCGCTGACCGGCATCCGCGACAGTCTGCTGCGCGAAAAGGGCGTGAGCTTCCCGGAGGCCGCCGCGCAGTTTGCCGCGTGGTGCGGCGAGGACTGCGTGTTTTTGACGTGGGGCTTTGACGATATCACGATCCTGCGGGAAAATCTCGCAGTGTTCGGTCTGGAGAGCGGATGGACGGCGCGCTGGTACAACGCGCAGCTGATCTTCAACGCGCAGACCGACGGCTCCGGCGCGCAGAAGGCGCTGTCGACGGCCATGCAGATGATGGACATCGCGCCCACCCGTGCCGCGCACGACGCGCTGGGCGACGCGTATCATACGGCGCTCGTCTGCCAGAAGCTGCGTCTCGCGGAGGGCATCGCCGCGTATGAGGCTGCCGTGCAGGCGCACGAAAACGGCTTCCACGGCGCTGAGCTGCCCGGCTGCGTGCAGCGGGCCGTGTTCCACGGCTACGCTGACAAGACCGCCGCGCTCGGCGCGATGAGCGGGCAGGAGAACCTTTGCCCTGTCTGCGGCGGACAGATGACGGCGGGAAAATGGTATCCGCAGCAGGGACGGCGGTATCTGTCCCGCGCCAGATGCGAGGCGGACGGTGAATTTTACATCCGTATCCGGCTGGTGCAGGAGGACGGTGCGCTGCGCGTCAGCCGGCTGGTCTACGAGCCGACCGAGCAGGTCGCAAAGAGCTATGCCGCGCTCAGCCAGAAGCCCCGCCCACACCGCGCCCGCCGCCGCAGATTCGCCCGCGTCAAGCCAAAGCCGGCAGAACCGAAAAACGGATAAAACGAGGGAAGGCCGTGCGGCCTTCCCTTGCTGCAATATACGCGTATATCCGAAATTCTGCTATGATCCTTGATCTGTCAAGCGCACGGAAACGGGGACGGATTGACATTTTTCGACTGGTCTGATAAAATAAAGGCGGTTCTTATCGAACCCCAAGGCTCCCGACGCAGACGGGCGGTTTGGCCTCCTCCGAAAGGAGGGATGTTTATGCCGATTACGATCACGTTCCATATTTTTGGACTCACGGTCACCATCCGCATAAATGGCCGAAACCGCCACTCGGCAAAGTGACGGTTTCGAGATTTCTTGAAACGCTAACTTGATCCGAGGCCAAACCGTTCTTGCGGAAGGGGCCTTGGTTATTTTCATTATATCAGACTCTTCCGATTTGTCAAGCGCGCTGAATCGGGCCTGTGCGCGGATTTATAAACCAAAGCGCCCTTCGGAAGAAGGGCGCTTTGCGGGTATCTTACAGATGGATCGCGGTGCCGGTCTTGCCTTCGATGCCGTCCTTGGCTTTTTCCAGGAGGGTGATGAGGGCGGTGCGGCCGGGCTTGGACTCGGCGAACTTGACAGCCGCTTCGACCTTCGGCAGCATGGAGCCGGGGGCGAACTGGCCTTCGGCCATGTACTTGCGGGCCTCCTCCGGGGTCAGCTCGTCCAGATTCTTCTGGTCGGGCTTGCCGAAGTTGATGGCGACCTTCTCGACAGCCGTCAGGATGATGAGCATGTCGGCGTCAAGCTGCTCGGCCATGCACTCGGAGGCGAAGTCCTTGTCGATGACGGCGGGCACGCCCTTGAGGTGGTATTTGTCCTCCCACACGACCGGGATACCGCCGCCGCCGGCAGCGATAACGGCGTGCTTCGCGTTCATGAGCGCCTTGACCGTGGCGATCTCAACGATCTCCTTCGGGCGCGGGCTTGCGACGACCTGACGCCAGCCGCGGCCCGCGTCCTCGGCGACGTCGATGCCCTTCTCGGCGGCGAGCTTCTTGGCCTCTTCCTCGGTCATGAACGCGCCGATGGGCTTCGTCGGATGCTGGAACGCGGGGTCAGCCGGGTCGACGGCGACCTGCGTCAGAACGGTCGCGCAGTGGATACCGAGACCGCGGCGGTCAAGCTCCTCGCCGATCATGTTCTGCAGATCGTAGCCGATGTAGCCCTGACTCATGGCTACGCACATGGAAAGGGGCATAATGTCGCTCTTGGCCTGCTGCTTGTGGTAAGCGGCAAACGCGTTCTGGATCATGCCGACCTGCGGGCCGTTGCCGTGCGCGATGACGACCTCGTGACCGTCCTCGATCAGGTCTGCGATGGCGCAGGCCGTTGTCTTGACAGCCTGCATCTGCTCTTCTAGATTTTTGCCCAGAGCGTTGCCGCCCAGAGCGATCACAATTCTTTTAGCCATTTTATAATTCCTCTTGATACTGCAATGGCAGGAGCGGCGCTCCTGCCATATGCTTATTTGTGTAGTCAGAAGCGAATCAGAACATCTTGCGCTTGCTGTCAGCGGAGTCGAGGTCCATCAGAGCCTTGACCGGGTCCTTGACCTGAGCCAGGAAGATCATAGCGGCAATGATGTACGGCTTGTAGGAAGCCTGCTTGTACAGAGGCACCAGATAGCGGTCGAACACGGAGTTGTCGACTTCGCCCTCGGGGCAGGACAGACCGGAGATGTCAGCGGGCAGGCAGTGCAGGTACAGAGCCTTGCCGTCCTTCGTCAGCTTCATCATCTCTTCGGAGCAGGTCCAGTCCTTATGCTCGGCGTTCTGCGCCAGCAGTTCCTTTTCGAGCTCGTCGATGCCCTTCTGGTCGCCCTTAACGTACAGCTCGGAGCGCTTTTCCATCGCCTTGAACGGAGCCCAGGACTTCGGATAGACGATATCGGCATCCTTAAAGGCCTCAGCCATGGAGTTGGTCTTGTGGAACTTGGAGCCGTACTTCTCGCAGTTCTTGCGGGCGATCTCTTCGACCTCGGGGAACACGTCGTAGCCTTCCGGATGGGCCAGCGTGACGTCCATGCCGAAGCGGGTGAACAGGCCGATGACGCCCTGCGGGACGGACAGCGGCTTGCCGTAGCTGGGGCTGTAGGCCCACGTCATGGCGACCTTCTTGCCCTTGAGGTTCTCCACGCCGCCGAAGTAGTGGATGACGTGCAGCATGTCGGCCATGCACTGCGTCGGATGGTCGACGTCGCACTGCAGGTTGACGAGCGTCGGGCGCTGCTCGAGGATGCCGTCACGGTAGCCTTCCTCCAGGGCGTCCATGAACGTCTTCTGATACTCATGGCCCTGATGGATGTACATATCGTCGCGGATGCCGATGACGTCGGCCATGAAGGAGACCATGTTGGCGGTCTCACGGACGGTCTCGCCGTGGGCGATCTGGGACTTCTTCTCGTCGAGGACCTGCTCCTCGAGGCCGAGGAAGTTGCAGGCGGAAGCGAAGGAGAAGCGGGTACGGGTGGAGTTGTCGCGGAACAGGGAGATGCCAAGACCGGAGTTGAAGATCTTCGTGGACTTGTTGCGCTCGCGCAGGTCGCGCAGAGCGTCGGCTACGGTAAAGACAGCGTCGATCTCGTCGTCGGTCTTGTCCCAGGTCCAGTAGAAGTCGGTCTTATACATATTGTTGATGTGGAGCTTCTCAAGATGTCTTGCCAGTTCAACAGTTTTGCTCATGTTCTTTCTCCTTAAAATATTATCGTATGCGTATTTCTTTCTGATGTGCCGGGCGGACAAAAGCATCCGCCCCTACAGCATTGGATTTTTACTTGATGTCGTTGCCGGTGAGCTCCTGACGGAAGGAGGTGGCGGAGCCGTCCTTGTTCTCAGGCTTATAGAGCATGGGAACAGCTGCGTACAGCGCGGCGCAGACGACCAGATCCTGCTTCCAGGTGATCTCGTTGGGGGCATGGGCCTGAGACTCGGCGCCGGGGCCGAAGCCGACGCAGGGGATGCCGTAGCGGCCTTGGATGGAGACGCCGTTGGTGGAGAAGGTCCACTTGTCGGTCAGCGGACGGCCCTCGCGCTTGGCCTTGGCAGTCTCGTCGGCCCACAGACGGTTCTCGCCCCACAGGGCATGGTGCGCGTCGACCAGAGCCTGGACGTGCGGCGCAGAGGCCTTGTTGATCCAGGTCGGGAAGAAGCACTCGGTCTCATAGACGTGGCCGGTCCACGCGGGACGGTCGTACATGTACATGGAGACCTTGACGTCCTTGGCATACTTCTTGCAGGCGGGCAGATCCTCGATCTCCTTCAGGCAGGACTGGTAGGTCTCGCCGGCCGTCATGCGGCGGTCGATGGAGATGGAGCAGGAGTCCGCAACTGCGCAGCGGGACGGGGAGGTGTAGAAGATCTGGCTGGTGGTGCAGGTGCCGCGGCCGAGGAAGCGGGCGTCCTCACAGTGCTCGGGATTGTACTTCGGGTCGAGCATCTTCACGAGGCCCTTGACTTCCTTGTCGTCGCCGGCGTCGTTCTCGTTGAGGTCGCGGACGTTGAGCAGGACCTCGGCCATCTTGTGGATGGCGTTGTCGCCGCGCTCGGGCGCGGAGCCGTGGCAGGAAACGCCGTGCATATCGACGCGGATCTCCATACGGCCGCGATGGCCGCGATAGATGCCGCCGTCGGTCGGCTCGGTGGAGATGACGAACTCGATCTTGCTGCGTGCGTCCTCGGGGCCGTTAAAGTATTCGTTGACAATGGACTGCCAGCACATGCCGTCGCAGTCCTCCTCCTGCACGGAGCCGACGACCATGATCTTATAGCCCGCGGGGATGAGGCCCAGTTCCTTCATGATCTTCGCGCCGTAGGTGGCGGAGGCCATGCCGCCCTCCTGGTCGGAGCCGCCGCGGCCGTAGATGATCTCGTCGGTCTCGTAGCCGGTGTAGGGATCCGCGGTCCAGTTTTCGCGGTTGCCGATGCCGACGGTATCGATATGGGAGTCGATGGCGATGATCTTGTCGCCAGTGCCCATCCAGCCGATGACGTTGCCGAGCTTGTCGAACTCGACCTTGTCATAGCCCAGCTTTTCCATCTCGGCGGCGATGCGCTTGACGACGCCCTCTTCCTCGCAGGACTCGGACGGGATCGCGATCATGTCGCGGAGGAACTTTGCCATGTCAGCCCGGTAGCCTTCGGCAGCCTTCTTGATAGCATCATAATTCATAAACGCAGGGTACCTCCCATTTATTTATTATTCTTTCTGATCTGCGGCGTCTGCCGTGCAGACGGCTTCTGCTACCATCATACCACATGAAAAGCAGATGTCAAACAAAATTTTTGCTGACCTAAAATTTTTTATGAAGGTTTGCTTTTTACACATGTTTATATAGGAATATATGTATTTCAAGGGAAAGAAGGCTGCCCGGCGGGCGGCCTTCTCTGCAAATCAAAAACCGATTTTCATAAAGCGAAGCAAGTACACAGCGTCTGTAGGAGCCGACGACTCTGTCGGCTCGCTGGAAGCAGTGGCTTTTTCCGGAAACCCAAGGCGAATCCGTATGCGCTTCCCAACACGTTTGTAGGGGCCGATGCCCACATCGGCCCGGCAGAGCGCACCGTTTTTACGAAAATCTTCGGCGAATTCGTAATTGCCTCACGGGCCGATGTGGGCATCGGCCCCTACAGTCAAAGTGGAAGGCGCGTACGAATTCGCCGCAAAACTCCAACCAGCGGTTGTATTCCGTGCGGGCGGACAGAGTCGTCCGCCCCTACAGGCAAGCTGGAAGCGCTGTATCATAAAACACAGCCTGCTTCTCCTGTTTTACCGGATCATATCCAGCAGCGCCTCCGGCGTGACCTCCTCCGTGATGCCGAAGCGGAGCATGGCGTAAAGCGTCTGCGGCAGGCCCTTGACGACGGTGTTGACGCCAGGATTGGTCGAGAGCGTCACGTGCACGCCGAGAGACTGGAGCGTGACCTGCGCCAGCGTCGAGTACTGCCCCGCAGGGTACGCCAGCACGTCGACCGGCCGGCCCGTTGCGTCCTCCAACAGTGCACGGCTGCGCGTAAAGTCCTCCGTCAGCGCCTGCACGTAGGCCTCTTCGCTTTCGCTGGAAAGCTGGAGAATGTTCTCCCGCACGGCGGAGCCCGTCTCATACGGCGGCCACTGGTGCATATCATACGTGTGGCTCTGGATGGAAATGAGGCCGGACGCGGTCATTTCCGCCGCCTCAGCCGCGCCGAAGTGCGGCGTGATGGCATAGTCCGTATCCTTGTAATGATCCGTTCCGAACGAAACGCCGATGGCGAAGATCGTCGCCTTCATGCCGTATTTCTGCAAAATCGGATAGGCCAGCGTGTAATTGCTCCTGTATCCGTCGTCAAAGGTAATGACGACCGGCTTATCGGGAAGCGGCTCGCCGCGCAGGACATACGCCTGCAGCTCGTCAAACGAGACGCCGGTATACCCGGCCTCGAAAGCGCCCGGATCTGCGCCTCAAACTGCTCCGGGGACACCATTTCGCTGTTCGTCACGTCCTCGGACAGATGGTGGTACATGAGTATGGGCACCTGCGTGCTGATCTCATCGGCCGAAAGCGCCGCCGGGGACAGGACGTTCAGGAAATAATCCTCCGGGGTGTCGGCGGTCACATAGGTTCCGAAATCGTCCGGGATCCAGAGATCTGTGCGGCCTGTCATGCGGGCGCAGATCATCTCGCCGACGTTGTTGCGGAAGTGCGTGCCGTCGTAGAAATAGCGCATCTCGCAGCTGACGCTGCTGGACGAAAAATCCCAGAACGGCGTGACCTGTGCCAGCGAGCGGTAAAACTGCGCGACGGTTTCCGGTTCATAATTTTTCAGATACTCAGCATATACCGGCCCGGCCGCGACGGTGAGGTTCACACCCGCTTCCTCGCACAGGGTCTTGATCGCCGCGACGCTCTGCATACACTGCTCCGTGTACGGAAGCGAGAGCGTCTGGTGCGGATAGTCGGCGAAGACGGGGTAGCTTTCGAGATAACGCTCCTCGCTGCCGATCGGCTCTGCGTCGCGCACACGCTTGTCATAGCAGCCTGTCCGCTCGTCAAACACGTCGAACGTCTGCGGCAGAATGGTGTCCGTGCGCAGCGCGTTCAGCTTGGCGAGCGCATAGCGCGGGTCGGCGAAGAGATAGCGCGTGTAATAGGACAGCACGGACGTGTCCGGGTCCTCCTTATAGTGGAGGTTCTTCGTCAGCCGGTCGGATTCCTCGTCGTAGGTCAGGCCGTTGTCGAGATAGACGTTCAGAATGAGGTTTTTGACCTCGTAATGCTCGATCAGATACCGCGCGATCTTCTCGCAGTCGCGCATGTCCGCGCCGTACATGATGAGATTGTAAAAGCTGGCGTCACACGCCTCGTTGAACGCGTCCACCGGGAACGAGCTGGTGGACGAGCAGCCGAGGATATAGGAATCGTATTCGTCGTGGTGCTGTTCGAGATAGCTGAACTTTGCCACGCGCGGGTTATTCGTCTCGTCGTAGGAGAACCAGGACAGCAGCCTGTCCCCGAACGCGCCGAAGGGATCGGCGGCAAGATTCAGCCCCGCCAGCAGCGCGGCCAGCACAAGGACGGTCACGAGAAAGACCAGCACCCATTTTTTTGAACTCATTCGATCACCGCCTCAGAACTGCGTATAGATAAAGCCCGACGGGATATACCCGGCCCGGAACACGCCGAGCAGCAGCACGGCCAGCAGCAGCGCCGTCACGGCAAGCCACTGCACAAAGCCAGGTCTCTTTTCCAGCGCCGCCCGGATCTGCACGCCGCGCTCCTGCAAGCACTCAAGCGTCAGCAAAACGGCCAGTCCCAGCGCGATCACAAGAAAATCCGTCTTCGCAAGGCCGAACGACAAAAGCGTCCCGTCGAGCAGCTGTGACGGCTGCGGATGCAGCACGGTTGTCTTCAAGAACCGGAGCACGCAGCTCAGGCGCGGCGAGCGCGTGAAATACCGCCCGATGAACACCAGCAGCATCGTGCGCAGCGTCATGAACACGCGCCATGCGGCGGACTTGTCGTTGATGTGCAGCGCCGCTTTCCAGCGCAAAAACGTCCGCTCCAGCAGGAGCGAGGCCGTAATGAGCACGCCGTTCCACAGGCCGAAGGCGATGTAGCGGAAATTCGCTCCGTGCCAGATGCCGATGATGAGATAGACGATGAACGTCGCAAGCGACGTGGCAAAGATCTTGCCGCCCGTGCCTCTGATGTGTGTGCGGGCCCAGCGGGAGAGTCTGCCGAAGGCTTTCGACAGCGACAGCGGGTAAAACACATAGTCGCGCATCCACGCGCCGAGCGTAATGTGCCAGCGCCGCCAGTATTCCGTCAGGGACATTGCGAAGATCGGGCGGCGGAAATTCTCGGCCATGTCAATGCCGAACATCCGCGCGACACCGCGCGTAATATCGATGCCGCCGGAAAAATCGCAGTAGAGCTGAATGCAGTAGAACAGAATGCCGCTGGCAATGACCGCGCCGCCGTAGGGGCAGTTTTCCGTGATGACAGCGTTGACCAGCACAGCCGCCCGGTCGGCAATGACGAGCTTTTTGAAATACCCCCAGAGGCAAAGCTGGATGCCGAATTTGAGATCCCGCCAGTCGAGGCTCCGCTCGGCTGAAAGCTGCGGCGCGAGCTGGTCATAGCGGCTGATGGGCCCCTGCACCATCTGCGGGAAGAAGGAGACGAACAGGCCGTATTTTAAGGGATTTTTCTGCGCGGGGAGCTTTCCGCGGTAAACGTCGATGACATAGCCCACGCTCTGGAAGATGAAATACGACAGGCCCAGCGGCACGACGAAATCCCACCGGGGAAGCTTGTCCCCGAGGGCGGGCGGCAGCGCGGAGGCCGTGAAGTTCCAGTATTTCATGAGATATAACAGCCCGAAGCAGAGCACGAGACACGCCGCGCAGATCTGCTTCTTCGCGCGGCGCACAGCGGTCTTTGCCGCCTTATCGGGTGCGGGACGCGCGTTCTGCTTTTCGAGCAGCAGCCCCGCCAGCCACGTCAGTCCCGCGACCAGCACGAGCCAGACGGCGCTTTTGACGCCGCCAACCAGGTAAAAGACCATGCTTGCCAGCAGCAGCACGACCCACTGTGCCCGCTTCGGAACCAGATAATACAGCACGACGCCTGCCGTGACGAGCCCCACAAAGGGCAGGGAGGCAAAGGACATCTCAGCTCTGACGGCTCTCGATGAGCTCCTCGATGGCTTCGACGCTGTTGAAATTTTCCGGCGTCAGATCGTCCACGCCAAGCTCCACGTCAAACGCCTCCATCAGCTCCGTCACGACCGCGACGATATCCAGCGAGTCGATCAGGCCGTCGTCGATGAGGGCTTTTTCGTTCTCAAAGTCGATGCCCGGGCAAATCTCCGTCAGGATCTCCATGATCTGCTTTCTCATAGTGTCAAAACTCCTTTATCTATCCCAGCCTCAGCACAACGGACTGCCATCCGTCCGGCTGAAACTGATTTTTTTCATAGAAATGCTCGGCAGGGGCGTTCCCCACCCGCGCCCAGACGGCGCATTTCTGCCCGCCGGTCTTTGCTTCCAGCATAGCCAGCAGCTGCCCGGCGTATCCGCGCCCCCGGCAGTCCGCACGGACGGCCAAATGGCGGATCTCGCACTGCGCCCGCCCGGGCGCGTAGTGCAGCAAGCCAGAAATGCCGTCCGCATCCGAAAGGCACAGCACCTGTCCGGCACTGACCGCCTGCCGGAGTTCTTCCTCCGGCGGGATGCAGCCCGTCAGCGGGTCGAACTGCGCAAGCAGAAACGCCCGCACGGCCTCAAAGGAAGCCTCTGACGCAGTTTCCGCGTTATCTGGCACAGGAATTGCCGCCCGTGTGCGCCGCAGGCGGTGAAAGCACTCCGCAAAGCCGAGCGCGCACAGCGCGTCCTGCGCCCGGCGCATGGCGTCTTGGTCCTTTTCGCGGCAGGCAAGTTCTGTGATGAGCGGGGAAGGCTGCTCCGGCAGGCAAAGCTTTGCACCGGGATGCAGATAGAAGTTCAGGAGCCGGTATCCGGCCCGCTGCCGCAGCAGCAGCAAAAAGCCGTCTCCTTCCTCGTAAAAAAGCCCGGCATCGATTTCGCGCTGGTAGTCTGCCGGGGATAAAAAGCAGTTGGTCACTACACCGCGCCGAAGCTGTGCGGACAGAAGCGGCGTAAGCGCTGCATAGCTTTCAACTCTGCGCATACAAAAACCGTTCCTTCAGCGCCGCGCGGTCAAGCTTGCCGTTCGCGTTGTGCGGCAGCGCGTCCAGCTTTTCATAGACGTTCGGCAGCATATATTTCGGCAGCGCCGTCCGCAGCGCCCGTGCCAGCGCGTTCGTGTCCAGATCGCCCGCATAGACGCAGACGATCCTGTCGCGCATCGCGTCGTAGAAGCAGACGGCGTCGTGCAGGCCCTTGACGCTGTAGAGCGCCGTTTCAATTTCGCCCAGCTCAATGCGGTAGCCCATGTGCTTGATCTGCCCGTCGCGGCGGGCAAGAAAATAGAAATTCCCGTCCTCGCGCTGCACGGCCATATCACCCGTGCGGTAGAGAATGTCGCGGTAATCGGGGCAGAGCGGGTTCTGGATAAAGGCGGAATTGGTCTTTTCTGCGTCGGCGAAATATCCCGCCGCAAGTCCGGAGCCGCGCACGCACAGCTCGCCCGTCTCGCCGGGGGCCGCCTCGGTCAGATCGTCCTTTAGCAGCAGCAGCTGCATATTGCGGCAGGCCCTTCCGATGGGGATCGGCTCGTCGTCGCGGTACGTGCGCGTCAGGTGCAGCGCGGCGCAGTCGACGGTCGTCTCCGTCGGGCCGTACATATTATAAAGCTCCGCCTCCGGGATCGCGCGCTTCCACATGTTCACGTACCGCGCCTGCGGCGCCTCGCCGCCGACGACGATCTTCCGCAGCGCATGCGGGACGCACTTTTCAAGCGCGCCGGAGCTTGCCGCCAGATGGAACGCGGATGTCGCCCAGTTCACGGCGGTCACGCCGTTCCGGTCGAGCGCCTGCAGCAAAAACAGCGGCAGCGCGAAGAATTTCTTCTCCAGAATCACGCACGTCGCGCCGAGCTTCAGCGTCTGGTACAGATCCTTGCAGGAGGTGTCAAAGTAAAACGGCGACTGATTGCCGAAGACCTCATGCTCCGTATAGCCGCAGAAGTCCGTCAGCCAGTCGGTAAAATCCAGAATGGCGCGGTGGGAGATGACGATGCCCTTCGGCGTGCCGGTCGAGCCGGAGGTGAAGAGCAGGTACACGGGGTCGAGATCGATAATCTGCTCACGCCGGGCCTGCAGAAGCGCATTGTCCGGGGCGGTCTTCTCCGCCTCCTCCAGACACACGAGCGGCGCGCAGTCCGCAAGCCGCTCCGCCTGCGGGCGGCACGCTTCCGGGAACACGATCGCGCGGGCGTGCACCTGCGCGAGAATGCGGCGCATCCGCGCCTCGGGCATCTGCTCGTCGATGGGAACATAATAATTCCCGCTCTGCAAAACGCCCTGCAGCGCCGCGACGCTCTGCACTGTCCGCCCCGTGAGCACGGCCACGGGCGCGTTTTTGCAGCCCGGAAGCCCGGCCAGAACGGTTCCCAGTGCCCGCGCGTCCTGCAGCAGCTGCCCGAAGGTCAGACTGCCGGAGGCGTCGGAAAAGGCGACCTTGTCCGGGACGCGGGCGGCGGTGCGCTCCAGATATTCAGCGGCGTTTGTCATCGGCATGGACGCATCCTCCTTCAGCTCGGATTCACACACTTTTGAGAATTTTACCACATACGCACGCAAATGTAAAGGCGGAACGCGCCGCGCATTTTTTCGCCCGCGGCGGTTGAGTCCAGGCTGCTTTCATGGTAAAATAACAAAAAACACAGGAGGACAGACCTATGTATGATGTGATCGCGCTGGGCGAGCTGCTTGTCGATCTTGCAGAACGCACCAAGGATGAAAACGGCTATCCCACGCTTGCCGCCAACCCCGGCGGCGCACCCGGAAACTTTCTCGCCGCGCTGAGCGCGTATGGAAAGAAGACCGCGTTTCTCGCCAAGGTCGGCGACGACACTTTCGGCCATCTGCTGACCGGCACGATGCGCCGCGCCGGGATCGACACGCGCGGCATTCTGATCAGCTCCGATACATTCACGACGCTTGCGTTCGTGACCTTTGACGCGCACGGCGACCGCTCGTTCGCCTTCGCGCGCAAGCCCGGCGCGGACACGCAGCTGCGCTGGGAGGAGATCGACCCGGCCATGCTGGCAGAAAGCCGCGTATTCCACTTCGGCTCGCTCAGCTGCACGGACGAGCCTGCCCGCACGGCCACGCAGAAGGCCGCGGCCTATGCCCGCACGCACGGCAGGCTCGTTACCTACGACCCCAATTACCGCGCCCCGCTGTGGAAAACAGAGCAGGAGGCAAGGGAACAGATCCTCTGGGGCCTTTCGCAGGCGGATATCGTCAAGATCAGCGATGAGGAGACGCAGTTCCTCTGGGACTGCAGCCCAGAGGAGGGCGCGGAGCGCGTGCTGGCGCTGGGCGCGAAGCTCGTCATGGTCACGCTGGGGCCGAAGGGGTGTCTGCTGAAAAATAAGCAGGCAGACTTCTCCTGCGGCTGCCCGAAGGTGCACCCCATTGACACGACCGGCGCAGGCGATATCTTTGGCGGCAGCGCCGTATCGCGCTTTTTGGAGCTTGGGAAAGCGCCGGAGGCGCTGACGCGGGACGATCTTGCCTATATGGCCCGCTACGCGGCAGCCGCAGCAAGCCTCTCCACCGAAGCTTCCGGCGCCATCCCGTCCATCCCGAAAAAGGAAGCCGTCCTGCAAAAGATGCAGGAGGCATATTGCGTGCAGGCGGACGCACACCGATAACGATCCGACGTTTTGACGCAGAAAGCGGCATTCCCGGCCCGGGAATGCCTCTTCTGTTTTGCAGTTTACGCTTTTTTCTTCGGCCCCATGATCTCGGCGCTCAGGAGGGCGACGAGGGGGACGGTCAGGATGATGCCGATGGTTCCGGCCACGCCGCGGATGATCTCGATGGCGATGGAATCGGCGTTGAAGATCTGGATCATGGGATAATCAAAGATCTGGAACAGCAGGAGCGTATTGAGGCTCGAACCGGCGAAGGCGAGGATGAGCGTATTCGCCATGGTGCCCATGGCGTCCTGGCCGATGTTCATGCCGGAGCGGAACAGGGCCTTGCGCGGCAGGTCGGGGTTCAGCTCGCGCAGCTCCCAGCAGGCGGAGGAAATGGACATGGCCACGTCCATGACCGCGCCGAGCGAGGCGATGAGAATGCCGCTGACGAACAGACCGCTGATCTTCAGTCCCCGGTCGGACGCGCGCAAAACCAGTTCCTCCGCCTCCGGCAGGTTGAAGCCGTTGAGCGGCGAGATCGACCCGCACAGGGCGGCGAAAATGCCGGCCACCGCCACGCCGCCGATGCAGCCGAGCGTGGCGCAGAGCGTCTTGCGGCTGAAGCCGTTCAGGAACAGGAGGGAGGCCGCCGTCGTCAGCGCGACAAGCACGACCGTGACCACGACCGGCTGCGCGCCGCGCAGGATCATGGGCACCTGAATGAACCAGACGCACGCAAGCGTATACAAAAGCCCCAGCAGGGCCGTAAGGCCCTTTTTCCGACCGATCAGCAGAAGCAGCGCCGCAAATATGGCAAGCAGGCCGAGCAGCACCGGGGCGCGGTTATAATTCGGAATGGATATGATATACGGCGCGCCCTCGTCGTCCAGATCGAGGCGGACGACGATCTTTGTGCCGATCTTCGCGTCGACGTTGGTATAGATGGTCAGATAGTTGATCGCCTCAAGCGTTTCGCCCTTCCACGGGCCGTTCAGGATCTCGACCTCAAGATACTGCTGGCCGATGCGGCGGCCCTCGGTCCAGTCCTGGGTTTCCGCGTTGTCGTCCAGAATGTCCGTGACGCGCGCAACGGCGAAATACCGCTTGCGAGCGGCAGTCGCCTCGCGGTCAGGCTCCGTGTATTCCAAGACCAGCGCCCACGCGATGATCAGCACGAACAGCAGAACGCTCACGCCGATTTCCAGCCAGCGCTTGCGCGTCAGCTTGCATTGTAAGTTTTTCATGGATTCTCCTTCAGGATGCGCAGTTTTTGAATGATGGGGACTGCCCCGCCGGAAGACCCGGCGGGGCAGCTTTGTACTGTTGGGGAACTCAGCGCTCGAGATAGCGGTGGATGATCGCCGCGACCTGTGCGCGGGTCGCCTGTGCCTTCGGCACAAGGTTGCTGCCGGAGCCGTTGATCAGACCCTGGCCGACCGCCCAGTTCATCGCCTGAATGGCGTAGGCGGAGAGCTGCGCCGTGTCGGCAAAGCTGCCGAGATTTTCCTCGAGCGTCACAGCCGTCATGCCGCCGTAGACTGCGTAGCGGTACAGGATCGCCGCAAGCTGCTCACGGGTCACGGGGTCGTTCGGGCCAAAGAGGCCGGAACCGTAGCCGTTGACGATGCCGTTGGCCGCCGCCCATGCGACTGCCTTGGCGAACCACTTGCCGGCGGCCACATCCGTAAAGTCGGACGAGCCGGAAACGGACGGGCTGCCCGCCATGCGGTAGAGGATGGTAACGATCATGGCGCGGGTCAGCGGTGCGTTGGGAGAGAAGCGATCGGCGCCCGTGCCGTCCATGATGCCCTTCTCGTAGACGTAGCGGACATCGTTATAGAACCAGTCGCTGCCGGACACATCGGCAAACGGGAGCCCTACCGGGGCAGCGGGCCTGGCCGGGGTGACCGGGGTGCCGGGGGTGACGGGCGGAGGCGGCAGGATAGTCTTCTGCCAATGTGCATAGAAGGTCTTGTCGCCGGTCTCCGTCGCCTCGATCTGCTTGACCTGCACGCCGCCGGTGTAGGCGGTGAACCAGCCGAGGAAGGTATAGCCGGGCTTGGTCACATTGGTCGGGAGAACGGTCACAGTGCCCTCGGTGTAGGTCACCGGGTAGAGGCCGCCAATCGTGCCGCCGTCAGTGACGTAGGTGATGTTCCACGTCTTGACCGGGGTCTCGCCTGCGGTGCAGACGACGTCCGCACGGTTGCGGATACGGATGCGCTGCGGGATGGCGGTACCGTCTTCAAGCGTGAAGGTGTCGTCGTAGGAGGCCAGGCCCGTGGCGACCACGTGGCAGCCGACGGCTGCATTCTCAACATCCTTGTCGGTCGTGATATAGCCGTCGATGAAGATACGTGCTTCCTTGCCGGTATCGTCTCTGACCATGATGGTCTGGATGAGGCCGTTGGAATACTCGATCTTCGTCGCAGTGCCTTCCACGGTGACGAGGCTGCCGAGATAGCCCTTGTTTTCAAGGTCTGCGGCCGTGACCTTCTTCGGCTCGACCGGCGTTTCCTCGCCGCGCTTTTCAATGCTGGTCACCTTGATCTGACGCTCGCCCTGATAGGAGGACGTCGTACCGGTGACACGAACCTTATCGCCGATCTTAAAGTTGCCTGCAACCGGGAAGGCGTTGATACCGGCGGTGTTGTCCTGCACATAGATGCAGTCGAAGAACGCGGTATCCTTGTTATAGCCGGAGGCGTTGGAGGTCACGATGCCCTCCACGGTAAACTTGACGCCCTCCTCTGTCTCTGCCTGCACATCCGCGATCTTGGTGATCTCGGTCTGGTTGAGCATGGAGACGAGATTCTGGCAGATCTTGTAGTTGGAGTAGTTTTTCTCCGCGCCGCTGTCGGAGGCCTGGTACTGCACCTCGAAGTTCGACATGAAGGCTGCGCCGGAGACGATGATGAGGCCCTTGCCCTCGAGCTGCTCAGACGCCATGACCATCAGGCGGTCATCGTTTTTCGCGAAGGTGTACTTCGGGATACCTGCGCCGCCGAGGCCGTCCTTGTCAACGTCCACAGAGTAGGTCGTTGCATGGCCGTAGACTGCCGGGCTGACCGTTGCGGGCAGCGTGGAGGTTGCATTGCCGCTTGCGTCAACTGCGTAGATGGACGCGCCGCCGTAGTGGCTGAAGCGTTCGGTGTAGAGCTTGTCATACGGATGCTCTGCATCGAATTCCACGCCGTTCAGAAGCGGGTTCTCCATGTTGTAGGACGAGAAGTAGAGTCTCCACTTGTCGACGCCGTCGGCTGCGGAGCGTACATCGTCATACGTTGCGTCGTCAGAAATGCGGAGGCTCGAGCCGAGCTTGGCCAGAACCTCGTTTTGCGTCGCGGCCATATGCTTGATGTCCGGGTTGTTCTGGATGATGGGGTAATTCTCGTAGTTGTCAGACCAACCGGCGAGGATCACCATACCGCCGTTGTCGTTGAACGTCTTGATGGCGTTCAGTTCTTCTGTGGAATAGGTCTTCGGATCCTTCTGGGCCGCTTCCAGACGGCGGGACGGAGCCGTCAGGATGATGGCCTTGTACTTGGGAATTGCCGCAGGCCGCGATGAGTTCCTCGCTGGTCTTCAGCGTGACTGTACGCACGGAATAGGCCGCAGCCAGTTCGCCGAAGTTGCCCATGGAGTCCTTATAGTTGCCTGCAACATATTCGTTGTAGTGCGAGGCGTCAATGCCGATGTAGACAAGCTTGCTCGCGTCAAGCACATCGAGCGTGACGTCCTTGGTGAACGTGTACTCCTTGCCGTCTTGCTCGATCACAGCCGTGATCCGGACGGTCATGATGCGGGCCTTGGTCGGGGTATACTTGAATTCCACATCCTGCGTGCTGCTTGCAGCCAGCGTGATGGGATCCGTCGCGGTGCCGATGGGTTCGCCGCCGATGGCATAGGTGATGGACTTGATGGTAGCGGGCTTTGCCTCACTGTTGAAGAACGTGGTGGTGATGGTCAGCTCTTCGTTGGTAACCGGGGTGGACGTGCCGCATTCAGCCTTGGAAATGCCAAGCTTGAGCGATTCGCCGACCCAGACAGGCGCGGTCACGGCCAGATCGCCGTCGCCCTCGGTGACGCGGACAAAGTAATAGGTGTACTCAGGATCCAGTTCCACGCTGACGGAGCCATTGGCGAGCTCCGCAGCACTGTTCCATGTATAGGCGACCTTGCCGGAGTTGACGACCAGTTCGACCTTGGCGATGGAATCGGTGCGGTCGGGATCGTTGAAGGAGATCTCGAAGTTCAGCTTCTCGGGAACGTCGATGATGGAGCCCATCATGCTGCCGTTGACCGTGTAGTCCAGATCGAGGTTCTTGTCCTCGGTGGCGTACATACGGCGCGCTCTGAGCGCTGCATAGATGCCGTCTTCGGTAAAGTCGTCGGTCAGGATGACGTCGCGGGCGTCGTTGGCGTTGCCCCAGCGGCCCTTGTGGTTATCCTGGTTGTTGGTCGGGGCGACGTGCCAGCCCTTGTCGAGCGCCATGATGTACTGCTCGTAGCTGGGATAATAGCCGCCTGCGCCGATCTGGCCTTCGCCGTTGCCGACTTCGACCATGTACATACGGGTGTCAACAACAGCATCCCAGTAACCGAAGTCAATGAAGTTGCCGAACGTCGTGCCCGGATGGTTGAACTGGCTGATGGAATCGACGCCCTCTGTCTGCGACAGGAGCTTGTAGTAGGCCTGCAGGCCAGCATCCTTGGTCTTGTTGTTGAGCGTCGTGTTGTTGCGGGAGACGATGCCGGGGGTATTGAAGGTGTTGATATGGCCGGGACCGCCGGACCACGTCATTTCAAAGCCCGCAATGGCGACCATTTTGCCCACATTGGCCGCGTTGAAGGCTGCGACAGTGTTCTTGTAGGTCGCCCAGCTGTGGCTGGAATCGGAATCATTGACAAGAGACGTGTCATACAGAGCCGCTTCGACGTTGGGGTTATTCTTGCTGTCGAAGTAGTTGGAATGGTCGGTGAATGCGACGAAGTCAACGTTCGCATTGTCAGGCAGCGCCTTGACATACGCCAGTGCGCTGTCCAGCGAGCCAGCGCCGTCGGAATACTGCGTGTGGGAGTGCAGCTGGCCGAAGTAGCGCTGGAAGGTCGCCTCGCCGATGGTGAAGGACCAGGTCTTGCTGGTTTCCTTTTCATCCGCACGCTTGACCGTCACAGTTACCGTGACCTTGCCGTCCGCCATATCGGCAGCCGGGGTGTAGGTGACCTTGCCGTTCGCGTAGGCCGCATTGACCTCCGCGCCGTTGACAGTCATCGTTACGCTGGCGTTCTCGCCGGCGTTCGAGATCTCCGCGGAGATCTCCGGCCGCTTTTCGGCTCCGGTCTGCGCACCCTGCGCAGGCTTCACGTTGGAGATCACAGCCTCATCGAGCACAGTGATCACGGCGATGCCTTCAAAGCTTGCGCCCTTCGCATCCTGACCGGAGACGGTCACGGTGAGCTTGTCGCCCGTTACCTTTTCCACCGGGATGGTGACGGAATAGCCGTTCTCCGTCGTATCGACGGTCAGAGCTTCCGTGCCCAGCTTGGCGGTCAGCGTGTTAACGCCGAATACCGCGTCAACGGTGAAGTTCAGCGTATACGCCTGTCCGACATACGCATCGAAGATCGTGCCGAAGTTGACTGCGGGCATGTTGACAATGCCATCGGTCACAGTCACGCCGTCCGCCACGGGATAGAAGAAGAAGGAGTAGATCGTATAGTCAAGATCGCCGGTCGAGCTGTACATGCTATAGGTCTGGAATACATCGGAGAAATACTCCAGCCACTGGCTGTGGCCGCTGTACTTCGCCGTGCGGCTCTCCAGCTCATAGCCGCCCACACCGCCGGAGCAGGTGCGGACGAGCCAGTCGGCGTCGTCAGTCGTAACGCCCTCTTCGGTGAAGTCCTTGCTGTAGAATGCATTCCTGCCGGTGCCGTTGGAGCAGAGGTAGCCATAGGCTTCGCTCTTGAAGCGGAGGTATTCGCCGTTCTTCTCGACGGTGAACACGACAGCGCCGTTCGCCGGGGTGGCCTTGCCGTCCGCGACGGTGGCTGCCGCCTTTTCAATGGACTTGGAATCGTTCTCCGCCGCCAGAACCGCCTGTGCGTTCTGGTTGTAGATCACGAACTTGTCGCCGGGCTTGGGCAGATCGCCGGAGGGCTGGTCAGCAGATGCAGGGTCGACCCGGTAGAGCGTGAACTCGCACGGATACTGCTGACTTGCAACCGTGTTGTTCTTATAGGCTTTAAACTTGTTAAACCCACCGTATGTAGAATCCGTGCTGGTATTGCTGGCCAGCGTAACAGTATCATCACCGGCACCCATAAATTTGAAGGTCTGATTTTCTGCGCTGAACGACCACGCCCAGCTATAATTACCAGACTGAATGCCATTGATGTTTCCACCGGAAGGTGCAATGGCCATGCCGTTTTTATCAGTCAGCGTAACAGACTGTCCGCTTACCTTCAGCGTCCAAACCGCGCCTTCCGTCTTCGTCACCTTGTCCTCCGCTACAGTCGGCTGTACAACCGTCAGCCACTTCCCGCTGAGTTCCAGCGGTGCGTAGCCGGTGGAAACAATCATGACATAAGAGCCGTCTGTCAACTGGTCAGCAGAAGTTAGCTTTCCAAGTTTGTCCTCTCCATCTTCTTTCCTGACCGTATAGGTGAACGTCGCTTCGTCGCTGTCGTCCATGCCGGCCTTCGTGGCCTTGACGGTGAAGGTGACGTCTTCATTCACGGTCGCCGTTGTGCCCTCGGTGAAGGTCGTGCCGTCCGTCGCATAGAGGATCGTCGCGCCCTCGGTCTCGCAGGAGAAGGTGACCTCCGTGCCCTTGGCTACCTCGCCCGCAGCCAGAGAAGCCGTCGGGGTCGCGACCTTCTGGGTCGGGGTGGGAGGAGCAAGGCCGCCGATGAAGTTCTTTTCCCGCGTCAGCTTGTAGAACGTCATGCCGAAGTCCTTCTCCGTCAGACGATCCGTGCTGGTGCAGTAGGCGCTGAACTCGGTGTACTTGGCATAGTACTCCATGTAGACCTTGCCATACTGGCCGGTCAAGCCATTGCCGGACATATAGTAGGACGCATTTTCTGCATTGCAGGTTTCAACGTCCCACTTTACCGCGCCGTCCCCGGTCAGGTTCAGGTTGAACTTGCCGTTGTTCGTGCCCATCGTGAGGGTGGTATCTGTGCCCTGCTTGAAAGAGTATGTACCGTCCTCGTTCTTCGTGACCGTCCAGACCAGCTTATCAAAGCTGTCCGCCGTCAGGGCATTCTCAGCAACCGTCGCCGCGGCGGGTTTGAGATAGTAGCTGCCCAGCATTTCGCCAGCGACAGCATAGCCGTTGCCAGCATTGTAGATCACGACCTGATCGCCGGTCGCAATCGTATCGGCCTTGACGTATTTGTTGACCCACTCAAAGACATCGACAGAGACGACCAGCTCCTTGCTGTCCTCCATGCCGTCCTTCGTGGCCTTGACGGTATACGTCTCGTTATGCGAAGCCGAGATCGGGCCGGTGTATGCCTGATACTCCGTGCCTGCGGTCTTGTAGTAGATCGTCGCGCCCTCGGTCTTGCACTCGAACTTGATCTCCGTGCCAACCTCGATCTCAGCGCCGTCCGCTACGTTCGCAGTCGGGGTTTCGACCTGCTGCTTGGCTGCGGTTTCAATCTTGTACAGCGAGATCGGCTGCTGATTCTGCGACTTGTAGTAACGGAATCTGGTGCCGTTCTTTGCTGCATTGTTGTATTGCAGTGTTGTTCCGTCGCTGGTAACGATCACCTTACCGCTGGTAAGTTCAATCGTATTGAGAGACTGTGTGGAACCACTGTTCAGCTTGTTGCTTCCGGACTTACCCGAAATATACTTTCCGCTTGCAGACTTGATGGCGTAGCCGCCAGTCATCGGCTCAACGGTAAACGCATATTTCGCATAATCACCGGTGATTTTGCTGTCGGTGATCGTAACATCGACCTTGTTCCCTTCAACGTCAAGCTTGTCAAGGGAACCGTCCATAATCAGTTTGTCACCCTCGGACACGATCAGGTATGTACCAGACCAGTCTGCAGGCGCTTTTGTGACCTTGGTGTAAGTCTGCGTCTGCGCTGTCCCCTCTGCCATGGCGATTGGCATGGCCGAAAGAACCATAACAACGGCCAGCAGCAGCGCGAGACACCGCGTTGTGCGTTTTTTCATGCTTGCATTTCCTCCTGATTTCTTTCAGAATTCGAATGTTCGTGTCGTGCGCGGGCCTGTCCCGCGCGAAGCACCTTTTTGAACCCTCCTTCTGCGGATTGATACAGAAACGAAAGCGGCTGCCGGTCAAGGGAGCCGCAGTCGCAGAGTTCTGTATTTCATAGTATAGCAGTTCCACCCGTTAAAATCCAGTGCCTTTACAGAGATTTTACCGATTTTACGTAAATTTTACCGGGGATTTTTTGTGGATTTTGTCTATATAATCCCTGATCGGCAGACAAAGCCCGCCCGGCAGTCCCCGCCGGACGGGCAGGAACGCTGTCCGGGAAGCCGGCTGATGCTGCGGATCCGGGCGCCGCGGCTGATAAAACCGCCCCGCCGGGGCATTCATACATAAGATATGAATTGTTCACAAATAATTTAAGTCTGTAGGTATTGACAACGCTGGCAGGCGGTGGTACACTGCGTTTAGCACTCGGGGATAAAGAGTGCTAAGTCGAAAGGAGGAACGGGCCATGGAACTTTCAGACCGGAAAAAGAAGATCCTGCGTGCGATCGTAGATCTTTACATCCGCACGGCGGAGCCGGTGGCGTCCAAGACCATTGCGCAGATGCCGGACATGGATTTTTCCTCCGCGACCATCCGCAACGAGATGGCAGAGCTGACGACGCTTGGCTATCTTGAGCAGCCGCACACCTCCGCCGGACGCATCCCGTCGCCTGCCGGGTACCGGCTGTACGTCGACGAGCTGATGCAGGACTACCGCCTGTCAACCGATGAAACGAATCGATCAATCAGGCGATGGAGCTCAAAATGCAGGAGGTTGACAAGGTCGTCTCGCAGGTCGGCAAGCTTGTCTCGCAGATGACGAATCTGCCCGCCTACGCCATGGCGGCGCGTGCCGCCGGGCTGACGGTCAAGCGGTTCGACCTGATCCTGGCGGACAGCGGCAGCTTTATTCTGGTCGTGATGCTGAGCGACAGCTCCGTCAAGAATAAGCTCATCCGTCTCCCGGTCGAGTTGACAGAGGCAGACCTGAAACTTCTCGGCGCGGTCTTGAATGCAAGCGTCACGGAACTGACTGCCGAGCAGCTGACCCCGAACTGCTGTCCCGCGTGACCAGAAGCGCCGGAAATGCGGCGAGCCTTGTGCCCGTCATCATGGATTTCGTCACGTCGCTTCTGCACCAGGAGCACAGCGAGGTCTACATGACCGGGCAGGCCAAGCTTCTCGGCCAGCCGGAGTACCACGACATCGACAAAGCGCAGAAAATGCTCTCCGCGCTCGACGAGGATGTGGTCTCCAATCTTCCCGCCGCGCTTTCCCCGGACAGCCGGACGCAGATCCTGGTCGGCCCGGAAAACGTGTCGAAGGAGCTGCGCGACACCAGCGTCGTCATGACGAAGTTCGACATCGGCGACGGCATGCAGGGCCTGATCGGCGTGGTCGGCCCGACCAGAATGGATTACGCGCAGATCACCGCCCGGCTGAGCTATTTCGCCGAGAACCTGAGCCGGATGTTCCAGAAAAACCAGACCCCGGCGATCGAAGGGCCGGAAAATAAGCACAATGACCCGGAGGCATAGAAGATATGAGTAAGAAAACAAACAGCAATCCGGCTTCGGAGGAAAAGGCACAGGCCGCCTCCGCAGCCGAGCAGACAGAAGAAGCCGCGCAGCAGACCGAAGCCGAGGCCGCGAAGCAGTCCGAGGACAAAAAGCCCGAGGAAGCCAAGCAGCAGGAGGCAAGCGAGTTTGAAAAGGCGCAGCAGGCGCTGGCGCAGGAGCATGACAGCTATCTGCGGCTGGCCGCCGAATACGACAACTACCGCAAGCGCAGCCAGAAGGAAAAGGAAAGCCTCTACACCGACATCCGCTCGGAGACGGTCGAGAAATTCCTTCCCGTGTATGACAATCTCGAGCGGGCGCTGGCACAGGAAACGCAGGACGCCGCCTTTAAAAAGGGTGTCGAGATGACGATGAACCAGCTCGTCTCCGTGATGGAAAAGCTGGGCGTCGTAAGCTTCGGCGCGGCAGGCGAGGTCTTTGACCCGCAGCTTCATAACGCGGTCATGCACGTCGAAGACGAAGCACTTGGCGAAAACGTCATTGCAGAGGTCTTCCAGAAAGGCTTCAAGGTCGGCGATAAAGTCGTCCGCTTCGCAATGGTAAAGGTCGCAAATTAAAAAAGCACCCAAGCCGGGGAACCGGCGGCATCTAAATTTGTAAATACAGGCATTCATATAGGAGGAAATTATTATGAGTAAGATTATTGGCATTGACCTTGGTACTACCAACAGCTGCGTCGCCGTTATGGAAGGCGGCGAACCCGTCGTGATCGCAAACGCCGAAGGCAACCGCACCACCCCGTCTGTTGTCGCGTTTTCCAAGACCGGTGAAAGAATGGTCGGTCAGGTCGCAAAGCGTCAGGCCGTTACCAACCACGAGCGTACTGTTGCTTCCATCAAGCGCCGCATGGGCTCTGATTATAAGGTCGACATCGACGGCAAGAAGTACACCCCGCAGGAAATCTCCGCGATGATCCTGCAGAAGCTGAAGGCGGACGCCGAGGCATATCTGGGCGGCACCGTCACCGAGGCCGTTATCACCGTTCCCGCATACTTCAACGACGCCCAGCGTCAGGCCACCAAGGACGCAGGCAAGATCGCAGGTCTTGACGTCAAGCGTATCATCAACGAGCCGACCGCAGCCGCTCTGGCCTACGGCGTCGACAAGGAAGCCGAGCAGAAGGTCATGGTCTATGACCTCGGCGGCGGCACGTTCGATGTCTCCATTCTGGACATCGGCGACGGCGTTATCGAGGTCCTTGCCACCAACGGCAACACCCACCTCGGCGGCGATGATTTCGACGAGTGCGTCATGAACTACCTCGTTTCCGAATTCAAGAAGGCAGAGGGCATCGATCTGTCCAACGACAAGGTCGCCATGCAGAGACTGAAGGAAGCCGCCGAAAAGGCCAAGATCGAGCTGTCCGGCGTCACCTCCACGAACATCAACCTTCCGTATATCACCGCTGACGCGACAGGCCCGAAGCATCTGGACGTCACGCTGACGCGTGCAAAGTTCAACGAGCTGACTGCTCATCTGGTCGAAGCGACTGCCGGCCCGGTCAAGCAGGCAATGGCCGATGCGGGCTTGACTGCAAATGATATCTCCAAGGTCCTTCTGGTCGGCGGCTCGACGCGTATCCCGGCCGTGCAGGACGAGGTCAAGAAGCTGACCGGCAAGGAAGGCTTCAAGGGTATCAACCCCGACGAGTGCGTCGCTGTCGGCGCAGCGATCCAGGGCGGCGTGCTTGGCGGCGACGTCAAGGGCCTGCTGCTGCTGGACGTCACTCCGCTGTCTCTCGGCATCGAGACGATGGGCGGCGTGTTCACCAAGCTGATCGACCGCAACACCACCATCCCGACCAAGAAGAGCCAGGTCTTCTCTACCGCCGCTGACAGCCAGACCTCCGTTGAGGTTCATGTCCTGCAGGGTGAGCGTGAGATGGCAGCCGACAACAAGACGCTCGGTGTGTTCCAGCTGACCGGCATCGCTCCGGCGCCCAGAGGCGTTCCGCAGATCGAGGTCACGTTCGACATCGACGCCAACGGCATCGTGAACGTCTCCGCGAAGGATCTCGGCACCGGCGCTGAGCAGAAGATCACCATCACCGCTTCTTCGAACCTCTCGAAGGAGGATATCGACAAGGCTGTCCGCGAAGCGGAGCAGTATGCGGCGGAGGATAAGGCCCGCAAGGACGAGGTCGATACCCGCAACAACGCCGACCAGATCATCTACCAGTCCGAAAAGACCCTGAACGAGATGGGCGACAAGGTCACAGAGGCTGAGAAGGCCCCCGTCAAGGAAGCCATTGAAAAGCTGAAGACCGCCCAGAAGGGCACCGACCTCGCCGCCATCAAGGCTGCGACCGAGGAGGTCCAGAAGGCGTTCTACGCCGTGTCCGAGAAGCTCTACAAGAACGCGGCCCCGCAGGGCGAGCCGAATGCCAACCCGAACGCCGGTCAGGCCGGCCAGCAGGCAGGCGGCAATGACGACGGCGTCGTCGACGCGGACTACGAAGAGGTCAAGGACAACTAATTCGTGAAGCACAGCTTGACAGGGGCGGCGTGACCGCCCCTATCGGCTGTTACCCACCGAATCTGAGGTGAGATAGTATGGCAGATCAGAACAAACGAGATTATTACGAGGTGCTGGGCGTCGAGAAAAACGCGTCCGACGCCGAGATCAAAAAGGCCTACCGCAAGCTGGCCATGAAATACCACCCCGATCAGAACCCCGGCGACAAGACCGCTGAGGAAAAATTCAAGGAGATCAACGAGGCGTATGAGGTCCTGTCCGACGCCGATAAAAAGGCCCGGTACGACCAGTACGGCTTCGCGGGCGTCGACCCGAATTTCAATCCGAACGCGGGCTTCGGCGGATTTGGAGGCGGCGGCTTCAGCGGCTTCGGGGATTTCAGCGATATCTTCGGCGATTTCTTCGGCGGCGGCACAGCGTCGTCGTCCGGCCGCAGAAGAGGTCCGGCGAAGGGCCAGAACGTCGTCAGCGAGATCGAGATCAGCTTTGAGGACGCGGCTTTCGGCTGTGAACGCGAGATCACCTTCTCCCGCATCGAAACCTGCAGCACCTGCCACGGCACCGGCGCAAAGGAGGGCACGAGCCCCCAGACCTGCTCGTACTGCCATGGCACCGGCACGGTGCGCACCCAGCAGAATTTCATGGGCATGACCATGCAGTCTAATCAGCCGTGTCCGAAGTGCGGCGGCACCGGCACCATCATCACCGATCCCTGCACCGCCTGCCGCGGCAAGGGCAAGGTGCGCCACACGAAGACCGTCCGGGTCAAGGTTCCTGCCGGCATCGACGACGGCCAGTCCTTCCGCGTGCGCGACGAGGGCAATGCCGGATCGAACGGCGGCCCGAACGGCGATCTGCTCGTGACCGTGTCCGTGCGCAAGCACCCGATCTTTACGCGCGACGGCGCGAATGTCATGTGCCAGATGCCCATCTCCTTCACGCAGGCCGCGCTCGGCGCGTCCATCGAGGTCCCGACGCTTGACGGCAAGGTCCGCTACCAGATCCCCGAGGGCACGCAGACCGGCACGACCTTCCGCCTGCGCGGCAAGGGCATCCCTATGTCGGCTACAAGACGCGCGGCGACCAGTTCGTCACCGTCGTCGTTGAAACGCCGACAAAGCTCACGCGGGAGCAGAAGGAGCTCTTAAAGCAGCTCGAATCCTCCGTCGGCGACGACGGCCAGCCCAAGCGCAAGAGCTTCTTCGACAAGCTCAAGGGCTGAACCCATCCATAAAAAATTGACGCGCCTGCGGCATTTCGCCGCAGGCGCTTTACGTTTGTCAAGAGGGTTACGATGCACCGCAGTTTTTCTTAAGAGGCTGAACTCTGGACGCGCCGGAGAAATCGCCGCAGACCATTGCGCCGGTCGGGCAGACGCTGGCGCACGCGCCGCAGGCGGTACACTTGTCCCAGTCGATGCGGGCAAGGAAATTGTCGACGGTGATGGCGCCCTGCGGGCAGGTCTTTTCGCACTTGTGGCAGCCGATGCAGCCGGAGGAGCAGACCTTTTTGGTGTACGGGCCGTTGTGATAGCTCGAACAGAGCACCTCCGTGCGGATGATATCCGGCACGATCTCGATGATCTTCTGCGGGCACGTCTGCGCGCAGATGCCGCAGCCGATGCATTCCGTATGATCGACGCAGGCAATGCCGTCCTGCATGGAGATCGCGCCCTTCGGGCAGGCTCTGGCGCAGTCGCCGAAGCCCATGCAGCCGAAGATGCAGCTGCCGTTGCCGCCGTAGAACAGCTTCGCGGCCGCGCAGGAGGGGATGCCCCGGTAGTCAGCCTTGACGCTCGTAGCCTCGCACGTGCCTGCGCACTGCACAACCGCGATCTTTTCCACAACGTCCTCAGCCGCCACGCCGAGCAGCGCCGCGATCTGCGCCGCGACTGCATCCGCGCCGGGAACGCAGAGGTTTGTCTTCGTGCCCGGCTCCAGCAGGGCCTTTGCATAGCCGTCGCAGCCGGTGTAGCCGCACGCGCCGCAGTTTGCGCCGGGCAGGCAGGCACGAATTTCGGTAAAGCGCGTGTCCTCCTTGACCGCCATGACGCTCGACGCCACGGCGAGGCCGACCGCGCAGATGAGGCCGATCACAGTCACGGCCAGAATCGGGATCAGAATTTCCATCATAGCCGCGCCCTCCTTAGCCGAACAGCCGGTCGATGATGCCGGTCAGTCCGAAAAATGACAGCGATACGATCGCCGCCGAGACGAGCGTGATGGGAAGCCCCTCAAAGCTCTTGGGCGGCTCCGCCTCGGCCACGCGCGACCGGACGCCGGAGAACAGCACCATCGCGAGGAAGAAGCCAAGGCCGCAGCCAAGCGCGGTCAGAAGCGCCTCGCCGTAGTTCATGCCGTCGGAAATGACATTCATCGTCACGCCCAGCACGCCGCAGTTCGTCGTAATGAGCGGCAGATAGACGCCGAGGGATTTATGAAGCGCGGGCACATAGCGCTTGAGAACGATCTCGACCAGCTGGACAAGGGCCGCAATGACCAGAATGAAGACGACCGTCTCCATATAGGTAAAGTCTACCTTGCCCGCGAGCAGGAAATGATAGATCGGCCAGGTAACGGCGGTGGCCAGCACCTCGACGAAGATAACGGCCAGCGACATACCGGTCGCCTGATCGAGCTTCTTGGATACGCCGAGGAAGGGGCAGATGCCGAGGAACTTGACGAGCACATAGTTGTTCGTGATCGCGGCGGTCAGAATGACGAGGATCATGGTCTTCATTTCGCAGCCGCCTCCTTTCCTTCGCAGGCGCCCTTGCCGCAGCCCGGGCAGCCGGCGCAGCCGAATTCCTTCTTCTTGATGGCCTTGCCCTTGGAGATCTTATTGATGAGCGCAATCATGCAGCCGAACACGAAGAAGCCGCCGGGGGCCATGGTCAGAATGCCGATGGGGTTTTCATGGAACCACGGCACGGGCAGGCCGCAGAACGTGCCGCAGCCGAGCGTTTCGCGGATGGCGGCCATGGCGCAGATGGCGAGCGTGAAGCCGAGGCCCATGCCCGCGCCGTCAATGGCGGAATCCACAACGCCGTGCTTGCTGGCATACATCTCGGCCCGGCCGAGGATGATGCAGTTGACGACGATCAGCGACAGATACACGCCCAGAGACTGATACAGGCTGAAGGCATACGCCTCCATGACCAGCTCGACGACCGTGACGAAGCCCGCGATGACGACGATGTAGCACGGGATGCGCACCGGGTCGGGGACGATTTTGCGGATGGCGGAAATGGCCATGTTGGACAGGATCAGAACGGCGGTTGCCGCAATGCCCATGCCGAAGGCCGCAATGACCGACGTGGAGATGGCCAGTGTCGGGCACGTGCCGAGCACGAGGACCAGAACCGGGTTCTCCTTGATCAGGCCCTTCAGGAAATTCTGTAATTTACTCATTTCTGCGCCTCCTTTACGAGCTCATACGCTTCAAACGCAGTCTGCACGCAGATGCGGTAGGCCGTGGACGTGATGGTCGCGCCGGAGATGGCGCTCACGCCGGAAAGCGAAGCGTCCTGCCCGGTATACTGGCCGGTGTAGCTCTCGCTGGCCGTCTGGCCGCCGAGCGTCGTCGTTTCGGACGATACATCCATCGTCCGGCAGACGCGGATCAATCCGTCGGTACCGATGACGCACATCACCTGGATCGTGCCGCCGAAGCCCTTGCCCTCGACGGTAAACAGATAGCTCATGGGGCTTCCGGCTTCGTCCAGCGCGAGATAGGCGCTCACGACCTCCTCCGGAAGAGTCGTCTCGACCAGCTGAAACGAAGCCGCGTCCGGCACGGCGTCGAGCCGCGCCTGCTCGGCTCTGGCCTCCGCGTTCGCCTTGGAGACGGGCGCGGTAAAGTGGTTCACAACAGCCAGCGCCGCGGACGTGAGCAGGCAGATCACGACCAGAACGACGATGGATTTTCGAATTTCTTTCGTGTTTTTCATGCCTTCGCACCTCCCAGCGGCTTGCTCTGCGTCCATCTGGACAGATACGGCGTGAGAATGTTCATAAAGAGGATGGCGAACGACACGCCCTCGGCGTAGCTGCCGTAGAAGCGGATGAGGCAGGTGAGCAGTCCCGCGCCGATGCCGAACAGCGCCCGGCCCCAATAGGTCTGCGGGGCGGTCACATAGTCGGTTGCCATGAAGAACGCGCCCAGAAGCAGACCGCCCGAGAGCACCTGCCGCAGCGCATCCTGCCCCAGAACAAGGGACAGCACAAAAACAGTTCCTACAAAGCACACCGGCGCCTGCCACGTAATGACGCCGCGGATAAGCAGATATGCTCCGCCGAGCAGCAGCGCCAGCGCGCACGTCTCGCCGATGCAGCCGCCGTGACTGCCGAGCAGGAGCGTCAGAAGCTCCGGCTTCTGCCCTGCCGCCAGCTGCGCCAGCGGCGTGGCCGAGGAGACGGCGTCCGGGAAGACCCACGCCGTCATGGTCTTGGAGAACGAGAGGAACAGGACGATACGGCCTACCAACGCGGGGTTGGCAAAGTTCTTGCCGATGCCGCCGAAGAGCTGCTTGACGGCGACGATGGCCACGAGGCAGCCGAACACGGCCTGCCACAGCGGAATGGACACCGGCAGGTTATACGCCAGAATGACGCCCGTCACCACGGCGGACAGATCGCCGATGGTGGATTCCTTATGGCAGAGCTTTTCAAAGCCCCACTCGAAAAATACGCAGGCTGCGGCGCACACCGCCGTTACCAGCAGCGCCCGCCAACCGAAGATCACGATGGCCGCGATCAGGGCGGGACACAGGGCGATGAGCACGTCGCCCATGATCTTCCGGGTCGTTGCGCCGGAACTGATATGCGGGGAAGCGGAGATCACAAGCTTCATTTGACGGCCTCCTTCTTTGCATCGAGCTTTTCGCTCTGCGCCTTGCGCCATGCGGCGAGCTTCGCCTTTGCGAGCTTATTGGTCTGCACGAGCGGCCTGTGCGCCGGGCAGCCGAACGAGCAGCAGCCGCATTCCATGCAGAGGTTGACCTTCAGCTCGGCCAGCCGCTCCATATTGCCCGCCTCATAGGCCGCGACGATATGCGACGGCATGAGCCGCAGCGGACAGTGGCGGATGCACCGGCCGCAGCGGATGCAGGCCGTAGGCTCCGGCAGGACGGCGTCTGCTTCCGTCATGGCGAGGACTGCATTCGTGTTTTTCAGGACCGGCTGGTCAAGATCCGGCACGGCGATGCCCATCATCGGGCCGCCGTAGAGCACCTTCTTCGGCTCCGCGCAGAAGCCGCCGGACTGCTCAAACACATCTGCAAGCTTCATCCCAATGGGGACGATCACGTTCTTGGGCTTCGCGACGGCGGAACCGTCGACCGTGATGCACTTTTCGACCAGCGGCATACCGGTCCTGCAGTAGCGGGCGATGTTGGCAAGCGTCGTGCAGTTGAGCACGATCGCGCCCACATCCAGCGGGAGCTTGCCCTCGGGGACGATCTCGCCGATGGTATTGTAGATCAGCACCTTTTCGCCGCCCTGCGGGTACAAAGACTTGAGCGCACAGACCTCCATGCCGTCCTCGTCCTTCGTCAGCTTCCGGTACAGCTGGATGCAGCGGGGCTTGTTGTCCTCAATGGCGAAGATCACGCGGCGTACCTGCAAAAAGTGCTGCACGAGACGCGCGCCTTCCATCAGCTCCTCCGACCGGTCGAGCATCGTGCGCGTGTCCGAGGTGATATACGGCTCGCACTCCGCGCCGTTGATGATCACGGCCTTGACCTGCTCCAGATTCTTAACGGTCAGCTTGACGACCGTCGGGAAGCCCGCGCCGCCGAGGCCGACCATGCCGCTTTCGCGCACGGCGTCCAGAAAATCCTGCATGGTGTCGAGCTTGGGCGGCTTTAAATCCGGGTCAGGCTCCTGTTTGCCGTCAGCGGCAATGACGACGGTCTGCATGAGCCGCCCGCCGGAGCCGACCTGCTGGCCAATCTTTTTGACCGTGCCGGAAACGCTTGCGTAGACGGGCGCGGAGACGAACCCGCCCGCCTTTCCGATCAGCTGCCCGACCCGGACGCTTTCGCCGGGCTTTACGACCGGGATGGCGGGCGCGCCGATGTGCATGGACATCGGGATTTCGACCGTCTCCGGGATGGGCAGGCGCAGCGCGGCCAGCTCCGCCGTGTTTTTGCGGTTCGGCACGTGTACGCCGTGGATGTGCAGTTTCATCCGTTTGCTTCCTCCTCTTGCTTTTTGGGACTCGTTTCTTCCGGGAGAACCCCGCCTTTGCCAGCCGGTGCAGAACCAGCTGGGTGCAAAGGCCGGTCAGCGTCCCGGCCAGTATCGCAGCCGATATTAAAACCGGCAGATAGCTCCATACCGCGCCGGTCTTCGCGATGGCCGCAGCGGCGGCCAGCTGTCCGGCGTTGTGCGTCATGGCGCACAGCACGCTCTTGACCCAGAGTGTGCTGCCCTTAAGCTTCCTTCTGAGCAGCAGCATCAGCGCATACGCTAAGAGTCCGCCCGCGAAGCTGTACAAAAACGCGGAACCCTGCCCGGTGATGACGCAGCCGAGCGTGACGCGCGTGAAAAACAGCCCGAAGGCCCAGCCGGGGCCGAGTGTCTCCATGGTGAAGAGCGTAAAAATATTGGAAAGCCCCGGCTTGATGCCGGGAATGGCCGTGAGCGGCGGCAGCTGGCTCTCCAGCACAAACATGACGAGCGCCGCCGCCGTCAGAGCTGCCGTGAGCGTAAGCTTCCGCAGCTTCATGACAGCCCTCCCGTTCCGCTGAGCGCGTCGACCTGAGCATCCTTCTGCGCCCACTCGATCGTCAGCCGGTTCGGCAGGCATATGATCGGCCCGCCGGTTTTTTGCAGCGGCCCGTGCTGCACGCAGATCTGATCGGGGCAGTCCGCGCGGGATATGAAGACCTCGCCGTCTGCTACCGTGATGATATTCTCGCCCGCCGGTCCGGTCACGGTCAGCGTCCGGTCCTGCCGCAGGTTAAGTATGTATAATAAAGTTCCGTCCTGATAGACAAGCGCCGCCTGCCCGCCTCCGCGCGGCAGCAGCCACACGGCGAGGCAAACAGCGATGACCGCCGCGAAGATCAAGATCCAATGCTTCTGCTTCATTCCAGTATCTGATAGGGCCGGTCGGACCGGTAGCGCCCGGCAAGGCCGGGCGTGATCCAGACCGTGTTGTCATCCGTTACGAATACGGCCTCAAACGAAAGGCCGCTGCTTTTCTGAAATTCCGCGCCTGCATCCAGTCCCATGACGAACAGCGCTGTCGACAGCGCATCGGCCAGCGTATCGTCCTGCGCAACGACGCTGACGGATTTCACTCCGCTTTCGGCGGGGCAGCCGGTATGCGGGTCTAAAATATGGTGATAGCAGACGCCGTTTTCCTCAAAATACCGCTGATACGCGCCGGAGGTGACGACGCAGGCGTCTTCAATGGAAACCGTGCCGAAATATGCCTCCGGCCTGTCCGGGTCCTGCAGGCCGACCGTCCACGCGCTGCCGTCCGGCTTCTTCCCCACAGCGGCAACATTGCCGCCAAGGGAAATGATCGCGGACGTGACGCCCGCTTCCCTTAAAATTGTCCGGACGCGTCCTGCCGCATAGCCCTTGGCGATGCCGCCGAGGTCGAGCTGCGCGCCGTTTGTCAGCGTCACGGAAATACCGTCCAGCTGCACAAGTCCGGCTCCGGAGCTCTGCATGGCCTCGGCCAGCGCATCCGGCTCCGGCACGCGGTACGCGCCGGTCGAAAAGCCCCACGCTTCCGAAAGCGCGCCGAGCGCCGGGTCATAGGCGCCGCCGGTCTGTTCGCAGAGCGTCAGCGCCGTCTGTAAAAGCGCCGCCGTCTCCTCACCGGCTGTTCCGCCGCCCGTTTCGTTCAGCCGGGCCAGCGCCGCTTGTTCGTCCCGGCAGGAAAGCACGCCCTCCAGCCGGTAAATTTCAGCTTCCGCCTGCGCCAGCGCATCCTCTGCCGCCGGGCCATAGGCGCGCAGCTGCATGACGGTGTCCATGGCAAAAAATTCGCGCTCCGCGCTTTTTTGCGCACAGCCGCACAGCAGAAGCGGCAGGCACAGGACGATCAAAAACCAGCTTCGCTTCATACCGTATCCTTTCTGCGCAGCCATATAAAATCCGCATGGCACATCTGACATATACGATATCAGGCTTTTCGAAAAAATCAAGTTTTTTCGAATTTTATGTGAAAAATGACGGATTCTGAACAGGAAAAAACAATATAAATATATCGATATAAAAGCGCATATTGCATATATGAATCGTGATATATTCGAGCCTTTCGCCGTCTCATGCTTGACAAACGGACAGACGCACTGTAAGTTATACAAGTATGAAAATTACCCTGCAAAGGAGGCTCATGCGTGGCAGGCGGAAAGCATATTCTGGGCAAGGCGAAGCGGCATATTTTCGGCACGGCCAAGGTCGGCGAAAAGGGCCAGATCGTCATCCCCAAGGACGCGCGGCAGATCTTCGGCGTAAAGCCCGGCGATACGCTGCTCATTCTCGGAGACGAGGAAACGGGCATCATCGTCACCAAGCCGGACGTGCTGCGCGACGCGGCAGATGACATTTTCGGGAAAATGGAGAAATAGAGGATGGAACTTACGACAATGTATGAATCACTCGGCGTGAGCCGCGCGGTATATGAATACGGAGAAACAATTCTGGCTGCTTTGAAGCCTCGCTTTGAGGCCATTGACCGGACGGCGGAATACAACCAGACAAAGGTGCTTGCCGCCATGCAGAAAAACAAGCTTTCGGCGGGCTGCTTCGCCGCCACGACGGGCTATGGCTACGACGATATGGGCCGCGAGGTGCTAGAAAAGGTCTATGCCGACTGCTTCCATACCGAAGCTGCGCTTGTCCGCCCGCAGATCACCTGCGGCACGCACGCGCTGGCCGTCGCGCTGAGCGCGAATCTGCTGCCGGGCGACGAGCTTTTAAGCCCGAACGGCGCGCCGTATGACACGCTGGAGGAGGTCATCGGCATCCGTCCGTCCAAGTGTTCGCTGATGGAATACGGCGTGCAGTACCGGCAGGTCGACCTGCTGCCGGACGGCACGTTCGACTTTGACGGCATCCGCGCCGCCATCGGCGACAAAACGAAGCTCGTCACCATCCAGCGCTCAAAGGGCTACGCGACGCGCCCGTCCTTCTCCGTTGCGCAGATCGGCGAGGTCATCGCGTTCTGCAAGCAGTGCAAGCCGGACGTGCTGTGCATGGTGGATAACTGCTACGGCGAATTCGTCGAGACGGTCGAGCCGTCGGACGTGGGCGCGGACATGATCGTCGGAAGTCTCATCAAGAACCCCGGCGGCGGACTGGCCCCCATCGGCGGCTATATCTGCGGCACGGCGGAATGCGTCGAGCGCTGCGCCTACCGTCTCTCGGCCCCCGGCCTCGGACAGGAGGTCGGCGCGAATCTCGGCTTGCTTCCCAGTCTGTACGAGGGCTTCTTCCTTGCCCCGAACGTCGTTTCCGGGGCGCTCAAGGGCGCGATTTTTGCTGCGAATGTGTACGAGCGACTGGGCTTCCGCGTCGTGCCGAACGGGAAGGAATCTCGCCACGACATCATTCAGGCCGTCGAGCTTGGCTCGGCGGAGGGGATGCTGGCCTTCTGCCGCGGCATTCAGGCGGCCGCGCCGGTCGACAGCTATGTGACGCCCGTCCCGTGGGCCATGCCGGGCTATGACGCCGAGGTCGTCATGGCGGCGGGCGCGTTCGTGCAGGGCTCGTCCATCGAGCTTTCCGCCGACGGCCCCATCCGCGAACCCTACGCGGTCTATTTCCAGGGCGGCCTGACGTGGCACCACGCAAAGCTCGGCATTCTGATGAGCCTGCAGAAGCTCATGGACGCTGGCCTTGCGAAGCTGCCGGGATAAAAGGAAGGCAAAGCCGTATGCACCTGCATACCTCAATGTAGGGGCCGATGCCCACATTGGCCCACTGGAAAGTTGCGAATTCGCCGTAGATTCCCGTAAAAACGGTGCAATCTGCCGGGCCGATGTGGGCATCGGCCCCTACACGCGGTGAAGGATATTTATTCAGAGAAAGGAACCGGCGGTGACGCTGCCGGAGATAACAATTATGTGGTTTTGGCTTGCAATTATTGCGCTGCTCTGCTGGAGCGGCTCGGATCTATTTTCGAAAATCGGCTGCCGTGACGGGCGGGACAAATATAATCCGCTCAAGATGGTCATTGCCGTCGGCGTTGTGATGGGCCTTCACGCGGCGTATGAGATCTTCGTCGGCGGGGCGGTCGTCACGTGGCACGTGATCTGGACCTACCTGCCCGTATCGCTTCTGTACATCGGCTCCATGACGCTGGGCTATGTCGGCCTGCGGTACATTGAGCTTTCCATTTCGTCCCCCATCTGCAATTCCTCCGGCGCGCTGGTCGCGGTCCTGTGCCTGATCACCGGGACGCTGGACGAGTCCATTACCGGCTCCATGCGCTATCTGGTCATCGGCGCGGTGGCGCTGGTGTGCATCGGCGCGGTCGGCCTCGGCATTGTCGAGTCGACGGAGGACGACGAGCTGCGCAGAAAGCGGCAGGAGGGCTCCAACTATAAATACGCCAAGTCGTGGCTGGCGCTGTGCCTGCCGCTGGCGTACTGCCTGCTCGATGCGGCGGGTACGTTTGCGGACTCGCTCGTGCTCCGCACGCTGGACGAGGATTCGGCCAACTGCGCGTATGAGCTGACGTTCCTGGCCGCCGCCGTGATCTGTTTTATTTATGTTGTTGTGATCAAAAAGGACAAGCTCGTCTTCAAGGCCGAAGCGCCGAAGTACGCGGGCGCCCTGTTTGAGACGGCGGGCCAGTTCGCGTATATCTACGCGCTGGCCGACGAGGCGCACGTCGCGCTCTCGGCCCCCATCATCTCGGCCTACTGCGCCGCGTCCGTCCTCTGGAGCCGCATTTTCCTGAAGGAAAAGCTCTCCTGGAAGCATTACGTCATGATCGCGCTGGTCGTGATCGGCATCGTCATGATCGGCATATTCGATATCTGACAGGTACGCAAACTGCCCCCGGCGAGGCTCGCCGGGGGCAGTTTGGTTCAGGATACCGGCTTTGCGGTGTCCGTGGTGTTTGTCGGGGGATCCTCGTCCTGTCCGGCTTCCTTCGGAAGTGCGAAGGGGACGACGTCGTCCGGCTGGATCTCGATGCGGCTGCTGCCGGGTTCGAGCACGCGCGTGCCGTTCGGGACGGTGACCTTGCTGGTCGTGCCGCGCGCGGGATCCTTTGTCTCGCGCGGGTTGCCGTTGGCCGGCTCGTACCACTCGTTGGCGCCGTGCATGAGAACAGGCGTTCCGTCCTCGGCCAGGTTCCAGATCAGGGCCATGGCCTCCTCCGGCGTGTTGACGCAGCCGTGGGAGCCGCCGTAGACATAGAAGCTTGCGCCGAAGTTCGACCGCCACGATGCGTCGTGCAGGCCGATGATGTCGCCGACCACGCTGACCCAGTATTTGACGAAGACGAGATAATCGTCACCCTTGAGCCAGACGTCGTGCTCCTTGCCGTGCGTCTCGTACAGGCCGGTCGGGGTCTGGTGGCCGTTGAGCGCGCCGGTCACGATATTGGTGTTGACGACCAGACGGCCGTCCTTGATAAAGGTCATCTGCTGGTTGTCGAAGTCGACCTCGATATAGCTGTCGCCCAGCGAGAAGGGCTTGCCGTCCTTGCCATAGCAGACGGCCTCGGCAGATACGGAGCCGGGCTGCATCGTCAGCAGCTGCGTGCGGATCTGCTCCGTCAGGCTCTGCACGTCGATCCGATAGTCGCAGGTGATAAACCTGATCTCCGTCAGGCCCTTGACCCACGAATCGAACAGGAACGGCGCGTCCTGCTTGCTGTAGCCCTCGGCCAGCTTGGAAACCTTTTCGCTCAGAACCTTTTCGTCAACCGTGACTGTTCCGTCCGGGTCCAGGTCTACGATGGAAGCCAGATCATGGCTTGTGAGCGTTTCCTCGCCGTGCGGCAGATACTTCGCTGCCTCTTCGTTGAATGTGACCTTGATTTCAAGCTCTGCCAGCGCCTTGCGGAACAGGCTGTCCGGGGTGTCGCGCAGCGTCGCAGTCGTAATCTCGGGCTGCTTGTAGCAGTCAACCGAGGTCAGCTCAAACGCCGCATCCTGCGGCCCGTCCGCCGTAACACCGAGCACGGAGACTGCCGCGCGCAGCCCGTCCAGAACAGTTTGCTCGTTCAGTTCGGTTCCGGGAACCTCGGCATGAACCGTGTAAACACCGTCTTCCAGCGTGGTGTAGGCGTTCTCCGCTGCCGTGCGCTTCATGTTCCGCAGGTCGGCCAAAACTGCTGCCGCGTCAAATTGCTCCATGCTGACGGTGCAGGGATAAGGCGCGGGATGGGTGTTTTTGCCCAGTCCTGCTTTTCCTTGATGGTGAGCGTGGCAAACTGCACGTCCGTCATGCGGTCTGTCTCGGAAAACTGCGCCGCGACCTTGCCTGTCAGATCGTCATACAGGCCGAGCGCCTGCAGATCATATTCGCCGACCGGCGAACCATCCTCCGTCACCGTAAGCGTGACCTGGTCGACGGCGGCGGTCATAGCCTCATACTGCGCATAGACGGCGCGGTGCGCCTGCTCCGCCTGCGCTGCTTTGGTCGAAAGCCAGTACCAACCGCCTGCGGCAGCCGCCGCAAGCACGACAATCACAATGAAAATCACCCAAAGGGCGCGATGCTTTTTCATGCTTTTCCTCCGCTCCAGCGCGGCGTTTTGTCCCGCGCGTTCTCTTCTGCTGAAATTATAACAGATTCCGTCATAAATTCAACACGTTTCGCGCACAATTCCAGATTTTTCTTTGCGCTGCGCGTCCCGGCGCGGTATAATAAAGAAACTATCGCGATCGGAGGGCTTGTTATGCTTGATCTGCTCTGTCCCGTGTGCGGCGGGAGGCTTGCGCGGGAGAAAACCGTCTGGCGCTGCGAAAGCCGCCACAGCTTTGACGTTGCGCGCAGCGGCTATGTCAATCTCCTGCCGCCCTCGGCGTCCGGAAAACGCCATGGCGACGACAAGCGCATGGTCGCGGCGCGCACGGCGTTTTTATCACGCGGCTATTATGATCATCTGATCGGAGCCGTTGCCGGGAGCTGCGCACAGCTGACCGGGCCGGACGCCTGCGTGCTCGACGCGGGCTGCGGCGAGGGGACGTATACGCGCGCGATCTATGACGCGCTTGCGGCAAAGGGCGGCTGCCCGCAGCTGCTCGGCGCGGATATTTCCGCAGAGGCCGTCAGGCGGGCGGCACGGCAGGTGCCGGAGGGGATCTTCTGCGCGGCGAGCACCGCGCATCTTCCGCTGGCGGCGGAAAGCCTCGATCTGATCGTCAATATTTTTTCGCCGCTCATGGCGGAGGAGTTCCTGCGGGTCCTGAAGCCCGGCGGATATCTGCTGCGTGTTGTGCCGATGGAACGGCACCTGTTCGAGCTGAAGGCCGTCGTCTATGACCGGCCATACGAAAATCCGCCCGCCGAGCCTGCGGTCGAGGGCTTCCGCCTGCTGCGGACGCAGACGCTCCGAAAGACCATCACGCTTTCGTCAAACGAGGATGTGCAGGCGCTGTTTCTCATGACGCCCTATTATTACAAGACCGGCGCGGAGGACCAGCAAAAGCTTGCCGCCGTGCCCTCGCTTCGCGTCACGACGGAATTCCTGATAGCCGTCTGTCAA
>VOFG01003679.1_pt1 | contig 58018 bp, 78 predicted proteins | sample 5384171 | NCBI WGS metagenome assembly VOFG01 (sample SAMN12384726, study PRJNA508395) | human gut metagenome | isolation source: healthy gut F | host: Homo sapiens
AAAATCGTTTTTGTACGGCGATGATCTGACAGATCATTTCAGCGGAAGAGAGATTGCGGGTAAGCACCCCTCATGTCCTGTGCGCACAAAAGTGCACCCCATGGCGCACCCCTGCCTGAGTGGAGAAGCACGGTAAGGTGCTTAGGCTCGTCTCTGCGCTCTTCTTGTCGAATGAGGGGATTCCGACGGCTTCAACCTTGGCGCCATCGGCATATTCGAACACGTACTTACGAGTACCGTCGTTAGATACCTGCTTGTTAACCACGCGCGGCTCAATCAAGGGATATTCGTTTGACAGAACTTATCTCGAAAGCTCTTTGGGCAGGTTGGTCATTTTCGTCATAGGAATGAGCTCCTTTCTGGTACCAGGAAGTGAGCTGCTTGGCGCGGAAGCGCGGCTGTCGAGACTTTCCCACAATAACGGGAATCTCAGACAGGTTGAATGATTGGATTGCGTTATTCATGCTTAGTATTATACGCAACCAAGTGGTTACCGCATGGTGGTAGGTGACGATGCGTTTGCTACTCACTTTATCGACTAACGATATCAAGCTTTGGAGCACCTTGGGCTTTACTTGTATGGAAAGCGAGAACCATGTCTTGTTCTTTCGATCCTAAACAAATTCGTGTTGCTCTGCTTGCGGGAGGCAAGAGCGGCGAGCGCTCCATTTCCTTCTTGGCGAAGGGGCGGCGGAAGCTCTGCTCCGGGCGGGCTTTCTGGCAACCGTTTTGACCCTGCCAACAAGGAAGACTTGTTGGCTTTGATTCAGGGTGATTTCGACGTTGCCTTTTTGGCTCTCCATGGCAAGTACGGCGAAGATGGCACCATCCAGGGTTTCCCTGGAAACCATCGGGCTTCCCTATATTGGCCCTGGTGTTTGGTCGAGCGCCACTGCTATCGATAAGCCCAAGACGAAGCTTTGCTATATGAGCGCGCCGGTATCCCTTTACTCCGCGTTCTATGATGCTCGACTCTCGCCATATCGACATCGATGCCATCATTTTTCGAGTAGGTTCGCACTGCGTCGTGAAAGCCGCTACGGAAGGTAGCGCTTTGGGTGTGTATCTATGCGAAGGCGCCGAGGAGATTGCCGATGCGGTCGATAAGGTGTTTCAGGTAGATACGTGCGCGTTCGTTGAGAGCTTCATTTCGGGTGAAGAATTTACCGTTGCCGTATTGGGCAACGAGGGATCCATGCGCTCTTCCGTCATTAAGATTGTTCCTTCCCATGAGTTCTACGATTTTGAGTCAAAGTACGCTCAGGAGGTTCGCAGCATATCTGTCCCGCGCCCTTATCCGAAGAAGATACCAAGCAAGCCATGGAGCTTGCGGTTGCTGCCCATAAGACGCTTGAGTGCCGTGGCGTTTCCGCAGCGACCTCATCAAAGACGGCGAAGGTAATTTCTGGGTTTTGGAACGAACACCATTCCCGGCATGACAGCAACGTCTCTTCTCCCCGATGCTGCTCGTGCAGCTGGTATGAGTTTTGCCGAGCTCTGCACCAAACTCATTTCCTATGCTTTTTAGAGAAGTAAACGGCTATTTGCGCGAATATTAAACCCCTTTGTCCGCGAATGGACTTCACCTTCAAATTTCGGATTGAAAGAAATCTGAGTTTGAGAGGTGCGGTTCAGAATGCGGCAAGGGGTTTTTTTTTTGGTGATGTTTCACGTGAAACATCACCGGATGCCTATAGCGCGGTTGGGTAGAAGATGAGCTAGAACGCCCCGCAAGAATGAAGGCCGAAAACGATAAGGGCAACAACGGCGAGAAGGAAGATCAGCTAACCACCGTGCAACCCATGTTGCCCTTGCGCGCCTGCTTCACCAAACGCCCGTTCCGGTACGTTGCGTTTTCACCCAAGCGGTGCCCTTGTTCTTGTTAGGGAAGGGGACGCGCCCCGAAGGGACCCATTCGCCATGGGTTTCGATGACCTTCTTAAGGGAATCGCGACCAAGGGAGACGTCGGGACGTATTCCTTCGCCAAGCTGCTTTCCCACATTTTCTATGAACGTAGAAGGCGACTTCATATTCTGGGTCATAGGAAATGATAAGAACCTGGCCCCAGTAAAGGCCCGGCTCAGGTTTTTCCGTGAAAGCAACGAGTGCAAGCAAAGCAACGGTGTTTCCAGCCTTTGGCATTGCAGAGATCAACCTTTTCAGCGGTTTTTCGTCGATGGTGCCCATGCGCTTGTCGAAAGGATTCACGATCCATGCCGTGCGCTTGCCGTCAATGTACTCCTGCTCGATAGAAAAAAGCGTCGCCAATTATGTTGTCTGCACCAAGAAATGCTGCGGCGTCTTCCTTTCGGTTTCGAAACGGGCGTACATGGAAAAATAGCCAATATCTGACATGTTTTCTCCTAGAAGTGATTCAGGCATTAGAGATAAAGAATTCCATAAATGATAGTCTTACTAGTATGGAAACACAAATGCAGAAGCCGCATCAAGGCTTGACACTTATATTCTCGAAAACACCCCTCAGCGCATTCGCGATCGCTACCATTCGCTTAGCAGCTATGCGAAAGAGCACTCGTTTGGTGAGCTGGATGAAGACGTTGTTGTTATCGACACCGAAACCACGGGCTTCTCGTTCAACCACGACGAGCTGATTCAAATTGCTGCAGCGCGTATGGTTCATGGCAAGATCGTCGGCTGGTACGTAACGTTCGTAAATCCTGGGAAGCCGATCCCTGAAGAAGTTGCTCACCTTACCAACATCAGCGATGGAGATGTGGCGAATGCTCCTGACCCCAATACTGCCGTTGCGGGTTTGGTTGAGTTCGTTGGTTCTTCCGATGTGGTTGCTCATAATGCAAATTTCGATAGAACTTTCTGCACGAAGTACCCCACAGGTGAGGTGCTGAAGCAGAACTGCTGGATCGATTCCCTTGATCTGGCGAAAATCGCGCTACCTCGCCTAACCTCTCATCGTTTGCTCGATTTAGTGCGCGCGTTTGGTGGGCCCGACTCCACCCATCGTGCTGATGATGACGTGGCAGCAACATGTCTTGTATACCGCGTGCTTTTGGCTGCGGTTGACACTATGCCCACCCCTTTGCCCCAACACATTGCCGATATGTGCGATAGCGACACTTGGAATACTGAGCGTGTGTTCAAGTACCTTGCCGCCATGAAGGACAGTGAGGGGCCATACAGTTTGCGCGCATCACGAAAGGCAGCGGTGGCTCAAGCTTCGGCCCCCTTGCGCCCTGATGCCAATGTTCCTGAGGTTTCTCCTGCGGGCAAGGAGCTTCCCTCCTGCGGGTAGCGAAGCCCCCGAGCTTTCTTTCGCAACCGATGCGGAAATCTCCGAAGCCTTTTCCGCTGAGGGCTTATTGGGCTTTGTACGAGGAGTATGAGCCGCGAAGAACAGCGTGAAATGGCCCTTGCGGTGAACCGCGCCTTGGCAGCGTCTCGCAATCTTGCCGTGGAAGCTGGTACCGGTGTTGGCAAGTCGATGGCTTACCTGGTTCCCCTTGCCCTGGCAGCACAGAAAATGGCATTACTGTGGGTGTAGCCACAAAAACCAACGCATTGTTGGATCAACTGGTGCATAAGGAGCTGCCCCTTCTTTCGAAGGCTCTCGGCATCACGTACGCTCCTTTGAAAGGGTTCAGTCACTATCCTTGCCTTCGCAAGGTGGATAGCTTGGTCAATCAAGGGCCATCGGTGATTCATTATCGTAAGCAGGAAATCAACCAGGCGCCTGCTTTGGCGGGCTTGCTTTGTTTGTGGAGCAGAGTGACTACGACGATATGGACGCTCTAAAAATTGATTACCGCGCCATCCCCGTTGGCGCATTGGGACCAAGAGCAACGAATGCTTGCGCCACAAGTGCCCCTTCTTTGGACGAAGCTGTTTTGTCCATGGCGCCCGCGAGCAAGCTCAGCGATGCGATGTCGTGGTAACGAACCATAGCTTGCTTTTCTGGGATGTTCGCTTTGAAGGTGGGCTTTGCCTCCTATCCGCTATTGGGCTGTAGACGAGGCTCATGGTGCGGAGGGAAGAAGCCCGCCGCGCACTCGCCCTTTCGGTGTCTTCCGATTCGCTAAGGGCGCTTGCTTTGCGTGTAAATGGGGAAGGTTCACATAACGTTCTTTTCGGTGGAACGAAGCGCTCAAGCTCCAGAGTGAGGGTCGCGCGCTGTATGAGTCGCTTATTGCCAAAGCGCGTACCTGTGCGGGTGCCTTTGCGATGGCAACGGAAGAATTCTGCCTCGGAGCAAAAGATCTTCTGGTGTTCGATCCGAAGACCCGCTCGCGTGGATACGAATATTTTGACCTCTGGCTCAACGACGATTCGCCATGGTGACACGTATCGAGGCGTCGTGAATCGTGCGCGTGCGGTTTACGACACGTTGGAAAAGCTGATTCGTGCTTGTCGTGACATCGTCGCTTATGCAGAGCAAATCGAAGACACCACAAGTGCCCAGAGGGAACTTGCCCTGGCTGCGCTTGAATTGAGGGAGGCCTACGATGCCCTCGATGAAATGTTCTTCCATGACAGTGATAACCATGTGTATTCGGTTCGCCTTAACCGCACGAAGGGCACGTTGGACGAAATCTTTACGGTTCAGCCGCTTGATGTGGGCAAATCGCTGAATGAAAGTCTTTATGCCGAAACGCGCAGCGTCGTGTATGCTTCGGCTACCCTGGCGGTCGACGGTCAGTTCGATGCATTCGAACGTGCCGTTGGCTTCAATGAAGGGAAGAATCTCAGGCTGATGTGTTGAAAGTTGATTCGAGCTTTGATTTCGACGCTAATATGCGGGTCTACGTTCCAGCAGATATGCCAGAACCCCAAGATCCTGCCTATCTTCCAACGTTGGAATCTTTCCTTGTTGATTTGCACAAGGCCCAACGAGGCTCGATGCTCACATTGTTCACCAACAGGCGCGAAATGGAACAGTGCTTCGATAGCGTTCATCCCGCTTTGAAGGAAGATGATTTGCGTTTGGTGTGCCAAAAATGGGGTGTTTCCGTTAAAGGCCTTCGCGATGATTTCTTGAAAGACGAGCATTTGAGCCTCTTTGCTCTGAAGAGCTTCTGGGAGGGTTTTGATGCTCCGGGTGCAACGCTCAAGGGCGTTGTCATCCCCAAGCTGCCTTTTGGCCTGCCTACCGATCCTCTTTCTTGCGAACGTCAACAGCGAGACGATCGCGCTTGGGCTCATTACTCACTACCCCATGCAGTAATTGAGGTAAAGCAGGCGGTTGGAAGGCTTATTCGTAAATCGAGCGACCGCGGCATTGTGGTTTTGGCCGATAAGCGCCTGATAACCAAGTATTACGGCAAGAAATTCCTGAATTCGTTGCCAAGCAACAATATCGTTATGATGTCTTGCGCGGATATCGTTGCCGAAGTTGCCGACCGTGCGGCGATCGAGTCCCTTGCGCGCGTAGCTGGAGGTTCTCATTCGTGATAGCCCGCAAAAAAGCGAAGCGGTCGCGGTCTCGGACATAAGGAAACCCAGGTCCTTCATCTGAAAGAGTTTTCGCAGGGAAAGCCCAACGAGCTTTCCCTGAATGTCCTCGAGCAGAAAGCTGCAGCGCAGGATGAGCCCACGCGCGGCGCCAGTGGCGTCTTCCAAGCTTCGGGAGGGGTACTTCAACCACAGGAAGCAAGGAAAAATGTAGCAGCAGAAAAAAAGCTACTAAGCGAAATTCAGCCGAAGCGAAGCCCAAATCTTCTGCATCTAAAACGTTTTTAGGTGCAGATTCCCAGGCAGAAATTGCCCGCAGGAAACAACGTTGCAGGTGGTATCGCTGTCTCAGCATTGCGTTCGTGGCAGTCGTTTGCGTAGGTGCGATTGGCGTGGGGGTATTGGGCCTACCAGCAGTACGAGCGACTGAATACCAGCGTCGGTGTGCTGCGTGAGGCTTGCGGGCTTGTTGAGCAAAGTGATGAAACCACGGTTGCTATCGATAAGTATTTTCAGGATACGTTTGGTGACGATACCGTTTCTCGCGCGCAGGAATTAAGTGCGGCCATTCCCGATGCTAAAGACCAACTCGAGTCCGCTCGCGTGTATGCCCAGAAGGCAGAATCGGAGCTCGATGGATCCCAACGCGACAAAGAGGCGGCTCAACGGGCTCTAAATGCTATTGCCGTTCGCGAGGAGCTACTTGATGTCGCCGATCAGCGCATGAAGGAAGATATTGCTGCAAAGCAAGGTATCGACGCCATGAACGAGGCATGGAGTTGCATCCAGGAAGGGAATGCGCTTCTGACACAGGCGGCAACCGTTGTTTCGGATACCACGGCGGATAATGTGGCAAAATCAACCGAGTTCACCACTTCTGCTCAGGCTCAATTCTCAGAGGCAAAAGAATGCATTGCGAAAGCGAAGGGCTTCTATCCTGCGGCGAATTATGATGCCTCGTTGGCTTATGTCGAAAAGCGAATAGATGCAACCAATGAAGCACTTGCCTCAAACGCGGCGATTCTTATACAGGACAAGGCAACTGCCGAGTCTCATAACGATGCTTACAACAAGGCCGATCAGGAAGCTGTGGAAATGGCGAAAGCGCTGCCGAAGCAATTTAGCCAGCCTGTGGTTGATGCTTATGCCGGTGCAACAGCGGATTTAGTCTCGTTACGAAAGCCTTCGTTCGGACGCTGCTTCGAACGACGCTTATTTAAGAGAGTATCTTGGACAGAATTAGCAGCAGGCTGACTGATATGTTTCGTGAAACCCCCCATCCCCGATGAGTGGATGGGAGGTATTTATATGCAGAAAGAAAGGCAGTTCTTCGCGTAATGCGGTAGACAAAGGTGAACAAACGGTTCACATAAAGGCGAAACGAGCCAAATGACGTATACTTGTACAGTCTATATCCATGTCAATCGCTACTTACTTATATAAGCGTGGAAACAAAAGGGGCTCTCCATGGCTGAAATAATCGACGATATCGCCTATCTCAATCACAAGAGATAGGTCCGCATCCTGCGGGTACCGAGGAGGAACAGAGAGCTGCGCTCTATCTTGCCGATCAGATGCAGAAAGAGGCGGGGTTCGCAACGGTAGTAGAAGACTTCAATGTAAACCAACGACCAGCTGCCCAACATTATTTGTTTCGGTGTTGCTTTGCTTGGTGCTGTTCTTTCTATCGTTGTTCCATCTCTGGGCATACTTTGGTTGCTTCTCACTGTAGGTGCGGCGGTTTTTTGTATGGCATGGAGATTACGGGACGCCCAGTTCTTTCGCGTTTGCTTAGGACGGGTGCAAGCCAGAACGTAGTGGCCAAATATCAGCCCACCCCGGCAAATGGTGCCAATTCCGTCGCCGCAAGGTGATCCTGGTTGCCAATTATGACAGCGGCAAGGTTCTGACGGAGGAAAAGCCCCCCTTCGCTGCAGCATTGCCTATTCTTCAAAAGGCAAGCGCCATCGCTTTGGTGGTATCGGCTTTTTGTTCTGTTGCTTCGCTGCACGCTGTTCGCAGCTGATACGGGCGCGATGTCTTCCATTCTTACTTTCTTGTTGGTTATTTGCGCGGTGCTGTTTGCTATTCCCCTGGTTCGCTCCGTGCTTCATATCGTTGCTCCGTTTAACCAGTCGGCAAATAACAATGCTTCCGGCGTTTCGGTTTTGCTTGATGTTGCACGTAAGGTCGGAAACGGCCTGGTAAGCCAAGAAGAAGCCCTGGAACGCAGCGTTGAGGAGGACAATCGCGTACACGGCGAAGAGGCAGCACGCGCTGCGGGCGTTGTGCCTGAAGGCGCATCTCTTGAATATGAAGCAGAGATGTCGCCGCAGGAATCTCTTGCTGCAGCGAAAGCTGCTATTGCGGCTTTGACTGGAAAGCCCGTTGCTGACAAGGTTCCCGTAACCGATATTTCTTCTCGCCTGGTTAAGGGCGGCGGCCTGATTGCTGAAGACGAGGATGAAATTTCTAGCGTACGTTTTGAGGTTGGGAAGCGACCTGAGCCAGCGCCGAGTCCTCTGGCGCGCACCATGGTTTCCTCTACCCTTGACGAAGAGACTAAAAAAGAGTCCGATTCCAGGGAAAAAGACGAGGTCATTATTCCCAAGCAGCAGATTGAGAAGAAGCAGGCGGCCGAGGCGGCAGCTGCAGCAGCAGCTGCTGCTGCTAAAGAGGCCACTCTCTCCGCTACCCCAGAGCCTGTAGCCCGCGTTCAAACGAGCGATACTCCTTCTTGGGCAAAGATTGCTCAAGAGAAGGCACGTGCAAATAAGCCCGACGCAGGAAAAAACCCCGAAGGTAAACCGCTCTCGCTATGCGGATACCGTTGCTGCGCGCATGATGGAGCATCATGCTTCTAATCCCTACGGATCTCCTGTTGCCATTCCCGTCTCTGAGCCCGAGACGGCTCAGTCTGAATTGTCTTCAAAGGTTCGCGCGTTGCAGGATGAGATCGAGTCGTTCTCTGCGCCCCATGTTGATCGTGAGGGGAGCTCGGCTCATTTCGCTGAACCCGTTGCTGATAGTCAGCCTGCCTCCTTATCGGCGGAGGATTTAGCAGCTGAACAAGAATGGCACCTGAACAATACTGCAGCAGCACCCGTCGAGCGCAAGCCTGCGCCGAAGCCCATTGCGTCGCCTGCGCCATGGCTCGACCGCGATCCTGAGCCTGCCGTTGCTGCTGAAGTTCAGCCTGTTTCTATCGAGGCGGCTGAACACGAGCCCGCCGCAAACGATGATCCTGCCCCCTGTGTCGCACGAGACGCTTTACGAGGCTGCAATTGAAGAGGTAGACCAGCTCACAGGGGAAAGCCCCTGTAGAGCCTGAACCTGTTGTCGAGACCGAACAGCAAATGGCTGAAGAGCTTGTTCAGGGTTACGAGCATTCCGATTATCATGAGCAAAGCAAGCCCTCTCCTCGTCCTTCAGTACGTCATTCCCAGAGGCTTCATCGCTCTGTTCCCAGGAACAACGAAGTTGAGGAAATCGAAGAAGAGCTTGATTCGGCAACTTCGCCTATGGATCCCGTCGATGAGCACACGAACATTACCGATGCTTATTCCTCTAACGAGGAAGCGTCTCGCCCTGCTGCGGGCTCCAAGAAGAGTGTCCACTCGCGTCATGGCAGTTCGCTTGGCGATTTCTTCAATAATGCCGTTCACTCTGGTTCCGAAAAAGCATCTCAGATGCAGCATTCTTTTTGCTTCTCGTCTGAAGTCGATTTCGTCGCGTAAACAATCGGTTGAAGAGGAATATCCCGCTGAAGAATATATGGACGATCAGTCCTACACCGAGGAATACTATGAAGAGCCCGCTGTATCTGAAAACGAAGAAGTGTACGTTGATGATCAGCCTGAACAGGCGGTATCTCCGAGTGTAACCACTTCAATTTCTCCAATAGATGTCTCCCAGTTTATGGACAACGAAGAGTTTGACGACGAAGAGGAGCCGATTCGTCGCATCGATGACAGCGTGGCCAACGTGGATTCTTTCCATGACGGAGACAGTGAATCAACCGCTCGCATCCCTGCTGCTCGTGTGCAGGAGGAAATGAAATCCTATTCCTATGACTATTCGACGAGATGCAGGGTGAAAGGTACGCAGAAGAGCCACTTGAAAGAACTGCGCCTCAGCCTGCGGTAGCATTCCGATTGTGGGAATGGAAGAAATGGTTTCTCCTGTTTCTCCCGCTGTTGAGCAGGCCGATCATTCGCGCCAGGTCATCGTATTGCCGGATGTAACCCCAGCCCGCAGCGCTTCGGGTGAAAATCTTCGCCAGCGCGCTCCCATGGCAGAAGTTAACGAAGACACTTCTGCGGGTAGCAAATCATTGCTTTCCAACATGCTTCCTCGCATTGACGGGAATACTGGTGCATTTAGCACGGCGCCTGCAGCGCGAAGCCTCAACCTTCCTTCGTTTGACACGGGTGTGCAGTCGGCAGTGTCTACGACTGGCTTTTCTCGACCGTAGGCGGTACGGGCTCATTTGCGCCGGTAGGGGATGAATTGGTTTCTGACGTGGCCCCCGAAGAGCGCTATATCGATGATGCGGACGATTCCGCTTTACGATGAGGAATACACCGAAACAGGTGCTTTTGCAGGTCCTGGGTATGTTGATATGCCTAAATCCGTGCCGGACGCCTTTTCAGCCGATTCCGCAAGGGCAAGAAGCGCAAGGAAGAAGAAGTTTCCGTAAACGAGTGGGTAGATGTCGATGAAGACTACAATGCCCGCAGCGTAGGCAAGGCTCGTGGAGATTGGTCAAGCTTCCGCGAGGAAGAGGATGGGTTTGTAGACGTTGACTATCGCGAATCCGATGATCGCCGAGGATGGAACGGTGGCGCATTCTCTTTGAACCGCCTTCGCAAGGGCGAAGATGCTCAGATGGAAGACGCCTACTATGATGAAGCAGCGGCCTACGATGGTGAAGGCATTGTTGACGCTAGCCCCGCATTGCGCATCGATGGTGATGCTGACACCGCCGAGCAGATCAACCGAGAACTTAAGAAGCTTCAGGATTTCCGTCATCCCGACATCGATACGGAAGTTTGGTTTGTCGGCCTTGGTGCAGAGCAATATTCCCATTCGGGCATTAATGCGTTCCTAGAGGAACACGCCGACGAAATGAAGGGTGCGATCATTATCAACCTTGAGGCTCTTGGTGCTGGTGCGCTTTCTTGCATTGAGCAGGAAGGTGCTTATAAGCCTTATAAGGTCTCCTCCCGTTTGAAGCGTGTTCTTCGCCAGGCAAGCGAACGTTCGGGGTTGGATACCATACCGATCGCATTGTTTCACGTGAAACACCCGCATCGGTTGCAATGGCTCATGGCGTTCAGGCGATGACGATTGCCGGTATGGCAGATGGAAACACTGCGCTCTATTCTGCAGACAATGACATTATCGAGAACGTTGATCCTCAAGCTCTTGAGGATGCTTCAAATTTTGTAATGGCTATTTTGAAGAGCATCTAAACAAAGTACATTTAGAAAGAAGGGCCCAAGGAAAACCTTGGGCCCTTCTTTTGTCCTGTTGTATCTGGCGGAAGAACAAGCACTGACGCGTCAGCGTTGAACGTTGTTTCACGTGAAACATGACGAGGGCAATGGATGGAGCTGATGCTTGTGGGCAAGGGAATCCAGCGAAATGCTTATAGCTTTGATCAGCTCTGCTTCGCGGTTCCTTGATGCTGAAGCGCATGCTTCAGCAAATGGTTTGTTCAGAGGGTCAAGACACTCTTCGATCGGTGCCGAGATAGGGTGAAATAGGATTTCAACATCTCTGGTTTGACGAGTTGCTTCATGTTGGAAGGAAGCAAGAAGTGGTTTGCTGAATTCATCCATGTGTCCAGAAAGAGCAACTCCTGAAAAACAAAGGTGCTGAAGCGGGTCTGTTGGGAGCCCATGGAATCTCGTCGACTGGGCATTTGCGCCAAAGGGCAGATATCAAGAAGATTTTTGCGCGATTTACCATCGGAATGCGCGTCGGTACATCGTGTGTTTGAGGCATGGGCACACTGTCTGATTCCCTTTGCATCGCCTTCGCCGTAGGTTCGGTAAAGAGAAAGCGGATCGATGGGTTCGCGCAGCCTTCTAACCAGGCAGTTTTCCTCAGCTAGAGCTTGCGCGAGTGCTTTGTAGACGATAGGGACGGCATGAACATGCTGGTGGCTATCCAATTGAAACGATAGCTGCTGATCAGGGAACGCTGATAAAAAACGTTGTATCTGACAACGGCATTCGATAACTAGCTGGTTGAATGCCTCGCATTTGTTGGTGATACCCAGCTTGGAGCAATCCAACAAAATCGTTATCAAACATGCCTCTTTCGTTTACGAGAAGAGATATACGCTTCGGATCTGCAATCGATGGTCCTTCTACGAGATTCAGATGGAGACATACTCGCAGAACGCCACGGTTGGCATGCGGTTGAGCGAGGCTAGCAGCTTCATGAAAAGCGGGAGAATTGGCAAAAATACTGACGCTGTTGAGCGCTCCGTCTCCACCGCAGGAAGAGCTGAGAGACAGAATGTCTTTAGCTTGACCAGGTGTTATTCCAAAATCATCTGCGTGGATAAAAGTAGTGCATTGTTCAATCTGCATTCGTGAGCCTTTCTCTAGCTACCTCATTATGGCAGACGTGCAAGAGCGTGGTTCTAGAAGCTCATGACAGAAATGTGGCTGTAATTTAACGATAAGAAAAACAATAATCGAGGGCGGAAAATCGTTGTTTAATTGGGAGTACCTTTGCGATTGTTTAAGAAGAGATCTCAGCCAGCGCGTTCCATGATGGAGAGCTTGGTGCGTGTGCCTGAGTCGGATCTGACTGTTGGTTTGTTATTGGGCGATAAAAAGAAGCGACGGTGAAACTGTGGCGCAATCTCGTTTAGCGGAATACCTTGAATCGAAGCGGTTTCACGTGGCGCTGTTGGTGGTCGGTCTTGTATTTCTGCTAACAGGGGCTTTTCATGGAAACGTGTGGTTCGATGAAAGTCATTCGGTTTCTATAGCTAACAATTCTTTCGCTGAGATCTGGGACATTGGGTCAGGGGATGTTCATCCCGTTCTGTTTTACTGGGCTCTCCATGTTCTCGAGTCGCTTTTTGGACAAAATCTCCTTGTGTACCGCCTGTTTACGGTAGCGGGAATCTTTTCTTTGGCAATACTGGGGTTCGCTGTGATACGGCACGACTTCGGTTGGAAGGCCGGTGTGCTGTTTAGCTTCTTTTCCTTGTTCACGCCTTACCTTGCTTATATATCGGTCGAAATCCGCATGTACTCTTGGGCAATCTTTTCCGTGATGTTATGCGCTCTGTATGCGTGGCGCATTGCATGCACCCTGCGCAGCAAAAACCCTAGGGCGGGGAGATGGATCTATCAAAGAGGATCAAAAATGGTGGATGACTTCTGCCTACGATGGGGGCAGCTGTCATGAATGGTGCGGTGTGCCATGTAGGTGGTGGCTTGTTTTGTTTCTATCGAGCCTTGCGAGCGCCTACTTGCATTATTACGGTGTACTTGCAGCGTTGTTCATCAACCTATACTTGCTGATCTTCATTATTGTGCGTGCTAAAAAGGCATTGTCCATATTTATAGCAGGGGCGGTAATCCAAGTAGCTTTTATGCCCCTTGGCTCATGGTCTTCAAAAGCCAAGCTGGAGTAGTGTCTGGATCGTATTGGGCGAATGTTTCGTTTCCCCGCACAATAGTGGAATGGTTGTTCTACCCGGTTTACACGAGCTATGTGATATTTGCCGATACCTATGGATTTGGGTACGTGGTAATTCTTGCGGTTTGCGCAGTGGTGGCTGTCGTGTCGGCATTATATGGCTTGGCGAATTGGCTGCGACGTTCCAGACAACATGATTCAGGATCTAGAGATTCCGCTTTCTTGGCAAAACGGGTGCTTGCTCCCTCTACTCTGCCTGCCGTATGGGGCGTTGGGCTATATGTGAGCGTATTTGCTGCCGCCCTTATGGCTTCTATGATTATGGATTCGCTGATTGTCTACTATCGCTATCTTTGCGTAACCGTAGGCCCCTTTTGCTGCTTGCGGTCTCTATTTGGCTTTCGCATATGAATTGCAAAATATGCGTACGCGGATTGCTCGTCGCCTTTCTTGGCGTGTCGATCGTCAACCAGGTGCTCTTCGTCCAAGATGCGTACAGCAGCAAAAACGAAAGCCGCTTGACTATTTGGAGGAAACGGCAAAATCCAACAGCCGCCCGCTGGTTCTATCTTCGGACATCGGGGTTGAAGGGGTTACGGCGGTGGAATGCGAGAACATCAAGCAAACGTTTTAGCATGGCAGCCGGGAAATTGGGCCCATGCATACCAGTCGTATTTTCCGACGCTTACCAGCGTGAAATCGTGGGACGCCGCGCTCGACGGCTATCAAGGTACCTTTATCGTGCTAGGGCAAACTCAGGTAGAGGGGGTTCCTGTTGATGTCCGCGATTTGGAGGCGAGGGACGACGTTGAAGTGACGGATATGAAGACGTTCTATCGTCCCTACGAACGAACCTGGTTTACGGTAGCCACCATGGTGAAAAGCAGCAACGGAGCATCGTGTGCGTAGATGCACTAAGGCTCGCATGTTGACAGTGATGCGTCCCTGAGCATTGAACCAGCAAACAAAAGCATCTTATGCGTAGGTATAACAATGCCCGCACCGCACAGTGTAAGTTGCATCCCAAGACTTGAGCATAAAGAAACGGGAGGCGGTACAGGCTGCAGGTGCGGGCATCGTTTTGCTTATAGCTCAATACCTACAGAGAAAAATCGATCTGGTTCAAGGTGTTTTTCAAGGTTTGCGCAGAAGAATGAAGCAGTTCGGCTTCGTCGATGCTTAGTTGCAGGGGGATAGGAACTCAACGCCCTTTGCTGCCGACGATAGCGGGCATGCTCATGACAACATCGGGAACGCCCTGGACGTCAGCACGGTAATTCGAGACTGTCATGATTGACTTCTGATCACGCACGATTGCTTCACAGATGCGGGTTACGGAAGGGGCGATGCCGAAATATGTGGCGCGCTTCTTTTTGATGATCTCATAGGCGCTGTTGCGCACGCTTTCTTCGACGGATGCGCGAATCTCGGTGGCGTTTTCGATGCCGCGCAAGCGGAAGAAGTCGTTGATGGCGATTCCGGAAACGTTTGCCGCGCTCCAAACCGCCAGCTCACTGTCTCCATGCTCGCCAATGATACGAGCGTGGACATGGCGTGGATCAACGTCGAGCATGTGCCCCAGCGTGTATTTGAGGCGTGCGCTATCGAGTACGGTGCCTGAGCCCATCACACGCTCGCGGGGAAGGCCCGAAAGCTCCATTACTACCTGCGTGAGGATATCAACCGGGTTCGAAACCACCAAGAAAAATGCCATCAAAACCCTGTTCCATAATGCGGGGAACGATGGTCTTGAAGATTGCGACGTTCTTCTGAACCAGGTCGAGACGCGTTTCGCCTGGTTTTTGGTTGGCGCCCGCGGTGATGATGACGATGGAGGCATCGGAGAGATCTTCATAGGTGCCAGCGTAGATGTTCATGGGACTGTAGTAAGAAATGCCGTGACTGATGTCGAGCGCTTCGCCTTCGGCTCGGTTGGTGTCTACATCGGTAAGAACCATGTCGGTGAAAAGCTTGCTCTGCATCAAGCTATATGCGGTGGTGGATCCCACAAAGCCGCAGCCGATAACTGCAACCTTCCTTCCGTTAAGTGAATTGCTCATAAAGGAGCCTCTCTCTGTTTTGACTAGCAAGGTATGGCAACGAACTATAGGTGTGTCCCGTTTCCTTTACGTTGCGTTGTCATTTCCTTCGCATGGACGTTGATTCAAAAGGCTGTTACGTGAATCAACGAAACCTAAGGGAAAACAAGTGCTTCCTAGAATAACCGTTGTTACGAGCCCCTCCCCTGAAAAGTTTTCTTGTAACGGAAAGGAAGAGCCATGTATGATCCTGGAACAACAACATTCATGATTATGAGTTGCGCCCTGGTCTTGATGATGGGCCCAGCGCTAGCCCTGTTCTACGGAGGCCTTTCAAGAAGAAAGAACGTAGTTAACACCATGCTCATGTGCGTGATGGCGATGGGTGCGGTGGGCTGTCTTTGGGCAGTTCTCGGTGATTCCATCGCATATGGCGGACCCGATGCTTTCGATGAGGATGGCAACCTGGTCAATGTCGCTGCGCTGTTTGCGGGCGGTTTCGACAGGCTATTCTCCTCATGGTCTCTTGCCGAAATGATCGACGCTCTTTCAGCGGTGCCGGAAAACGCAACCTATGCAGACGTGGCGGTAGGTACCTATCCCGGCTTAGTTGACGTTGCTTTCCAGGCAGCGTTCGCGATGGTAACCGCTGCAATTGTTACGGGCTCTTTGGCGGGCCGCATGAGTTCGGAGCCCTCACCTTCATCCTGGTGGTGTGGTCAATGGTGGTATATGCCCCAATGGCCCATATGGTTTGGGGTTCTGGCCTTATTGGCAACGAAAACGCAATTGGTGCTATCGATTTTGCGGGCGGTACGGCAGTACATATCTGTTCTGGCTTGGGCGGCCTTATTTTGGCGTTGATCTTGGGCAAGCGCATGGGTTTCGAGATTCATGTGGTGCGCCCGCATAACGTACCTGCGGTGATGCTGGGCTGCGGCCTTCTATTCGTTGGATGGTTCGGCTTCAATGGCGGTTCCGCATTGGCTGCCGATGGATACGCCGCTTTGGCCATCTGCAATACCCTTCTTGCTGGTTATGCTGCTTCAGCAAGCTGGCTTGTTGTTGAGCGCATCGTAACAGGCAAGCCAACCTTGGTTGGTGGATGCACGGGCATTCTTGCCGGCTTGGTGGTAATTACTCCTGCCTGCGGATTCGTTGACCCCATGATTGCGATTGTCATGGGCATTATCGTATCGCCCATCTGCTACTTCTTTATTGCCGTATTAAAGCGCAAGCTTGGTTGGGATGACGCCCTAGACGCTTTTGGATGCCATGGCGTAGGAGGCATCGTCGGCTGCATTTTAACGGGCATCTTCGCGCTTCCCGAACTTTCCTTCAATGGGCTTGGCGGCTTGCTGTATACCGGCGACCCAACCCTGCTCATAAATCAGTGCCTCTCCGTGTTGGCAACAGTGGTGTATGTGGGCATTACCACGGCGATTATCGGATTTTGGCCAAAGCGCTCTTCGGCGGCAGCTTGCGTGTTGGCAAAGATGAGGAAACGCGCGGCTTGGATACTACCGTACACGGCGAGTCCGGCTATCCCTCGTTCACTGGCCTTGATCAGTAAAAGGAGCTTCCATTATGAAGAAAATCGACGCAATAGTGCGCACATCAAAGCTCGAACCGCTCAAAGAGGCCCTGTTTCAGGCGGGTGTTAAGGGTATGACCGTTTCAGAAGTTCAAGGCTGCGGAAACCAGCATGGATGGAAAGAGTATTTCCGCGGTTCTGAGGTGATGGTAAACACTCTGCCAAAAAATCAAATTCGAGATTGTTGCCGAAGACGATGGTGGAAACCTTGGTTGAGGTTATAGCCTCAGCGGGGCGCACGGGAGCAGCAGGCGACGGCAAGATATTCGTAATGCCCGTGGAAGAGGTAGTGCGTATTCGCACCTCGCAGCGTGGGTCTGAGGCGGTGTAACACGGGCAACGCATGTGAAATATAGGCAATGGCCTGGTGATATAGGGGGTTCCAGCCTGTTCACAGGATGGAACCCCAGAAGTTAAGAAGTGTACACCGTTAGCAAACAACCCTTTATGACCCCGAAATAAACCCGAAATGCCAGTTCGCATAATGAGGTCAAGCGATAGGACATCGCAGGCAAAGCGAAGCGAACAACGAGCAAGGAGACACAAATGAGTTACCCAGCAATTGATTTCCTTTATCTCAATGAAGAGACATGATCAAGGCCGGAGTTATGAATATCTCCGATTGTATCGACACTATGGAAGAGGTATTGAAGTGCCTGCGCGTGGGCGACTTCATGATGGGTGGCAAGGATGGCACCTCGCATGGATGCATGGTTACCTTCCTGAAACTTCTCCTTTCCCGAACATGCCAACCAACAAGGGCGAGGATCGTCGTTTCATGGCGATGCCCGCGTACCTGGGCGGCCCCTTCGATATGGCGGGTTGCAAGTGGTATGGCTCCAACACGGCAAACAAGGAAAAGGGCCTTCCTCGTTCCATCCTCATGGTGATGTTGAACGACAAGGATACCGGCGCACCTATCGCGTTGCTTTCCGCAAACCTTCTTTCCGCTTATCGAACGGGCGGCATTCCCGGTGTTGGCATTCGTCATTTTGCTCGCAAGGATTCAAAGGTGTTGGGCATTTACGGCCCGGGCGGTATGAGCCGCACCGCTATCGACGCCTTCGCCGCCGAGTGCCCCGAGATGGATACGGTGAAGATCAAGGGCCGCAGCCAGCGTGGTATCGATGGCTATATCGCTTATGTGAAGGAAAAGCATCCTCAGTTCACCACCATTGAAGTGGTCGATTCCCTGGAAGCTTTGGTGCGTGATTCCGACTGCGTGTATTTCGGCGCAACGGCAACCTCTGACCCCAATACCTACGCAAAGGTGATGGGCGAATGGGTTAAGCCCGGTGCTTTCATCGTTGGCACCTCTGCCTACGACGTGGAAGACCAGTTCCTTATTGATAAGTGCAAGCTGGTAGTAGACGACATCGGTCTTTACGATGCATGGGTTCAGGAATATCCGTACCCGACTTTCGGCTACGGCATGGACATTTTGGCTGCAAGTTCACCGATATGGTTCATGACGATCTCATTACGCGCGATCGCATCATTTCTATGGGCGACATCCTTCTGGGGAAGAGCGCAGGCCGCGAAAAGCGACGACCAGATTATCACCATGAGTGTTGGTGCATGCCTGTCGAGGACGTTGCATGGGGCAAGTACTGCTATGACAACGCGGTGAAGATGGGAATCGGCACCAAGCTTCACCTGTGGGATGCACCCACCTTTGCATAAACCGGCCATTTTCTGAGGGGCCCTGCATGGCCCACTCTCACTTCTGGCGCCGCGGCTGCTCTCAAGCCGCGGCGCCCATTCTAAAGGTAAGGACATGGTATGTCTCAACGAATTACTGAACACCCGATTTTGGGAAAACCGGAAAAGGGCGAGCTTGTCGAATTCCTCTACGACGGCAAGCCGCTGAAAGGGTATGAAGGGGAACCAATAGCTGCAGCGCTGAAGGCGGCAGGTGTGATGGTCCATCGTCATACCACCAAGCTCGATAGGCCGCGCGGCGTATTCTGCGCCATCGGCCGTTGCACTGACTGCGTAATGGTTGTGAACGGGCAGCCCAATGTGCGTACGTGCATTACCCCCGTTGAAGCGGGGATGTCCGTCCAAACCCAGTACGGTGTGGCCGCCAAACCGGCTGAAGAGCAATAGGGAGGCAAACCATGAAACGATATGACTTGATTGTTGTTGGTGCTGGCCCTTCCGGCTTGTGTGCCGCGATCCAAGCTGCCCGTTACGGTCTTGAGGTGGTGGTATTCGATGAGAATGCACGTCCTGGTGGCCAGCTGTTCAAGCAGATTCATAAGTTCTTTGGCTCAAAGGAGCATGGAGCGAAACTACGTGGCATCACCATCGGAGAAAACCTGCTGGCAGAAGCAGCTGAGGCGGGTGTTCAGGTTGAGCTTAACAGCGTGGTTATGGGCATCTTCCCCGAGAAAGAGGTGCTGGTGCATCGAGAGGATCGCACCGAGCATTACAAGGCCGATGCCATCATCGTCGCAACGGGCGCATCGGAAAATGCCGTCACATTCGACGGATGGACGCTGCCTGGTGTTATCGGCGCAGGTGCTGCCCAGATGTTCATGAACCTTAACGGAGTTCGCCCCGGTAACAAGGTCCTCATGCTTGGCACGGGCAACGTTGGCTTAGTAGTTAGCTACCAGCTTCTGCAGGCGGGGTGCGAAGTGGTTGCCCTGGTTGATGCGGGTCCTCGCGTGGGTGGCTATGGCGTACATGCGTCGAAGCTGGCACGTACCGGTGTGCCGTTCTACACCTCTCACACCATCAAAAGGCCGAGGGCGAAGATCATGTGACGGGCGTTACCATCGCGGAAGTTGACAACCACTTCCAATTCATCGAAGGCACCGAAAAGCACTTCGACGTCGATACCCTTTGCTTGGCGGTGGGCCTTTCTCCCCAGTCGCAGTTGCTTGACATGGCTGGCTGCGATATGGCTGAGCGCGGTGGTCGCGTTCCTGTAAGCGACGAAACGTGCGCCACCTCTGAGCCAGGCATTTTTGTTGCAGGTGATGCGGCAGGCATTGAAGAGGCAAGCTCTGCCATGATCGAGGGTCGCATCGCTGCAGTATCTGCTGCAGAGTTCCTGGGCTTCGTCGATGCCGACAACGCGGCAGCAGATAGGCAGGAGCACTATAAGGCGCTTGACCGTTTGCGTATCGGCATGTTCGCCCCGCAGAATCGCGGGAAGGTGTTCACCGAAACGGAAGAAGGCATCCCTCTTTCTCAAAGTTTGCTGAAGCGTGGTTACGTGACCGATGAAGAGGTTGATTCCTTCGGCGGCGTGAAGCATGCCGAAGGGTGGCACGCGGTAGTGGAGTGCACTCAGAACATCCCGTGCAACCCTTGCCAGGACGTGTGCCCGCGCCATTGCATCAATGTTGGTTCGAACATCACCATCTTGCCCACCATCAACACCGAGGCAAAGTGCAGCAACTGCGGTAAATGCGTAGCCTTCTGCCCTGGCCAGGCGATCTTCCTGGTGAATGAGGATATGGGCGATGGCACAGTGCAGATAACGCTTCCTTACGAATTCCTGCCTTTACCTGAAGCGGGCACAAAAAGGCAAAGCGCTCGACCGAAGTGGCAAGCCGGTGTGCGAAGCCGAAGTGGTGAAGGTTATGAACCCGAAGGCGTTCGACCATACGGCGCTCCTTACTATGAGCGTGCCCAAGGAATTCGTTCACCAGGCACGCTTCTTCAAGACATCTGCCGAAGCCTTAACCGCGTAAGAGAAGAGGAACGCACCATGGAAACCACTCCCACTATTCGCAGGCTTTCCGCAGAGCCGTTCAAGCCTGAACCTGATGATGATTTGATTGTGTGCCGATGCGAAGAGGTAACCAAAGGCGAGCTGCGTCGAGCTGTTCATGAGGGCCTTTATCGCTTCCCGGAGGTCCGCCGTTTTACCCGTTGCGCTATGGGGCTCTGCCAGGGTCGTACGTGCACGAAGCTGGTGAAGGGGATTCTTTCCCGCGAGCTTGGCTGCACGATAGAAGACTTGCAGAATCCCCATGCGCGTTCACCGCAACGTCCCTTGCAAATGCAAGAGCTGGGCAATGAGCGATTCTAGAAGGAGCAAGCGATGAGCACCACAGCAGACGTAATTATCATCGGTGGCGGCATCGAGGGATGCTCAACCGCCTATTATCTGGCTAAACGCGGAATAACCAACGTAATTGTGCTTGAAGCGCAGGAGGTTATGCTTAACGGCGGCGCTTCGCGCAATGCGGGCGGTGTACGCCAATCCGGCCGCGATCCGCGCGAGCTTCCCCTGGCTTTGTATGGGGTGAAAAACATCTGGCCAACGCTTGGCGAAGAGTTGGGGGTTGATGTTGAGTACAACCAGGGCGGCAACTTGCGCTTGGGCAAAACCGAAGAGCACCTGAAGACGCTCACCCGTTTGGCAAACAATGCCGCTGCCTGCGGCGTTGGGGTGGGGATGATCAGTGGCGATGAGGCGCGCACGATCAACCCCTACCTTTCCGAAGAGGTCATCGGCGCAAGCTGGTGCCCGACCGATGGACACGCCAACCCACTTAAGACGGGCCTCGGGTTCTACAAGAACGCGCTGGCGATGGGTGTGAAGTTCATTACTGGCGAAAAGGTTCTGGAGCTGCGCAAGGTTAAAGGGCGTCTGCGCAAAGTAATCGCAGAGTACGGCGAATACGAGGCGGACATCATCATGGTATGCGCCGGTGCGCAGTCGAAAGAGATTTTGTCGACGGTGGGCATCAATGCTCCTGTTCGCCCCCGCATCGATCATTGCCTGGTAACCGAAGGGCAGCCCCATATGTTCGATACCATGCTGGGAACGGCGGAAGCCGACTTCTACGGTGGTCAGACCAACCATGGTTCGTTCGTGTTTGGCGGCGATGACGATCTGGAAGGATTCGACATCTACGACCTTAAAACCAAGGGCACATCCACTACGGCACCGTGTGTCTGCCGCGGCATCATGAAGTACTTCCCAAAACTTGCCGAAATGAACATTGTCAGGACCTGGGCAGGTTGGATCGATATCACTCCCGACGGCGTTCCTGTCCTTGGCGATTGCGAGGAAGTTCCCGGGCTGGTAACGGCCTATGGCTTTAACGCTCATGGCTTCGGAATCTCACCGGCGATAGGTTATGCCCTCTCGGAGCTAATCGAAACCGGTGAATCGAGCACCATCGACATCAGCGGTCTCCACTACAACCGATTCAAGGCAAAAGTTCTAAGAAGGTATGCGGCCCTTTCCGACGAAAACGGGCGGGGCCGCATATTTCAATGCGAGCAAGGAAGGCGAAGTGGAAGAGCAGGAGGTACAGCAATGCGGACGAAACCTTTGGTAGGCGTTACCCCTTTGTACGACAACGACCGCGAAAGTGCATGGATGATACCTGGTTATCTCGAGGCACTTTCCGCCTGTGGTGCTTTGCCCGTTATCCTTCCGTTTTCACCTTCCGATGCTGCTCTTATGGTGGAAGAATGCGATGGTATTTTGTTCACGGGCGGCAACGATGTGAGCCCCTCCTTGTACGAAGAGGGGCCCGACCCTGCTTGTGGCGAGTTGTGCCCGAGGCGCGATGAACTGGAATACGCCCTTGCTCTCTGAGGCCCTGAATAAGGATGTGCCGTTGCTCGGAATATGCCGCGGAGCTCAATTCATCAATGCGGCGTTGGGTGGTTCGCTGTATCAGGACATTCCTTCGCAGATGCCCTCAGCGGTTTCACACTGCATGGATAGCCCGTACGATCGGTATTGGCACAAGGTTTCATTGACGCCCGATACTCCGTTGAGCACCATGCTCAAGACAACCACGATTCAGGTGAATAGCTATCATCACCAGGGAATTCGTGATCTTTCATTTCAGCTTTGCCCCATGGCGTATTCCCCGATGGGTTGGTTGAGGCATTCTACCATTCGTCGAAAAAAATTTACGTGGGGCGTGCAGTGGCATCCTGAATTCCTATGGCAAAAGACCACGCACAACGAATGATATTCCAGGCGTTTGTTGATGCCTGCGGCACTTCTTACGCTAGCGGGGTGGCAATTCCTGGAATTAGAGCAAAGAGAAAAGGCTCCCCCCGTTTCTTCTGGGCCTTTAACGCCGTCTTGTGCGCGTGCGCAGGACGCCTCACGACACCCTCCTGAGGTTATTTGCGGTACCGTTTTCGAAAACGTCGCGGCGTTGCTGGGTCCGCTCCTGCTCATTGTGTTGCCTCGAGACGCTTCGCGGGCCTGCCATTCCGATGCTTCCTGCAATGCCACCGAGCACGCTCTGTTCATAGTGCCGTATCAAGGCTTTTCGTGGTGTTATGTCCAGGTCGTCGTGCCTATGTGGCACTGATCCAAGGTTCATAACGTGCGGATTTGAACAGGGTTGGTCGGGCCTCCTCACCCTATACGGCGCCGATGTGGCTGGTGGTTTGATAAATCGGCACTGCGCCGGGTCTCATCACCTATACGGCGTCGATCTGGGGCCTATCCCGAGAGCCCAAAACAAAAAATCGGCCTGTATTGCAATTTTTTGCGATTAGGGACTGTTGCCGGGTGCCTAATCGCGGATTGGGACGCAAAAACGCAGGTAATTGGCTGTACAGTGGCCCCTTTTCGCTCCGAGGGAACGAAAAAGAGTCCGCAATCGCAAAAAGTTGCAAAGAAGCCAGGATTTTTGTTTTCGTGATTGCCGAATTGCCATAACAGGGTAAATCTTGTGAAAAACGCGCGAAACCTCCAGCGAGGGCAATGGAGAAAATCCCGTTAAAGAGGAGCGTAGGCAAGGCCGGACACTCATTTGCTTGTACCCTTGGCGGGGCCGACAAAGTCTAGACCCGTGCAGCAAAAGCCGGTCTCCAGATGAACCGCCACCTGTGGGGCGCAGTTCTGAACTGAAGACCGGCCTTAAATTTTTCTGGAGCGGGTGACGGGACTCGAACCCGCGCATGCGAGCTTGGGAAGCTTTTGCCCTGCAAGCCTTCCTGCGGTTCATGAATCCCTTCTGACCTGCCCTTTTCTTGAATGTCAGACATTACAACTACCAGATACTGGAAAGTATACTGGAAAAAACTGGAAGAATTAACCCCCTTTGAAACGCAAAACGGGCACCATCGAGAAGCGATGATGCCCGGTCAGGTCTGGAGCGGGCGACGGGAATCGAACCCGCGTTGTAAGCTTGGGAAGCTCAAGTTCTACCATTGAACCACGCCCGCAATCAAGCGAATGACAGTATAGCGTATCGCGCAGCTTTGTCACCGGAAATCCTCCTCAAGTCCATGCTTTTCCCTGCCGTTCACGAGTCCCGGGACGAGCCTGCCGACGTACCGGTCCGCGAGCCCCCCTCGTGGTGGCTGGGATGAACCCGACGTACAGGTCGAGCGTGTAGGACGCGTCGGCGTGCCGAGAAGCGCCGACACCGTCTTGATGTTCTCGCCCCGGGCGAGGTTGATGGTCGCGAACGTGTGCCGGAGGGCGTAGGGCCGCGTGCCGGCGAACCCCGCTTTCCGGACGAACGCGTTCCATCTCTTCTTGAACGAGTTGTAGCTCCAGGGGTTGCCCGTCTCGCCCAGAAGCGGCGTCGAGCTCCTAAGGACGAGCCCCATCTCGTCGAGCGCGCGCCTCTTCTCCTCGATCCACGCCTCCACGACCGACGCCGTGTACCTGTCGAGCGGGACCGTGCGCATCGAGCTGTCCGACTTGGTGTAGTTCTCTATCCTTCCCGCGCGCAGGGCCGCCACGATCCGCATCTGCGCGTCTTCCCCTCCTCTGCGGGGACGAAGGTCCCGACGCGCTGGGCGAGCATCTCCTCGGGGCGCATGCCCGTGGAGAACAGGATGAGCACGGCCACCTTGGTCATGTCGAGGGGAGGGACGACGCCTCCTCGAGGAACGCCTCTGCCTCGTCCTCCATCAGCGGGTCGATGAGAGGTCTGCCCTTCCTGAAGCCCTTGGAGAGGAAGCGCTTCTTGGCGACGTTGCGCCCGACGTGCTCGCGATCGACGGCATCGTTGAGGACCTCGCGCACGAACTTGAGCACCTTGGACTGCATCGCCGGCCCGGCGACGCGTACGGGCGAGAGGGGGCCCTCCTCTTGAGCCTCCCTCCTGCCGCAGCCTCTCCCTGTTCTCCTCCTCGCGTCTCCTCTTCTCGAGCGCCCACTCCTCGGACAGGCGGGGCACCGCGAGCACGCACCGCTCGACGTCCTCGGCGACGAGCTCCCTTCAGGGGAATCGTGGAATAGCTACACTTAATTGGACGATTTCTGGAGGGACAAACCTGCCATTCTGAACTCGACCGGGCTCATATACCCCAAGGTCGAGTGGATGCGCTCGTTGTTGTACCACCACACCCAGGCGTTGAGGCTCCGTCGCAGCTGGTCGAGGCTGCCGTAGGCGTTGCGGTAGATCAGCGTCGCCTTCAGGGTCTTGTTGCATGATTCGATGACCGCGTTGTCGTAGGGGCAGCCCTTCCTCGACAGCGACCGCTCTATGCCGAAGACCTCGAGCATCTCGTCGATCGCCGCGCTTGCGAACTCGCCGCCCCTGTCCGTATGCAGCACCTCGATGTCGGAAAGCGGAAACTTCAACGTCGCGAAAGCCGACTTGACCAGGTCAGACGTCTTCCGCTCGCCCGCGGCGTGGCCGACGATCTCGCGGTTGTAGAGGTCGACCAGGAGGCATACGTAGTTCCATCTGCCGCCCACGCGAACGTACGTGAGGTCCGAGACGACATGGGTCCTTGGCGCGTATCCGTCGAAGCGCTGGTCGATCAGGTTGGCGACCGGGGCGTCGTTCGCCTTGGACGGCCGCGGCTTGTAGCTCGGCCTCGCGTACGAGCTGACCAGGCCCTCCGCCGCCATCACGCGCCTTATCCTGCGTCTCGAGGCGCTCACCCCCTTGGCGGCCAGGCGCATCTTGATGCGGGGCGCGCCGTACTCCCCGCGGCTGTCGCGCCATATGGCGACCACGTCGCCTGTTATCGGATCTGGGGCGCAGGGCCTCTCGGGGTTCTTGAGCGTCCAATAGTAGGTCGCCCGCGGGACGCCCAGGGCCTCGCATTGCGCTGATATAGGGTACTTTGCCGGCATTGTCCCTGATGACGGCTACCTTCGTGCGAATATCAGCGCCGCTTGTTTTAAAATATCGACCTCCATCTGCAGGCGCGCGTTCTCCTTGCGCAGCCTGATGAGCTCCTCTTCCTCGGGCGTGCGGTTATCGGCTGCCCTGGTCGATCCGCTCTCGTGGATGAGCCTCACCCAGCGGTTGACAGTGGAGTGGCTGAGGTCGTACTCCTTCTCGATCTCGCTCACCGGCTTACCGTTGTCGTACAGCTCGACGATCTGCCGCTTGAAGGCCTCGTCGAACTTCCTGGGGTGCTTCGGGTCTCGCATAAGATGTTCCTTTCTGCTAACGTCCGATGTCCCTCAGTAGACTGTCTAAGAAAGTATAGCAAACGGCGGGACACCACGGTCTCCGAAGACGCGGGTACGCCTTCCCGTACTGGCCTTCTGACGGTGCGCTCCACGTCCCTGGCGAGGTTGTTGCGGGAGTCGTAGAGCGTGACGAGGATGCCCTCCACGGAGAGGCCGGGTTTATCTGCCTCCTGACCCGCGCCACGGTCTTCAGGAGGCCGGTCATGCCGGATGCCGGGAGGTACTCGGCGGAAACCGGGATGAGGACGCTGTCCGCGGCGGCCAGTGCGTTGATGGGGATTATTCCCAGGGTGGGCGCGCAGTCGACGATGACGTAGTCGTAGCCCGCCTTGATGGGCGCGAGCCAGGCGCCCATCATCCGCTCGCGGGACATCGCCACGAACACCGCCATCTCCATGGCGGCGAGCTCGATGTTGGAGGGCATGAGGTCGACGCCCTCGCGGTGGCGGAGCATACCCGCCATGGGGTCGTCGTCCGAGCCCGCTATCGCGGCGGAAAGGTGGGTGGCGAGGGTCGTCTCAAGCGAGTCCGGGTCCCTCCATCCGAGGGACTTCGTCAGGTCTCCCTGGGGATCGGCGTCGACGAGAAGCACCCGGCTCCCCGTCCTGGCGAGCGCGACCCCCCAGGCTCAGCGCTGTGGCGGTCTTGGCCGTCCCTCCCTTCTGGTTGGCGACGGCTATCGTCCTGCATGTCATCTTTCTTCCTCCCATCTGCGGCGCTACCGCGTCTCGGGAGGTCAGGAGGTTTCGGAATCGCAGTCGGGAGCGGGGCCTTGTCGCCCTGCGGCCTTCGGCCGACCGTCCGCGCGTTCGCGTATCTCCTTCGGGAACGGTCGTCCCCATGCGGAATACGCGGTTGGAAAACGCGGGAACTGGACTGGAATTTCCAGTGTTTCTCCCGTTTCGCAAACCCATCCCACTGAGGGTGCATGAATGGAGAAAAAGCCCTCTGACGTGGGATTATTTAGAAAGCGGATTTTGCAAGGGAAGTTAGCGGAACGTGCCAGCCAAAACATTGGGAAGCTCGTGCCTTACCACTTGGCGACACCCGCGCAAGACCTAATGCTAGCACAATGCTCGTAAGAAATGTCCGCGACTAAGCTACGCATCCACTCAAAACGCAAAGCCCGTTCTCGCTGAATGGTATCGCCGCCGCCCAACAGCGCGACCCCTAACGGTTGGCGCCGCCGCTCGGCAGCCTTGCGACTTCCGGTGGACAGCGCTTCACCGCCCAACTGCCTCGCGACTTCCGGTGGGCAGCGCCGAAGCCGCCCAACAACCCTGCGATTCCCAGCGGACAGCGCTTCGCCGCCCAGCAGCCCTGCAACCCCAGCGGATGTCGTCGACACTACCCGGCAGCTCTTCGATCCCCCAGCGGACGCCGGCCTCATTGTCGCTGGTTGTACCCGTGGCGCCAGCATCCGCGCTACCGGCGCCTTGCGTCTCGCTTCTGCCCCGCCGAACAGCGCCTTGCCAGCTGCGCGTCAAATGGTGCGCGGTGTGTTCCCCTCAGCGTCTGGTCATGGCAATAAATCGCCATCGCGTATTCCCCAAGAGGCCTCGGACAGGAAAAAGGACACTTCGCGGCAATATATCTCCGCTATGTATTCAAATAAAGCTAATCATGGCAAGAATTGATCCCCATGTATTCGTTTTTGCCGTGCAAAATGCCGTTAGGGAATACATCGAGCGAAGATCTTGCCGCCAAGGGCGTTATTTTCGTCCGAAGCCCCCAAATCATGCATAGTGCGAATATCTTGCCACCCCGTCGCCCCTCCGATCGCGGCCATTCAGCTTCGCACCCCCGTCGCCCCGTGCCGCCCCGTTATCGTTATTCGCCATATCGGACGCGGTTTCTTGCCACCCGTCGCCCCCCGTGCTGGCCCTTCAGCCTCGCAGTCTGCCGCAGCTTCCGCGCTACCGTCGCCTTGCGTCTCGCAGCTTCTGCGCCCCGTGTTGCCTCTTTAGCCCCACAGTTTGTCGCTGCTTCCGCACCATGCGCTGCCTTGTCGGCCTGCAGCTTCCGCGTCTTGAGCGCCGTTGTCGTGATTCTTGTGTTGTGGCTGGTGCGGGAAGCGTCCAACGGCCTTTGTTGGGGTAGGCTGAAACCGTTGTCATTACACGGCTGCTGATATGCATTTTCCGATTTGCCAACGAAAGGGGCGGGCTATGAGTGCCAAGGCAGATATGCCTGAAATCGACGGATTCATTTTCGATATGGACGGAACGCTCTTGCACACGCTTCCTGATTCGGCGGCGGTCACCAACAAGGCTTTGGGCTGGAAGGCTTCCCTCCCCATACCGAAGAGGAAATTCGCACGTTTGTGGGCAACGGCGCTTTTTAGCTCTAGCACGTTTGGCGGTGCCCGATGGAGCTACCGAAGAGCAGGCTGAAAAGGTATTTCGCAATTTTAAGAGCCTGTATGGCGAATTTGGTTTGAGCCTGACGAGCGAATTCGAGGGGATGACGGAAACCCTCAAACAGCTCCACGATCGCGGAAAGAAGCTGGGCATCATGTCCAACAAATTCGAGGGCGGTGTGAAAGACGTTGAGGCGAAATTCTTCCCTGGCTTGTTCGATGTTTCCCATGGCGAAACCGACACCATTCCGCGCAAACCCGATCCCAGGGGGCTCTTCCTGTGCGCGAGGGAAATGGGCCTCGACCCTGCTCGTTGCGCGTACTTCGGCGATTCGCATACCGATCTTATCGCAGCGCATAATGCTGGCATGCTTGCGGTGGGTGTTACGTGGGGCTATCAGCCGCTCGAAACGCTCAAAACGGGCAACCCCGATGTGCTTATCGATGCACCTGTCGATATCCTGCAATTTGCCTAGGGCATCGTTTGACAGGGAAGAATGCTCGGGGCTCGCTAACTGGCTAATGCCCGCTTGGCGAGGACGAAGTCTGCTGCGTTTTTGGCCGGTGTTCGCTTGGCATAAGGCTGAGCTTGGCGTGTTCCGGTTCGTGTCCGATTGACGCGGGGCGATTCCCGACGCCATTTGGCTGGCGCCCTAACGGGCGGAAAGCGACAGGCCTGTCCTGGCTAGCGATCGGTTGGCGAAGGTGGACTCGGCTTGTCTCGGGTGACGCAATACGGAGACCTGGCGTCTTTGGTAGTCACCCGCTCAGCATGGGTGCGCCCAACGTGCTCTAGTTAGCGCCTAGGGAACCTCGCCATTTTGTGAGCGGTTGGCGCGTTGAAAGCTTTAAAAATCAAACACTTTGAAAGGATCCCTTGGTGGACTCTGCAGAATTTGAAATAGAGGAATCTTCCGAAATCGATGAATCAAGCAGCGACTTCGGCTCATTGGTCGCATTGGCTCCTGCTTGTCGCTAAGGCGAGTCTATCAGCTAGGAATAAGCTCTCGAGACGTTTTATGAATGGCTCGCCGATCACGACATCGACTTGTGGCCCCATCAGGATGAGGCGCTGATGAGCCTCATGGTGGGCGATCACGTTATTCTGGGAACGCCAAACGGCTCAGGAAAGTCGATGGTCGCCATCGGCATGATGTTCATGGCATTGTGCTCGGGCAAACGCGCGTTCTACACGGCTCCCATCAAAGCGCTCGTAAGCGAGAAGTTCTTTGGTTTGGTGAATATGTTGGGGCGTGAAAATGTGGGTATGATCACGGGAGATTCCCAGATCAACCCGCAGGCTCCTGTCATCTGTTGTACGGCTGAGATCTTGGCAAACCAGGCGCTTCGCGAAGGCGAATGGTCGGATGTCGGTTGCGTGGCAATGGATGAATTCCATTTCTACAGCGATCCCGACCGCGGTTGGGCTTGGCAGGTTCCGCTGCTCACGCTTCCCCATACGCAATTCCTTCTTATGAGCGCGACGCTGGGAGATGTTTCTCAGATTGCGCAGGCCCTGGAGTCGAAAACGGAACGACGGTAGATGTGATTGCCGATGCCCGCGCCCTGTTCCCCCTGGAATACAAGTACGAGCTTATGTCGCTTGAGGGCACGGTTGAGCTGGCCTTGCGTAACAACGAGGGCCCTCTTTACATAGTGCATTTCTCGCAAGATGCCGCCCTCGCTTCGGCACAGGCGCTTTCAAGCTTCGGTGTAACCAGCAAGGAACAGCGCGAGCAATCAAGGCCACGCTGGGGCGGGCAAGTTTACCACCCAGTTTGGCAAAAACGCTGAAGCGCTTGCTGCTTAGCGGCATTGGCGTGCATCACGCCGGAATGCTGCCGCGCTATCGTTTGTTGGTGGAAAAACTTGCCCAGCAGGGGTTGCTGCCGGTAATCTGCGGCACCGACACGTTAGGTGTTGGCATCAACGTGCCCATTCATACTGTGGTGCTTACGCAGCTCACCAAGTTCGATGGCCATAAAATGCGTCGTCTGCGTAGTCGCGAATTCCCACCAAATTGCAGGACGCGCTGGCCGTTCCGGCTTCGACACCGAGGGCGTGGTTGTTTCCTTGGCGCCTGAGTTCGAGATTGAAAACGCCAAGCTTCTGGCGAAAGCGGGAGACGACCCCAAAGAAGCGCCGCAAAGTGAAGCGCAAGAAGCCCCTGAGGGTTTTGTGGTGTGGAATGAAGAAGCCTTCAGCCGCCTAATTGCTGCTGCGCCTGAAACGCTGACGCCCCGTATGCGTATCACCCACTCGATGGTTTTGGCGGAAGTTGAGCAGGGCGGCGATGCCCGCGCTCGCGTCGACCAGCTGATCGACGACTCACTCCAAAAGCCTGAAGAAAACTGAAGCTGAAAGTGCGCGCCAGCGAGGTGTTCCGTACTCTCATCGATGCAGGGGTTGTTGAGATAGAAGAGGATGAAAACGGCGATCCCGACTACTACGTAACCATGGATTTGCCCGAAGATTTCGCTCTTGACCAGCCCCTTTCTCCGTTTTGCTTGCAGCGCTTGAACTGCTCGACCCAGAAAGCGAAAACCTACACCTACGACATCATTTCGATGGTCGAGGCAACGCTCGAAGACCCGCGTCAGGTCCTGCGCGCGCAGGAACGCAAAGCGAAAGATGCCGCCATGGCCGCCATGAAGGCCGATGGCGTTGAGTACGAAGAACGCCTCGATCGCATTGCGGAGGTAACGTACCCACGCCCCTGCGCGAATTGCTGTTTGCTGCTTTCGACAAGTATTGCGAGTCGGTGCCTTGGGCGCGCGATTATTACGTGCGTCGAAATCGGTTTTGCGAGACATGTTGGAATCAGCTGCCGATTTCAAGGGCTATATCCAGAAGCTGGGCATTATGCGCTACGAAGGTGCGCTGCTTCGCTATCTTTCAGAAGCGTATCGTGCGCTTGATCGTACCCTTCCGTTTGATAAGCGCAGCGAAGAAATGGAAGACATTATCGCTTGGCTCGGTTTGGTGGTGCGTTCGGTCGACTCCAGCTTGGTGGATGAATGGGAGCAGGCAGGCCAAGAGCTCGATGCCCGTCCGCCCGAGGCAAAGGATGCCGTGGTCCACGATCGCCGTGGTCTTACCGTGCTGGTGCGCAACGCTCTGTTCCGCCGAGTGCGCCTTGCTGCGGCAGACGATCATGAGGCTCTGGGCGAAGCCGACGTTGATAACGGGTTCCCTGCCCATAAATGGCGCGCAGCGCTGGACGAATACTACGATGTCCACGAAGACGTGCTCATCGACGCGGATGCTCGCTCAATGGCGTTCTTGGCTATCGACGAATCTGACGAGGATGCGGAGCATGTATGGCATGTACAGCAAACCTTCAGCGATCCTGACGGCGATCACGATTTCTCTATCCGCGTCGATGTTGATCTCGACGCAACCCAAGAAGGCGACGGCGTGGTGTTCGAAAACTACAAAGTCGGCTTCATAGAGGACTTGCTGTAGTTTGCCCCCATTCCGTCCGCTCGGTAAGGACAGTGCGGCTACCGCTCAAGCCACCCATTCCGCTGTTCGAAAGGCTCGCCTGGCGCGAGCCTTTTTCTCATGCGCTGCATTGCTTCATACCCTACAAGAAGATTTGCTTGCAAATCTAACAGGATGAGTGTCCAGAGAGGCATTCGCAGCAACCGCACCGCCCTTACCAAGCTCCATTCCCTCAGCCCAGCAGAATCCAGAACTACCCTAACGGGGCGGCCCGAGTCGGGTAGTTTGCGAGCGCTGGTGCTTACCATCCGGTAGCCTTCAGGCGGCGGCGAGTCTGCGAAATGCACTCTGAAAGCATCCCGGAATGATTTTCCGCAGGAAAATCTTCTTCAAATGCATGAAGCAGCGACCCACGCAAAAAAGGCCCCGTCAAAGACGGGGCCTTTTGAGCAGGGTAGCGGGTGCGTTGAGTAGAACTCACCCTGCCGCCTGAAGGCGGACGAGCCGAAGCAGCCAGCGCCCGGAAGCGGACGGTCGGAAAACCTACTCGTTGTAGCCGTTGGGATTGTTCGACTGCCAACGCCAGGGAATCTTCGCACATGCGTGCCAAGTCGTATTCGGCAACCCAGCCCAGTTCTTCGCGTGCCTTGTCGCAGGCAGCGTAGTTGGTGGCAATGTCGCCGGGGCGACGAGGGCAGATCTTGTAAGGGGAGTTCCTTGCCGCATGCCTTTCGAAGGCGTGGATAACATCAAGAACGGAAGAACCCGTGCCTGTGCCCAGGTTGAAGATGGCAACGCCGGTGCGGGTGCCGTCTTCGGTGCTTGCTCCTTCGATGGAACCAAGGCCGATGGCCTTGCCCGTGCCAACCTTACCGCCCATGAAATCGAGAGCCTTCACATGACCGCGTGCCAGATCGACAACGTGGATGTAGTCGCGTACGCCGGTGCCGTCGGGGGGTGGGGTAGTCGTTACCGAACACCTGGATGCATTCCAGCTTTCCGACGGCAACCTGGGCAACGTAGGGGAGCAAGTTGTTCGGGATGTCTTTCGGATCTTCGCCGATGCGACCGGAAACGTGGGCGCCGATGGGGTTGAAGTAGCGAAGCAGAACAACGTTCCATTCGCTGTCAGCGCGGTAGAAGTCGGTCAGAATGCGCTCGAGCATAACCTTGGTTTCGCCGTAAGGATTGGTTGCTTCATGAAGCGGGCATTCTTCGGTGATCGGGAATCATCTCGGGCTCGCCGTAAACCGTTGCAGACGAAGAGAAGATGATGTTCTTCACGCCGTGGTTGCGAGCTACGTCAAAGAGCACCAGCGAACCAGCTACGTTGTTCCAGTAATATTCGAGCGGCTTCTGCGTGGATTCACCCACAGCCTTGAAGCCGGCAAAATGAATGATGGCGTCGATGTCGTTCTCGGAGAACACGCGCTCGCATGCTTCACGATCGAGGATGGAAGCCTCGACGAACTTCAGCTGGTCGGCGTCGGCGCCGGAAAGCTCGCGAATGCGGTTGACCGCGGTAACGCAGGAATTGGAAAGGTCGTCCAGGATGACGACGTTGTAGTTTTGCTCAAGCAGCTCGACGCAGGTGTGGCTGCCGATGAAGCCGGCACCGCCGGTAACCAGGATGGTCTGGGCGCTGTGCTCGCCGGCAAGGCTTTTGTTGGACATATGCGTTGCCTTTCGTTGGTGTATAGATACAAGAAGGATACCACCAGCGGTTGCAGTGCGGCGCGCGCAGGAATTCAACAGAGGCCGAGGTTTGTTAACTCTTGTTTCATAGCTTGGCATTGCGCAATGCTCGGCAAAGAAAGGGTTGTTGCTTTTAACGTGTGAGGTGCTCGATTGCCATTGCTCTTCGTTTCGTGCAGCACCTCGATAGATTGTTGGGTGTTAGAGTTCGCTACATTTTAGGCAGCGTTTTCAAAAGCCCCCAGGCTTTGTGTTTGCCCGCTTCGGTGGAAATAAGGGCATCAAGGTCTTCGAAACAGCGGCAATCGCGGCCTAGCAAAAGCGTTTTCGCCTCAATGGTAAAGGGGGCGTGTTGTAGCAGCGCGAAAGCGCCTCGGTGCTGGCATGGCTCGTGGAGACAACGCAGAACGGGTCGATGCCCTCGATAAGGGTGAATAGGTCGCCAGAAGCATCGGGTTTGCCTGCGGCGGCGGTTTGGGCCCAGCCGATTGTCTGCGGTGCGTACCCAAGCGCCTTAAGACTTGCGGTAAGTGCGCGCTTTGCTTCTTCGGTGGGTTCTTCGACAGAGACGATAATCGCCGCAGCTCCTATGGGGCCATGATACGTTCCCTGGAACGAATCAACATGGCTTTGCGCGATGCGCTCGTATATTGTTGGCTGCGGCGTGGGCATGGCGTCCTCCTTCACTGCCTAGGATGATAGCGAGATTCGTTGTTGTTGTGGGCACGAGCTGCTCCAATGTTCCCAAAATCAGCCAGTCACACAAAATGTGAAAAAATTCACACCGTTGAACGAAAACGGTGATAACTTCATTCTGGCAGCACCATAATAAGAAGACGCAGCGCATCGGCTGGTGTCTGCCAAAGAGGCTTCGCCTCAATCGATAACCAAAGAAAGCAATGCTTTCCCCCAATAAAAGGAGTCGCTATGTGCACCAATGGTATCAACACGGGTCAGTTCGAGCAGATGATCGATCAGATCGACGATCATATTAAGCTGGAGCGTCGTTGGGCTCACAACCTTGCCCACAATGCTTCTGATGCTGGATTTACCACCGTGGGCGAAAGCTCCACGCTGCAATGCAGCTGCTCGACGAGGTTCGCGCAACGCTCGATGACGCTAAAGATGCGCTTGATGAAGATGCCGAAAACGCAAGCGGCGTGACGGTTAACCTGGTATAAACCCAGGCTGCATCGCATAAATGCAAGGAGCAAAGCATGAGCAATGACTTAATGCGCTTTTCTGTGGCGATGCCCGAAGACCTGTTGGTCAAGTTTGATCATCTGGTGGCGCGCCGCGGTCTGGCAAAAAATCGCAGTGAAGTGGTACGCGATTTAGTGCGCGAAGCGCTGGTGGAAGATGAGTGCTCCGTGCCTGGGCGAATCGTTATGGGTACGCTCACTATCGTGTATAACCACCACGCCAACGACTTGCAGGAGAAACTGCACCATATCCAGCACACCTATTTGGACATGGTGGTAGCTTCCATGCATGTGAATGTTGATCAAGACAACTGCCTCGAGGTAATCATCCTCAAGGGTGAGTCCGGTGAAGTCCAGGATGTTGCTAATCTCATCATCGGCACCAAGGGCGTCAAAACGGGGCGTCTTAACATGACAACCACGGGCGACTTTATCTAGCCCTTTAGAACGCCCTCATTGAAGGCGTTCTTTTTCTAGAGGAACGCAGCGCTCTATTGAGTGTTGCATGAACGAAAGAGACAAGATGGACGAAACGGTATTGCTGGGTCATGGTAGCGGCGGCACCATGATGAAGCGCATTATCGACGAGGTATTTTTTTGAGGCGTACGCAGATGAAGAGCTGTTGGAGGGGAACGATGCGGCGTCGCTCCCTGCGCCAGCTGCCGGTGAGCGCATTGCCTATTCCACCGACAGTTTCGTGGTGACTCCCCACTTTTTCCCTGGCGGGGACATTGGCAGATTGGCAGTGTGCGGCACGGTAAACGACGTTGCCACCAGCGGCGCTGTTCCCAAGTACCTCAGCTGTGGGTTCATTCTGGAAGAGGGTTTCCCCGTTGCCGATTTGAAGCGCATCTGCAAAAGCATGGCCGAAATGGCCAAGGAGGCCGGCGTCCATATTGTCACGGGCGACACCAAGGTCGTTAATCGCGGTCACGGCGATGGTGTGTTCATCAACACCAGCGGCATAGGCTTCATTCCCGAAGGCGTGAGCCTCTCCGGTGCTTTCTGCAGACCGGGCGACAAGATCCTGGTTACCGGTACCATGGGTGACCATGGCATCACCATCATGAGCTGCCGCGAAGAGCTTTCGTTCAATGCGGACATCCAGACCGATGCTGCCCCCTGAATCATTTGATCGCTGAGGTGATTGCTGCAGCGCCCGATACCCGCTGCTTCCGTGACCCAACGCGTGGAGGTCTTGCCTCGACGCTCAACGAGCTTGCTGCTCAGTCGGGTGTCGACTTCATTGTTGAAGAGGGCGCAGTTCCCGTCAAAGATGCCGTATTGGGTGCGTGCGAAATGCTTGGCTACGACGTGTACCAGGTTGCCAACGAGGGCAAAATGGTGTGTGTGGTCCCTGCAGAGCAAGCTGAGGCTGCCTTGGCTGCAATGCACGCGAACAAGTATGGAGCCGATGCGGCCATCATTGGCGAAGTGGTGGAAATGCCCGGAGAGCGTGACCCCCGCGTTTCGATTCGCACCGGGTTTGGCGCTCTGCGCATTATGGACATGCTCGTAGGCGAACAGCTGCCTCGCATCTGCTAGGTAGGAGCCGCAGCTCGCTTCCGTTCTTCTACGTCGGCCAGGCACCAGCGCCCCGCGTCTGCGCCGGTGCATCGGCCCTGCGCCTGCCGCGCCCGCAGCTCCCGCGGCTCTGCATCAGCTCGGTTCTCGTGTCGGCAAGGCGCTTGCGCCCCGCGGCGATCCTGTTCTGCGCTTGTCGGCCCTCGCGCTCCTTCGCCCCGTGCTGTCCTGCGTCTGTGAGGTTTTTGCATCGGCGAACGGCAGTAGCGTGGCAAATACGCAACGCAATTTAGCCGTTCTTAGAAAAACCGCGCAAGGATCTTGCATATTGGGGTCGCTATGGTATTTTCCCGTTCAGGGATTAACCGAAAAGGAATTGTCCCCGAAGTACGACAAAGCATCTCTAAAAGCCCAAGAGAGAAGAGGTTTTTCATGTCTCATCCAGTAATCATTGACGATGAGTGCATTGGCTGCGGCATTTGCATCGACGCTTGCCCCCAGGAATGCATCGAGGTTGTAGACGGCGTATGCAAGGTTGTAAACGAAGAGGCCTGCATCGCTTGCGGCGACTGTGTTGAAGAGTGCCCCATGGGCGCAATCGAGGAGATTGTTGAAGACTAACAGTCTGCTCGCGACGAGAGTCTAGTCAATGCGCGCAAGCGATTTTGCGCGCTGACTGGCTATCGGCAAATCGGACGTGAAGCACAATTCCGCCGAACACGGAATCCCCCAACCGGGGGATCCCTAAGGTGGGCGGCTTGTCACTTCGAAGGTCCTGGCCACTCGAGCCGTAAAAACTAAACAGCGAAAGAAGGCGAGCAAAACGCTCGCCTTCTTTTTTGTCTTGGTGGGGCGTTCCCCGGATCCTGCCTTTGGCGTTGTTTTGCGGGAGAGCGATCGTTATTCGCCGCGAGGCGAATCCAGGCGTTCGTCCATGGCAAGATCTTCGCGAAATGCGTTCTCGAGTGACTGGCGGCGGCAATATTTCGCCGCGATGCGTTCCCGGGCGGCAGTCCGTGGCAAGATTTCGCCGTGGTGCGTTCCCAGGCGGCAGTCCGTGGCAATTTTTTCGCTCCATGCATCCCCGAAGGGCCCCGGACGGAAAAGCGCCCCTCCCTGGCAAGATTTCGCCGCCATGCATCCGAAACGAGCTGACGTTGGCAAGATATGCGCGCCATGCGTTCGAAAAGCCCTGCAATCGCCTTTCGGGAATGCACAGCGCGAAGATCTTGCCAGGGAGGGGCCCTTTTTCGCTGCACTGACCCCTCGAATCATGCACGACGCGCGAATCTTGCCATCCCACCGGCACCGCCGAACAGCGCGAGCGCCCGCAACCCCTGCGCCATGGCCCCATCGGGTCACAGCGGGCATCGGCAGCAGCATCAGCGGCGCCATCCGCGCCATCACCGTTTCGCTGGTTCGCCACGCTGCCTGCGTCTAATCGACAGGCTGCTTTCCCTGAGCGCGGTGCCTCGCTCGCACCCGTTGCAATTAAGGTTGCCGTGGCGTTCCGCCTTCCCTACGCGTGACGCCTCACTGCGCCTGTATTTTGTGCTCTCGGCAGCCGCGATCGGCATATAAACGCCAGGCAGAGCCCCTTCTACGCATTTATTTCGCTATGGTTGCGTAAGAATCGCCTTCCATCTGGTAAAAACGCAAGCACTACCTATACAATGGGTCGGGTGTTCCAGGGGCCACGTGCCCTATAGGACTATAAATAAGGAAAAGAGGTTACGATGGCAGTTGTTGCATATTGCGTTAAGTGCAAGGAAAAGAAGGAAATGGTAGACCCTCAGGAAGGCGTCACCAAGAACGGCCGCGTTATCACCAAGGGCACCTGCCCCTGATTGCGGTACCAAGATGTCTCATCGGTGGCGTTGCTAAGAAATAGCTCGCTGCTTCGGTTTTCATAAGCAGACACTTTGCACCTAAGCCCGCTTGGCTCATGCCGGCGGGCTTTTTGTTTGCCAGCTTGCCCTCGCTGGGGTCGGCATCGGCATGACCCGCGAAGGGCTGGAAACCAATCTGGGCACCATCGCTCACTCCCGGCAGCCTCGAGTTCAAGACCGAAAACGCCGCCCTGTCTGTGTTCAGGTAGGCAGAAGCCTGGTAATTTTCGGCGGCTAGTTTGCCTGTCACCATATTTGCGCCCAGGCTGGCGCAACATCGACGAGTTCGATGCCGTAGTCCCGGCTGTCACCCCGCTTGCACTCAGGTAGGTGTCCTGATGTCTCGATCATGCCGCTTTTCGCCGCCGTCCTTTTTTGTGTGAGCGGACCAGAAGCTGGGCGCAGCTTACCCGGATCGGCCTTGAGTGTGCCGTTGTTAGATCTTGATAGCCGAAAATGACAAAAGCATACGAACCAGTCGGTATGCTACTGACCTGGGGAAATAGATGTAGCTCAGGTAATCTTCAACAGGAAGGTTACAAAACTTGACAATGAAGCACTTAGATTTTATTATTCCAATTGTCGAAAAAGGTCCACGCAAGTGGGCCTTACTGGTATCCGTAAAGCCCACGCGCCGCAAGGCTGTGAAGGCAGGCATCGGCAGCAGCCCATGTACTGCAAGGCATCGAAGGCGGGACCGCAAGCCTGCGAAAGCGGGCTGCAGCCGCAATGGTGGCCTCGCCGCAGCCTCTAGGGCCGTTGCAGTAGCTACAAGCCTGCAAGGCAAAACCGGCAGGCCGCCGCGGCGGGGTCGGGGTTGCCGCAAAAGCTGCAGCAGCGAAGGCAAAAGCGAATACCTCGGCTCTAACTTAGGTAAGAACAGAATGATCGCACCGCATAACTCGGCAATAGCGGGCGGTCGCAACTGAAAGGACATAGCAAGATGGCAAAGATCATTGGCATCGACTTGGGCACCACCAATTCGGCAATGGCAGTGATGGAGGGCTCCGAGCCTGAAATTCTGGTCAACGCAGAGGGCGACCGCACTACGCCTTCCGTTGTTGGCTTCGGCAAGGACGGCGAGCGCACGGTAGGCAAGGCCGCAAAGAACAAGGCTGTAACCAATCCTGAAAACACCATCGCATCGGTAAAGCGTTTCATCGGTCGTTCCTTCGCTGAAACTGGCGAAGAGCAGAAGACCGTTGCCTACACGGTAAAAGAACGGCAATGGTGGCCGTGCTGTTGTGGACATCGACGGCAAGGACTACATGCCCGAAGAGATTTCCGCAATGGTTCTGCAGAAGATCAAGTCCGACGCTGAGAAGCGCGTAGGCGAGCCCATCACCCAGGCTGTTATCACCGTTCCTGCTTACTTCAACGACGCTCAGCGTCAGGCAACCAAGGACGCAGGCAAGATCGCTGGTCTCGAGGTTATGCGCATCATCAACGAGCCTACGGCAGCAGCTCTTGCTTACGGTCTCGACAAAACCAACAAGGACGAAAAGGTTCTGGTCTTCGACCTTGGCGGCGGTACGTTCGACGTTTCCGTTCTTGAGCTGGGCGACGGCGTATTCGAGGTTTGCTCCACCGCTGGCGACAACCACCTGGGTGGCGACGACTGGGATCAGCGTGTAATCGACTGGATGGCAGACAAGTTCCAGGCCGAAAACGGTATCGATCTTCGTGCCGACAAGATGGCTCTTCAGCGTCTGAAGGAAGCAGCTGAAAAAAGGCAAAGATGGAGCTTTCCTCCACCACCCAGACCAACATCAACCTGCCCTTCATCTCCGCTGGTGCAGCTGGCCCGCTTCACTTGGACTACACCCTTTCCCGTGCAGAGTTCGAGCGCATCACCAGGATCTGCTCGACCGCTGCAAGAAGCCTGTTGAGCAGGCTCTGCGCGACGCTGGTCTTTCCACGGGCGATGTTAACGAGGTAATCCTCGTTGGCGGCTCCACCCGTATGCCTGCTGTTCAGGAACTGGTGAAGAACATGACGGGCAAGCAGCCTAACATGTCGGTTAACCCCGACGAGGTTGTTGCAATGGGCGCAGCTGTTCAGGGCGGCGTTCTTGCTGGCGACGTTGAGGGCATCCTCCTTCTTGACGTTACCCCGCTTTCCCTTGGTGTTGAAACCATGGGTGGCGTAATGACCAAGATGATCGACCGCAACACCACCATTCCTACCCGCAAGACGGAAATCTACTCCACCGCAGCCGACAACCAGACTTCGGTAGAGATCCACGTTCTGCAGGGCGAGCGCCAGATGGCTCAGGACAACAAGACCTTGGGCAAGTTCCAGCTCACCGGTATCCCTGCTGCACGTCGTGGCGTTCCTCAAATCGAGGTTACCTTCGACATCGACGCAAATGGCATCGTGAATGTTTCCGCTAAGGACCTGGGTACTGGCAAGCAGCAGCAGATCACCATTTCCGGTTCTACCGCCCTTACCGACGACGAAGTTGATCGTATGGTCAAGGACGCTGAGGTTCACGCCGAGGAAGATAAAGTGCGCAAGGAAGAGGTCGAGGTTCGCAACAATTGCGACTCTCTGATCAACGCAACCGAAACCACTTTGGGTGAAGTTGGCGACAAGGTAAGCCCCGAGGTTAAGCAGCAGGCAGAAAGCGCTGTTGCTCAGGGCAAGGCTGCGCTCGAAGGCACCGACATCGAGGCGATCAAGGCAGCTATCGAGGCAATGCAGCAGGCTGGTTACAAGCTGGCTGAGGTTGTGTATGGCAACCAGGACGCAGCTCAGGCAGCCGCTGGTGCAGCTGGCGCTCAGCAGCCCGCTGACGATGACACCATCGAGGCAGACTTCGAGGTTGTTGACGACGATGAGAAGAAGGACAAGTAATCATGACCGCGCCTGAAAAAAAGACGAGGTACGCGAGGATCAGGAAGCAGCCGAGGCCAAGCCCGAGGCTGCTGCCCCCGAAGAGGTCGAAGCTGAGACCATCGAAGATGACGTTGAGGGCGAAGAGCCTGAAGAAGATCCGGTGGAAGCAGCTAAGGCCGAGGCGGATGCCTGGAGGGACAAGTACTTCAGGCTCCACGCTGAGTGGGACACCTATCGCCGCCGTATGAACGAGCAGCGCGAAGAGGAAAAGCTTCGCGCCACTGAAAAGCTGGTCGAAAGCCTGATCCCTGTGATCGATGACTTCGAACGCAGCATCGCTTATGCAGAAGGCAATGGCGAAGAGGGTCTGCTCGGCGGCATCAAAGCCGTTCACAACAAGATCGGCGAGGTGCTGAAGAAGGAAGGCGTTGAGATCATCAATCCTGAAGGCGAAGCATTTGACGCTCTTGAGGCTCAGGCAGTAGCCACGGTTGACGATCCTTCGGTTCCCGATGAAACGGTTGCCCAGGTTTACCAGAAGGGTTACCGCATGGGTAACAAGGTTATCCGTGCTGCAATGGTAACGGTTACCGTGGGCGGTCGAAGCGCGAGACCAAGTCGGAAGAAGACGAATAGCAAACGCAAGGGCGGGCTCGCAAGTCCGCCCTTGTTGTAAGCAGCCTGAGGGAATTCGGCAAGGATGTTCGGTCGGTTAAGGCCGGGTGAGCAAACGGGTTTCTTTCAGGCTGATCAATAAGAAGAGGAAACAGGGGTATTGAAGCAGGTTGCCGTTCCGCCGCAGCGGCTGATCTTGAAAGGCTCTTGGCTTTTCGAGTATGCCGGAGCGAATGAGTCGCTCAGCCGGAAAAGCAACCGCATCGCTATCCCGTCTAAATAGGAAAGGTGGGGCGAATGGCAACTCCCGACTACTACAAAACGCTAGGCGTTCCACATGACGCCGATGCCGATGCCATCAAGAAGGCATTTCGCAAACTGGCCCGCAAGCACCACCCTGATGCGGGCGGCGACGAGGCGAAGTTCAAGGAAATCAACGAGGCGTACGAGGTCCTTTCCGACGAAAAGAAACGTAAGCTCTACGACCAGTATGGAACTGCCAACGAAAACCAGATCCCTTATGGCGGAGCATGGCAAGGCCAGGGCGGCAACCCCTTTGCTGGCGCGGGCTTCGGCGGAGCATCTGGTTTCGGTAGCTGGGCGGATATCCTCGAGAGCATCCGCAACGGCGAAGGCGCTTTCGGCGGCAACTGGGATTTCGGCGGAGCGGGTGGCTATGCTCAGCCTCAACCGCAGAAAGGCGCCGATAAAGAAGTGTCCATGACGGTAACCTTCGACGAAGCCTTCAACGGATGCGAAAAGCGCATCCGCATTGGGCGCTCGGGAACAGGTGAAAAGGAAACGCTCACCATAAAGATTCCCGCTGGTGCCATCGACGGTGGCCGCGTTCGCTTGAAGGGCAAAGGCGGCCAGGGAGTAAATGGCGGCCCCGCAGGTGACTTGCTAGTGAACATCAAGATTGGCGCTCATCCGCTCTATCGGCGCGATAAGGCGGACGTTTTGATGGATCTGCCGGTAACGTTTGCCGAAGCGGCCCTTGGTGCTCAAGTGGTGGTTCCCACTCCCGATGGCACGAAAGTGCGCTTGAAGGTACCTGCTGGGTGCCAAGACGGAACGGTTCTTACGGTACGCGGCAAAGGCGCCCCCAGGTTGGGTAAGGGCTCAACAGGCAACGGCGATTTGCGCGTGGCCATCAAGATAGCGGTTCCGAAGACGTTGAACGATGAACAGAAGAAGGCCCTGGAGGCATTCCAGGAAGCTACTAAGGAAGAGGTGAGGGCATGGTAATGGAAGACAAGGACAGACCGCTGTATATGATCAGTGTTGCTGCCGAACTTGCTGGCGTTCACCCGCAAACTCTGCGCATCTATGAGCAAAAAGGGTCTGGTTTCCCCCAGCGCACACGGGGCAACACGCGTATGTACTCGCAAGCCGATATCGAGCGTTTGCAGTTGATCAATGAGCTTACCGACGAAGGCATCAACCTTGCGGGCGTTATTCGCATCCTCGACCTTAAGGGGCGTTTGGATGAGCGTGACGACGAGCTTGATGCTTTGCATCGCCGCGTACGCAAGCTTGCCGACCGTGTGCATGAACTCGAAACCAGGGAAAGCGTCAATTCCTTGGTAACCGATACCAACGCAATCGTTTTGCGCAGGTTGATGTAAGACACCAACCATTTCTTTTTACTTCAAGTAGAAGAAAGGAGACTTATATGTGGATTGAAAAATTAGCAGTGACTGCCCAAGAGGCGTTTAAATCTGCAATGGACATCGCATCTAAGCATGAAGCAGCTACCACGGAGCCGCTCCATCTGCTGGATGCCATCCTTTCTGCGGATGAGAATAACCTGAAGGCCATCATTACGCGCATCGGCGCCGATCCTGCTGTATTGAAGCAGCGTGTCGATGCGGAAGTAGAGCATCAGCCGAAGGTAAGCGGCCAAACCTTTATGGGCATGGTGGCTCCCTCAAGGGAATTCGATGCCCTGATGAACAATGCCGAGAAAATCGCTGGAAAGCTGGACGACAACTACATCACCACCGAGCATCTGCTCATTGCTCTTTCCGAGGACAAGGGGCAGGCGGGTCGCATCCTGAATGACGCCGGTGTTACACGTGAAACAGTCGAGGCAGCTTATCAGGATCTTCGCGGCGATACCCGTGTAACTGACGCGGAGTCGAAAACCGAGTTCGAGGTGCTGGAGCAGTATGGCCAGAACCTTACCCAGCAGGCACGCGACGGCAAGCTCGACCCAGTAATCGGCCGCTCCGAGGAGATTCGTCGTACGGTTCAGGTTCTTTCCCGTCGTACGAAGAACAACCCTGTGCTTATTGGTGAGCCCGGCGTAGGCAAGACGGCAATTGTCGAAGGTTTGGCCCAGCGAATTGTTGCGGGCGACGTTCCTTCCAGCTTGAAAGATCGCGAGCTTATTGCGCTCGATCTTCCCGCCATGCTTGCCGGCGCTAAGTATCGTGGTGAATTCGAAGACCGCTTGAAGGCTGTGCTGCGCGAAGTGAAGCAGTCCGACGGGCAGATCATCCTGTTTATCGACGAGCTGCACACCATCGTAGGTGCTGGTTCCACGGGCGACAGCTCCATGGATGCGGGCAATATGTTGAAGCCCGCTTTGGCCCGTGGTGAGCTTCATGCTATCGGTGCCACTACGCTTGACGAATACCGCAAGTACATCGAAAAGGATGCTGCTCTTGAGCGTCGTTTCCAGCCGGTGCTGGTAGGCGAGCCTACGGTCGAAGACACCATCGCAATTCTGCGTGGCTTGAAGGAAAAGTACGAAATCCATCACGGCGTCCGCATCAAGGACTCCGCCCTGGTTGCCGCCGCCGAGCTCTCCAACCGCTACATTACCGATCGTTTCCTTCCCGATAAGGCGATTGACCTGATGGACGAGGCGGCAAGCCGTTTGCGTATCGAAATCGACAGCATGCCCGAAGAGGTCGATCTGGCTGAGCGCAAGCTCACTCAGATGCAGATCGAGGAGCAGGCTCTGATGAAGGAAACGGATGAGCCAAGCCGCGAGCGCTTGGAGGCTCTCCGCAAAGAGATTTCTGCCGCTCGCGAAGCGCTGGATTCGCAGAAGGCGCTTTGGAAGAACGAAAAGGACGTCATCGTCAGCGTTCAGAATCTGAAGGCTGATATTGAGGCTGCCCAGATCGAAGAAGAGCAGGCTACCCGCGAAGGCGACCTGGCCCGTGCTTCCGAGCTGCGCTATGGTACTATTCCTGCGCTGCAGCAGAAACTCACTCAGGCTGAAGAGGTTCTGGAAAATCGCCAGCAGGACGGCGCGATCCTCAAGGAAGAGGTTGGCGAAGATGAAATCGCCGAGGTTGTTTCCACCTGGACGGGCATTCCTGTTACCAAAATGATGCAGGGCGAAATGGCCAAGTTGGTTGACCTGGAAGACAAGCTTCGCGAACGTGTGGTTGGCCAGGACAAAGCTGTGGCTGCTGTGGCCGGTGCGATTCGCCGCAACCGCGCGGGGCTTTCCGACCCCGACAGGCCCATTGGCAGCTTCCTGTTCCTGGGCCCCACGGGTGTTGGCAAAACCGAGCTCGCGAAAGCGCTTGCTGAATACCTGTTCGACACCGAGCGCGCTATGGTCCGTATCGACATGTCCGAGTACATGGAAAAGCACTCGGTTGCTCGTTTGGTCGGAGCGCCTCCGGGATACGTGGGCTACGACGAGGGCGGTCAGCTTACCGAGGCGGTACGCCGTAAGCCGTACAGCGTGATTTTGCTGGATGAGGTTGAAAAGGCTCATCCCGATGTGTTCAATATCCTGCTTCAGGTTTTGGACGATGGCCGACTTACCGATGGCCAGGGTCGCGTGGTGAGCTTCAAGAACGCCATTATCATCATGACGTCCAATATCGGTTCGCAGTCGATTCGCGAATTCGCTGGCGAAGAGCAGAATCAGGGTTCGGGCAATTCCATGGGCAAGGTCATGGAAGACCTCATGACTGCAGATGTTGAGGTTGCGGCAAAGCGCCTGGCTGAGTTGAACAACAAGATCAACGATGCTCTGCGCAATACCTTCCGCCCCGAGTTCCTGAACCGCATCGACGAGGTAATTACCTTCAACCCGCTTTCCATTGCTGCAATGGAGCCCATCGTCGGTTTGCAGTTGGCTGATGTTCGCGAGCGTCTTGCCGATCGTCGTATCGACCTGGTGGTTACTCCTGCCGCTATGGAGCATCTTGCGATTGACGGTTACGATCCCGTCTACGGAGCACGTCCGCTGCGTCGCTTGATTCAGCGTGAGGTAACCGACCGCGTTGCCACCGAAATCATTAACGGTACCGTCCACGATGGTGCAACGGTGACGGTTGATATCGATGACGAAGGCCAGTATTGCTCTAAGGTCGAAAATCGTCACGAACTGAATGCCGGCGACGACATCGTTGCCCAGGCCGAGCGATTCTTGGGTGGCCAAGAATAGGGCAGAGCCTCGTTGCCTCGAGGGCGCCTTCCCTTTCAGGGGGAGGGCGCCCTTTTTTTGTCGTCTTTGATGTAGCTGCGGGCCCGTTTACTGCCCTGCTCGTCAAGGATTAACGGCGTATGAATACCGTTCGTCATCCGTGGACGGCAATTTTGCCCAGTTTTTCCCGTTGTGTAACACAGAAGTAACGCTGGATTGCGACTATTCAAAAATCGTTTCCCCTGACGTGGAAATGAGCCGCTCTGCGATGGCGTATGCTGCAGGCTTTCATTCCCCCCTGAAGCAGCGGCTTCGGGGGCGGATTCTAGCGAACGTTGCAACACCCTTGATTGGAAAGGGTGTTTACGATGGGATACGAATTCGACGGAGTCGTCTACGAAAAGCTGAGGGAGATGCAGGAGGCGCGCAGGGCCAGGTACATCGAGTTCGTCTCCGGCGGCATGAACTTCACGCAGGCCGCCAAGGCTGTCGGTGTCTCGAAGCGGACCGGCAAGGTTTGGAGGAACGGGCGCGGAAGGTCGTCCGGCCGCAACGAGCGCGCGCTCGTCGACTGGTATCGTGGAGACATGGAAGAAACCGAAGAAGATAGACGGCTACTATCTGTCGCAGGATGAGAGAATCGCCATCGCCGACGGCCTGCGCGCCGGCGAGTCCATCCGGTCCATAGCCGGGAAGCTGGGCAGGAGCCCGTCCACGATCAGCCGCGAGATCAGGTCGAACACCGGGCCGACGGGCAGCTACGGCCCCTACCGAGCGCAGCAGATCTCGACCAGCCGCCTCAAGCGGCCGAAGGCCCGAAAAAAGGTCGACAACCCGAGGCTGCCGCCGCGTGATCCAGGAGAAACTGGACAAGCATTGGTCGCCCGAGCAGATTTCCGGCTGGCTTCGCCGCGAGTTCCCCGATAATGATGCAATGAACGCTTGCCACGAGACCATATACCAGGCCATCTACGTCCAATCGAAGGGCCAGCTCAAGCGCGACATCGAGAGAAAGCTCCGGTCGGGCCGCGTCGCCCGGCGCCCCAGGTCGGCCGCTGACGAGCGCAAGCCTCGCTTCAGGGACCCCATGGTCATGATCAGCGAGCGGCCGGCGAAGGTCGAGGACCGCGCCGTGCCCGGCCATTGGGAGGGCGACCTGATCACCGGCGCGGCCAACAAGTCGGCCATCGGCACGCTCGTGGAGCGCACGACCCGCTTCACGATACTGCTCCACCTGCCGCACGGGCACGGCGCCGAGCAGGTCCAGGACGCCATAGTCAGGAAGATGGCGCATCTGCCCGAGCTCATGCTGAACTCGCTGACGTGGGACCAGGGGAGCGAGCTCGCGCGCCATAAGAAGATCGGCGCGGCGCTCGACATGCAGGTGTACTTCTGCGACCCGCACTCGCCTTGGCAGCGCGGCACGAACGAGAACACGAACGGCCTCCTTCGCCAGTACTTCCCGAAGGGGACCGACTTGAGCGCGTACCCGGAAGACTACCTCGACGCCGTCGCCGAGGAGCTCAACGACAGGCCGCGGAAGACGCTAGGCTTCATGAAGCCTAGCGAGCTTTTCGCGAAATCGGTAGATGAGTCGGAGGATGCGGCTTAGTTAGCAGGTGTTGCATCCGCCGCTAGAATCCGCCGAGCGGGAAACAATCCCGGAAACCACCGGCCGCCGGCATCCCGACGCCTCATCCACCGTGCCGGACCTCCACCGCCCCTCCTCTTCGACGCGGCCTTGAACGCGCCAACGTCGCGCCGAACCCGGCGGCGGCGCAAGGGCCGGCGATGCTTCGCGGAACTTTTCCCTGACGAAGCAGGAGGCATGGGAAAACTTCCGCGAACCAGCGCCGTCAGCCCCTGTACCACGCCCGGCTTCGCCTTTCCCCTTGCGCCGCCGCCGGAACCCGCGCGCCATGCGCGCCACAAGGCCCCGTCCAAAGGGGAGGGGCCGCGAACCGCAGGAGGTCGGACATGGAAAACCTGTTGAGCAAGTCGGTCAAGGCGGCAGCCACTCTGCTCGAGCGAAAGGACTACGAGGTCCTGGACCGGGGGTGGGAGCCGGGTTGCATCGGGGTCGGGCATCGTCGCCCTGGACGGCGACACGCTCGTGTTCGTCGGCGTCAGGGCCCGCGAGGGGCGGAGGGCGGCCTTCCCGAGATGCCGGGCGCCTTCCGAAAGCGCGCCGAGGAGGCCGCTGCCAGGTGGCTTGCGACGAACGGCGACCGCGTCGGGGATGTCCGCGTGCGCTTCGACTTCGTATCCTTCCTCGTCCTGGACGAGGGAAGGGCGCTCGCGAGGCATGTCATCAACGCCCTCGGCGAGGAAGGGAGCCTAATCGGCCGTATGGCCGCCGGGGGCGCCCCTCTACGACATGGGGCACCCCGGCGGGCGACGGCCGACCCAACCCAGCAACCGCTTCCTCCTCGTCGTTTCGATGGGGCGACCCCGACGCTCCCATGCCCGAATCCAATCCTGCGACGGTCCTTCCTCATTTCCTGTCAGGGTCGCTCTTTGATCCTCCGACCATCTTCCAGACAGCTTGCTGGATATACCCCAGCATATCCTTGACGGCGATCTCGTCGGTTCCAGAAGGGTCTATCGCATCGGAGAACGCAACAAGCCATTCCCGGATCCCGCTTCCTTCGGCGAAATGCAGTACGCCCCTCGCTCCGCCAGAGAGAATCAATTCATGCACGCTGTACAGGCCATCGACGGAGCAATCGGAAAGCCTTCTTGCGGCAAGGCGGGGGTCTAGGGAGAGCAGGATGCGCGTCTTTCCCGCAACGTCCCTTTCCGCTTTGATGGAGCTTATTATCTCGCCAGGTTGGAAACAGCCCGGAGCATCGAGCGCCATTGCGCCTTTCTTATGCTAGAGCGCAGGCATTGGTCGAGAATGTATTCTCGAAGCTCGTCAATGGCGGCCACTCTTGTCAATTCTTCAGGGAAACCGGCGGTTTGCCAGCAAATGAGGCCCCTGCCGATCGTTCCTCGAGCTGCCTCCAAATCGGCATCTACCGCGATCTTCATCTTCTCAACGGCGGCCTCCTCGTCGGCTCCCGACTCGGGAAGGCGAGCACCCAGGTCGGCTATGACCAGAAGGGCGTCTCTATAGCGCTCGAAACCGAGACCGCCGTCAGACGGCGGGACTATTGATTCCATAATGTCCGACACCATGGATGGGGCGTCGGAATTGCGGACAGTGCGGTACTGCCATTTCGAGATGGCAGCATTTGCTCTCTCCGCCTTCTCTCCGGAAGGATGATACGCCATCAGAAATGCTTCGAGGCTCTTTTCTATCTCCTCTCCGCTGTCAACTTGCCCGCGAAGCAGATAATTCTCGATGAAGGGCAGCGCGTCCAGCCGTTCGCGCTGAGAAGCTTCGACGAATTGCTGCACGTATTCCGTATTGAAGTTTAAGTCGGAATCGGGAACGCCATCATCTCTACCCATAGCCGCATCGCTCACGGCCTTGAGCGACAGCGAGAGCACGCTTTCCAGCGTTGATGCGCGTCGAGAATCGTCATTCGCCTGCTTGAAGAACTGCGTATTCTCCAAAACGTCGCATATCGACATCGCCCTCTTCAACAACCTTATGTTGTTGACTCCATTGCCAAGAGCCCCCGTCGCGAACCGATTGACCAGCTTGCCGCCTTCGCTCTTTTCGACTCCCATCAAATTCGCAATGCGACTTCCGAAAAGCTCTTGCGACAGCTCGCATATGTCTGGGTCAAATGGGTAGACATGCCAGACGAGTTTCTCTTTGGCTGCCAGGTAGGATTGTTTGGCGTTCTCGCCGTTACTTTCAAGCGCTCTTTCGAGCTCCCTCTCGTTTGCGAGAAGAATCACCTTACGACCTTGGGACTCAATCATCGCATCCATCAAACCGAGAAGCCGCGTCTCGTCGAGAAGGCACCGTTCAAGATCGTCGAGCACGACGACGCTCTTTTCTCGAAGGAGGAGTTCCACTACGCTTTTCGATCCCACGTTGAGCTGGACCCCTGTTTTGCGCATCGCCGTTTTATTGCCGAAAGTCCCGCGTCTTTGCCCAGGCCCTCGAATCGACGGATTTTCTTCTTTATTCCACGAAAGAGATTGCCGAACCGCTCTGTGCCCCTTGCCACGTTTCCCCGTTCCATCCTCGGTGCCTCTGCCAACTGAAGAGAATATACCGGTAAGCAGCCTGTCGTAGAAAAACCTCCTCCGATTGCACGCCGAACATCGAGATTCTAACGACGCGCCAGCCATCGGCTCCGATCTCCGTCTTAAGGCGGTTTTCCACGAAATGCGTCTTGCCGCATCCCCATGCTCCGGTAATCATGATGGCGTAATCGTCGGTGGGGTCCTCCAGGTACCGCTTAATCGCTTCCATCAGTTCGGATTCTTTCAAAGCACCCCTCCTCAACAAGCTCGATGCGCAGCCGCCTTTCTTGTCACGCAATATAGCAAAGAGGCCTATTCCGTGTACACAGTCCCCGGAATAGCTCTTGGCCGCCTCGTCTGACGCCTGCCCTGAGCCCTCGGGCGTCGGCTCGCCCCTAATTCCAAGGTTCGAGGAGGCGAGCCGGAAGATGGAAAGGCACCCGAAGCAGCTTCACGTGCGCATGTCCGACCGGGAGATGGAGTCCGCTAAAAGTGTCGCCCGCGAACTCGGCATGACGGTCTCCGACCTCGTCCGATCCTCCTGCAGCTGCCCGCGGGGAGGCGCGAGGCGGGGCGAGGCTCGTCGTGGTCGACCGTACGACGACGGCGAAGCTCTCCCGCGAGATGACGCGCTGGGGGCACCACTACAACCAGGCGGTCCACGCGCTCAACGCCATCGCGTACTACCTGAGGGCGAACGACATGGAGACCTCGGAGGTGATCGAGGAGCTTTCCCGGGCGGAGCGCAAGCTCGCCGAGATGCAGCCCGGGTCGAGTCGCTGAGACGGGCGGTTGTGGAGCTCTCCGGAAGCGTCCTCGCCGGGCTGGGGAGGTGAGGGGCGTGCCCATGCTCAAGACGATATCGGGGCACACCTCGACCAAGGGGATCAGGCGGTACCTGACGAAGAAGGGCCGCGCGCTCGCCGAGGACTACATCAACCTCGAACCTTCTGCGCCGGGGGGAGGCCGTTCGACTGGGCTGAGGCGATGGACGGGACCCGGCGCCTGTACGGCAACGACTCTGCTTGGCGAGGCCGGCGCGCCCGCACCTACAAGCACTACGTCGTCTCCCCGGATCCCAAGGACCGCGTCTCGCTCGACGGGCTGCGCGCCCTCGCGACCGGATGGGCGAGAGTGCTTCCGGACCACGAGGTCGCCATCGTCTACCACGACGACAACGCAGGAGGTATCCCGCACGCCCACGTCGTCGTCAACAACACGAACCTCGAGACGGGCCGCAGGCTCCAGGACCCGGACCCGAAGGCGCTCGCAAGGTCCTTGCAAGGGGCGGCCGAGAGCCTCGGCATGTCGCCGCTGGAGGCGGTCCCGCGCTCGGGCGTCGCCGCTCGGGCGGAGCGCCGGCATCCGAGGCCCGCCGCCAGAACGCGCCGAGAAGAATATGTCGGACGCGCCGAAAAGGAGCTCTCCGACCGCGGGGAGTACTCGTGGGTCGCCGACATACGGGCCAGGGTGAGGGTGGCGCGCTCGGTGGCGAGGAGCGAGACGGAGTTCAGGAGCCTTCTCGGCTCGCTGGGCGTAACGGTTTCGGAGAACTCTCCCGCGCGCCGAGGCGAGACTGGGTGTACGCGTTCGCCGACCAGCCGTCACGCAGGGTGGGCGGAGAGCGGCTGGGGCTGTCCTACAGCCGAGAGAGGCTGGAGCCCGTCCTACGGGTGGGAGGAATCCGCAGGATAGCGGACGCCGGGGAGAGGGCGATAGCCGCAGCCGCCCGAAAGCGCCGTAGAGCTGGGGACCTCGAGGAGCTCAGGACCCTGTCCGAGGCCGTGGCGCTCGTCGAGTCGTCGAGAGCGATGTGCGCGCCGACCTCGACCGCCTAGCGGAGGACGGCCGAAACGCCGAGCTCGCGGCTTACGCGCGGCGCATCGGGATTCTCCCGAGAAGCACCCCGAGCCTCGGCTCGGCGCCGGACCTTCGAAGCCCGGGCGCAGAAGGGCGGGGGCCGTGAATCTGGCGGAGACGATTCCGCGGCAGCGGCGCGAAGCGCGGAAAGGCAGGAGAGGGGCGAGCAGAGATGATCTTGAAGGCGTACTACTCAGGAGGCCGCATCGACGTCTTCGACACCGACCACCACGTCGACGCGGTTCCGCAGAGGGGAACCTCCTCGCCAACTACACGCTCGACCGTTCGGATGTTGCGGGAGCGGGCGTCTGGTTGCGCTCCTACTATCACGAGGCGGATGCCTATCGGGAGGAGCCAGGACCGACAGGCCTTCCCGTAGCCCGAAGGCGCGATGGATGGAGCTTCCTCATCGCCGACGCCGACGACTTGGATCGCCTCAACCGTCTGACAGTTGATGGGAGACGGTTCTCGCGCGGATTGCCGGCGAACTCGTAGACATCGCCGCCCTTGCATGGGCATACGACGTCTCGGAGGAATACCCCTCCTTGATGCTGTCCGCCCTCCGGTCTCCAGATCTCGTATCGCCCGAAGGAGGCGACGGCATGCCGGAAGCGATAGGGGTCCCTCGCCCATCCTTCCCAAGATAGCTGCTTGCGACACGCAGCGCTCATCTCCCCCGAGGTTTTAGGCGCTTGCGTTCTCCGCCTCGCCTTCGGGGACGAACCTCTTCCTCCACTCGACGACATGAGCTTCGATGTCTCTTTTGGGGACTTCGTGATGGGCGAGCTGCTTGGCGACATGATCTCCGTCTAAGTAATCGAGAATGACGAACACACATTGGGCGATTGCCATCTTCTCCTGGTAGCTATACCGGTCGAACGCAATTGGCGGATTGAGGGCGTCGAGGCATTCTTTCAGATGACTCTCGTCATTCAGTGCTAGTCGGTACATTACGCTCGAAAGAAGCCTGCTCGCAGGACCGAACCTAACCGCAAGATCTTTATCGCGTGAAAGCATCTCTATCCCTATGCCGTAGTTGAACGAACTGTATCCCTCCAGAATTCTCCTGAGAATGTTCCCTGATAACGTAGGACTCGCTCTCGTCCTCCTGATCGGAAATGGCGAAGTCGTAGGCGCGCTTGAGGAGGACCGAGTAGCGGCTCTTCCGCATCGGGAGGTCCTGCGTCGCCTCCCCGCAGAGTTCAAGGTAATCCGTGACGAAGCGATTAGGCGTGCTTTTGAACGAGTCTCCCAGGTCGTCGAAAGTGTGCTTCAGCTCTGTCGCGATGCCGATGTCGTGAGTCATCACCGTAATCCGGCTGTCCGGGTTTGATTCAAGGATATGTGCCGCCCTGTCTCTTATCAGGGAGCAAATTCCGACTCGGTTCTCCATGTCGAAACTTGAAACAGGGTCGTCAAGGACGACGTATTGAGGATCCGAGTCTTCTGACCCTTCGAATTTCATCTTCCCGCCTTCGGAGAAGAAATAGCACAGGGCGAGAATGTTGCGCTCCCCGGTGGACACCTCGCTCGGCCGCACGGGCTTTCCGTGCGACTCGATCTTGTAAACGTTGGCGTATGGGACGAGGACGAACCTGGAGCTGTCGAAGAAAACGTTTGCCAGATAGCCGTTGATGGCGTTCGCCGCGAGGTCGGTCATGGACATTTTCGCCTCTTCGGCACGGCGCTCGCTTTCGAGCTCGCGGCGTTTTTTCGATCGCTTTCGTCAGCTCTCTTCTTGCCGTCTCGAGCTCCTTTTCGGTATCCGCATACCGCTTTATCGAGTCTTTAGCATCGATCCGGGCGATCTGGTCGTTTAGATTCAGCAACCGCCGCTTCAATGCCGCCCTGCTCCTCACCGCAGCGTTAAGATCGTCGATCTCCTTGTTGGTCTCTGCAGATGAGGCGTTGAAGGCTGCGATCGCTTCGGTAAGTCCGAGGGGTTCCGCCCCAAGAGGCTCATAGAGGGATTGGAGTCTCTTCTCGATAAGTTCTGCGTATGCGGCTATTGCCCCGTTCACTTTGCCCAAGGCTTCACAGCATTTCGAAGCCAAGTCTTCCGGCGCCTTGCCGAGCCCCCGCTCATCCTCCTCGATGATGGGTATTCTGCGGCTTTCGAGGTCCTTCCTGAACAGATCGACTTCTTTGTTGAGAACCTTGAGTACACTCTGTTTGAGAGATTCCTTGTACTCGGTCGTCAGGTCCTGCTGGCAGAGAGGGCATGAGTCCGTCTCGTCGTCGGACGCGATTTCCCGTGCGTATTCGACCATCCTCTGCCTGCCGTTTTGCACCAGCGCGAAAATGCGCTCCTCCCTTTCGGTGAGGATCGGCTCGTCCAGCGCTTTGCTCAGAAGCCCCACCAAGGCTTCTTCGTCGTACTTCTGCGCGTCGATCATGCCGATTCTTGCAACGGCTTCCGATCCTGCATTCTCGGCCCTTTGGTATTGGGCGAGCTTCTCGGAGTACTCGGCTTCGACCTCGCGTCTGCTGAGGTCCGTTTCCGCGCCCACGATCGCTTCCCATCTTTGCGCGGTCAAATTGGAGCGCGTTCCCGTGATCTCATGGCACCGATCCGCCCAGCCCCGCCTTTCGCCTCGTCTTTCGCTTTCGATAGAAGCGAACCGAGGGATTGAGGCCCATTCTCCGCGCTATCTTTTTGACGGTCCATTCGGTAAACTTTTGCCGACCTCGATGAGCTCCTCGTCTATTTCATCGATGCGTTTCTGCGCTTGGGCCTTGGTGCCCAGCATGACTATTGTCTCAAGCCCTTCTTCTCGGAGAAGAACGGTATCTTGGGCGTATTTTTCGTTGAAGACCCTGATGGATTGCTTTTCTTTGTTCGTTAGGGATACCGATTCACCTGCTTCGTCCCTGAACGGGCTGTCGCACGTTCCGTCGACTGAAATCCGGTCGATTTCTTGCGATATTGTCGTTTTGCCGGATCCATTTCTGCCGAACAGGATGGAGACCCTATGCTGGACCCCATTGTTGCCTGGAGAGCGGAACAAATCGAAATCCGCCCCTGAGTCAAACATGCCTGATTGAATGTGAACCCTCCGAATGGAGGAAAACCCGCTGGACATAGAATCTCCTAACGCAGATGGCTCCGCGGAAACGTCCAGTCCATTTTATCGCGAGCGAGAGCGGTCGCGATAAACCTGCGCGAGAGAGATTCGGGCGGGTGTGGATGAAAGAAGCTTCGCCCCGACTTCGCGGATCTCGCCAGACACGAGCCCGGAGTACGGCATTGCGAGCGGGGAGGGCCGCGCGAAGGCGGCTCTCCCCGCAAGTGCTTGCATTCAGTTGACTCGCTTTTATTCGTCTCGCTCGCTTTCAGCCCCTACCTTGATGCAGGCGTAGGCGACGAGCGTGCACAGCCCCATGCCCATTCCAATCAGGTGCAGCAGGAAGGCCATTCTACTCGCCTTCCTCTTCGCCTTCGTGCGGCTTCGGGGGCGGGTCCGTCCGGACGGCGCGCCATGAGCGCGGCGCCGGCCGCCGTCAGGGGCGGCGCCCACGAGGCAAGCAAGGGGGACAAGCGGCAGGAGTCGCCTGTCTTGGGCAGCTTGCCGGCGGGGGTCGAGGGCTCGTTCGGCGTTTCACCGGAAGGCTTTTCCGGTGTCTCGGAGGGAGACTCGACCAGGCTCACGCTTTGGCCTTCGTCGTTGGGGTCCTTGTGCTCCGCGACGACCTCACCGTCGAGCGACAGCTCTTCGAACGCCACGACGGTATGCCCTGCGAGATCCGTCCCATCGAAGCGGAAAACGACCTCGACCGACCCGTCGGCCTCCTCGGGCGTGAAGCGAACCTTGACCGTGAGGGGCGCGCCGTCCTCCTCCACGGGCTTCGCCGCGTCGCGGTCAACCAGCGTGCCCGTCAAGACGTACTCGACCCCGGGCTCGAGGTTCTCGTAGTGCACCTCGTCGACGATGGTCACGTTGTCGTCGGCTTGGGCCTCGTGGTCCCTTGCGTCGTCGCCGTCGGTCGCGGTTGTCCCGATTTCGGGAGAAGGCCCCGTGAAGCTCACGGTCTGCCCTCGTCCTCGAGGTCCTCGTGGGAGGCGACCAGGGTGCCTTCGAGTCGTAGAGCTTCTCGAAGACGACGGTGCTCCTGTCTTCGAGGGAGCTGGCGTCGAGCTCGAAGGAGACCACGGCGAACCCGCTTTCCCCCTCGGCGACGAAATCCGTCTCCGCCACGATCGCCCCGTCGCCGGTGTCCAGGGGCTCGCCCGTCTCCGGGTCCATGAGGACGCCCTCGACCCTGTAGGCCTTCCCTTTCTCGAGCCCGCTGTAGAAGACCTGGTCGTCGATGCGCGCGGTTCCGTCGGCGGACGCCATGTGGTCCCCGTCGGCGGCGTCGGTCGCCACCGTCCCGATCTCGGGCGCCGCCTCGACGGCCACCGTCTGGTCGGCGTCCAGGATGTCTGCGTGCTCGGCGATGACCTCGCCGTCGAGCAGGACCTCCTCGAACACCACTATGTCGATCCCGGCAAGCCCGGACGCGTCGAACTCGAATTCCACCTTCACCGTGCCCGAGGGGGGGAGATAGGCGCGAACGTCTTCTCGGCGACGACCTGCTCGCCATCGACGACGAGGGCTCTCCCGTTGCCTTGTCGACCAGTCCGCCGCGCGCCGTGAGCTCCTCGAGGGGCATGTTGGCGTACGAAACCTCGTCGACGATGACGGCGTCTCCCGAGGGCGCGATGGAGCGGTCGCCGTCGGCCTTGTCGAGCGCCACCGTGTCGATTCTCGGCTCAGGGACGTCGTCCACTGTCCCCAGGTCTATGTCCATCAGGGTCTCGGTGGTGTCCCGGTTCACGTTGAACGCGTCGGACCAGAGGGCGTACCCCTCGTTCGCCTCGCAGCGCATCTCCTCGATCGTGTACTCGCCGTAGGGAAGCGCGCCGAGGAGTCGTCGGGCGCGGCCTGCGAGCCGTGCTCGCCCGTTCAACCAGATGCCGGGCCTTCGACGATGTCCTCCGAGTCGATGTAGTCCTCGTAAATGGGGCGTCGTTCGCGTTCACCGACTCCTCGCGGCTGCGCCATTCCGAAGACGTGGCAGCATGCCGTTCCTGTCGGTGACGGCGACGTGGGCCTCGCCGGTGGTGACGTTGGTGATGAGGAACGGGACGAGCCCGAGCTTCTCTCCGTGGACGGTCCCCTTCTTCTGGAGATGCATGTCGTGGCGCACCACCTGGTCGCTCCACAACAGCGCTCCGCCGTCCACGTCCGAGGTCACCACGATGCCGTCGCCGCGGACCTCAGAACGTGCGGGGCTCGCCGTCGGTGAGCAGGTAGCTCTCGTTGGTCGCCGTCTCGGCGACGGTGTAGGTGCCGTAGGGCAGCGCGTCCGGACGCGGTCTGCGCGGGTGCAAAGCCTGGGCTCAAGTTCCACGCCGTCTCGATGACGGCGACGACGCCCGTGGGATAGTAGGTCCCGCCGACCATGACACGCCGTGCTCAGGACACGTTGGTGATGGTGAACCCGATCCCCTCAGGGGAGGTTCCGAGGTATCTGTCGTGGGCCAGGCTCAGAGTGTGCCGAGGCCTCCTTCTCAGGCTCTGAGGTCGTTCTTCTGCACCTGGACGCCACCGGACGACCTCGTTGAGGATGCCGTCAGGCTCAAACTGGTCAGACACATCCTCTGCGGATCTCGACCGTGGCTCTGGTCCTCGCCCGTGGCAGCCCTCAGGCGCTTTCGTCTCAACGACCTCATGGTGCCAGACGCGCGCGCACGCAGTGCTGGCGGTCCGGCGTCGAGGAGGCGGGCATGCTCGGTCGATGGGATTCGTCGGGGTCGACCCATCTCATGCCACAGCTCTCCGTCCCCGTTCCCGTCGTACCGGACGGCGGCGTCGGAGCGGTTGTAAAGCGTGAACTCGGCGCCTTTCTGAACGTGGCGTCGCCCTGGGCGTAGTTCCAGAACGTGCCG
>VOFG01000245.1_pt1:0-15000 | contig 58001 bp, 84 predicted proteins | sample 5384171 | NCBI WGS metagenome assembly VOFG01 (sample SAMN12384726, study PRJNA508395) | human gut metagenome | isolation source: healthy gut F | host: Homo sapiens
CACCTTGGTCCGTAGCCAAGTGCTCTATCCAGCTGAGCTACACGTACAACGCAAGTATTATAATAGCGCAGCCGTCATCAAAAAAGTCAAGCACTTTTTTATTTTTTTATATCTTTATGATTGAAGCCCCAATCCCGGTTTTAGGAAGGAATAAAAACTGGCTTTTGGCACACAGTCCGTATCCCACAAATATTTATTCTGATGATTGTTTTCATACAACGGATAATCATCACAAATACCAAATACAGTTACACTTGTAATATTGCATGGACCGCCATTGTCTGTATCCATCTTAAGCAGAAGCCGCATCATTTCCTCGTAACGATCTGCCTGTGCCTGTAACTGCTCCTCACTTGGAATATACATCCAATCGGCAAGCAACGGAATATCAAAAGACAATTCTGTTACCTGAATCTCAAGCCCTGTCTCCCCATATTTTTTCAGGCAGGTCTTAAAACTCCCCTCTTTATCAGAATCAAGAGAAGGGCTCTGCAAGCCTACCGTTGGCTGAAGTCCGATTCCATCAATCAGCCCCTTCTCTTTCATTTCCGTTACCATTTTATAGATGTTTTCCATTTTTTCTGTCTGAAATACATTATAGTCGTTATAAAATAGCTTTACATCCGAATCAGCATATTTTCTGGCATAACGAAATGCATTTTCCACATAAAGCTTCTCCCATCGTAGCATACCACAAATTCTTTTTTCGCCTCATTGTGGGTAAAATCATTGTCCTTCTTCGTTGCCGCACGCAGTTTCCATCCACCGCTTGTCACAATATATGAATTTTTATCGACACATACACACTCATTTACCACATCCCAGCAATAAATCACACCCGGAAAATACTTCTGGCAGTGTTTCATAACCTGACCAATGTAGCTTTCCATTCTGGCATCTACCGTATCCGCATCTGCCAGTCCCTTCGTCGTGTCATAATCTTCATAAAAAGAACCACTCCGGTGCCTGATTGTGCCAAACTAATGTATGTCCACGCATCTCAATTCCATTGTCCATACAGAACTGCAATGCCGGGTCACATGTGTCATAGCGACAGACCGGCATGCCATCACTGCTATTTTGACTTGCTTCTTTATCTAATAAATGTTCCGGTTTCATTAGATTAGAAAGAACTGTACTATTAAAATGTTTGAGAAGCACACCCGCCATCCCCTGATGATTCAACGCCATCGTACTTAAAGAACTTCCGTTTAAAGCCCCCACCTTAAAATATTTCTGATAAACATCCTTTAACGGTTTCTCAGAATCTCCCGTATAAGAAGCTTTATAAGTCGGACATGCCGCCTTCTCTCCTGCCGACGGTTCCGGTATCTCTTTGCGGTCCGCATGCGGTGTTGCAACCGGCTCAGGTGTCGGTGTCACAGTTGGTGCTGCCGTCGGAACTGCCGTTGGTGTCGATGTCTGGACCGGTGCCGTTACAGCTGGTGTCTTTTGTAGCAGCCGGCGTTTTCGTAGCAGCTGGCGTCTTTTTAATATAAGAGCAGAAATTTTTAATTTCTTTTTGTATTTCTTCTTTCCTTGACAAATCAAAACTGTCACGTTTGTATTCTTTGCCCCTCGTTTTCCTTTCACTACAATTTGCTTCGTTTTCTTACGAAAACTAATTTTCAACAACTTCTTTGTTTTCTTTGGCTGTGAAATTGTCACTTTTGCATTTTTAGCAATATTTTTAACTTTCACCTTCGCCGATGCCGTATTGCCATAAAAAGAAAGCGAAACCTTACTTTTTGCCAACGACGGCTGTTTCTTTTTTTGCAGACGCCATATCCGGCGATAAACTGCCAGCCAGAAGAGCTGTAACTAAAACCAATGACCATACTTGCTTTTTCAAAATTCAATACCTCCATTATGTAGATTAAAAATAATCAATATAAATGATTAAATTTAATCATTTCCTTTTTGCTAAAAGTATGATAACATATCATATAGCAAAAGGCAATGACGAGGAATAGTAATTTCCTTTTTATTCTTTCAGAGAGCTGCCGGCTGGTGAAAGGCAGTAGATGAATGGTTGTGAACTCGCCTCCGAGCTGTACATTTGAACCTTTAGTAGAATGTACCGGTCACCCACCGTTATGAGGGAAAGGCATGTTAGTGCTGATGAGGGCATGTCCATCGGACATGAAGTAGAGTGGTACCGCGAAGGATTATCTCTTTCGTCTCTACAACCACATTGGTTGTGGGGCACGGAAGTTTTTTTTTATTTATACCACAAATCATCCAATCCCCTGCAGCAAAAACAGTATTTTAATAGGAAAAAAATGGAGAATTTGAAAATGAAAAAATTTTGACAAGTATGAAAAAGCCTATTTTATGCCACCGGAATGTACCTATGACTGGGTAAAAAAGATTCCATCACAAAGCCACCGATTTGGTGTTCCGTCGATTTGCGTGATGGTAACCAGGCGTTGATTGAACCAATGAGTTTAGACGAAAAATTACAGTTTTTCCAGATGTTAGTAGATATTGGATTCAAGGAAATCGAAGTTGGTTTCCCGGCTGCATCGGAAACTGAATACGAATTTATGCGTGCTTTGATTGAGAAAAACATGATTCCTGATGATGTTACCGTTCAGGTTCTGACTCAGGCAAGAGAGCACATTATCAAAAAACATTTGAGGCTGTAAAAGGTGCTCCTCACGCAGTTATTCATCTGTACAACTCAACATCGGTTGCACAACGTGAACAGGTATTTAAAAATCCAAGGAGCAGATTAAACAGATTGCCGTTGACGGTGCGGTGCTTTTGAAAAAATTGGCAGACGAAACCGAAGGAAACTTCTCTTTTCCAGTACAGTCCGGAAAGTTTTCCGGGAACGGAAGTGGATTATGCCGTTGATGTGTGCAATGCTGTTTTGGATGTATGGCAGCCAAAGAAAGAAAACAAAGCAATCATTAACATCCCTGCTACCGTTGAGAATGCAATGCCTCATGTATTTGCCACTCAGGTAGAATACATCAACAAACATTTGAAATACCGTGATGCAGTTGACCCTGTGTCTGCATCCGCACAACGACCGTGGCTGCGGCGTAGCAACCGCAGAACTTGGTATTTTAGCAGGAGCCGAACGTATCGAAGGTACTCTGTTTGGAAACGGTGAGCGTACCGGTAACGTTGACATTGTTACTTTGGCAATGAATATGTATACACATGGCGTAGATCCAAAACTGGATTTTTCCAACATGCCAAAAATCCGTGCGAATTATGAGAAATTTACAAGAATGCATGTTTATGAGCGTCAGCCATATGCCGGTGATTTGGTATTTACCGCATTCTCCGGTTCCCATCAGGACGCAATTGCCAAAGGTATGCAGTGGCGTGAAGATAAAGAAATTAAAAACATGGAGTGTTCCTTATCTGCCGGTTGACCCTAAAGATGTCGGACGTACCTTATGACGGCGACGTAATCCGAATCAACAGCCAGTCAGGCAAGGGCGGTGTCAACTATATTCTGAAACAGAACTTCGGTATTTCCATGCCGGATGCGATGAGGGAAGAAGTTGGCTATCTGATGAAACATGTTTCCGACGAAGAGCATAAAGAACTGTCTCCACAGTGGGTTTATGAAATTTTCGAAGACAATTACATTAACCCGACACCTTATTCCAGATTTCCGAATGCCACTTCAAACAGGTGGATGGCATCATGGCAGAAGCAACGATTACCTGCGGTGACAAATCTACTATTGTGGATGCAAACGGAAACGGACGTTTAGATGCCGTAAGTAACACCATCAAGCAGTTCTTTGGCATCAGTTACCAGTTGTCCACCTACGAAGAACATGCTTTGACTCAGGGCTCCTCTTCTAAGGCAATTGCCTATGTAAGCATCACCTGCCAGGGCAATGTATTCTGGGGCGTCGGCATTGACGAAGATATTATTTCGGCTTCGATTCACGCATTGTGTGTCTGCGTAAACAAACTGCCAGACATAAAAAAAAACGATAATTTGAGAGATGAGCGGCTGGTTGGCATGATTAATTTATGCAGGCAAATTACCAGACCGTAACACTTGAAGACATGGCAGAACAGTTCCACTTGAGCGTGCCGTATTTTAAATTCATCCATGAAAAATCCGGCAAGACATTTGGCGAGCAGGTCACAAATATCCGGATGAAAAAAGCAAAAACACTTTTTAAAAAATGGAAATATGACCGTAGAAAATATTGCTGCGGCAGTCGGCTACCCAAGTGTGGAACATTTCAGCCGGACATTCAAAAACTTTACGACAAAACACCGGTAGAATACCGGAATAGTGAAAAATAAATCATAGCAAAAAAAGAACCACCCTGTAATTTGCAGAGTGGGTCTTTTTTGTTAAATCCAACTATTTTGCATAATTAAAGCAAACACCGTACTGGCCGGTCACGTTCTTACTATTACGTGAAATCTTAATATAATACGTTCCTTTTGTTTTTAACTTATATTTCACAATCTTCGTATCTGAGCTGGTATCTTTCATATGCTTACTATCAAAGCGATATGTTTCACTGCCTTTTTCGTTCCTTTCTTGTAAATCGATGCCGTGAAAACACCGGACGAAAGCATATTATTATAAATCGTAAGTGCTCCCTGCTTTTTATTCGTCTTCACAAAACGATACCATCTTGTATTTGCTTTGTCCTCATTGAAATAATATCCAAAACGGTAATACATATCATTTGACTCAAGATCAAAATCGGTCTTATAAAGGTTTACCGCTTTCTTTTTCGTCTTTCCATACGAATTCTTTGCCAAATGCTGATAATCCGATTCATATGCCGCAATCTGGCTCACATCCGGCTTTTTGCCATAATCTTTAACCGGTACTCACCTTTCTTTAAGGCAGACTGGATATCCTTTGCCGTCGTACCATTCATATGCGTGTACAAATCAAACTTCTTACCCTTCTTCACCGAAATCTGTTTGGAAACGGAAGTCCACTTAAAACCGTTTTTCTTTTGAACTTCTATTCTTATATTCGGTGTGGCAACAAGATTCAAATCAACAATTCGAACGATCAGACCGCCATTTGTTTTCTTTGTAAATGGCAGATACTGTGCTGTTCCATTTGCCATGAAATAATTTTTGTTGATATCTTCACCAAGTTTTAATGACATCAATTCCGGACAGACAAATGCATTATGAATCTTAAACGTACCGGTTATTTTTTCCGGTGTTTTCAAACAAAGAACATCTCCCTTTTTCACCTGTTTACAGTTGTTTACTTCTTTTTTGTCTGCATCATAAAGTTTTACTTCTTCACTGGCATAGTAATAAAAAGATGCCGGACTCTTTCATTGTTAAGGTAATAAACTGATTCTGCATCGATGAGTCATATGAATAAGCGTCGCTCACCGCATCAAACGCCTCGCCGGTACAATCAATTGATTTTGCATTCCTGCGTTTTGCCTGCTCCTCTTTCTGCTTTTCTCATATTCAGTGAAAGAAGCATAAAATGTATCTTTTTGCCTGCCACTCTTTTTGAAATGCAGTCACCAATTTCTGTCCAGTAAAATGCATCTTTACCAATTTCCTTTAACGAAGCCGGAAAATTAATTTTCATAAGTTTTTTGCAATTATAAAATGCATTTGCACCTATTGTCCTTATGGTCGAAGGCAGCTTAACTTCCTTCATATTAAAATTACGGAACATTTCATCCGGAATTGTCTCAACGCCTTCTGGAATTTCAAGCGTCTCTTCTTCTGCCTTTTTCTTAGCATCTGTTTTATCAGCAAATTCGGCAAGATATGTTTTATCAATAACCACATAGTCGCCGGCAAGGGAAATCCGCTCAGGCATCTGACGCATTGCCTCTTTTTCTCCTATCGTGCCAAGTAAGACGGCAACGCCCTCCTTCGTCAAATCCTTTGACAAAACACTATATTGAATCCCCGCCGGTAAAGGCTCGCCATCTTTCACAATATTTTTTACACCGGCAGGAATTGTAAATTCTTTCAATTCTTTTACCGGTACATAGTTGTCATCCCCTAAATCATTCGTAAATGCACTCGTCAAAATACTCTCGCAGGAAGGCTTTACCTCTGCCTGCTTCGCATAAAGAGCAATGTACATCAAAGTGTCACCTTTTTTGTTATAAATAGCACCTTTATATGAGCTAAAATTCTTATCGTTCTTATTTACCACATAAGCCCTCGTATCAAACTGATTCCAACTGATATCATTCAGTGATTTAATGGCAGATGTAAACGTCAGCTGCTCTAATGGCGTATCATTGATCACACCTTTCTCATCCACCCGGTTATAAGCATATAAATCAGCCGGTGTTGATACCTTCTTCAATTTTTACATTTATAAAAAGAATAATTTCCAATATACTTAACGCTGTTTGGAATTGTGACATTTGTAAGCGCTGTATTGTAAAAGGCATACCCGGAAATCTTTTTCAGTGTCGATGGAAGTTGTACCTTTTTAACTTTTTACAATTTTTAAAGGCATTCTTAGAAATGGTAGTGACACCTTTTTTATGACAACCTTCTTAATATTTTTCGTTTTTGACTTCTTGCCAAACACCATGGTCTTTGGCATCTCACCTTTTCCACTAATGGTAAGTGTTGTTCCTTTCACTTTAGCAAAGTCACCTTACCGGCTGCATCCACAGGGGCTGCCGGTACTGCCGGAGTAATCAGCGATAACGCCAAAGCACCCGTCATCACCAAACCAATTATTTTTTACTCATAGCCATTCCTCCTTTGTTTTCATTCTAATAATAAAACGATTTCCATGACAGAAAAGTTGCATTTTTATTCTCTTTTTTTCAAAAAAATCATCAAACAATATCCACATTGCCCGAAATAAACGCATAATCTGCCATACCGCCATGCCACGCAGGTTGTATTCCTTAATCAAACTATATTTTGCAGATAAACTTTCACATCCTCAAACCATACCTCATGCCGTACATTGTCTTTTTCATAGGTAAAATACGGCGACTGCGCCGTCTCGTCAAATTCAATTACAGCACTGTTATTAATTGCAATCTGTACTGCCTCCACATGTCCAATCGTGACTGCCTGACTCTCCCCCTCTCATAAAAGGAAGAATCCAGTCATATCCGTAATTTGGCACCCCCAATAATATTTTTTCCGACGGAATTTCCGTCAGTGCATATTCCACAACCTGCCTTACCTTATTAAGCGGTGCAACAGCCATTGGAGGACCATAACGATACCCCCACTCATATGTCATAAGAAGCACCTGATTTGCCGCCTCACCAAGTCCTCCATAATCTTTTCCCTCATATAAAAGCCCTGGCTGCTCTGCCGATGTTTTTGGTGCTAACGCCACACTCACGAGATACCCTTCTTCATTCATACGCACCCGCAGTTCTCTTTACAAACGCCGTGAATAAATCCCTATCCTCTTTCAAAATATACTCAAAATCAACATCGACACCACGGAAATTCTTCTCCCTGACTTCTCTCTGCAGTCCGCTAAGCAACCGCTCCGTGCTCTCTTCGCTCGTAAGTACCGCATGAATTCGGCTGTTACTGAATTTTCCATCCTACCCAATCGGTGTCAAAGTCAGGTATGCATTTCTCCCGTATTCCTCCGCCATCCGGCGCATCGTATCATCGGATGGCACCGGTTGAATCAATTCTCCCTCCTCCGTAAAACCATAAGAAAATACGAGCAGTCCGCTCATATAGGGAAGTGTCTGGCGCAATACCCATGGACTGATATACGGATAGGCATAGCCATTTGCCGACGCCGTCATTTTACTCCAGGAGACACACCATCCGGAATCAGAAGTGCTTCTCCAACCGCCAAACGATACGGATACGGAATCTGATTGATGTAGGCTATTTCTTCTACTGAAACATCATACAAACCTGCTATTTTATCAATCGTATCTTCTTCTTTGACAAGATAAATTGACATATCCGTCCTCTCTCCAATATTCCTCATTCTCATCTATTGTATGCTTTTCCGAAAAAAAAGAGAACTACCACAATTGGTAATTCTCTTTTTGAATGCTGGTAACCGGAATCGAACCGGTACGGGTGTCACCACCCACAGGATTTTAAGTCCTGGGCGTCTGCCAGTTCCGCCACACCAGCATAATAAGTATTTCATCCAACAGACATGGTCTGCTGAAACGACCCAGATGGGACTCGAACCCACGACCTCCGCCGTGACAGGGCGGCGCTCTAACCAACTGAGCCACTAGGCATATCAATGGACCCTCGGGGACTCGAACCCCGGACCGTCCGGTTATGAGCCGGATGCTCTAACCAACTGAGCTAAAGGTCCGCATATCCTCAAGGAATACAAAGTGACCCCTACGGGAATCGAACCCGTGTTACCGCCGTGAAAGGGCGATGTCTTAACCGCTTGACCAAGGTAGTATATATTAGATGTCAAACACGACTTAACGCGTCAACATCTAATATAATAGCACAATGGTATTCAGATTGCAAGCGTTTTTGTTATTTCAAATAATTTTTTTTATAAAGTAATTAAAGTTGCCGATGCATAGTATGCCATCCGACGAATCGGATAACTGCTTGGTCCTACAATCACTGCTAATTTCGGGCAGTCACCAACGGCATATTCCCCATTTTTCAATTTGGTTCCGCCCGCAAATACAATCGATTTTAAGTTCTTTACCTTGTATATGCAATTGTAAGGAAGCGATTTAATTCCTTTTCAAAATACAGTTTTGTCAAATGACTTACACGGTCAAAGGCTTCCGAAGAAACATATTTTACACTGCGAGGCACCGTAAATGATTTTGTATTCTTCTTCGGTGGATACTTCATTAATCTCGTCATCGGACCATTATAAAGCACACCATCTTTTACCGTAAATCTACCTCCGCCTCCGGTAAACGCTGATAGTTTATCGCATCGGCTAAATGCATTTGCGTTCATTTTTACCAGTCCGGAAGGAATGTGTGCCACCCTGATATTTGTCTCAGAAAATGCATAGTCACCAATTGTTTTCACGGAATCCGCAATATCAATCCGGGACAGTCTCCTACATCCAAAAAGCCTCTTTTCCAATTTTTTTGGTTCCCTGCGTAATCCGCACTGTACGTAGTTTTGTCATTCCCTGAAATGCATAATTGCCAATTGCCCCAGCCGAAATGGTAAGATTTCTAAGGTAATTATTATCATTGAAGGAATTCGATCGAATCGTTCTTACGCTTGATGGTACATGGAATGAACGATTGGTCTTATGTAACGGATACTGGATTAGTTTCGTCATGCTCTTATTATACAAAACACCATCTTTTGCACAATAATTTTTGTTGCCTGCCGCCACACGGATTTCCCGCAGACTGGAGCAGTCATTAAACGCATTCGCATTGATTCCCTTTACATTTGCCGGAATATAAATCGTTTTTAAGGAAGTACAGCTTGCAAATACTTTATTTCCAATATAAAGGACATTCTCACCCATCTGAAGATTTTTTTATGTTAGTACCTGCAAAAGCACTGTTTCCAATAAACTGCACTTTCTTATTCAAATGAATACTTTTCAGACCACTATATTTAAAAAGCCCCATCTCCAATCGCATAGACCTTATTGGTAAGATGAATTTTTTCAGACTCTCATCCTGCAAAAGATTTTGCTTTAATAAAAGATACCGGTTTTGGAAGTACCACACTTTTAAGATTTGTGCATCCATAAAATGTTTTTCCGGAATATACTTCATTTTTGCCGGCAGTTTTACCTTTTTAAACCGGTACAATCCACAAAAACACCTTTTCAAGCTTTGTCTTTTTTCCCTTTAAAGATTACGCTTGCCAGCGAATCACATTTTTCAAATGCATTTTCGTGAACTTTTGTTACGCTTAAAGGAATCGTAATCTTTTTTCAGCTCATAATTTTTATAAAGGCTCTGCTTCCAATTGAAGTAAGCTTGTTTCCAAATTTTACATTTGTAAGTTTAAAACATTTGTAAAAGGCATTACTTTGAATCTTCTTAAGAGAAACCGGCAAATTTATCTTTTGCAATTTTACACAATTATAAAATGCACCTGTCTGTATCTTTTTTACGGATTTACCAAGCGTAACTTCCTGTAGTGACACACAATCCTGGAACATATAATAACTTATCTTGCTAAGTTTTGCCGGGAGTTTAATCTTTTTCAAATTACGGCACTTATGAAATGCCTGTCCCTCAATAACAGTCACTGAATTCGGTATCGAAATGGACTCACAAATATTTTTACTAAATGCAAATCCCGCAATCTCTGTGACTTTAAAACCACCAAGTTTTTCCGGTACCTGAATATGCCCTTTAACATTCGGCGCCTTTTCAATCACTGCTTCCTTTCCATATAAACTGTACTCATACCCATTTTCCTGATACTCTTTTTGCACTTGCCGGAAGAACCGAAAAGCAAAACATCAGAAGCAGCAGGGCTGCTGCAAAACAAATTTTTTCATAACATTTTCTCCTATCCTTTTTTATTCTACTTATATAACGATATTATAGCAGAAAATGTTGCAATTTTCCATTTTTTTTATTTTTTTGCACTTTTGGTTTATGAAATGCCACCAAAAAAATACCAGCCAGCAAAAGTAAAGCAAATGCCATCCATAACACAAGTGTTTTATTCCCATCCCCACAAATGTATCATAATATCCCTTCAAGTAAATAACAACGATAATCAATGGCAGTACATATGTCATATACCCACGCAGCCAAAGCGGAAATTTCTTTCCTTCTCCCTGATTCACTTCATCGCAGAATGCATGCCATCCCCATCCATTTTTTCTTGTACAAAACAGCACAAATACCAAACCACCCAATGGCAGAATGTTATAAGATACAAGGAAATCCTCTAAGTCCATAATACTTGAGCCAGCCCCCATCGGCTGAAACCATTTCCATATATTATAGCCAAGAACTGCCGGCGTACTAAGCACAGTCATAAGCGGTATATTTACCAAAACCGTCTTTTTACTGCTCCATCCCAACGTATCCATATAATAAGAAATAATACTTTCAAATACAGCAATTACCGTTGACAACGCCGCAAATGCCATAAATACAAAAAACATTCCCGCCCATATACTGCCTCCCGGCATATTGATAAATACATTCGGCAGCGTCAAAAACAGAAGCGACGGACCGGCCCCCGGTTCTACACCAAACGAAAAACATGCCGGGATAATAATGAATCCTGCCATCAAAGCAGCAAAGGTATCGACACACATAATCCGGGTTCCCTCGCCCAATAAGCCACGCTCTTTTCCCAGATAACTACCGAAAATTTCCATATTACCCATACCGACACTAAGGGTAAAAATGCGTGCGACATCGCAGCAAAAATCGTATTTCAATGCCATTTTCCGCCACGGACGAAAAATCAGGTATCAAATAAAAGGCAACACCTTTCATCGCTCCCGGAGACAGCAGCGAATGAATGGCAAGGATTATCATAATAATAATCAACACACTCATCATCACTTTGTTATTTTTTTCAATACCATTCTGCAAACCAAGCGCACAGACAAAAAAAGGATACAAGAATAGCAAGAACATTCCAAAACATCATCGTCTGTGGCGAAGACTGCATGGTATCAAATGCATTTTGAATAGCACTGCTATCCAGACCATGAAGCTGTCCGGTCAAAGAACGGTAGGCATAATACAAAATCCATCCTGCCACCATCGTATAAAACATCATCAGCATATAAAGCCAACAATACTCAGCCATTTCATATGATGAAAGCGGCTCCCCTTCTGCTCCAGTTTCTCATAAGCCTGTGCCATACTTTTCTGGCTGGCACGTCCAACCGCAAATTCGCATAAAGCAGAATCGGCAGTCCCAAAATCACCAAAAATACTAAGTATATTAAAATGAATGCAGCCCTCCATATTCTCCACAAATATAAGGGAACTTCCATACATTTCCAAGTCCTACCGCACACCCTGCCGATACTAAGATAAATCCTAAGCGACTTCCAAATTTTTTCGCGTTCTTTCATTGTTTTTCCTTTCTAAGGTACGTTCGTTTTATTAAAAAAAGTCCTCACTCGAACCTACAACAACTCGGTTAACAGCCGAGTGCTCTACCATTGAGCTATCGAGGAATATATATTATTATACAGCAAAAGCCTCCAAAGAATTCCTCTTTGAAAACTTTTCCTAACATAATAGTTAGTACCTTCAAAACTACACATTGTTTTCTCTCTCTGAACCAACAAGGTCAAGCCTTCGACCTATTAGTATCCGTCAGCTACATACATTACTGCACTTCCACCTCGGACCTATCTACCTCGTCGTCTTCAAGGGGTCTTATTGACTTATTGTCAGGGATATCTTATCTTGAGGGGGCTTCACGCTTAGATGCCTTCAGCGTTTATCCTGTCCCGGCTTGGCTACCCGGCTATGCATTTGGTAATACAACCGGTACACCAGAGGCCAGTCCACCCCGGTCCTCTCGTACTAAGGGCAGCTCCTCTCAAATATCCTACGCCCGCGCCGGATAGGGACCGAACTGTCTCACGACGTTCTGAACCCAGCTCGCGTACCTCTTTAATGGGCGAACAGCCCAACCCTTGGGACCTACTTCAGCCCCAGGATGAGACGAGCCGACATCGAGGTGCCAAACACCTCCGTCGATGTGAACTCTTGGGAGTGATAACCCTGTTATCCCCAGGGTAGCTTTTATCCGTTGAGCGATGGCAATCCCACTTTCATACCACCGGATCACTAAGTCCTAGTTTCCTACCTGCTCCACCCGTCGGTGTCGCAGTCAAGCTCCCTTCTGCCTTTGCACTCTTCGAATGGTTTCCAACCATTCTGAGGGAACCTTTGGGCGCCTCCGATACCCTTTCGGAGGCGACCGCCCCAGTCAAACTCCCCACCTGACATTGTCCCCAGCCGGTTCACGGCCTCTGGTTAGAAACCCAGCACCACAAGGGTGGTATCCCAACATTGACTCCTCTGCAACTGGCGTCACAGATTCACAGTCTCCCACCTATCCTGTACATGCAGTACCGAATCCCAGTATCAAACTAGAGTAAAGCTCCATGGGGTCTTTCCGTCCTGGCGCGGGTAACCAGCATCTTCACTGGTATTTCAATTTCACCGGGTGCATTGTCGAGACAGCGTCCAAATCATTACGCCTTTCGTGCGGGTCGGAACTTACCCGACAAGGAATTTCGCTACCTTAGGACCGTTATAGTTACGGCCGCCGTTTACTGGGGCTTAAATTCGCACCTTCGAGGCAAGCCTCTAAGCACTCCTCGTAACCTTCCAGCACCGGGCAGGCGTCAGCTCATATACTTCACCTTTCGGTTTCGCATAAACCTGTGTTTTTGCTAAACAGTTGCTTGGACCTATTCTCTGCGTACGCTGATTCCTCAGGCACCCCTTCTCCCGAAGTTACGGGGTCATTTTGCCGAGTTCTTAACAATGCTTCTCCTGTCTACCTTAGGATTCTCTCCTCATCCACCTGTGTCGGTTTACGGTACGGGTCCGTACAAAACAATAGCGGCTTTTCTCGACGGCTGGCTCACCTGCTTCGCTACCCTTTGGTTCGCTCCACATCACGTCTTCCCATTGATAAGGGGTTTGCCTCCTTATCAGGTACCTCGCTTGTCCCGGTCTTTCCATTCCCGGGTCAGGCTTTCCACCTGTGTCCCCACAGTTCTGTTTATACGGAGTACAGGAATCTCCACCTGTTATCCATCGACTACGACTTTCGTCCTCGCCTTAGGTCCCGACTTACCCAGAGCAGATCAGCTTTTACTCTGGAAACCTTAGATATTCGGTGTAAGGATTCTCACCTTACTCTCGCTACTCATTCCGGCATTCTCTCTTCCTAGAAGTCCACAGCTCCTTACGGTACTGCTTCGTTCCTCTAGCAATGCTCCCCTACCAACATTTCTGTTCCTAAGCTTCGGTGTCATGTTTTAGCCCCGGACATTTTCGGCGCAGGACCTCTCGACTAGTGAGCTATTACGCACTCTTTGAATGTATGGCTGCTTCTGAGCCAACATCCTAGTTGTCTTCGAAGTCCCACATCCTTTTCCACTTAACATGTACTTTGGGACCTTAGCTGTAGGTCTGGGCTGTTTCCCTCTCGACTACCCAACTTATCTCGTGCAGTCTGACTCCTGAGCATCGGCAACATGGCATTCGGAGTTTGATAGGCTTTGGTAAGCTTTGACGCCCTAGTACTATTCAGTGCTCTACCTCCATATGTCTAACTCAAGGCTAGCCCTAAAGCTATTTCGGGAGAACCAGCTATCTCCGAGTTCGATTGGAATTTCTCCGCTACGCACACCTCATCGCCACCTTTTTCAACAGATGTGCGTTCGGTCCTCCACCGCCTTTTACAGCCGCTTCAACCTGGACATGGGTAGGTCACCCGGTTTCGGTTCTATGTCTGCTGACTTGGCGCCCTATTAAGACTCGGTTTCCCTTCGGCTCCGGACTGTTCGTCCTTAACCTTGCCAGCAACCATAACTCGCCGGACCGTTCTACAAAAGTACGCGGTTCCACTCATAGGGTGGTTCCACAGCTTGTACACACAGGGTTTCAGGTTCTCTTTCACTCCCCTCCCGGGGTTCTTTTCACCGTTCCTTCACAGTACTATGCGCTATCGGTCACTAAGGAGTATTTAGGCTTACGGGGTGGTCCCCGCGTGTTCCCACAAGGTTTCTCGTGTCTCGTGGTACTCTGGATCCTGCTGCCTGTAATCAGATTTCACGTACGGGGCTTTCACCCTCTCTGGCTGGCTTTCCCAAAACCATTCTGTTATCCTCTTACAATGACGTTTGCAGTCGAACCCCGGATTGCACGCAATCCGGTTGGGGCTCTTTCCCGTTCGCTCGCCGCTACTTAGGAAATCACTGTTGTTTTCTCTTCCTCCGGCTACTTAGATGTTTCAGTTCACCGGGTTCCCTCTATATGGCTATGTATTCACCATACAGTGACAGGAGTTTCTCCTGCCGGGTTTCCCCATTCAGAAATCTACGGGTCAATGGATATTTGCTCCTCACCGTAGCTTA
>VOFG01000245.1_pt1:17500-58001 | contig 58001 bp, 84 predicted proteins | sample 5384171 | NCBI WGS metagenome assembly VOFG01 (sample SAMN12384726, study PRJNA508395) | human gut metagenome | isolation source: healthy gut F | host: Homo sapiens
TTTTTCTGAGAATAAAAGCAAATAATTTCCCACTGCACATTTATGCAGTAGGAAATTCCTTTGCCATACCTTCCTATTTTTCAAATCTCCACGAAGAAATATGATAATCCTTTCCCCGAAACACAAAATAAACATCATGCTCTCCCGTTACGCTCTGCGCAAGATTAGCTCTTATTTCTTCATACACATCTCCACCACCAGTAGGCTTCACGTCCACTTCCGCTACTTTCTTACCATTCTTTGCCACTTCAGGTCCATCCAGCCAAACCTCTATTTTTCCACTTTCCTTTTCCGAGGCAGCCTGAATACGAATACAATTTGCACCTTCCTCTGAAAAATCGACACTTGAAACGCCAAGCCAGTCTCCGGTATGAATCGAATCTACCACCATTTTATTCTGAGATTCAGATTCCTTTGTTCGCAGTCCTCCATTCCATGCCATCGTCGATGCATCACATTCTATATACGGATTGAACTGCACAACCGCAGATAGTCCTCCATATGTTGCTTTCGCCTCAATTGTCAGTTTTCCATTTGAATCTTTCCCTACATTACGTTTATCCATATGCAATGTCCGGTACCCCTGCTTTGTTCCATATGCCGTTTCTTCCAGCATAGTTGTATGATATATAATATACCACTGCCCTTTAAACTGGATTAATTTATGATGATTATTATAATAGTTTCCAAACACCGATCCCGGATTAGCAAATAACTGTTTTTGATATTCAAATCCACTCATTGGCTTATCACTTGTCATAAAAGCAATACAGCAGCTTCCCGTTGTTTCATCACCGCTTGAACCCTCCAGTTTGTACAATAAGAATATACATACGTTCCATTTATTTTATTAATTTCACTATCCTCAAACAAATAATACGGGTCTAATTCTTCCGGGTCTGATACCAGACTGCACATATCTTCACCCAGTTTCACTACGCGCGCCGACTTTGATGCTCACTATCCGTACCCGTTCCGCCGCCAAAATATAAATAACCAGTTCCGTCAGCATCAGCAAGAACCGCAGGATCAAACAACCACGGGACTTCACTTGAGGAACAATTTGGGGTATCACGAGAAATCAGCCTTTTTCCACTTGGATCTTCCCATGGTCCTAACGGGGATTTTGAACGCAATACGCCAATTCCGTCTCCACCATTTGCAAAATAGAGATAAAACATAGTTCCATTTTTTTCTTCCCGTTTACAAATCGTTGGCGCCCAGGAATGTTTTTTGCCCATGTAGCCACTTCATTTACCTTAATAGTTCCATGATCTGTCCAGTTTACCAAATCCGCAGATGTTATACCGCGCAGTTCACATGTATTGTATGAATTAGAAATTACATTACCTTTTGAATCCGTTTCCATTTTATCTGCTGTACCAAAACATACAATCTTACATCATATTCAACCGCCGTCGGGTCAGCCATAAAATCCTGTGTAATCAATGGGTTATTTCCAATCATACCTTTCTGTTCACTAAAACTTTTGGTCAATTGCAAATTATCCGTGTTTGCATCCTGTTCTTCAGATGGTGTGTAAGGGTCATAGCTTTTTTCTCACCGGCAGAAACTGTATACTTGACATAAATCTTACTAATTTCCAAATCATCAATATTTACACCATAGGATGGTCCTTTAAAAAACAATTGTCCGGCTGCCGTCGTCGCCTCCAAATCATACAACAGCTCAATTTCACCACCAGTAAATCCAACCTCGTCATTGGTGTTAAATACATTGGAGTTCGTCGTCTGGCTATCATCAACAAGCCAGCTTCTGAATCCTTTTGTGCCATGATAAGTTCCTTTAAGCATTACGCTAAGAACTTCTCCTTTATTTATATTTTCCTTCAATGGAAACTGAAAATTCTCAGCATCCTGTATATGAAGTGTTTTCGTCTCTGAATCATAAGAACCAGCCTCACTGGCATTATTCATCCGGCATGTTGAAAGGTCTATCTCTTCATATCCTTCCGGCACATCCGACGCCGGAGTCTGGCTCGGCTGTGCCGTATCACTCGGTTCTGTCTTGGATGTATTATCCTGTGTCGCCGCAGGCGTCACTGTCGGTGTACTTTCTGTCTTCCTCGGATTTTTTGTGGTTTGCGGCACTTTCGTATTTGTAACATTTGTTTTTTCGCTCCCTGCGCTCTAGCAACTTTCACTTTACATTTCAAGTGGTAATTCTTCTTTTTGTCTTTACCTTAGCTACAACAACTGCCGTTCCTATTTTCTTTCCCGCAACAGTAACTTTGTTCTTTTTCTTTTTCGTTAATGTAATTACCTTTTGGTTGTTTTCCACGTTGTCTTTAAAATCCCTTTACCCTTTATACGAATCGTTTTTTTCTGTCCTTTCTTCAGCGAAAGCACTTTTGTCTGCATTTTCGGTGCCGCTTTAGCACTTACCTCGTTCTCCATTCCGAGCGTGGTAAGCATCAATGCCGCTGCCATTCCACATGCAATTACTGATTTTGTTTTTCTTTGCATAAAAAACCTCCTTTTTGAAATTGTTTTTATGATTTAATCATAACATATAAAAAAGAGAGGTTTCCATTCTACTTTTTTTTGCTTCTATTGTAATTTTTGTGCATTCTTAATTTTTTTTCTTTTACGACGAAAATCTGAAGGCGAAATACTCATTTTCTTCTGAAAGACTTTAACAAAATAACTTTCACTGGAAAAGCCGCATTCTTTCGCAATTTCCTTTATCGTTTCATTACTGCTTGCCAAAAGCTCCATTGCATAATTCAGACGAACTTTGAGAAGATATTTAACCGGTGTCATACCACACTCCTGTTTGAACACTCTCGTCAGATAATTCTGGGACACGTGCAACTCTTCCGCTACTTCCAAAATACCATCAATTCTTTCAAGTCGTCCTTCAATTATTTTCATTGCCTCTAATACCATAGGTGAAAACTTGTATCGTTCTGTCAATATCTCATGTGACAACTTGCACAAAAAATCAATGCTCCGGCAAACATCAAATACCGGCTGTCTAACAGAGACAATCTCCGTTTTATAATCAAATCTACCATGCTCGTAATCGCCATGCTCTTCGGCGGCATGTAAAATACTATTCCTGCCTTTTCAAGTATTTGATTGCAATATTTCTTAGTCTGTTTCGTAACAATAAACATAATCCAGCAGTACCGCCATTTTTCTTTTGTTCCAGGCTCCGATACCGTTTTGTCTTCGACGGTTCAAAGATAAGAGCAGCGTGATTTTTCCCACATACATGTTTAATTCCCTTTTCATCTTCTACAATCCCACTTCCTTGTATTGTATACAAAAATGTGTATGTATAAATAGGTCGTTCATTGTGCTTAGTAACTTTATCCGGATACCACTCTGTCTCTACCCCAAGCGCAGTAAGCCTGAGTGGTCCCTCCAAAGTTTCTTCCTCACTCAAATATTCAAAACCAAAATGAAAATCATGATCAAACATTTACATCCCTCCTCAAAACATCTAAAAAAAACAGCCGACACATCTATATATATGCCAACTGCAAAAAAACGGAGAAGGAGGGATTTGAACCCTCGCGCCGCTATTAACGACCTACTCCCTTTCCAGGGGAGCCCTTCAGCCACTTGGGTACTTCTCCAGCTGAATAAAATTAAAATATATAATATGGTAAATACCATAAACGGAGACGGTGGGATTCGAACCCACGGCCCCTTTTTCCGGAGTCACCGGTTTTCAAGACCGGCTCCTTAAACCACTCGGACACCTCTCCAAAGACTGCTTGAACAGTATATCATCCCCATCCCCACCTTGTCAAGCATAAATTTCCGAAAGCCAAGCCATAAAAAAGCAAAAAACAAATTTTGTCGGGAGCTTGCTCACGTAAAAAAATTTGTTCTTTTGCTTTTTTATAGGGCGACAGCCCGTGACCGAGCAGGCTTTGCCTGAGGTCGCATGGCTTGGGGCTATGTTTTGGGCGACAGCCCGTGACTGAGCAGGCTTTGCCTGCGAGGTCGCATGGCTTACTCCCCCAGTTTCAGTCCAGGCACCGCATTTAAATCAAGCCCATGGCGCACTCCCTTCACAAAATCATAATACCCGGCAGCACCAATCATCGCCGCATTATCCGTACACAAAATCGGCGTCGGCATATAAAAAGAATACCCTCGTTTTTTGCAAGCCTCTTTCATACCTTCCCGCAGCCCCGAATTGCAAGCAACACCACCCGCAATTGCTACTTTCTTAATGCCATAGTCTTTTGCCGCAAGCATGGTATGATTCACAAGTACATCCACAACCGCCTGCTGAAACGAAGCCGCAATATCTGTCTCTGAGTAAGAAAGACCTTTCATTTTACAACCATTAATATAATTTAATACCGCAGATTTTACACCACTGAAACTAAAGTCATATGGCGCCCCATCAATCGAAGCACGCGGAAATTCAATTGCCTGCGGATTTCCTTCTTTTGATAATCGGTCAATTTTAGGACCGCCCGGATATCCAAGACCAATTGCACGTGCCACTTTATCAAATGCTTCACCCGCAGCATCATCTCTTGTTCTTCCTAAAATCTCATACCCTCCATAATCGCGCACAATCACCAAATGACTGTGTCCACCGGAAGCCACCAGACATAAAAAAGGTGGCTCCAATTCCGGATTCGCTATGTAATTTGCCGATATGTGTCCTTCAATATGATGCACGCCAACAAGAGGCTTATCTGCTGCATAACTAATTGCTTTTGCAGCACCAACACCCACCAATAAAGCTCCAACCAAACCGGGACCATAAGTGACGCAGACTGCGTCCATGTCATCAATGTCTTTCCGGCTTCTGTAAGAGCTTCATCAATAACCTGATTAATTTTTTCGATATGCTTGCGCGAAGCAATTTCCGGCACAACACCACCGTACAGTTTGTGAATATCAATCTGCGATGCAATAATATTAGAAAGAACTTTCCTTCCATTTACAACAACTGCCGCTGCTGTTTCATCACAGGAACTCTCAATCGCAAGCACTGTAATATCTTTTTGTTCCAAAACAATCCTCATTTCTGCCACAGGGCTACTGATTTTGTTTTTCGATTCCAGCGGATTAAACTCACGGATTCTCCATTTGCCATCTTCTTTTACAAGAATCGCATACCAGTTCACCGTATTATAATCATCGTCTGTACGAACGAAATAGGAAAACTTCAAATAAACCATTTCTGTTCCGTCAATCGTTTTATACTGAAACTTATTTTCATCTTCTATGCTGTAATTAATAATCTTGCGTTTTTCGGAGGATATTTTTTCTTCTCTGCCGAAATCTCACTTTCCATCTTATCCTGTGAATTTTTTTTCTGAAGACTTTCACAGTAAAAGCACACGGAGTTTTCCAACAAGCGTTGAAAAGTCATCGTCAGATAATTTTTATTATAAATACACTGGTTGATTCTTCCAAACAGTTTAATAACCTCTTTCGGAGTTTCCGGATATCCGGCATCCATATCTTTTTGCAACCAGTTTTTCCGTCTCCGTCGTCGGTGTATGCACGGTATCCTGCAACTGCAGTTTCTTCATATACTGGTAATATACTGCCAGCACGCCAAGAACAACAAGCACAACAAGAATCAAAAAGGTAATTAAACCACGTTTTTTATTCTTTTTTTCTTTCCGGTTCATGCACACCCTCCTCTCATATCACTACTCATTTTCTTTCTTTTCAAACGTCAAATAAGCCGACTTTCTGTCCTTTCCCGGTTTTGCAGCTGGAAAAATCTTACGAACCGGCTCCATAAAATCATCCTGGCCGGATTAATGATGGACTATAATGTGTGAGCCACAATTCAGAAACCTCCGCTTCTTTTGCCAACTGTGCCGCCTCCGTAAAACATCATATGTCGGTTTTCTTTCGCCTTTGATACCATCTCCGGCTCACCATACATTCCTTCACAGATAAACAAATCTGCCTTTTTCGCGTGTTCGACAATTGTAGGAACCGGTCTTGTATCCGTACAATACGTAACCTTCAATCCCTTCCTTGCCGGACCAAGTACCATATCCGGTGTATAGGTTTTTCCTTCCCAATCTACCGTTTTTCCCTTTTGCAGGGAACTCCAGACTTTCATCGGTACATCATTTGCTTTCGCTTTCTCCGAATCAAATCGTCCTGCACGCTGTATAATCTGACTGTAACCATAACACGGAACCGTATGTTTAACACGAAACGCTTCCAAAATATAGCCACATATTTCAAACCGATGGAACGATTCCGTCAACTCGATATACTCAATTTCAAATGGAAGTCCGGGCGCCACAACAAGCAGTGACTCCACCACTTTTTTCATCCCTTTTGGTCCGATTATCGTCAAACGCTCGGTCCGCTCCGCATTTCCCATCGAAAGCAAAAGTCCCGGAAGACCGCTTACATGGTCACCGTGAACGTGCGTAAGGCAAATCGTGTCAATGGCATGCATACTAAAACCCTTTTCCCGAATACTCACTTGGGTTCCCTCACCGCAATCAATCAAAAGACTGCTGCCATTAAACCTTGTCATAAGCGCCGTCAGCGCTCTTCTTGGCAGCGGCATCATGCCACTGGTACCTAAGAGGCATACATCCAGCATGGTAAAATCCTCCATTTCTCCCATTCTTCCCTATTTTATCATACTTGCCCTATATTTTCAAATTAAATCTTCTCCGAGCACTTCAATCTTCTCCGTTTTTTTCACAGGTATTACAAACTGATCAATCATTTTCTCGTAACATGACTCACAAATAGCAAATTCGTGAACTTCCAAATCCGTTTTGAAAAATATCCCCACTCTTTTCTCACCCAAAGCGCCTCTTTTTCAATCTGTCGTACCACATGCATTACACTGGCAAATCCTCTTTAGCAAAGCAGTTGCCCCCTTTCCACATGATAGCAACATTATAACAGAGGGGCTTCTCAGCTTCTAGTTGTAATATTTTCCTTTTCCATGCGTTCTCTCTCCGCCTGCGATAAACGAAGATACATTGGAGCAAACTCCGCTGCCTTCATCTGTCTGCCCTGCTCATAATATTTCTTTCCAAGTGCTGTAACAGAAGACGCTCTCTGATACCGCACGCTGTCTGCGCAAAAAAACGATACAAAAGTCCCTCGCACTGTTTGATTTTCTCCTGAAATACCGGAACGCCATCTCCCAAAAAGATGACTTCCCGTTTCGTTTCTTTTGCTTTCTGTAAAACCACTTCAATCGGTGCCGCATCCGTTTTCTCAATTTCTACCGGCACTTCTTTCGACACATCATAGATGCCATAATACGCCTGCTGCCTTCTTGCATCCATAATTGGGCAGACCAGCGCCTCCGCACCCGCAAGATTGTAAGCAAGCCCTTCCAATGTCGGCACTGCTATAAGAGGAATCGAAAGTGCTCCTCCCAATCCTTTTGCAGTTGCTGCTCCGATACGAAGCCCGGTAAAGAACCGGGTCCGCTTGCAATCCCAATCGCATCCAGTTCTTTTACAGAGACATCCGCCATCTCTACCATATCGTGAATCATCGGAAGCAATGTCTGGGAATGTGTTTTCTTATTATGAATGGTATACTCTCCAACCAATTTATCATCCGACTGTAATGCCACGCTTGCCACCAGTCCGGAACTGTCTATTCCTAATATATTCATCATTTTCACCTCATCTCGTCTAATGTTATCTCTCGAAAATCAAATCCTTTTTCCAAATCTTTTGCAATCGTTACCTGATGGCAGTCATCCGGCAGAATATCTCTTATCTGCGACGCCCACTCAATCAGGCACACACCGTCCCCGTAAAAATAACCTTCACAGTCTAATTCATACATTTCTTCCACATCCGCAATCCGGTACACATCAAAATGATATAACGGAAGCCGGCCTTCATGATACTCCTGAACAATGGTAAAGGTCGGGCTTGTAACCGGCTCCGTGATTCCCAGTCCATGGGCAAATCCTTTGGCAAATACAGTCTTGCCAACACCTAAATCTCCCTCCAGCAAATAAATATCACCGGGAGATGCCTGTCTCGCAATTTCTTCCGCCACCGCAAAAGTTTCTTTCTCACTATTGCTCTGCCAAATCATTTCTTCGTCTTCTCCTTTACAAATGCCACCAGTTCATCAAATTTTTCCTCACAGGAATTTCTGGTAATAATTGTCGCATATATTGCTGACGTAAATAAATACATTTCATTTTTCCGATACACCACCTTGCGCAAATCACTCCACTTGCAGGAGGACGAAGCCTCACCCTGGGTCACAGAAATTCCTTCCTCATCAATATGGCAGAACAGAGGAATCTGCATTTCTTCCTGTGCCATCTGGCGTCTTCCTTTTTTCGCAAGAGTAAGCGGCTGAACAATCAAAAACAAAACCGCAATCACAATCCAGACCACACGCTGGTTTGCATTCCACATATTCCATTTTATAAATACTGCTGCCAAAGAAGCAATTCCTAGAAGTATACCAAATAACCCGGTTGCTTTCGTATAATTATAATGAAGTAGAAAACGACTCATCGTTTTCCCATCCAGTTTTAATTCAAAATCCATCGACATCTTTCGTTCTCCTTTCCGAATGGCATCGTAATTTCAGTATAACAAATGCCCTCTGCATTGACAAGCCTTAGGTTTTTAATACACTATTATATAATAAAACAACTATTCAGGACTTCATGTAAAAAATCAATGGAGCGTCGTGCCTGCACGTAAGAAACATTGATTTTGCTACATGAGGTCGAATAGGACTCCCCTGCCCGCATATGAGCATTTTTAGCCTTGTCAAAGGCGAAAAAGAACACGAAGTGTTCAAAATGCGAATATACGGGCAGGGAGTCCTGAATAGTTGAAAACAACCCACAGGGAGGAACATCATATGTTTGGTTCATTCATTGGAAACGTCGCCGGCATTTCCTACTTTCTTGCATTTCAGATTTTAGGAATTCTTTTGGCGCTGTATTTATTCCAGAAAGAAAAACGGGAACAACGCTTTTTATTCGGCAGCGTATTCGGCAGTTTTGCCCTTCACTGGCTGCCTACCACTTACGCCTTTTTCTTTCAATTTTCCGTAAAAGCACATTTATTTGCTTTTATTACTTTTGTCGCGATTATCTGGGCTGTGTTAGCTTTTGGCAAAGAACACACGCTATTTAAAGGACGATTTAAAAGCCGGATATTGTTGCACTTTTCCGCGAAAATCCTGCTTTATTTCTCTTGCTTCCTTTATTTATTTATACCTGCTATGTACTTTTGCATGCTACCATTCCATACATCAATGGAAGTCTGCACAGCGGGCAGAGCACATACGGCGATATGAATATGCACTTAGGTTTTATTACAAGTATTGCCAAGCAAAAAACTTTCCCGCCGGAATACTCCATTCTGCCGGGCACAAAACTCGCCTACCCATTTTTATCCGACAGTATTTCCTCAAGTGTTTACATCTGGGGAACTTCTTTGCGGACAGCCTATCTTCTGCCGATGTTTTTTGCCTTGATTCAGGTCTTTTCCGGCGTCTATCTTTTGGCAAAAAAATCATGCAGTACTTTGGTGGCAGCATCCGCGGAAAAAGTTTTCTTGCTATCGCTCTTTTTCTTTTTCAATGGCGGTTTAGGCTTTTACTACTTCATGAATAAGGGGCTGTTTAGCGAAAACTTTACCCGTATTTTCACTGCCTTTACGAGACACCAACGAACTATGTACAGGCAAATATTCAATGGCACAATATCATCTGCGATATGCTGATTCCACAGCGTGCTACCTTATTCGGATGGGCAATGCTGTTTCCGATTCTCATCCTGCTCTACCGCGCAGTAGAAGAAAAAAGCACCTTATACTTTGCAGCTGCCGGTGTGCTCGCCGGAGGACTTCCACTGATTCATACACACTCGTTCCTTGCTCTTGGCGTTATGTGTGCCGGCTTTGTCATTCTTACCATGCGCAAAAATGCAAAGGAAACAAAAGAATTCACCATCCCGGTCTGGGGACGTTTTCTTTTAACTGCCGCATCCTTATTTGCACTTACTTATATCAGTCTGCGTCAGAAATCCGATACACCGATTGAGGCAAATACTCTGCTTATTATCGGCGTCTTGATTCCAGCACTTTTAGTTCTTGGTATGCTTGCCTCTTTGATTACTTCATGGGAAAAGCAAACCGCAATCCACTGGGGCATGTTTCTGGGAATCGTATTGGTAATTGCTCTTCCGATTTTATTTACCTTTACTTTCAAACAAGCTTCCGGCGATAATTTCGTCCGTGGATTTTTCAACTGGAACAACTCAAATGTAGAAACAATGGATAATTACATCGTCTTCTACCTAAAGAATCTCGGAGTTATGTTTATTCTCCCGGTTCTTTCACTCATTTTTGGCACAAAAAAACAGCGCCGGATTATGATGCCGGCTCTGTTCCTTTGGTTGATTTCAGAGTTTGTTTTGTTCCAGCCAAACCCTTATGACAACAATAAATTAATGTTAGTATCCTATTTCTTCTTCTGTGTGGCAAGTGCTGATTTTGTATGGGACACTGCCGTGAATTTCTGTGAATTTACACAAAAAGAGAATTCACATCCTGCGTCCGGTTCTGGTAACCATCGTTGCCATCCTAGGCACACTTGCCGCTGCCTTAACAATGGGAAGGGAAGCCGTTGCCGACTATGAGCTTTACAGTGCCGACTATGTTTCCCTCTGCAAATGGGTAGAAAAAATACGGAACCATCGGATATCTTTTTTAACCGCAAACAATCACAACAATGCAATCGCCTCACTGACCGGCCGAAACATTGTATGTGGCTCCGGAAGCTTTTTTATACTTCCACGGTCTTGACTATGCCGCACAGGAAGCCGATGTAAAAACGATGTACGAAAATCCGGAAGCCCGCGACAGTCTGCTTGAAAAATACAACGTTACATATATCGTAATTGGTCCTTGGGAAAATGGAAGCTATTCCATCCCTGATATTAATGCATTTGCCGAAAACTACGACTGCGTCTACAACAAAAACGGAATTTTAGTATTTGAAGTGTAACATCACTTATTCGCAGGAACATACTTGATAACACCTGAATCGTAAGTTGTTTCACTTTCGATCTGACTTTCGTTTGTTCTGCGTACTAACAAATACAATTCCTGATTAGCACCAACCAAAACATCATAAATTACATCATCTGCCAAACTGTCAAAATTGCCATCTGCGCTGAGACGGGTGGCAGATGTTTTTTGTCCAAAATCACTAAACCGATAAAGTCCTGACAAATTAAAAGCATACATCTGCCAGTTCGTTGTATCGCTGTCAAAATACCACTCATATTTTTTATTATCTTCCGAGATATCGTCTCCAAATTCGGAAGTACGCGATAAAGTCTGTGAATCCAATACGCCAAATTTTTTCTTTGACATGGAATAATACACAATCTCATTTTCTCCATATCCTACTCTTTTCGAAAATGCGCCATCCGAAACAGATTCACAGAGATTTGTTCTCGTTCCGCTCACAGAGTCAAACCACATGGCACTTGACGAATTAAACACAAGCATCGGTGTTCCGTCTTCTGTTACATGAAATTCTGTTACATCGTATTCCTTTGCATAATCTGTTTCACTGCCATTTTCTTCTACCTTAGTCTGCAATTTTGTCTTTTTGCACCGCATTTGAATTTTCATCAATGGCAAGGAGATAGTATTCACTCGCACCACTTTGTTTTTCAAAAGGATTTGCATTTTCATCATACAATTTAACCTGCATAAGGGCATAGAGATTTCCATCATCTCCCCGTGAAATATAGGGAAGGTCCACAGAATCCACAGAGCCCTCCATTGTTTTTTCACAAGTTTCGTAAGCGCCTTACGACCATATTGTTTCGTCTGCCAGTCGCCCGCCGAATTTAACGTATACTCATAAATCGAGCAGCCCGTATCGTCCTCGTCATCCGATCCTACCGCATACTGATAAAGCGCCGGCTCTCCCTCTGCATTTGTCTGTAAATCAGTAACCTGAATTTCATCTTCATCCAATAACTCATCCGGTACACTGTAAAAATCCTGTTCAACATACTTATTTCCCTGTGATGGTTTTTCCGTCGGCTCACTCGTTTTGGAACCGCCGCTGCCACACCCAGTCACAAGCATAGCCCCTACACACAGCATCACTAACAGTCGTTTCATCTCATCCTTCTCCTTTTTACAATATCATTGACAGCTGAATCCGCTTCTTCTGCATATCCACCTGTAATACTTTAACATCTACTACATCTCCAACAGAAACAACATCCAGCGGATGTTTAACAAATTTTTATCCGTCAGTTTAGAAATGTGAACAAGTCCGTCCTGATGCACACCAATGTCTACAAAGGCTCCAAAGTCAATAACATTACGCACGGTTCCTTTCAAAATCATGCCCTCTTTTAAATCTTTCATTTCTAATACGTCACTGCGCAAAATCGGTTTCGGCATCTCATCACGCGGGTCGCGTCCGGGCTTCTCAATTCGCGGATAATATCTTTCAACGTAATCTCGCCAATGCCAACCTGCTCTGCCAGTTTTTTGTATCTTTTGCCATCAATGACAAACCGGTAAGCCCGTCGGCTATATCCTCTAACTGGTATCCAAGCATTTCCAGTAACTTTGTTGCTGCCTCATAAGATTCCGGGTGCACACTCGTTTGCATCCAGCGGTTTTTGCCACCGGTAATGCGCAAAAATCCAGCACATTGTTCATAAGCTTTCGGTCCCAATTTAGCTACTTTTAAAAAGTTCTCTGCGGCTCTTAAACCGGCCATTTTCCTCACGGTAAGTTACAATGTTTTTTAGCAATTGCTTTGGATACACCGGATACATATTCAAGCAATGACGCCGATGCCGTATTCAAATCAACACCAACATTATTTACGCAGTCTTCTACAACATTTCCCAGTGCCTCACTCAATTTTTTCTGGTTCATATCGTGCTGATACTGCCCAACTCCGATACTCTTCGGGTCAATTTTTACAAGTTCTGCCAGCGGGTCCTGCAGTCGTCTTGCAATCGAAACAGCACTTCTCTGCCCAACGTCACAATTCGGAAATTCCTCTGTTGCCAGCTTGCTCGCTGAATAAACCGACGCTCCTGCCTCATTGGTAATAATGTATTGAACCGGACGATTCAATTCCTTTAACATATCTACAATAACAAGCTCGATTCTCTGGACGCCGTTCCATTTCCAACCGAAATCAGGCTGATGTTATACTTTTCAATCATCCTTTACAATACGTTTGGTCTCTGCCACTTTATTCTGCGGCTCCGTTGGAAATACCACTATGGTGTCAAGCACCTTTCCCGTCTCATCCACGACCGCCAACTTACAGCCGGTACGAAATGCCGGATCCCAGCCAAGTACCACTTTGCCGGCAATTGGCGGCTGCATCAAAAGCTGCTCCAAGTTTTTACCAAACACACGAATCGCCCCATCTTCTGCCGTCTCCGTTAACTCATTCCGGATTTCTCTTTCGATTGCCGGCGCAATCAAACGCTTATAACTGTCCGCAATCATCTCTTCCAGATACGGTGTTGTATATTCATTTTCTTTCACAATTACTTTTTTTTACGCAAATACCGCAGAATATCATCCTCAGGCGCCTCAATTTTTACGGTCAGAATTTTTTCTTTCTCACCGCGGTTAATTGCGAGGGTCTGATATCCGGACACCTTGGAAAGCACCGTAGAAAAATCATAATAATTTTCGTAAACCGTTTTCTCTTCTGCATTTTTGCCGTAGAAACCAATGAGCCTTTCTGCATCGTTGTCTTACGAATTGCAGTTCTGTAATCGGCTTCGTCCGCAATTGCCTCCGCCAAAATATCCAGTGCTCCGAAATTGCCTGCTCCACTGTCGTAACTTCTTTTTCCTCATCCAGATACTGCTTTGCTTCTTCTTCCACGGAATGGTCTAACATCTGCAAAAGAATCTGATTTGCCAGTCCTTCCAACCCTTTTTCTTTTGCAATCGTAGCACGTGTGCGTCGTTTCGGACGATACGGACGGTACAAATCTTCAAAAGCACCTGGGTCTGTGCCGCCAGAATCTGCTGCTTGAGTTCTTCGGTTAATTTCCCCTGCTCCTCAATGCTGGCAAGTACGGTCTCTTTTCTTTCTTCCAAATTACGCAAGTACGTTAATCTCTCATCCAGATTACGCAGCTGCTCATCATTTAACGAACCATGTTTTCTTTCCGGTATCGGGCAATAAACGGAATTGTACAGCCTTCGTCAATCAATTCCATCACTGCTTCAACCTGCCATACTTTAATTTTCAGTTCTTCTGCTATTTGTTTTGCAATATTCATTTCTCTGCTCTAATATAATCCTTTTTTACTTGGACTAAAACCTAACGACATTCTAACATTTTCGGGAAAGAATTTCAATTAGGGGTTTTGGCAGGGATGTGCGAAGTGTTCGTTGGCACTTTTTGTTTTCCGTAATTCCGTAGAAAGGCTTTTTGCGGCTTGTGGGCGCTCTCGCTCGTTGAGTGCGTAACGGTATGGGCACTGAAACTACCAGTGCCACATACCGACGCACTCAAAACCCACTCGTCACAAAGTTTTTCTACGGAATTACTGGAATCCAAAGGAACCGGCAGCGAACATTTGGCACAAACCAATATCCTCTTCCCCTTTATTTTTGCCATTGAAAATTGTGCACTAACTTTTGGTAGATTTTTAGTTTTACTCGTTCAGAACAACTCTTTTTGGTCGATTTTGCCTGGATGGTTGCATTTTCACCTCACTATCCGCCTTTTTTCACATAACTCACACAACAATTGCAACCTTTTCTATTAATTTTGTTCTTTTGGGTTGTTTTCAGTTGCGTCTTCTCAAAATTCATGCAACTCTTTTGGCTTTATATAAAGGGTATGGTTGCATTTTGGCGCTTCCTCGACTAATTCAATAGCTCTTTCCATTTGAGATGATCAAGAAAACAAAAGCAAAGCCCCCGCAGACAAGCAATGCTTATCAACAAGGGCTTTGTTGCTTTCACTATTTCTGAGCGATTGCTGCCTGAGCTGCTGCCAAACGTGCAATCGGTACACGGAATGGAGAGCAGGATACATAGTCAAGACCAATCTTGTTGCAGAACTCAACAGAAGATGGGTCACCACCGTGCTCACCACAAATACCGCAGTGAAGTTTGCTGTTTACAGGTTTTCCAAGTTTCAGAGCTGTTTCCATCAACTTGCCAACACCTTCCTGGTCAAGTTTAGCAAATGGATCGTTCTCGAAGATTTTAGCATCATAGTATGCATCCAAGAACTTACCAGCATCATCACGTGAGAAACCGAATGTCATCTGTGTTAAGTCGTTTGTACCGAAGCAGAAGAACTCAGCTTCTTTAGCGATTTCGTCAGCTAATAATGCTGCACGAGGAATCTCAATCATAGTACCAACCTCATACTCAAGGTTTACACCTGCTGCTGCGATTTCAGCATCTGCTGTCTCAACAACGAAATTCTTAACATATTTCAACTCTTTTTACTTCGCCAACCAATGGAATCATAATTTCAGGTTTAACATTCCAGTCCGGATGCTCTTTCTGAACTTCGATTGCAGCGCGGATAACTGCCTTTGTCTGCATCTTAGCGATTTCCGGATAAGTTACAGCAAGACGACATCCACGATGTCCCATCATTGGGTTGAACTCATGCAGGGAAGAGATGATTGCTTTGATATCCTCAACGGATTTACCCTGTGCATCAGCCAATTTCTTAATATCAGCTTCCTCTGTAGGAACGAACTCATGAAGAGGTGGATCCAAGAAACGGATGGTAACCGGATTTCCTTCCAAAGCTTCATACAATGCTTTGAAGTCTCCCTGCTGATATGGAAGAATCTTATCAAGAGCAGCCTCACGCTCTTCTACTGTATCGGAGCAGATCATCTCACGGAAAGCAGCAATTCTGTCTTCCTCGAAGAACATATGCTCTGTACGGCAAAGTCCGATACCTTCTGCACCAAGCTCACGAGCTTTCTTAGCATCTGCCGGTGTATCTGCATTTGTACGAACTTTCATTGTACGGAACTTGTCAGCCCATTCCATAACACGGCCGAACTCACCTGCGATTGTAGCATCAACAGTTTTGATAACGCCATCGTAGATGTTACCGGTAGAACCATCAATTGAGATATAATCTCCTTCATGGTACTCTTTGCCTGGCCAATGTGAATTTCTTGTTTTCCTCATCCATGTTGATATCACCACAACCGGATACACAGCATGTACCCATACCACGTGCAACTACGGCAGCGTGGCTTGTCATACCACCACGAACAGTCAAGATACCCTGAGATGCTTTCATACCAGTGATATCTTCGGAGAAGTCTCAAGACGTACAAGTACGACTTTCTCGCCTCTCTCATTCCACTCTACAGCATCTTCTGCTGTAAATACGATTTTACCACAAGCAGCTCCCGGAGAAGCACCAAGTGCTTTACCAATTGGAGTAGCAGCTTTCAACTCTGCTGCATCAAACTGTGGGTGAAGAAGTGTATCCAAGTTACGAGGATCGATCATTGCTACTGCTTCCTCTTCTGTCTTATGTCCTTCATCAACGAGGTCACAAGCAATCTTCAAAGCAGCCGGAGCGGTTCTCTTACCGTTACGGCACTGAAGCATGTAAAGTTTTTGTTCTCTACAGTAAACTCCATATCCTGCATATCATGGTAGTGATTCTCAAGGATATCACATACTTTGATAAATTCAGCATATGCTTCTGGGAATTCCTGCTCCATCTGAGCGATTGGCATTGGTGTACGAACACCGGCAACTACGTCCTCGCCCTGTGCGTTCTTAAGGAACTCACCCATCAATTTATTCTCGCCTGTAGCAGGGTCACGAGTGAAGGCAACACCTGTACCGGACTCATCATTCAAGTTACCGAATACCATAGGCATTACGTTAACTGCTGTTCCCCATGAATAAGGGATATCGTTGTCACGACGGTATACGTTTGCACGAGGGTTGTCCCAAGAACGGAATACAGCCTCGATAGCAAGTTTCAACTGCTCAACTGGATCTGATGGGAAATCTTCACCAAGCTGTTTTTTGTACTCAGCTTTGAACTGCTCAGCCAAAGTCTTAAGATCAGCTGCTGTCAAATCTACGTCATACTCAACGCCTTTTTCAGCTTTCATTTTATCAATGAGCTGCTCGAAATATTTCTTACCAACTTCCATAACGACATCGGAGAACATCTGGATGAAACGTCTGTAAGAATCGTATACGAAACGCTCGAATTTAGGATCCGGGCTTCCTTCGATCATTGCAGCTACTACTTCGTCATTCAAACCAAGGTTAAGGATGGTATCCATCATACCAGGCATGGATGCACGAGCACCGGAACGTACGGAAACGAGAAGTGGATTTTGAGGTCACCGAACTTTTTACCGTTCACTTCCTCCATCCATTTAACACCTTCCATTGTCTGAGCCATAATCTCATCATTGATTTTTTACCATCTTCATAATACTGCGTACATGCTTCTGTACTGATAGTGAAACCCTGTGGTACCGGAAGACCGATTTCTGTCATCTCAGCAAGGTTAGCACCTTTACCACCAAGCAGATTACGCATGGTCATGTTACCTTCTTTGAAGGTATAAACCCATTTGTTTGCCATGATACTTATTTCCTCCTAAATAATATAATAATGTATTTTGACACAGAAACATTTGCATAGAAATAACGCAACAGTTCTGCGGTCGCTGACTCCATTGTAACATAAAGAACGCCGAGAGAGAAAAGCACTTTTTTCGTCTTATCCGATTTTTTGGTAATTTAATTGACAAACCATTGCAATCACACTATAATTTTTATAACTGTGGTATTATATATAAGAAGATAATTTTTTTTATATAAAATGCCCTGCAAATACTTTTTATAATAAAATAATGGAGGTTCCTATGATACGCATAATTACGGACAGTCTGTGCGATTTAACCATGGACTATGCAAAAGAATTAAACATCGATATCATGCCGCTTACCGTTCGTTTTTGGGAAGACGATTTTAAATGTGGTATTGATCTCACCAACGAAGCTTTCTATGACAAACTTACAAACGACAGTAACAATCCTTCTACTGCCGCTGTCAATCCATTTGAATTCGAGGAAATTTTCAAAAAATACATCGATGCCGGCGATGAAGTCGTGGCAGTCCTCTTTTCCAAATACATGAGTGCAACATTTCAGTCCGCATCCATTGCAGCAGAGAATATCAATTCTGACCGTCTGTATTTGATTGACTGTGAAACGGGAGCCATGGGACAGGGACTTTTGGTTGAAACTGCTGTCACTTTGCGTAACGAGGGAAAATCCGCAAAAGAAATTGCCGACACCATTCAGCGTACTTTTAAAGAAAAAACCGCAACCTATATCGTCGTAGATTCACTGGAATACTTAAAACGTGGCGGACGAATCAGTAAAAGTGCAGCACTGCTTGGCGGCCTGATGAAAGTACATCCGGTTTTACAGGTTATTGCCGACGGTGCAAAACCAATTGATAAGGTAAAAGGAAAGAAATCCGCAAATGCATGGCTGATTAACAAATTAAAAGACCAGCCGGCAGATGAAAATTATAAACTCGTAATCGGACATTCAAATGCGCCGGAGCGGGCAAAAGCATTTGAAGAACAACTTCGTGAGGCAGGTATTAAAAATGAAATTCTGACCACCTGCATCGGACCGGTCGTAGGAACACATATCGGTCCAAACTGTTTGGGAATTGATATATCACCAAATAAATAAAATGGATAGAGAACAAAAAAACTATATATAAAGGAGACAACTATGCCTAAAAGAGAAGACATTAACAAAGTATTAATCATCGGTTCCGGTCCGATTATCATCGGACAAGCCTGCGAGTTTGACTACTCCGGAACACAGGCCTGCAAGGCGCTCAGAAAACTTGGTTACGAAATCGTTTTGGTCAATTCCAACCCGGCAACCATTATGACAGACCCGGAAATTGCAGACGTAACTTACATCGAGCCACTGAACGTAAACCGTTTAGAGCAAATCATTGCCAAAGAGCGTCCGGATGCCGTTTTACCAAACCTCGGCGGTCAGTCCGGCTTAAACCTTTGTGCCGAATTGGCAAGTGAGGGAATTCTTGACAAATACGGTGTACAGGTAATCGGTGTCCAGGTCGATGCCATTGAACGTGGAGAAGACCGTATCGAGTTCAAGAAATCCATGGATGCCATTGGCGTTGAAATGGCAAGAAGCCAGGTATCTTACAGCGTAGATGAAGCATTAGCCATTGCGGATGAATTAGGATATCCGGTTGTTTTACGCCCTGCCTACACAATGGGTGGCGCCGGCGGCGGTCTTGTTTATAATAAAGAAGAATTAAAAACTGTTTGTGCCCGTGGACTTCAGGCAAGTTTAGTTGGACAGGTTCTTGTCGAAGAATCCATTCTTGGATGGGAAGAATTAGAGCTTGAAGTTGTACGTGATGCTGAAGGAAATATGATCACAGTCTGCTTCATTGAAAACATTGACCCAATGGGAACACATACCGGTGATTCTTTCTGTTCCGCACCAATGCTTACGATCTCCGAAGAAGTGCAGAAACGTCTTCAGGAACAGGCATACCGCATTGTCGATTCCGTCAAAGTAATCGGCGGCACTAATGTACAGTTTGCTCATGATCCGGTTTCCGATCGAATCGTTGTTATCGAAATCAACCCAAGAACTTCCCCGTTCTTCTGCACTGGCATCCAAAGCTACCGGTTTTCCAATCGCTTTAGTTTCCGCTATGCTTGCTGCCGGTCTTACTTTGAAAGACATCGAATGTGGAAAATACGGAACCTTAGATAAATACAAACCGGACGGTGACTATATTGTAATTAAATTTGCGCGCTGGGCTTTTGAAAAATTCAAAGGTGTAGAAGATAAATTAGGAACTCAGATGCGTGCCGTCGGCGAAGTAATGAGCATTGGAAAAACTTATAAAGAGGCTTTCCAGAAAGCAATCCGAAGCTTAGAGACCGGTCCGCTATGGTTTAGGTTTTGCCAAAGATTATAATGAAAAATCAAAAGAAGAACTACTTCGTATGTTAGCTACTCCTTCGAGTGACCGCCATTTCATTATGTATGAAGCACTTAGAAAGGGCGCTACCGTAGACGAAATCTTTGATATTACAAAAGTAAAACACTACTTTGTTGAACAGATGAAAGAACTTGTTGAGGAAGAGGAAGCCATCGCAAAATCCAAAGGTTCTCTTCCATCCGATGAGCAGCTTATTTCCGCTAAGAAAAATGGCTTCTCGGATAAATACTTAAGTCAGATTCTTGCGATTCCGGAAGATGACATCCGCAATAAGAGAATCGAACTTGGCATTGAGGAAGCATGGGAAGGTATTCACGTAAGCGGAACGAAAGACAGAGCTTACTATTATTCAACTTACAACGCCAAAGACAAAAATCCGGTCAGCGAAGAAAAGAATAAATCATGATTCTCGGTGGTGGTCCAAACCGTATCGGCCAGGGTATTGAATTTGACTACTGCTGTGTTCACGCAGCACTTGCTTTGAAAAAACTCGGCTTTTGAGACGATTATCGTAAACTGTAATCCGGAGACGGTTTCCACCGACTACGATACATCCGACAAGTTGTACTTTGAGCCTTTAACATTGGAAGATGTTTTAAGCATTTACAAAAAAAGAAAAACCACTCGGTGTAATTGCTCAGTTTGGTGGACAGACACCGCTTAATTTGGCAGCCGAACTAGAGAAAAACGGAGTCAAAATTCTCGGTACTTCTCCATCCGTTATCGACTTGGCGGAAGACCGCGATTTGTTCCGTGCCATGATGGACAAATTAGGGAATTCCAATGCCGGAAGCAGGCATGGCAACAACCGTTGATGAAGCACTGGAAATTGCAAAAAAATTGGTTATCCGGTTATGGTTCGTCCTTCTTATGTACTTGGCGGACGCGGCATGGAAGTCGTATATATGATGACGAAAGCCTTACCGACTACATGAAAGCAGCCGTAGGCGTTACACCGGACCGTCCGATTTTGATTGACCGTTTCTTAAATCACGCATTGGAATGTGAAGCAGATGCCATCAGCGATGGAACACACGCTTTCGTTCCTGCTGTTATGGAGCATATCGAGCTTGCCGGTGTACACTCCGGAGACTCTGCCTGCATTATTCCTTCGGTTCATATTTCCGAGGAAAATGTCGCAACAATCAAAGAATACACGTAAAAAGATTGCGGAAGAGATGCATGTTAAAGGTCTCATGAATATGCAGTATGCCATTGAAAATGGAACGGTTTATGTTCTGGAAGCAAATCCAAGAGCTTCCCGTACGGTACCGCTTGTTTCAAAGTATGCAACATCCGCATGGTGCCTTTAGCTACCGATATTATTACTTCGGAACTTACAGGCGCCCATCACCGGTATCCTCTTTGAAGGAACAGAATATTCCATATTTCGGTGTCAAAGAAGCCGTATTCCCATTCAACATGTTCCCAGAGGTTGACCCTCTGCTCGGACCGGAAATGCGCTCTACCGGCGAGGTACTTGGTCTTTCCACCTATTATGGCGAAGCATTTTACAAAGCACAGGAAGCAACACAGACAAAACTTCCTTTGAAGGGAACCGTATTAATTTCCGTAAACCGCAAAGACAAACCGGAAGTAGTTGAAGTTGCTAAATTATTTGCTGAGGCAGGCTTTAAGATTCTGGCAACCGGTAAGACACACGAAATCATTACCGATGCCGGCATTGAGGCAGAGAAAGTATTGAAATTGTATGAAGGTCGTCCAAATGTACTGGATTTGATTACAAACGGCGATATCGATTTAATTATCAACTCACCGGTTGGCAAAGACAGCGTACACGATGACAGTTACCTGCGCAAAGCAGCAATTAAGGCAAAAATTCCTTATATGACAACCATCGCTGCTGCCAAAGCAAGTATTAAGGGAATCTTGTATGTTCAGAAACATGGCAATGGTGAGGTAAAATCCTTGCAGCAGATTCACAGTGAGATTTCTGATAAATAATTTATCTACAACAAAAAAGCTGCGTCTTGTAAACACAAGACGCAGTTTTTATATACCATATTTTTATTTAGTTGGAACGTTTTTCACATGTTTAATCCATTTTCCCTTTTTGCTTCGATATGTCATCGTCACACAGTAAGTCTTCTTTTTCTTCGCCTTTTTCCGTATACATACTTTCCGGGATATTTTGTATGAATATGTCATATGCGCCTTTTCGCTCCACGAATTGCCTTTGCTCCTTTTACCGTGCAAACAATTGTCTTCATGCTTTTGTCAGCAGTTAATTTTGTTTTCTTTCCCTTAATGTAAATCTTTTTCACAAAGAAAGGATTTTTTTCATCCCCCTGCATGATTCCTAGACGAACCTTTTTCACTTTAGCATCAACGTAAAGTTTTTTTATGGAAAATTTCTTACTGCTTCCCTTACAAAAAATCATTTGTCCAAAACGAATAATAGCCAATTCCTTTGTCCTCTCCCTGAGCCAAATGCCACTCTTCAATCGGCTTCGAAAAAAGACGGCTTTCATAAGACAACGAATAAAATCCTTTAGAATAGACTTTCTTTAATGAAGTACAATCCGCAAACGCTTCATTATACATAGCAACGCCATCATTTAAATGTAATTCTGTCAAACTGCTGCAGCCAAAAATGCATACTCTCTAACAAACAAAACATCTTTCGGCAAATAAAGTTTTTTCAGATTTTTACACTGATAAAACGCCATTACTCCAATGTTTGTTACTGTTTTTGGTATTGTTATTTTTGTCACTTTATCTGCATTTGTCAGTACCGTAAAAAGACGACGATTCACACTTAAATTTACCTCATTCGTCAAAATTTTTCCGGAATAACCAAGACTGACCACTTTGTACCCATCAATGGTTTGCGGAATCATAATTTCCGTATCATCTGACGTAATCTTTCTCAATTCGATTTCCTTTTTTGCCGCATCAATCACACGATAAGAGTATTTCCCGCTTTTTACAAAAGCACCAGTATCGCGCCAATCCTCCACCGTATCTTCCCCTTACAACCGGTTTTTCAGTTGCAGCCGGCGTGTCTGCTTTGCTTACTTTTGCCGTTAGTGGCGATGCCACAGCAAGTAACATAAACACAAAAACACCCATCACAATTTTTGTTCTTTTACCACCAAACCACTTTTTATAAACAATCTCTGCTGCCATACTTCCTATCACCCCTCCTAAAAGATTTAATAAAAAATCATCCACATCGACACTTCGATAACAATAACCTAAGGCAGAGTTAAATACGCCCTGCAAAATTTCAATTGATAAGCTGGTAAGAAAACATATGATAAAAACCGTTTTCTTTTTATGTTTCTGTTTCCAGCTTAAAATCGCAGTAAAAAAACCATATGGAACAAACAACAATATATTTCCTATACATTGAAATACAAATACACTTTGATATCCTGAGAAAAAATCTTTTATATACCCAAAGATACTACGAAAAGGTACAAAATTATTTGTTTGCCCCAATTCATATTCAATATTCAATGCAATTTCCTCTTGTTGTATTGGAAACGGAAAATACACCACAACAAATATCCCTGCCAGAGTAAACAAAGCCATCACATATGATATGAATAAATAAATTCCACTCTTCGTCCTTATATCCCATTCATGCATACAAAACAAAAAGCACACCGGCAAATACAACAAACTGCACAAACAAAATGGCTGGTAATAAATACGTAATCATGTACATCTTCCCCCTTTCATACTTTATATTATTATAATTATGATAACACATTCTAACGATAACAGATTCTAAAATTCGTGAACGGACAAAAATTGGGAGTGAACGGACATTTTTACACCAGCGGAATCACCACATCAGCAACAAACCACTCCTCTTTTGTATGTATCTCAAAATCTCCGTCAACACTCTCGACCATGTGACGAATACTTTTAATTCCATAACCATGAAGTTCTTTATCTTTTTCGACGTTTTAATTCCCATTACAGAATTAAATTTCTCTTTGCCGTCATAGGTATTGGAAATTCGGATAATGAGCATTTTCTTTGCATATTTTATTGTAATCTTAATCTTTTTATCTTGCACTTTTTCGCACGCTTCCATTGCATTGTCAAGAAGATTTGTCAGGATTCCCGTAAGCACATAGGCAGAAACATTCAAATCTTTTGGAACTTTGACATCCATTTTAGTTTCAATCCCAAGGCGGTCTGCCTCCTGCAATTTATAGCTGAGAATACTGTCAATGACAAAATTGTCCGTTCGCTCAAACTTCGTCTGGAAAAGTTCCCCTTCCTGCATTTCATTTAAGTACGCTGTCAGTTTTTCTTTTTTCGCCCTGACTGTTCATAAATGCAAGCATGGAAATATGTTGCTGAAAATCATGCCGCTGAATTCTAAGTTCTTCATCCATCTGATGCATCAGTTTAAGCTGACGGTTCTGATACACATTTAGCTGCTCCAGCTTTTCCTTTTCAAAACGCACGCGCATATTTTCAATCTGAACGTCACACAGATAAAATACCAAAACATTCATGACAAACAAAATAACCGTACAGCCAAGCATATTTAACCAGTAAAAATTCTGCTGGCAAATCATCAAATCAAGGTAAAGTGAAAACACCGGAAGCACAATCGTTATCGCCCAGTAAAGAATCGGAATCTCTCTTCCTTTCTGCAGATTGCGGAAGTTTCGTATCATAAGCACGACAAGATACTGCACGACCGGCAGTGCCACCATGCCCCAGACGTTATAATATTCTCTCGACTGGAATACATTTAAATCCAAAAATCCGGTTGCAAGTCCCACGATACATTCTGCTAAAGTCATGCTGACAAAAGCAAAGACTGAATACAAAAGGCCTTGTTTCCAGCCGCTCTCGTACCCAAAAAGGCAATCAATACAAGCATAACATAAGAACTAAGTCCCGTAAGAATTGGAATCTCTATAAAAACATTTAACAGCATGGTTACCGCAAAAAACAGCACAAAGGCTAAAAATTCAATGCCTGCCCCACGCTTGCTTTTCCCAAAAAAGCATCGGTACAACAGCCATAATTCGTAAGATTGAAATATATTGGCAATAATATAAAAAGTAGCAAAAAACATCTCAGTCCTCCATCAGTTCATGATTAATAAATTCATCTTTAAATTGTTTTCTACGGCTTTTTCCTATTATAATCTCTTTGCCATCTGACATCTTCACCTTTGACATAGAATATTCCGAAACATAATTCAGGTTAATCAGATAACTCTTATGACAACGGCTGAATCCATGTTTTTCGTAAATGTCACAAAGCTGCTGCAGCGAATTCCCCGCAAAAAGCCACTCTCCCGTCCTTACAATGAACTTCAACACCTTTTCCCGCTCCTACAAAATACACAACATCCTTCAAACATACACTTTTATAAACACCATCTTCACGGTACCGAAAAGCAAGCGTTCCCGTATTAACACGCTCACGCACGAGGTCAATATCTTTTACAACATCCTTGTGTTTTAACGGTTTTAAATGAAAATTCAATGGATGCACATCAAATAAATCCATACAATAATTTGATTTTCCGGAGATAAAAACCAAATAAATCAAATCCATTTTCCATGCACTGCGAATCATCTGCCCCAGTTCAATTCCATTTTTCTGTGGCAGTTCAATATCAAGAAACAGCATGTCATACCACTGACCGTTCTGTAACTGCTGCTGCAATGTCTCCGCACTATGATACACGTCAACATAGAGACGCGTTGCATTTTCATAGTTATATTGTTCAATCCACCCCTCAAGCTGAGAGCATACGCCTTTGTCATCATCACAAATTGCAATATTCACTGCGTATCACCTGCCTGCGTATTTATTTCCATTCTTTCGGAAGTATCGCATTTCCTCCAAATCCTTTATGTTTCCAATTGTCCTTCGACTTATCAAACGATGTCACCTGCAAAATCTGCCATGGGTTTGATTTTTTCAAAGAACGATATACTTTTTTCAAAGGTACCCACTGTCTGTTATGCGTCAAATCTCCGGAATCCCCGAGAAAAATTTTATCGCTTTTCTCATCATATAAAAGCAATGTCACATAATGCCCCGGTGTATCTTTCCAGTAACAATCGCTGTCATTACTGCTCACCACAACAATACATGCCAGTGATTCTTTCACTAACTTTTGAAACGCTTCGTATTTGCCGGGCTTACGAAAAACATCTGACGTAAAACCAAGTTCTTTTAACGTAGCCTTCATATAGCCCCAGTCGATAGCACCACCACCGCCATAGCCACTCACTTTTTTTGCATACCGGTACATATCAACCGGCGAACTTTCATACGAAGAAAATGTCGTATAAATATTTGCCATGCAACACAAACCGCATCCAAAAGCACCAAAGGAGCCACCATCGTAAAACTCTTTGCCCCATTTACCGGACCACTCTCTGCGCCCTCATAAGCCTTTGGTCCCTGAAAGAAAGTTGCTACTTTTTTGGGTCGGATCAGGCGTCGGTGTCGGTTTTTGTGTCGGAGACAACGACGGCAAAGCGGTCACCTTCGGCGTAACCGCTGTCTGTTTTAATGTTTCCTTTGTCTGCTTTGACCCGGCCGGGAAAAACTGATTTAATAAAGCAGCGGCTGCCAGCATCCCGATGCTTAACAAGATGATGACAGCCAGTTGCTTTTTAGTAACTTCGCGTTTCTGCATAAAGTCTCCTAAAATGTAAATTTATCCGCAAAATACTCTTTCAAATCTACAATTTTAACTCTTTCCTGTTCCATAGTATCACGGTCACGTACCGTAACCATACCATCTTCTTCTGAATCAAAATCATAAGTAACACAATATGGTGTACCGATTTCATCCTGACGGCGGTAGCGTTTACCGATATTACCACGGTCGTCATATTCACAGTTGTAAGTCTTGCTGAGCTCTTCAAATACTTTTTCAGCATTCTCATTCAATTTCTTTGACAATGGCAGCACACCAATTTTAACCGGTGCCAATGCCGGATGGAAATGAAGAACCGTACGAACATCCGGTTTTTCTTTCGTTCCAATATTTTCTTCATCATAAGCACTGCAAAGGAAGGCAAGTGTTACACGGTCTGCTCCCAGTGAAGGCTCAATTACATAAGGAATGTATTTCTCACGTTTTCATCATCAAAATATTCCATCGGCTCGCCGGAAGTATTCTGATGCTGTGTCAAATCGTAATCTGTACGGTCTGCGATTCCCCAAAGTTCGCCCCAGCCAAATGGGAACAAGAACTCAAGGTCTGTCGTTCCCTTACTGTAGAAAGCAAAGTTCTTCCGGTGAATGGTCACGCGCACGCATCTCATCTTCTTTGATGCCAAGGCTCTGCAGCCCAATCGATACAGAACTGACGCCAGTAGTTAAACCACTCCAAATCCGTTCCCGGCTCACAGAAAAATTCAAGTTCCATCTGTTCAAACTCACGGGTACGGAATGTAAAGTTACCCGGCGTAATCTCATTACGGAATGACTTACCAATCTGTCCAATACCAAACGGAATTTTTTTGCGTGATGTACGCTGTACATTTTTAAAGTTTACAAAAATACCCTGTGCCGTCTCCGGACGAAGATATACGGTATTTTTGCATCTTCGGTTACACCCTGGAATGTTTTAAACATCAGGTTAAACTGACGAATTTCCGTAAAATTGTGTTTTCCACAACTTGGGCATGCAATTTTGTGTTCTTCGATAAACTGTTCCATCTGCTCATTGGACCAGCCATCTACAGAACCATCTAATTCAATGTCATTATCTCCTGCAAACTCTTCAATCAACTGGTCTGCACGGAAACGCTCGTGACACTCTTTACAATCCATCAGAGGGTCGGAAAAGCCGCCAAGGTGTCCGGATGCTACCCATGTCTGTGGATTCATCAGAATCGCACAATCCACACCAACATTGTATTTATTCTCCTGAATAAACTTCTGCCACCATGCTTTTTTACATTATTTTTTAACTCAACGCCGAGATTACCATAATCCCATGTATTCGCTAAACCACCGTAAATCTCAGAACCCGGATAGATAAATCCACGGCTCTTAGCCAGTGCAACGATTTTGTCCATTGTCTTTTCCATCGTCTTCCTCCATTGCTTTCATTTTCTCTCAATATTGTACTATTTTAACGATGTTTTTGCAAGTAAAATAATTTGCGGGAGATATTCTATATGGTGGTTTTGAGGTTTCCGTAATTCATTAAGAAAAGTTTGCATCTCGTGGGACAGCTCCCGCCTGGTTGAGTTGCGTAACGGCAGGGGCACTGAAACTACCAGTGCCACCTGCTGACGCACTCAAAACCCACTCGATGCAAATCTTTTTCTTAGTGAATTACTGGAAGTCTCAAAGACCAACATGGAATATTTCCTGCAAATTATTTTCTCAAATGGGGAGATGGTGCTGAGCGGAGCAAAAAAGACCTAGATTTCGCCATGAGGGACTTGAACACCGTCGGTGCGCTAAGGACGTATTCTATCCTTGCGCACCGTTACGTGTGTTCTCTAACGAAAGTGGTCCCTCATGCGAAACTACGGTCTTTATTCTACTGTTCTATATTTCTGCAAACGGCTCGTTGGTTTATCCGGTATTGTATATGTCAATTTTCCACTTTCTATCATAGGCTTTAAAATTTTTCTGGTCATATACGTCCGATTTTTTATATCCAAGATAATCCAATATCTCTTTTTTGCTTTTTGGTTTCCTGCAAAATTTCAATATTTCCCATTCGAGTGCTATACTATTATCTTGGTCACTGACTTGGTCACTGACTTGGTCACTATCTTGGTCACTAACCTTTGGCCCGATTTTAATGTTGCCGCATCATTTAATGGTATAACTGTTCGAAATATGTCACCCTCCACAAATTGCGGAACTCCTCCTGAATACATTTTCGTATATTTGTAAGTGTTTCGCATTCCTGAGCCAAGTTCATCTGCAAGCCCGATTTCTCTAAACACCTTTGAAATAGCAGGATTTTTCGGAAATGGTTGAAACGTATTCAGATCCAAATTTCCATATCCATGTGTCCTATTACTGTTCTCAGCTAATATCCGATTCTTTTCAATAATCATTTTGGCTACATAACCACTTGAATAATCTCGGTGTGCTAAACTGTTAGAAATTATCTCCCTCAATATTGCATCCCTTGCGCTCACCGACTGCATACCATCTAAAACAAACGGATTACTTAAATGCTTTTTGGCAAATTCACTCATTCGTTCATACATATCTAAAAGATTCGTCACAATGACATCTCTATCATCGTACCGATCCAGATTTTCAACACGAAATATCATGTCTGTTTTATGCTGCGGAAGTGCAGACATGATTGTAGTATCTTTTCCAAATAACAAAATTGCAGCTAATGTAATGCCTTCTTCCCTACTCTCGCGATCCATCAAAATCAATCCGGCACTTCTCAACAATTCCTCATCATCCATAGACTGCCATGGATGATTATCACTTCTGACACGAGTCATCTTACGTGCTTTGTCAATTAGATCAGTCCGAAGGACATCTAACCCCCACTCTGGAAACACTCTGTTGACAAAATATGTGTCCTGTTTTCGTGCATATAATTTATATACAAGTTCTTCATTATTTGTAATATCTATATCCGATTCATTATTTCTATCATATATCCTTCCAGCGCACCTACTTACCTGCGTTCCAACCGGAACATATATATGCAGAATTATTTTACCCTCAATCTTATACTCTTTCGGAGACAAGAACAAAGGCGGATACATCTTATTTGAATTATTGATGGCTGTCACGAAATCCTTTTTTATCTGTTCTACACAGTTTGGTTCTATTCCCAATATCTCACCATTATCTTTCACCCCAAGAAATATGTTTCCCCCATCCCTATTGGAAAACGCACAAACACTTTCATATACATCTTTCGTGATACTGGTTTGAGATTTTTTAAACTCAGTCGTATGATTCTCACCTTTACTGAGAATATTCAAAATTTCCTTTTCGTCCAATGCGTTTTCTCCTCCTTATTTTCTATATAGTTTACCAATTTTCCGATAAACTAAACTGTCAATAAATTATATTTTACTAGATTTATATGTATTTTACAATGAACTTCTTCTATTTGCGGGGGATATTCTATATGGTGTTTTTTGAGGTTTCCGTAATTCATTAAGAAAAGTTTGCATCTCGTGGGACGGCTCCCGCCTGGTTGAGTTGCGTAACAGCAGGGGCACTGAAACTACCAGTGCCACCTGCTGACGCACTCAAAACCCACTCGATGCAAATCTTTTCTTAGTGAATTACTGGAATTCTCAAAGATCAACATGGAATATTTCCTGCAAATAATTTTCTCAAATGGGGAGATGATGCTGGGCAGAGCAAAAAAGACCGTAGATTCCGCCATGAGGGACTACGGTCTTTTGCTTACACATAGTAAATCGTAATTCCACCAAAGTTATTGCTTCCCTCTAATGTGAGTGTTGCCGTGACTTCGCCGTTTCTGTTATTTTTTCATCAATTCCACCAAAACTGCTCTCTACATGGTTCACGATCTGCCATTCCTTTGGCACGAAAAGTTCGACACCGGCAAATGATGAATCAATGTTTATTGTTGCATTTCCCGATGGGATTCTTGCCTGGTCAAGATACACCTTAACCCCTGCAAAACTGGCATCTATTTCCGCATAGCGAAAATCTTCCGATGTGATGTAGCGGATGACACTGCCAAAGGTTGACGAAATATCCAGTTCGTCATCATTGAGTCTTTCACCCTTGACTTCGTCCCAATCATCTCTTTTTTAGAGTGTCCGCGATGGACTATTTTTTTCCGAAAACGCCCAAAAGATCAGGTGCAGGCCAATCGTCAAAAGAAGGGCTGCCAGTAAAACCGTCCATGGCGTGATTGCCGTGATTCCAAGCGGTTTATCGTAGATAATTGCGATAAAAGCAAGTGGAAATAAAAATTCCGCTAAAGTGAACATGTGGGATACTCGCCACAATCACGGCGATGCATACAACGGTAAACAACAGTGAAAATACGCCTACTGCCGGAAGGTATCCAAGCTGGCTCACAACCAGATAGGCACCCGCCAAGATTAAAAATACGCCCCAAAAATAATTTTTTTCATCATCTCATCCTCATTTCTACTAATTTTTCTTTTTAATACTCTGCTGTAATGTCTGGATACAAAAATCTGCTTATAGGAATTTCGAAATGCCGCACAGCTCGTTGTCGACAGATTACTCTTTTGCAGCGAATAAATTTCCGCCACATTTGCAATCGTCGATTTGGAAACACGCAGAAATTGATTTGGAAGAATCTCCTCAATTCGTAGAGCCGCTGTTTCGTCTCATATATTTCATCTCTTGTGTGAACCTGAACTATTGTTCCTTCGGTTTCAAAAAACAAAATATCCAAAACATCCCATAACACTCCAAATCTCCCTGATAAAGAACCAGCCGTTTTGTCTCCGTATGACCGGATGCAAATGCCTCCTGAATTTTTTTCAGTTCCTCAGTCATCCGGCGGCAGTGAATCCTTATTTCATCATCCGGCAGATCCTCATCCAACTCAATGGTAATCTTCATAATCGCCTCCCTCTTCGTGTGTAATGCCATTATAGCAAAAAGAAAATGGATTGTAAACCCATTTTCCGTAAGTGGTTCTATTTCGTTTGTAAGTGGTAAAAATAAGGAATCAAAATTCTATATCCAACATATCCAGTGAGTGAAACACACGGTCTGTGTGCGCCTTAAAATATCGTGAGACAACTTCTTTTAGCTGGAAAAGCACTGCCTCGCTGACAGAAAAAGTATACAATTTTTGAAGCGGCGAGGAGAGAATCCTCTGCAAGGTGTAAATAGCAGTTTCCGACAACAAAATACCGGTCTTTCCGTCGTGGCAGTCATCGCAGACAATGCCCGCATCCCCCACATAAAAATGGTGCAGATTTTCCGTTTTTCCACACCTTATGCACTCAAAAATACGCGGTGCCTCTCCGGCAATCGCTAACATTCGGAATTCATATATGTAACGCACCAGTTCTTCCGGCAGAGAAGGCACCGATAACGCCCGCAGCGACAAATACAAAAGATTCAATTCATGCTTCGCTGTCATTCCTTCCCTCGTAAAATAATCTGCCACCTCGCAAAAAATAAAGTGCCAGATATAAATGCTCCAGATTCTGCCTTAATTCCGGGAAATAATTTTCCACCTCAACCTGCTCTATGCTATAAGAATCCCGTCCTCTATAAATAAAAAAACTCCCCAAAGGTAAACGGTTCCGTTGCAGCAGACAGCGGACTTCTGGGGGCGCCTTGCCCCTCTGGCGAAGGCGGAGATGCGCCCCCGCTCTTTCGTCAAAAGGACAACACGTTTGTCGTATTCACCAATGGTAGCTGCCGAAAGCACCATTCCTGTCACTCTCTCTTTCACGTGTTCCCTCTCTTCCTTTGCTGCATTTTTCCCATCCGTTTCTTCCTTTTTCTTCCCTCACATACGCCAGATAATCAGACACTTTCCCCGTCTGTGTAAATGTATTCCAGTTTGCTTCATTTCCCATTGCGTTCCTCCTCGCCACAGTCCTTTTTGCGGCTTTTATACTTTTTGTCCGGATGTAAATTGCTTTACACCCTAGCAATAGGATATCCTGATTTCAAACCGGCTATGCTAACACATATTGGTAATCAGTCTTTTTCTTTATAGCCAAAATTCTTAAGAAGAAAATCACTGTCACGCCAGTCTTTTTTCACCTTAACCCAAAGTTTCAGATTTACCTTTGCCTGCAAAAATTTTCAATTTCCTTCTGGCATCGGTTCCAATTCGTTTGAGCATACTGCCCTGTTTTCCAATGATAATTCCCTTTATGAGAACTTCTCTCGCAGATAATAGTAGCATCAATGTCAATCAAATTTCTTTTTCCCTGGCCTGTTTTTCATCTGGTCAATGGCAACAGCAATTCCGTGTGGAATTTCATCCGAAAGCAGACGAAGTGCTTTTTCGCGAATCAATTCCGCCACAATCTGGCGCACCGGTTGGTCCGTAATCGTATCCTCATCGTAAAATGCCGGTCCTCTTCCAGATAAGAAAACATGGTCGTAATAAGTTCATCGACATTTTCGCCAGTCCACGCAGAAACCGGTATAATTTCTGCAAATTCCATCATATCTTTATAGGCAGCAATACATTCTAGCAATTCGTCTTTCTTAATCGTATCAATTTTATTCATTACAAGAATAACCGGCGCTTTGGACTGTTTTAACTCCTCTGCAATATAGCGCTCGCCTCTGCCGATAAATGTTGTTGCCTCGACAAGCCAGAGAACTAGGTCAACTTCTGAAAATGTTTTTTCCGCCACACCTACCATATATTCACCAAGCTTATTTTTGCCTTGTGAATACCCGGCGTGTCCAAAAACGATCTGTCCGCGCTCATCATGATACACTGTCTGAATCCGGTTTCTCGTAGTCTGCGGTTTATTTGAAGTAATCGCTATTTTCTGACCAATCATTTGATTCATCAACGTAGATTTTCCCACATTTGGTCTGCCCACTAACGTAACAAAACCTGATTTAAATTCCTGTCCCATCTTATCCTCCATTTTCTTTCTAATTCAAAACACGTATTTCATTAAATAAATCTTTTGCATCTTCCACTTTTCCTTCGCTTCCGATTGCACAAATATATCCGTCACTAAGTACCGTGGAAACCATTTTTGCAGCCTCGCGAACCTGTTCACAGTCTGCCGAAAGCACCTCATCTCTCTCTTTTTGAATCTGCTCAAAGGTAATGTCGGTAAGCCATGCCTGACTCGAACGCCGTCCCTCGGCTCTCGGTGTTAATGGCGTATCTAATTCACTAACCGTGCCAATAATATATTTCATCATATCGCGCTCATCAGCATCAAAAGCTTCCAGATAAGCCGGTACCTTTTCAAATACTTCATTTGTTTCTGCAAGGTTCGGGTCGCGGTACGATACCATATACCCATTTCCCAAATCTGTAAAACCGCACATAACACCATAAGCGCCGCCTTTTGACACGGACTTCATTCCACAAGTAATCATATCCAAGAATTGTTTTTAATACCTTATTGACACCGTTGTAAGCAATTCCTTTTTCCGAAGAATTTCCCACTCGTGCCACATACTGCACTTTTCCAGCCGTCTTAAATCCCTCATTTCCTACAATCGGTTTCATCGAATATTCCGGTTTTGAAGTTTTTCCTCCGCAGAATCCGGCAACCGGTCAATCAACCGTGAAAGTCCATTTTCAAGCGGTTTTAAGCCTTCTTTACCAGAAGTTAAATCGACAGACAGACGCTCCTTTACAAAAACCTTCTTTGCCAATGCCTGTAAAACAGAAATCAAATTCTCTTTTCTCTCATCAAAATGCTCTTCCAAATCGCACAAAAAAAGTCATAGTAGGCAATTCCTCGGATATATTCCGTAAGATATGCGTTCTTTTTCATATATGCCATCGCACGGCCAACCGCTGTTGTGTGTCCTGCCGACAAAAGCGATGACTGCTTAATCGAGCGGCTCTCCGCAATAATCTCATACAGTCGTTTTTCATCGAAAAGCTTTGTATTGGTAAGCATTTCCGCCAAAAAGGTCAAACACCTTTTCCGTCTCTCTGGTTAATGCTTTTCCACTAATCTCCCATAAATACCGGTAATCGTCATTATGACGGTTTGCGTACACAACCAAATCTGTCGAAATACCGCCGGCATGCAAAAGAATCTCATTACTAAGTTCCAGTTTCGTATACTTTTCCGTATCCATAGCCGAAATTAATTCGCTCAAAAGGGACAAATACGGTGTATACTTTTCCAAATCTTTGACATCGAAAAGCAGCGAAAATACTCAATGCCATTCGTAAAAATATCATGATGTAAAACCGGAACTCCCACCATTTCTTTCATTTCATTTTTAAATGGCTGCGCTTCTTTCTTCATATCCTCTCTCGTAAGAAGCGGAATGCATTTTAAATCCTCCGAAGGAGTCGGCTCCTCCTGATACTTTTTGAGTTCCTCTGTTTCTTTCACGAGTGCCGCTTTCTGTTCATCGCTCAAAGTTTCCATATAGTCTGCCAGCTTTTTCTTTTCTTCCTCTTCCATAAGCGTAGTCAAGCCCACTTTTGGCTGCACACTGACAAATGTCGCATGCGGATTTTTAAGCAAATATTTTTCAATGATTTTTTCAAAATAATCCGTGCCAACCTGCTTTTTTCAAAAATGTAAAAGTATCGTTTGCCTGAATATGAATAAACGGTTTATTTTCATCATATAGCCAGCTGTCAAAAATCTGAAGTCCATACATAAGCCCTTTCGGGAAGTTTCCAAAATCCGCCTCCCGGTACTGAAATTCATATCCGTTGATTGCCGCAAGCAGTGACTGCTGATTCAATCCCTCTTTGACGATTTTTTTCAACTCAGTCTCAATCACAGTAATAAACTGCTGTTTCTGCTCCATTTTTACATTTTTCGCAATAATCGAGAAAAACGGCTGTCTGACACTCTCTTCATAATAACAACTGATGTCATTTCCAATGCCCGCGTCCAATAAAGCCTGTTTTAACGGTGCTCCAATCGACTGCACTAATACATAGGAAAGAACCGGAAATGCACGGTACAAATTTCTGTCAAGTCCGTCGCCACACACGGTATTATAACTGAAATATGCCTTTCCTTCGGTGTCCTCCCCTTCCGTCACCGAATAAAAACCATACTCCTCTTTTCTTTCGGCAAATGGCTTTTGCAGTCGCACCTCGGAATCCACTTCAATTTTCTCAAAATGGCTCAGATAATTTTCATCAATCCAGTTTAACTTTTCTTCCATATCCATATTTCCATACAAATACAGATAACTATTCGATGGATGATAATATTTTTATGAAATGCCAGATAATCCTCATAGGTCAAATCCGGTATTGATGCCGGGTCTACGCCGGACTCCACGCCATATGCCGTATCCGGGAATAACGACTGCTGGATGTTACGGTCTAACAACTGCTTCGCCGATGAAAATACGCCCTTCATTTCATTAAATACAACACCATTGTAAATAAGTTCTCCATCCACGCTCTCTAATTCATAGTGCCATCCTTCCTGACGAAAGATTTTTTCTTCTTTATAAATGTTCGGATAAAAAACCGCATCCAGATACACATGCATAAGGTTTTGAAAATCCTTGTCATTACAGCTTGCCACCGGATAAACTGTCTTATCCGGGTAGGTCATCGCATTTAAGAATGTGTTTAAGGAACCCTTTGCAAGTTCAATAAACGGGTCTTTGACCGGAAACTTATCTGAACCACACAACACCGTATGCTCCACAATATGAGCAACTCCGGTCGAATCCTTTGGCGGTGTCCGAAAACCTATGTTAAACACTTTATTCTCATCATCATTTTCCAAAACTGCCACTCTGGCACCGCTCTTTTTATGGCGGAGCAAATATCCTGTACTGTTTAAATCCAATATTTTGCTTTCTTCAATTAATTCGTATGCGCTGCAATTTGAAACATTCATCGCGACTCTCCAATCTATTCTTTTCTTCTTATTTTCTATCTTTTTTCAGATATTTATACAGTATCACATTTGGCGGGGGAATGTCAAAAATTTGAGTGTTTTTTCACTTTCCAAATTCCCCTAAAATAAATCTGCATCTCTTGCGCCGCTCCCGCTTATCAAATGCGTAAGGGTATCGGCATGTAAACTACACATGCCAGATACCCACGTATTTGAAGCGCAATCGTTGCAGATTTGTTTTAGGGAATCACCGAAAGTTGAAAACACTAGCAAATTCTCATCAAAATTGATTCTACTCGTTTGAAGCAGAAGTGACAGAGGTTCACTCTCCGGTCTACCGGTTCTACGACAACTCTTTTCCTTTGATTTACCTAAAAGAGTTGCATTTTGAACTCATTTTCGCGTTTCTTTTACCTGCTAAACACCGCCAAATCACGCCGCAAATGCAACTCTTTACTCTTATCTGTACCGACCCCAAATGTTAGACCAAAAATCTAACGATTGAGGTCGATATTTTTATGGCTAAATATAGTTTTGAATTTAAAAAGGAAATAGTCGTTGCATATCTATCTGGTAAAGGAGGATTTGGTTCTTTGGCAAAGGATTATGGTATTCGAATAAAGCACAAATTTACAGATGGGTAAAAGCATATCAAAATTAGGTGATGATGGACTGCGTAGAGCACGAAGTATAAATAATTACTCTTTCAAATATAAGATTTCTGTAGTAGAATTATATTTATCAAGTGATCTCTCATATCAGGAATTAGCACTTCAGGAAGGTATTAATAGTCCGGCACTTATTGGAAAGTGGGTGAATGCGTTTCAAATCGCAGGTCCTGATGCTTTGAGCCCACGAATGAAGGGGCGTAAGAAAACATTGGACAATATAAAGAAAGGTGTCACTGACACAAGTGTCGAACACGTAAAAGAATTAGAAGATGAACTTCTTAAACTAAAAATCGAGAATGCTTTTTTAAAAGAACTGAGGAGACTGCGTTTAGAGGACGAGGCAAAAATGAGAGAACGGCGCAAGTCATCAACAGTCTCCGAAGACAGTTCAAACTAAAAGACCTTCTCTCGTATACCGGTATGCCAAAGGCTACGTTTATGTATTGGCAAAAGAGACTTGACAGAGAAGATCCAGATAAGGAACTTGAAGAAAAAATAGTGGAAATTCGAAAGGCTAACAAGGATTATGGATATCGTCGAATGGTTGGAGAACTTCGTAATCAAGGATATCTTGTGAATAAAAAGAAAGTTCAACGAATCATGCAAAAACTTGAATTACAGGTAACTTCGTTCACACGTAAGAGTAGAAAATACAGTTCTTATAAAGGAAAAGTGGAACTGTTGCTCCTAATAGAATTAACAGACGTTTCCATACACATATACCGCATCAAAAGGTAACAACTGATACAACCGAGTTTAAATACTATGAGATTGCTTCTAATGGACATATGACAATGCACAAACTTTATCTCGATCCTTTTATGGATATGTGCAATGGAGAAATACTCAGCTATAGCATGGATAAGTGCCCTTCTGCCAAGAATGTAATGAATGCTCTGGAACAAGCGATTGAGATAACTGCTGACTGCCCTTATCGCAGAACCTTTCATTCAGACCAAGGCTGGGCTTATCAGATGAAAGTATACTCCCATCGTCTTAAGGAAGAACGAATATTTCAAAGTATGTCTAGAAAAGGTAACTGCCACGACAATTCCGTAATGGAAAATTTTTTCGGTTTGCTAAAGCAAGAAATGTACTATGGTGTAGTTTATTATAGCTATGAGGAATTGAAATCAGCAATAGAGCGATATATAAAGTATTATAATGAGCAACGAATAAAAGAAAGACTTGGATGGATGAGTCCTGTGCAATACAGGCTTAGCCTCTTGGTTGCATAAAAACAGCGTAGCAGCCATCAAACTGCTACGCCTAAAAAGTCTAACATTTGGGGGTCACATCAATCTTCTTCTTTTTGGTTGTTTTCTCTCAAAATCCATGCAACTCTTTTTGCCTTTTTGACACTTTCGGTTGCCTAAGCTTCTTGCCGGTACTTGCAAACCAACGAAACAGTCCCCCAACAAGTCAATATTTTGTATTGTTTTGTACTACGGATTCCGGTGCTAATCTTTTAGAGGCTCGGTAAATTTAAGAGAAAAACTTTGTGGCGAGTGGGTTTTGAGTACGTCGGTATGTGTTGCAAGAAGTCCGGCGGACTTCTGTTATGCAACGACCGAAGTGGAGCGGAGACCACTGGTAGTTTCAGTGCCCATACCGTTACGCACTCAACAAACGGGAGTGCCCACGAGACGCAAAGTTTTTCTCTTAAATTTACCGAGTCCCTAAAAACAGCCAAATCCGCAACACAAAACACTACAAAATTACTCTTTGACTTTTGTTTCCTAATGTGCTATTGTTAAAGGGTGTTAAATTATATTTTTAGGAGGCAAAACACATGAAAGGTACAGTTAAATGGTTTAATGCCAAAAAAGGTTTCTGGATTTATCTCCGATGAAGAAGGAAATGACGTATTCGTACACTTTTCTGCTCTGCAGATGGACGGATTCAAAGTTCTCGATGAAGGCGACGAAGTAGAATTCGAAGTTATCGATGGCGAGAAAGGTCCTCAGGCAGCAAACGTAACAAAGTTATAATCGATTGTTAATGAAATAATTTTTGAATAAAAAGTTATATAAGTTAAAAGGGTTGTAACAAAAGGTGCTTCATTCGTGGAGCACCTTGTCTTTTTTATATAGATTCATGTAAAATGAATCTTAGGTCAAAATGACAAAACGACATTCGTACTTACATGAAAAAGATATTTACAAAATGGAGGATTAATGTAATGGGAAACTATTTTCAAAAAAAGAAATTGAATGTGCATCCGCAGACCAGATTCGCGCATGGCAGAGTGAGCGTTTGCAAAGCAGGTAAAAACATCTATGACAACGTTCCTTACTACCGCACACGCATGCAGAACAAAGGTCTTGAACCAGACGATATTAAATCGATTGATGATTTACATAAACTTCCTTTTTATTACAAAGGATGACTTAAGAGATGCTTATCCATATGGACTTTTGGCACGTCCTTTAAAAAGATTGTGTCCGCATGCAGTCAACAAGTGGAACGACCGGACGCCGTGTTGTAGCTTTCTATACCCAGCACGACCTTGATTTATGGGAAGACTGCTGTGCCCGCGCGATTGTTGCTGCCGGCGGTACAAAAGAAGATGTAATTCATGTCAGTTATGGCTATGGCTTATTTACCGGCGGGTTTGGATTAAATGGCGGTTCTCATAAATTAGGAAGTTTGACACTTCCGATGCCCTCCGGTAATACAGACCGTCAGATTCAGTTTATGACAGACTTAGGTTCGACTATTTTATGCTGTACACCATCCTATGCTGCCTATTTAGCAGAGACCATCGAAGAACGTGGTGTAAAAGATCAGATTAAACTGAAAGCCGGCATCTTTGGTGCAGAGGCATGGACAGAAGAAATGCGTCACGATATCGAGCAGTCACTTGGCATCAAAGCTTATGACATTTATGGTCTGACCGAAATTTCCGGACCGGGTGTTGCTTTTGAGTGTGAAGCACAGAGTGGCATGCATATTAATGAGGACCACTTTATTGCCGAAATTATCAATCCGGAGACCGGTGAAGTTCTTCCGGACGGTGAAAAAGGTGAATTAGTATTTTCGACTATTACAAAAGAAGCATTTCCACTTCTCCGCTACCGTACACGTGATATCTGTATATTAAGCCGCGAGAAATGTTCCTGCGGACGTACTCATGTAAAAATGACAAAACCAATGGGACGAAGTGATGATATGCTGATTGTAAAAGGTGTCAATGTATTCCCTTCACAGATTGAAACGGTATTAATCAATCAGGGATTCCGGCAAATTATCAGATTATCGTTACCCGTGCTAAAAAAACAGTGATAATATTGAAGTT
>VOFG01001230.1_pt1 | contig 58001 bp, 99 predicted proteins | sample 5384171 | NCBI WGS metagenome assembly VOFG01 (sample SAMN12384726, study PRJNA508395) | human gut metagenome | isolation source: healthy gut F | host: Homo sapiens
GCTTGAAATGAGCTTGCCGCTCACCATAAAGCTGCTGCCTCCGCAGGCAAAAACCGACGGCAAAGCGAGGTAATCGGCCAGATTTTCGAGACTTATGCCGCCTGTGGGCATGAATTTGACTCCGCCGTAGGGAGCCGACAGCGCCTTTAGCATAGCCGTGCCGCCCGCGCTCTCGGCAGGGAAAAATTTAAGGTAGGAAAGGCCGAGGGACAGGGCCTTTTTCGATGTCGGACGGGGTCATGACGCCGGGCATAAAGGGGATGTTTTCCTTTTGGCAATATTCCGCCGTATTTTCGTTAAGCCCGGGGCTTACGAAAAATTCGGCGCCTGCATTCCTTGCTCTTTCGACCTGTTCGGGGCAAAGCAGCGTTCCCGCGCCGACGAGCATTTGGGAAATTCCTTTGATAAGCCTTATGGCCTCCTCGGCGGCAGGGGTGCGGAAGGTGATTTCGGCAAGAGGCAGCCCCCCTCCGTAAGAGCCTGCGCAAGGGGCAGCGCGTCCTCTACATTTTCTATTTTAACGACCGGAACAAGCCTTGCGGCCGCCAGTCTTTCCGTCATTTTATCCATTTTCCTCCATAAACGGCTCGGCGCCGATTTGGCTTAAATTGTAACATATTTTTTTCCTTTGTGCAACACGGCAGGCCAAAATATTCTTGACAGACAAAAGGGGACAATATAAAATCAATGTGAGGTGAATAAATTGATCAGAAAACAATTGCTTTATTTGCTGCGCCGCCGTGGCGCTGTCGGCACTCTGCTTGCCTGCCGCGGGAGAGCAAGCCGTTACGGTCATAAACGGCAACGAGGCTTGAAACGTTCAAGGGCCGCACCAGGAACAGCTTTTTTGCCCTTTGGCAGGCGGCCGAGGTAAAGGAATACGACTCGATTTACGAAACGGGAAAGGAAGCCTCCTTTTTCGGCGCCATACAGCGGAGGCGTCATAAAGCAGGAGGTGCTCGACAATGTACAGAGCAATCTCAACTATTACCGCACTCTCACGGGCAGCCCGCAAGTTACCGAAAGATTTGTAAATCAGCCCGAGCTGCAAAACGCCTCGGTGCTTCAGGCCATAAATCTTCGGGACAGGGGAAAACGGCGTGGGACTCACCCACACCCTTTGGAATTATCCCAAGCCCGACGACATGGACAGCGATTTTTTTACAATTCCGCCGTCTACGCAAGCCACAACATCATTTCCACCTACGGCTATCGCTCGGCCATAAGAGGATTTTTCTCGGAAAGCACATTTATCTACACGGCCGGTCACCGCACCGCTCTGCTTTCACCCTACATCGGCAGCGTTCAGATGGGGCTCGGCGACACGACCTACGGGCGGTGCCGCGAAACGACCTCTGCGTCCGAAAGCTTCACCGAAAAATTCGCCGCCTACCCCGCCCCGGGATATTTTCCCAAGCAGGATCACGCCGTTCTTTCCGATTGGGACATCTATCTCAATCTCGACTATTTCAAAAAGGCCGACGACAATGTGACCGCCGTCATAACCGACCTTGACACGGGAGAGGCGTTTGATTATTCCGCCGAGAAGAACAACATTCGGACGGGCTCGGTGATTTTTCTCGACGCGCCCGAAAGAGACGAAACGCATTATTATTCCCACAGCTATAAGGTGGAGGTTTTCGGGATTAAAAGCAAGTCGGGGAGAACAGGTAAAAATCGAATACACCGTGAATTTCTACGACAAATTCGAAAGCGTGGTTTCCCCGTCGAAAGCGTTCATTTTTCGGGAGGCGCAAAAAGCACGGTGTTTATGGGGGCAAAAACAAAGGACGAGGCCGTCAGAAAGGTCACTCCCCTGCTGCCCTCGATTCTTTGGACCACCCTTGAAAGCGGCAGCACCGTCCGCACAAAATAGTCGGTTGGGAATTTTCCGAGCCGACAAATTCCTATTTCCCGAACGCCTCGAAGGCGATACTTTGCCGCCCTGTTATCGACAAAGAGAGTTTGCCGAAAAACGTTGCCGACCCCGAAAACCTGACCCTGACACTTGAAATTCTGCTTGCCGACGAGACGGGCTACGGCTTTAACGGAAGCAGCTTCGAGCCGCTTTCAAAATCCGCGGGGCAATCGGCCGAATTCAACATTTCGGTGGCGGCTGGAAATGCCGATTATAAGTGGTATAAAATTTCTTCCGATATGTCGGTAACACCCCTTGAAAACGGCGAAAAATATCAAATCGACGGCTCAAAGCTTGTGGTAAACAATTTAACAAAAGAGGATTCGGGATATTATTTCGCGGTTGCGGACAACAAAAACTGGGCGAATTTTTCCCGTGTTTCCGACTCGGTTTCCCTCGACGTGGACGGAGGACTTCTCACCCTCGGGGACGCCGACAAAAACGGAATTGTCAATGTCACCGACGCCCTTTTGATTCTTCAGTACTCGGTTAAAATGCTTTCCTTTGACCAAAGCGCTCAGCTGTCGGCCGACGTAAATTTCGACGGCGAAATCACCGTTACCGACGCGCTGCTTGTTTTGCAGTTTGCCGTTGGAAAAATCAAAAAATTTTTTAAGCCGTCGGTTTCAAAAAACTTCGGTGCAATTTTAAAACGGTTCCTTTCGGGGCCGTTTTTGTTTTAGAAACGGGCGATTAAGCAACAGAATTCAAGCCTCCCTTGTGTAAAGGAAGGTGGCACGGCGCATGTGACGGAGGGATTGTCATTATTTTCCCGTCTATTTCAATTAAGGAAAAAATCGGACAAAAGCCCCGTGCGGGGGGTAAAACCGCACGGGGAGGAAGGATTTGTTGTTATTATCAGAATTTGCTCTTGGCCGAGTAGGAGGTGTGAAGCAGTTCGTGGGCTCTGTGGCCGCCGATTTCGCCGAGATACTCGTCATAAAGCTTTTTGACCTCGGTGTTTTCGTGGATTTGCGCTTTGCCTTGCCCGCGTCCTCGGTATAAAGCGCCTTGGCGCGCAGTTCCTTAACATTGAGATACATGAGATCCTTGGAGCAGACAATGGGCTGTCCGCCGCCGGTTACGCAGCCGCCGGGGCATCCCATGACCTCGATGAAGTGATACTTCTTCTCGCCGTTTTTAACGGCCTCGAGAAGCTTTTGGCGTTGCCGGTGCTGTGAGCCACGGCTACGCTTACCTTTGTTCCGTCAAGGTCGATTTCAGCCTCCTTGACGCCCTCGATTCCGCGAACGGCGGTGAAATCGACGCTGTCGAGGTTTTTCCGGTGACAACCTCGTAAACGGTGCGAAGCGCCGCCTCCATAACACCGCCGGTTGCGCCAAAGATGACGCCGGCGCCGGTGGAGTCGCCGAGCATGGGGTCGAAATCCTCATCGGGAAGTCTTGCATAGTCGATACCCGACTGTTTTATCATTCTGGCAAGCTCGCGAACGGTGAGCACGGCGTCCACATCGGGAAGGCCGCCCTCCGAAAGCTCGGGGCGCTTTGCCTCATATTTCTTGGCGGTGCAGGGCATGACCGACACGACGTAGATCGACTTGGGGTCGATTCCCGCCTTTTCGGCAAAATAGCTCTTGACCACGGCTCCGGTCATCTCGTGGGGAGATTTACAGGAGGAAAGGTTGGGAATAAATTCGGGATAGAATTTTTTCGCAATAGCTTTATCCAGCCCGGTGAGCAGGAGGTTATCATGGGCAGCGCGCCGCCGTTGTTAATGCGGTCGATAAGCTCGGTGCCCTCCTCCATAATGGTGAGGTCGGCGCCGAAATCGGTGTCGAAAACCTTGTCAAATCCGAGTCTGCGAAGGGCGGCCGCCAGCTTGCCTGTGGTGGCCGTTCCCATGGGAGGGCCGAATTCCTCGCCGATCGAGGCGCGCACGGCGGGGGCGGGCTGAACCACCACGTATTTTTCGGGATCGGAAAGAGCCTCCCAAACGTCCTTGGTGCTGTCCTTTTCGTGAAGTGCGCCCACAGGGCAGGCCGTAATGCACTGTCCGCAGTTTATGCAGGGCGACTCGTTAAGGCTGCGTTCAAAGGCGCAGGCAATGGAGGTCTTGATACCTCTGTTGGTGGCGCCGATAGCGCCCACCTGCTGAATTTTGTTGCAGACTGCAACGCAGCGGCGGCAATGAACGCACTTGGAATTGTCCCTGACAATGGAGGGGAGGCGTCGTCAACGCTCGTGTCGCTCTTTTCGCCGTCGAAGGGATAGCCGTCGACGCCGTATTCGTTACACAGCGCCGCAAGCTCGCACTTGCCCGAACGCACGCATGAGGTACATTCGCGGTTGTGGTTGGAAAGCAGCAGCTCGAGATTGACCTTTCTTCCCTGACGGATTTGGGGGTGTTGGTCTTTACCTCCATACCCTCTCCGACAGGCATAACGCAGGCGGCGGCAAGGGCTCTTGCCCCCTTTATTTCCACAAGGCAAAGACGGCAGGCGCCGATTTGCTGAACATCTTTAAGATAGCAAAGGGTGGGAATATTGATGTTGGCTTCCTTTGCGGCTTCGAGGACGGTGGACCCTTCCGGCACGGACACCGGAATACCGTCTATGGTGAGATTTATCATTTTCATCGTATATTCCTCCTTCATTACTTCTTTTCAATCGCGCCGAATTTGCACTTCTCGATGCAGACGCCGCACTTAACACACTTGGACTGGTCAATTTCATAGGGAGACTTGATCTGTCCGCTGATTGCCGTGACGGGGCATTTTCTGGCGCAGGCCGAGCAGCCCTTACACTTATCTGCATCAATGACAAAACGGGCAAGTTTTTTTACATACGCCGCGGGGCAGCGCTTTTCATAGATGTGAGCCTCGTATTCATCGCGGAAATAGCGGAGGGTGGAAAGCACAGGGTTGGGAGCCGTCTGGCCAAGACCGCAAAGAGCGGTGGCCTTTATGGTGTTTGCAAGCTCCTCCAGCTTTTCTATATCGCCGTCCTCGCCTTTTCCGGCGGTAATTTTCTCGAGAATTTCAAGCATTCTTCTTGTTCCGATACGACAGGGGGTACATTTACCGCAGGATTCATCCACGGTAAACTCCAGGAAGAATTTTGCGATGTCTACCATGCAGTTGTCCTCATCCATGACGATAAGTCCGCCCGAGCCCATCATGGAGCCGATGGCGATAAGGGAATCGTAATCGACGGGGTGTCGATGAGGGAGGCGGGAATACATCCGCCGGAAGGGCCTCCTGTCTGAGCAGCCTTGAATTTCTTGCCTCCGGGGATACCTCCGCCGATCTCATAGACGATTTCGCGCAGGGTGGTTCCCATGGGGATTTCCACAAGGCCGGTATTGGTTATCTTTCCGCCCAGAGCGAAAACCTTTGTGCCCTTGGACTTTTCGGTTCCCATGGAGGCAAACCACTCGGGTCCGTTGAGAATAATTCTCGGAACGTTGGCATAGGTCTCAACATTGTTGAGAATGGTGGGTTTGCCGAACAGACCCTTGACCGCCGGGAACGGAGGACGGGGACGCGGCTCGCCGCGCTTACCCTCGATGCTGGTCATCAGAGCGGTCTCTTCGCCGCAGACGAATGCGCCGGCGCCCAGACGGATGTCGATGTCGAAATCAAATCCCGTTCCGAAAATGTGCGCCTAAAGCAGACCGTATTCTCTGGCCTGGTCAATGGCTATTTGCGGGCGTTTAACGGCGATGGGATATTCGGCGCGGACATAGATATAGACCCTGGGTGGCGCCGATGGCATAGCCGGCAATGGCCATGGCCTCAAGCACAACGTGGGGTCGCCCTCCAGCACGCTGCGGTCCATAAATGCGCCGGGGTCGCCCTCGTCGGCGTTGCAGCATACATATTTCTGGTCGGCGTCGTTGCCCTTGCGAATTCCCATTTGAGTCCGGTGGGGAAACCTGCGCCGCCGCGGCCGCGCAGGCCGGAGTCCAGGATCGTCTGGATGACGTCGTCCGGCGTCATTTCAGTGAGCACCTTGCCCAGCGCCTGATAGCCGTCCATGGCGATATACTCGTCGATGACCTCGGGTTTATAACGCCGCAGTTGCGAAGAGCAACGCGGTTTTTGCTTCTTGTAAAAGGGTGTGTCGTTAAGGGATGTGGCGGCTCCCTCGCCTTCGGGCCTTTCGTTATAGGCAAGGCGGTCGACGATACGTCCCTTTAAAAGGTGTTCCTCGACTATTTCGGGAATATCCTCCACGGCAACCTGGCTGTAGAAGGTGCCTTCGGGATAGATTATCATAACCGGGCCGAGAGCGCAAAGTCCGAAACATCCGGTCTTTACGATCTTTACCTCATCTTCAAGTCCTGCGGCCTTAAGCTCCATTTCCAGAGCCTGTGCAAGCTGAACGCTTCCCGATGAAGTACATCCGGTTCCGCCGCAGATAAGTACGTGTGATCTTATCATTTTTACCCTCCAAATTATGCTTCAATGCTTCCGATTGTATATTCGGTAACAATATTTCCGCCTTTAATGTGCTCGGCAATGACCCTTTTGCCTTTTTCGGGAGTCATTTTGATGTAGGTGACCTTCTCCTTGTCGCCTTCAAAAACCTCCACCACCGGTTCATACTGGCAAATACCGATACATCCGGTTTGGGAAACGGTCACGCTTTCGGCAAGACCTTCCTTTGCCACCTCTTCCACAAAGGCGTTAAGCACGGGTCTCGCGCCGGCCGAAATTCCGCAGGTGGCCATTCCGACCACTATTCTCGTGCCTGCGTGTCCCTCGCGAAGAGCGACCTTGTCCTTCATTTTGTCTCTGATTGCGGCAAGCTCTGCCAATGATTTCATAACAACAAATCCTTTCTTTTGAATTCCGAAGGGCTCCTACTCCTTCGGAACGTTTGGTTCAAGCAACAGATGTTCGAACACCGTACGGTTTCGCTCGTTCCTTTTCCCGTGCGGCATCGCGTTCATCAACCGTAGGCGGCAGCCTTACGGCCGATTTCACACTTCCCCGCCCGAAAAAATTGAACGGCAGAAACTCTTCAACCTTAAAAACAGGAAAATTTAACATTTTTAAGGCGTATGGGGTTCGAGCATCTGTTGCTTATACTGATCGGATAAAAATTCTTTTATCCAAATAACAACCTCCGGTGTCGACGGGGAACATCCCCCAAAACCGCTTTAAGCTCCTTTGTGTCAAGCTCAACCCTTTTGCCGTCCGGCAGGGGTGAGAAAACTTAAAGCTAATGTCGGGGCTGCCCTGTATAAAGGTTACGACCGACGAAACAATGTCGCCGAGAGGAAGGCAGTCTATGCTGTTTTTGTAAAACAGCGCCCGAGTCACCGTGCCGTGATTTTCGCTGTCGCAAAGCTCGCTGACCGAGCTTATGCTCATGCTGCCTCCCGTCTGCTCGCAAAGCATTTTGAGCAGCGGGATTCCCAGTCCCACCTTTCGGGTTTTCCGCGAGGTGAAAAAGGGGTCGCAAACGGCCGCAAGCTTTTCCTTCGTCGTTCCGCAGCCGTTGTCCGACACGGTAAATTCAAGGGTGTCGGCGGTTTCGGAAAGGGTGAGCGCAACCTCGGTTGCCCCCGCCTTAACCGAATTTTCGGCAATATCGAGAATGTTAAGGGAAAGCTCCTTCATTTTTCCTCTCCTTTAAGCATTTTAAAAAGATTTCTTCTCACAATTTCGCCGCTGTAGGGCTCGTCCTCGAGGGTGAAAAAAATTTTTCCGCCTCGTTTATGTCCCAAAGATAGTGGGCGTCGGAGCTGACAACGACCTGTTTTCCTTAAGCCGCCCGAATTTCCGCTCAAGGGGCGCTCTCGCCTCTTTGTCGTGATACTCGACGCAGCGAAAATCAGGCTTTTCCGGGAAAACGCCGAGCGCCGAAATTATGCCGTTTGCCTCTCGGTCGATGTGGGCGGGATAGCAAATTCCTCCGAATTCTTTTCGCAAATTCCGCCGTCTGTTCTATCGAAAGGGACGTGGCGTTTAAAAGAAGGAATTCCTCCTCCCCAAAAAGGCTCGTCGTTTTCGCCGTATATTATCTGCCGCCCGAAAATGTCGGGTCGGTTTTTTATCAAAGTTCTTTTTGCCGAAGAGCATTTTATCAAACTCCATGGCGCCGCAAAGACTTTCGAAAAGGACGACCGCGTGAACGTCCTCGCAGGTGGTGATTTCGGCTCCGGCCACGGAATGATTCCGTTTTTTTGCAGGCCGCGAAAATGCGGGACAGTTTTGCAGGAATTGTGGTCGGTCAGCGCCACAATCCCGAGTCCTTTAAGAGCGGCCATTCCGGCGATGTTTTCGGGCGTCATGTCGTCGTCCCCGCAGGGAGAAAGACAGGAGTGAATATGCAAATCGTAAAAATATTTATTCATGACACAGCCGATAAATTTCCCCGCAAAGGGTGAAGGCGTCAAGCTCGCTTCTCAAAAGATTTATGTCACGAGCCCCCGCCGTTTCGACGATTTTTTCGTCAAGCTCGGAATTTTCGGCAAAAATCACACAGGCGCAGTCGGTAAGGCTCGCCACGGCTACCACGTTCAGGTTATTCATAATGGTGACCCATGCGTCTCCGCTTTTGGCTCTTCCCATGACCCAGCTGAGCAGGTCTCCGCAATATCCGCCTTCGATTTTCTGTCACCGTCGGACAGATTGAGAATTTCAAGCCCGAGGGAATCGCACAGCTCCTTAACCGTCATTTTGCCTCACCTTACTTTATGAAGATTTTCAAGGGTTTCCCTCATTCGGACGATGCAGTCCTCTTCCCTTGCCTCGCCCTTTACGATGTCCTCGGCAAAAAGGCGCGGCAGGTGGGAACTCCGCAGGAGCCGCAGTCAAGACACGGCAGCCCCTCATATATCCGCTGAATATCGGCCATCATTCTGATCGAAACGGCGCGGTCGCTGTCAAGTCTGTTTATGGGGCGGTATTCAAGCCGCTTTTTTATGAGAAAGCTTTCAGGAACCTCCGTTGCCCGTCGGAAAAATCCCAGTTTCTCGACACCGGCATATATCTTCGCAGCGTCTGAAGCCGCGCCTTTGCGATGAAGGGATTTTCCACCGTCATGACACCGCCGACGCACCCGCCGGGGCAGGCGTCAAGCTCGATGAAATCGAGACGGGGCAAATCGTCGTTTTCGATCTTGTCAAGCACCCGAATGACGTTTTCTATTCCGTCGGCCGCAAGATATTTGTCGCTGAAAACGGCGGTGGACTCTCCCCCGGACGTGGCCCATCCGATACCGATCATACCGGTTTTTGAGGTGATTTTCGGGGTCTTTGTCCTGTCCATAAGGCCGAGAAGCTCGAAATAAATGTCGCTCATAGAAAGCACGCAGTCCACATGGCTTTTTCGCCCTCGCCGCGGTTTTTCACATAGCTCACCTTGGCGGGACAGGGCGAAATAAAGCAGACGCCGATGTCCTTTTTTCGAAAGCTCGGGGTGCTCTCTTGCCGCATTTTCCTTTGCCAGCATGGCGGCGATTTCCATGGGCGGCAGCATCTTCATGACATTTCGCAAAGATAGGGAAAGCGGAGACTTATAAGCCTCACGACCACGGGGCAGGCCGAGCTTATGACCGGCTTTTTGACCCCTTCCCTTTTCATATATTCCCTTGTGTAATCCGACACCATTTCGGCGGCTCGGGCGACCTCGTAAATTTCGTCAAATCCGAAATCCGAAAGCCCCTCAAGCACATAGTCGATGTCGTCGAGATTGTCAAACTGACCGTAAAGAGAGGGCGCGGGCAGGGCGATTTTCCACTTGAAACGGGATATTTCCGAAAGCTTGTCATAAACCGCCTTTTTGCCTTATAGGGACAGACCCGAATACATTCGCCGCAGTCGATACAGCGGGAGGAATCGATAACCGCGTGGCCCTCCCTGATTCGGATGGCCTCGGTGGGACAGCGCTTAAGGCAATGGGTACAGCCCTTGCACTTTTCCCTGTCAAGCAGAACCGAATGACGATATGTATCCATGCTCTCACCTCGTTTTAAAGGTATCTTTAACCATAGCGCACATACGAACACGATTTTTGGCGGAGAAAAATCCCCACATCCTGTGTTAAAATGCTCGTCAATCCTTTAAGGAACAATAACCATATAAACCGTGGTTCCCTCGCCCTCGGCCGATTCGATTTTCATGGAATCGGTGTATCTTTTCATGTTGGGAAGCCCCATTCCGGCGCCGAAGCCAAGCGACCTTATGTGGTCGGGAGCGGTGGAATAGCCTTCCTTCATGGCAAGGGAAATGTCGGCAATGCCGGGACCGTGATCGGTCAGGGTGATTTCGATTTTGTCGGGAGCCACCGCAACGTCGGCCTGCCCGCCGCCGGCATGAATCACCATGTTGATCTCGCCCTCATACATGGCAATGGACACCCGACGAATGACCTCGGGAGGAAATCCCCATTTGCCGAAGCTGTTTTTTACGTTGACCGAAGCCTCTCCGGCCGAGGTGAAATTTTCTCCGTCCACGTCATAATGAAGTCTTATAACATCCGACATTTTTTCACCCTCTGCTGCTTTTGCTGCTTTTTTGAGCCCTCCGGCATAAAGCTTTCCGCAGGCCTCATACATACGCTTTTTGGTACACATGACGGCAATTCCGCTTTCCCGCGCAAGGTCAAGCATTTCCTCGGTGGGACGTTTACTTCTCACAAAAACGATGCACACCATATCCATCATGTCGGCAGTCCTTATGACCTGAGGATTCACAAGCCCGGTCAGAAGAACTCCCTGATCTTTGACAAAGGCGAGCACATCGCTCATCATATCACTGGCGCAGGCCGAAAAAAGACCTCTTTTTTCGGCAATGTCCTGCCCCACAAGCAGGTCGGCGTCGAGCAGTTCTCTTATTTCGGATATTTTCATTTAAAATCCCCCTTGCTCGGAAGGCCTGTCAATATTTTGCGAGAATATCTTTAACCATTTCGGGAGTGACCTTGCCGTAAACGTCCTCGTTCACAACCATAACCGGTGCAAGACCGCAGCACCTGAGACATCGCGTACCCTGAAGGGTGAATTTGCCGTCCTTGCTCGTCTTTCCGCAGGGAATTCCAAGCTCCTTTTCGGCCTCGTCCACAACGGCCTGAGCCCCTTGACATAGCAGGCGGTACCGGTGCATATGCTTATGACGTTTTCGCCCTTGGGCTCGAGGGAGAACTGGGCATAAAATGTGGCGACGCCGTATACCTCGGACACGGGGATACCGAGCGAGTCGGCAATAACGCTTTGAGTCTCGAGAGAAAGATAGCCGAAAAGCTCCTGCGCCTTCTGCATGATGGGCATAAGGGGACCCTTTGAGTCCTTATGCTCGGCAATGAAGACCCGCAACTCCCGCATCTTCTGCTCTTTCTGTTCATTAGTGAGTGCCATTCATATTCCTCCTGATTTTGTTTTGAAAATACATGGTTATGGCGTTTGTGCATAACATCTATGATTATAACACATATCATTAAAAATACAATACCAAAAGCAAATATTTTGTCTGTTTTTCCGCAAATTTACGGCAATTTTACCTTCCTGTCTTTTGCTTTCTTTCCATTATATGTATTGTTTCACATCTCAATATGCAACTTGCACTTTTAATTTCTTTTTGAAGCAAAAAAGCCGAGCTTTAAAGACTGAACGCTCAGCCAAAGCTCGGCTTTTTGATTTATTGCATTTTAAATTATTTTTGCGCGGGAAATTCCGAAATCCTGCCCACCGAATACCGCAAAATCAGCAGCGCGTCGAGCGAGGTTATTTTTCCGTCGCCGTTAACGTCGCAGAGAAAGGCGCTGTTTTCGTCAAGCTCGGTCTTTTTTGACGCAGGCGCAAAGGGTGGTCAGCGCGTCGCTCACGTCAACCAACAAAATCAAGGTTTGCGTCGCCGTATTTTCCCGTCATCGGTATGATTTCTCCCGCTTTGACGGTTTTGCCGCAGTCGCCGCATATAAGGTCTCCGGAATATCCGGCCGAAACAAGCGTCGGCTCGACGGCGCCCGCAAGGTATGTGTTTTTGTGATTATCACTGCTTTTTTCTCGCCGTAGCTTTGCCCGCACACCTCACAAAGGGCCGGAGTTGTGCAGGTAGCCTCGCCGCCCGTATGAAGGCCGAGTTCAAACCTTTCGTCACACCCGTCGGCGGTGCAGCCCTTCCAGTGGCTTTGCCCGTCAAAGGACCATTCGGCTTTGGGTGAATGGGTCTGATCAAGGCCGTCAACCGAAAAGGTCAGCGTGCCGTCGGTTATTTCGTCGACGCTTATGAAAATTCCGTTGGCAATCTCATAGCCCTCATTAAGTCCGAGAGCCGCGTCGGATTTTGTCGCATAGCTTCCGCAGGGAATTTCATAATCCCACCGCCCCGCCGAACCGTTCGTATTGCTCGGGAATTTGTTGTCGCTGTTTGAAATATAAAGAACGAGTCCCGATTTTAAATTTACCCCCTTCAAAAAGCGCACCGTCATAGCGGTAAAAGCTCCTTTGCTGATTGTCGTATTTATCTCCCTTTTCGGTGAAATTACGATACTCGGCATAGAGGGTTCTGCTGCCACTTGGAATACTCATTTTAAAGCACACCGTACCGCTGCGCGCCCCTGCGGTATTAAGAGTATAGCTGCCGTTTGAGGTTATTGTTTCCATACCGCCGTCAAGAAAGCCGAGCGCCTCCTTTTCCTTTGGAGAGATCGACTGCGGTATGGGCGACAGGTGCTTTGCCATGGCCGACATATAATAGATAGGCGAGCTTTGGGAGGAGTTGTAGAGATCGCGAAGCCCGAGAATGTGACCGGTCTCGTGAACAGCCGAGCCAATGGAAAATATGGGCTTTGAGTCGGAGGCCTTATAAAAGAATTCGTAGTTTGGCGTAAGCTGAACATAATTTCCGCTTTTTACAGTACCCGAATCGGTCGAAAAGCTTACCATATCGGTATAATCCCGATAGTTCCACAGCGGCGACGACCAGCTCACCGAAATGTTCTGCTCGGTAGGCTTTAAAAAGAAGGGTTAAGCTGTCGGCAAAACCGTCGCCGTTTTTGTCGAGATTTGAAAAATCATAGGTCCTTCCCGAAATATCGGTCGGAAGGCTGCCGCTTGAGACGGCTCTGTTCACGGCGCCGGTCCAGTCCTCCTTAAGCTCGCCATTCTCTGCGACTGTTCATATGCACCGTCATAACCCTCGGGATTTTGCTCGCTTTTTCGGCATAGTATCCCCGATTTTTCGAAAGCCTTACCGAGCCGCCCTTTTCAAGCAAAAGACCGAATTTATGTCGCTTTCCCCGAAACGTCTCTGTAATAATCGCAGACGCTGTACTCGGCGGAATTATAGGAATTATCCATAACGGTCAGCACGTCGGCCGAGCCGTAAACGTCGTGTATATATTCCTCCTCGTCGGCAAATCTAACGGGAACAATAAGGTTTGTAAAATTGCCCAAAGGTCGGTTTGCTCGTCCTCGCTTTGTGAACGCCTTTATCCGCCCGACACAGTTTTTGCAGCTTTGAAAAGCCTTCCCCGCATATGAAAGGGTCATAAGATCCTTATATGCCGTGACCACCTTGGCATTGCCGCGGGCGTTTTCAACGCATATTATAACCGAAAACCAGCTTCCCTTTTCAAGGGGCACGCCGTTTTCAAGCTCAAAGGGTAACATACCCTCCGTGGTCAAAGGTCTTGCTGACCGACGCAGCAAGCCGCCCTCCGGAGGTGGGTACGCTGCCGTTTTCCGAAAAGGGACTGTCAAGCCCTGTATAAATTTCGGCCTTCACCGTTATATCTTCTCCCATGACGGCGGCATTGACCGCCCTCAGCACCTCGGTTTTGCCGTTTTTCTCCGCCTTTTTTTGTTTTAAAAACATTGGCAACCGTCTTGTCGTTTCGAAGGGAAAAGTCGTCTAAATTACCGTCATAATAATAGTTATAATCATATTTTTCGACGGGAGCATAGGTAAAGGCATAAACGCTTGAACTTGTGTTTTCATATGAAAGGTAGAAATATTCAAAGGGAGCGGTAGCTGTTTTTCACAAGCCAGCCGCCCTTTCTCCCCCCGCCGAGGGGGAAAATCTGTCGGCCTCGATCGTGTCGTCCCAGCCGATAACGGTGCAGGCGTGGGGAAGCTGTCCGAGCCCTTCTCGGTTCTCGGATTATAGTATTCCGTCTCTCTGACATTGTTATACTGAAAGGTTACGGCGCCGTATTTTGCCACGACCTCCTTTATGTCGGAAATATATTCGTCAAGATTATCCTTTTCGGGGATATAAAACCCGTTTTCAAAGCGGAAGGAGGGGTTTTCAAAGGGGTTCTCCGCCGCCGATGTGCTTTCGGTGGGCCCCACCACATGGAAAAGAGCTTGACCGCCTTTAAGGGATTTCCGCCGCCTTCATATAATCGGCACTTTGCCAGTCTCCCCGTGTTTTCGAGAGGGTCGGAGGTTCTTTAAAAACCCGATATGCCGTAGCGACAGGATTCAGATAGAGCTCGTTCGAGATTTATCGGTCAGCCCGCTCTTTAAAATGCTTGCCTCGGAGGCCGACGACGACGAATATGACCAGCAAAGATTGCTGTCTCCTGATCCCTGACGGGGTTATGATTCCGACGCTTCGTCCGTCGGATTTTTCAAGCTTTGAAATTTCCTCCGAAACAGGTTTACCGGCTCGGCCGAAGAAAAAACATCGGTCGAAACCAGGCAGGATAAAGCCACCGAAAGAGACAGGAAAACGCACAACAGCTTTTTTTGTCATATCTGTCACCTCTTTAATCTTTTTGCGCGCACAAGCCGACAAGAGACAAGCACCTCCGAGTCGGCACAAACGGGTATCCCCGTTTATATGTTTCGTTTATTATTTTAACATACATTTTGACAAAAACAACCGCCCCGAGCAATGCCGTTTTGTAAAAACAGCGTTTCCGGGGCGGACGGTTTATTTGTTTTTGAAAAAGGCCACGGCCACCGCACCCGGCCCGGCGTGGGTTCCGACCCGCTGCCGATTTGGGAATATCTCACACGGTCAAGTCTTTCCTGCCAAAGCCATTTGCTGTCCTCGATATATTTAAGCAGCAAAGCATCGGAAATGCCGGTATATCCGAGCATAACCGGCCTTGAAAAATCTATACCGCCGGATTTTTCAATTTCCCTGACAAGAAGGTTGTTTCCCTGTTTTGAGCCCCTCGCCTTGCCAAGCACACCTATAACCCCGTCGTTAAGGCATATAACCGGCTTTATGTTTAAAACCGTGCCCGCCACGGCGGCGGTTTTGGAAATGCGCCCACCCTTTTAAGATATTCAAGGGTGTCCACAAGGGCGACCACAGCGATTTTTTTCCTTTTCCCTGTCAAGCCGATCTGCAATTTCCTTTGCCGAAAGGCCTTTTTGCGAAAGGGAAAGAGCAAGCTCGACAATAATTCCCCTGCCCCACCGTTGTCGTTCCGCTGTCCACAACAAAACGTCGGGAAAATCCTCCGCCGCGATTTTCGCGCTCTGATAGGTGCCCGAAAGCTTTGAGGAAATGGTTATGACAACGGCCTGTTCACCGTTTTTAAGGTACGGAAAAGCTTTTAAACGCCTCGGGAGAGGGCTGGCTCGTTGTGGGAAGCTCGTCGCTTTCGATAAGCATTTCGTAAAATGTCTTGCGGTCGATGTCCACTCCGTCGACATATTCCCTATCTGAAAACCGCACGGTCAACGGCACAATTTCCACCGCATTTTTAACATCTTCCGCCATATCTGCCGACGAATCGACAATTATTTTTTACACTCATTTTTACATCCTTTCATCGGCCGCCGCTTTTTCAAGCTTGTCGCTGACCTTATTCAGAAAGCGGTAAAAAACCTCCCGCTCTCCCTCGCTTAAATCTTCGCCGACGTTTTCCACGACCGAATCGATTTTAAGGGCTATTTTGCCGGCAGCCTCCCCGCCCCTTTTCGGTCAGTTCCATGGGGGAATTATATCGCTTTTTTCCCTGCTCTCGGCAGCGGACAAATCCCTTTGCTCAAGAAATCCGAGACTTCTCGAGACGGTGGCCTTGTCCTCCTCGCATTTTCGCAAAGCTCGGTAGCGGTCAGCCCGCCGAAAAAGATACAAAAAAATAAAGACAGGAAACGTGAGGGCTTTTTGAGCCCGTATTCCCTCATTCGCGGTTTTTAATTCTTTTTTATGTTACGGTTTATCTTGGTCATCAGCACCGTAAAGGTTTCGAATTTTCCTTCCGTTTTAAGCCCTCCAAACTTGTTGAAGTTTCAACAAGTTTGGATTTTAACACATCTAAGCCAAAAAGTCAAGAGTCAAAAAAGGCTGCGGCACCGACTCCCTATTCAAAGGGCGCGGGCGCCGTCAGCGTGAGTCTTTCCTCCGAAAAGGGGCGGCAAAACTCAAGCCGCTCGCAATGCAAAAGAAAATGCTTTCCCTCTTCCTCTTTTCCGTAAAGAAAATCATATTTCAGCGGGCAGCCGACGCTTGCAAGATGCACCCTGATTTGGTGGGTTCGCCCGGTCAACGGGAAAAGGCGGAGCAGCGCGCCGTTTTCGTCCGCCCTCACCGTTTCATAGGCCGTAACGGCGGGCTTTCCTGTCGGCGACACCCTCTTTTGATAACGCTGCCGCAAACCCTTGCTATGGGAGCGTTTATCTCCCCGCGGCGGGCAGGGAGCCTTTCGCAAATCCCGAGATATGTCTTTTTGACCTCTCCCTTTTCAAATGCCCTGCAAAGGCGAAAGGCGGCGTCGGCGTTTTTGGCCACGACCACAATGCCTGAGGTATATTTATCAAGGCGGCTGACGGCGCGAAAAACAAAGGATGTGTTTTATAATAATTCATGACCGCGCCCGCAAAGGGTTTGCTCGCGGTTTCCCGCCGACGGATGAACGGCAAGCCCCGACGGCTTGTTGACCGCAAGAATGTCGCCGTCCTCATAAACAATGTCGAGAGGAATGTCGCAGAGGGGAATGTTTTCAGAGCTTTTTTGGGGCGGGCAAAGGGTCAGCACCTCGCCGACAGCCAGCGTGTGCCTGACCGTGACCGATTTTCCGTCGATTTTTATGCCGTCGGAAAACTTAAGCCGCTTTATCTCCCCGTGCGAAAAGACCGAGTCCGTTGTATAAAAGTGCAGCAAAACCGTGCCGCCGTCCTGCCGCCCGATAACGATTTTTCTGTCCATGCTCTCCCCTCCCGCTTTTTTAAAATTATCTCACACCCGCCAAAAAAGTCAACAGACATAAAAAACGGGCGTTACCGTTGTTTTCGGCACCGCCCGTATTTTCAATTGATTTTTAGTTCCGCATTTTGAGCAAAAGGCCGCGTTGCCCTTAATCTCGGCCTTACAATTTGGACAAAGCTTCACGTCGTCCCCCGACGCACCGCAAACAGGGCAGAATTTCGCGTCGGATTCCATTACGGCACCGCATGACGGGCACGGCTTTTCCTGCTTTGTGCCGCATGACGGACAGAACGCCTGTCCCTCCTTAAGTACCGCCCCGCATTTCCACACAAACCAATGCAGGTTCTTCGGCAGAGCCTCCGCGCTGCGGACAAGACTTCGTTCCGCTTTCAATTTCGGCACCGCAATGAGGACAGTTTTTCTGAGTTTTGCACCGCAGGAGGAGCAAATTTTTGTCCTTTCGGATTTTTTGCTTTGCACGTCGGACACTCGACCTCATTTCCCCGATTTCAGCGCCCACAGACAGCACGGCGGATTTTCCGCCGTACATTATGAATTTTTCGATTTCTCCGCAATTTCCTTTGGGAAGCCGGGATGTTTGACCGCTCCGAAAGCTGCCGTGCGGAAATCCTTTTTTCGTGTGAAATTCGTGTGCAATTTAATCTTGCGTATAGGATAATTATATTTTTCGGCAATATAACACGGCTGCCGAAAATCACCGAAACCCGCATAAACAAGGAGCCGCTGTTTATACGGGTTTTCTAAATACGATCGCGCGACGAAACGGTACAAAAATAAAAGCTTCACGAATGTTTGCACCGACACTTGTTCCGCTACCTACAAGTTGGTTCGTTAATACGCTTTTTTAGTTTGCTTTACATAGTTACAAACCTTGATAATCTGCAAAGCAAATTCTTTTGGATTTTATAATTAACGGACCACCGGACATATTATCGCCGCCTTTTTAATCATCCGCGCAGCGGATACCGCACTTCTTCACCATTACCTATTACTTATTACCTCCCAAAAATCCCGCCATGGATTTTATTTTGAAGTAAGAGTGAAGAAGTAATAAGTAATAAGTAAAAATCCCGCCCACTAAAGTGAACAGGATTTTTGGTGGAGGCGACGGAATCGAACCCGTGTCCGAAAGCCTTTTCCCGAAAATTTCTCCGAGCGCAGCCGTTCGTTTAAAATTCCCTCATTTCCCTGCCGAGCGGCAGGCCGGAAAAACTCGGTAGCCTCTTATTCATAAGCCGGTTCGAGGCGCATGCCGACTTACGTTCACCGCTAATCGACGCCTTTATCCCGACCGCGGTACTTCGGGTAAAGACGGCTGCTTAATTAAGCAGCGTAGGCAACAGTATTGTTGTCGTTTAATTTTAAAGTTACGGCGTTTAAAGCGTGTCCGCAACGCTGCTCGCTTATCTCGGTGCCGGGCCCCCGTCGAAGCGCTTTACGCCCCCGAATATACGCCGAAAAAGCTTTCGGCGGTTTTATTATCTCATATTCTCTTTAAAAAGTCAACGCAAAGCTCTTTCCAGCCTTCACATTCCTTCGACACCATCGCTGGTCTCGTCGCAAACCGACAGCCCGTGCGGACCGCTTTCATACATATGCAGTTCAAAGGGCACGCCCGCCGCTTTAAGAGCCGACGCCATGATCAGCGAATTTTCCGACGGAACAATATCGTCGTCGACCGTCTGCCAAATAAAGGCGGGAGGCGACTTTTTGCTCACCATGTTTTCGCAGGAAAGGTCGGGAAGCTCGGATTTTTCGCGAAAATCCTCACAGCCAAAAAGATTGACAAAGGAGCCCTCGTTTGCAAGCCCCTTTTGCTTGTTATAACGGATAGCAAAGCACCTGACCGTTTGGTCTTGACAGCGTTTCGTCGATTTCAAGGCTTTTTGCAAGGTCGCTGTCACAACCGTTCGAAAGCCACGCCGCAAGGTGGCCGCCCGCCGAAAACCGATGACAAAAACCCTGTTTTCATCGACGTTATATTCGTCGGCGTTTTTTGCGGATGTGCTCCACGGCCTTGGCCGCCTGGTAAAGGCGCGGGAAAACAGGCCTCTCCGGTGTTTATCGTATATCGCAGCACAAAGCAGTTAAAGCCCTTGGCATTGAAATATCTCGCCACCGGCTCGCCCTCCCTGTCGGAAACAAAGCCGTAGCCGCCGCCGGGCAGCACGAGAATTGTCGGACGCTTTTTAGCGGGACGGCCGTCCACCTGCCGCTCTATGAGCATGGGACGGAGGGTCGCCTTTTGCCATCATATTCAAACTCAATAATATTTTCCATGTCAAATCACCTGAAATTGCGTTCCTTGATTGCGCGGTCGATGTTGCGCTTTGCGTCCTTTCGGGCGGCGTCCTCCCGCTTGTCGTATATTTTTTACCTCTGCAAAGTCCGACGCTGACCTTGACAATCGAGCCCTTGAAATAGACCGAAAGCGGAATCAGGGTCAACCCCTGCTGCTTTAGGGTGCCGTAGAGACGCATTATCTCCTTTTTGTGCATAAGCAACTTTCTCACGCGGTAGCTGTCGCGGTTGAACACGTTTCCCTTTGTCATAGGGGCTGATGTGCATTCCGTTGACAAAAGCTCGCCTGCCGTCGATTGAGCACCAGGAATCCTTGAGATTGACTCCGCCGGCGCGAATGGCCTTGACCTCGGTGCCGAAAAGCTCGATTCCGGCCTCGAAACGGTCCTCCACAAAATAATCGTGGAAGGCTTTTTATTGTTTGCAATGGGTTTTATGGATTTGCTTTCCACAATTTTTCTCCTTTAAATCTGATTTCTGCCCTTTAAGGCTCTCGACAGGGTGACCTCATCGGCATACTGAAGGTCGCCTCCTACGGGGATTCCGTAGGCAAGACGGGAAATTTTAATGCCGAGAGGCTTTAAAAGCTTTGAAATATACATGGCCGTGGCCTCCCCCTCAACGGTGGATTGGTGGCCATGATGACCTCCTTTACCTCGTCGTTGTTCAGACGGGCAAGCAGCTCCCTTTATGCGTATTCCGTCGGGACCCACGCCGTCCATGGGGGAAATGACCCTGTGGAGCACATGATAAAGTCCGTTGTAATCCCCCCGTCCGCTCGAATGCCATGACGTCTCGGGTCCTCGACGACGCAGATGGTCTCGCGGTCCCTCGTGCTCCGAAGCGCACACCGAGCAGATTTCCCCTGTCGGTGAGATTTTGGCATATTTTGCAGGAGGGATTTTTTGTGAGCCTCCACAATGGCGTCGGCAACTTTTTCGGCCTCGCCTCGGGAAGGCCGAGCACAAAGAAGGACAGCCGCTGAGCCGTCTTTTGCCGATGCCGGGCAGACGGGCAACTGGTCCACAAGCTCCTCCAAAGGAGCCACGTTATAGGAAGCCATGCTTAAAACATTCCTCCGAGACCGGGGATGTTCATACCGCCGGTGATTTTGCCCATTTCCTCGGTTGCGGTGTCGTCAACCTTCTGCTGGGCGGCATTGACCGCCGCAACGATCATGTCCTGAAGCATTTCCACGTCGTCGGGGTCGACGGCCTCGGGCTTTATGGTTATGCTTTTGATTTTATGGTCGCCGGTAACGGTGACCTCCACCATTCCTCCCGAGGAGGCGGTGTGCTCTCTGGTTTCAAGCTCGTCCTGAAGAGCCTCTGCGTCGGCCTGCATTTTCTGAGCCTGCTTTATCATGCTGTTCATGTTGCCGGGACCGCCGCCGTAGCCTTTGGGTAATCTTGCCTTCATTGTTATCTTTCCTTTCGGTTTTTAATATTTTATCACGGAAAATATGCTTTGTAAATATTTAACTTTCGACAACGTCCACTCCTTGGCCTTCATCTCGTCGAGAAAGGCCTTCATGGGGTCGGCCTTGGCCTTTTCGGCCGACTCATAGGGACCGAGACGGAACTGCTTTCCCGTCACCTTCATAAGGGCCGAGCGAATGTCGTTTTTATTTTTGGATTCCTTGCGTATAAGCTCGAAAACATGGGGTTGCCGGATTTTATGAGAAGCAGGTTTTCGCCCTTGAGATAGGCCGAGCTGCCCTGAGTGTGGCCGACATCATGCGGTTTATGTCGGAAAGGGCCACAAGCACCTCGGGCCATTTGTCAAAGCGAACCACACCGTCCGGTGCGGGCGGCGCACTCTCGGCGGATTTTTGCGCCGGAGCAGCTTCAAAATCGGCGGCGCAGGACGCCTTTCCTCGGTAATTTCCGGAGCCTTCGGCTCGGGCGGTCTTTCGGGCGGCATATGGGATGCCTTTTCGGGGATTTCAACTTTTTCGCCCGGCTCCTCCCAAGGGGGAGCGTCCTCGTCGGTAAATCGGTATTTATCGGCCGCCTCTTCGGCGAAGGAAATCCTGTCGGCCTGTTCCTTTTGCTCTTTATGCTCTTTTTTTCGTTTCTTCGAAAATCGGATCGGGCTCCGCTTTTTTCAAATTTTCGGTTGAATTCTTTTTGCGGCAGGACCGGCGCCGCCTTTCTTTCGGGCAGCGGCTCGGCACAAAGCGACACAAAGGTCATTTCAAGCTCCACCCGCTTGTTTGAAGCGGTTCTCATCTTTCGCCGCACTGCTGCAAAAGGGCGTCGAGAATTTGCAAAATCCGCTCCATGGAAAAGCCGTCGGCGGCGTTCATATACCGAACAAGCTCCTCCTTCGGGCAAACTATAAGCTCGGCGGGATTTTTGACCGACTTTGCAATCATCAGATTTCTGAAATGAAGTATCAGCTGTTCGGCCACACGGGAAACATCGCTCGAGGCGTCGCACAGCGCCGTCACGGTTTTGAGACAGTCGGCAAGATTTCCGAACACAGCGCCGAGGAAATGTTAAAAAGCGCCGATTTTGAGGCAAGGCCGAGAATTTGCGAGGCTCTTTCCTCGGTCACCCGCCCGCCGTCGTTACAGCGGTCAAGAAGAGAGTGCGTCTCTCATGCCGCCGTCGGCAATGCGGGAAATGAGCACGGCCGCCCTGTCGTCAATGTCGATACCCTCGTTTTTGGCGACGAATTTAAGCCGACCCGCAATACTTTCGGTGGGAATGCGGCGGAAATCGAATCGCTGGCAGCGGGAAAGAATGGTGGCCGGGAGCTTGTGCACCTCGGTGGTGGCGAGAATGAAAATAACGTGAGCCGGCGGCTCCTCAAGGGGTTTTGAGCAGGGCGTTAAATGCACCGGAGGACAGCATATGAACCTCGTCGATTATATACACGCGGTATTTTGCCTTGGCGGGGGCGAAATTGACCTCGTCCCTTATCTCCCTGATGTTGTCCACGCCGTTGTTGGAGGCGGCGTCTATTTCCTCCACGTCGAGAACCGTTCCGTCGTCGATACCCCTGCATATTTCACATTCGTTGCAGGGGCTCGCCGTCCTTCGGATGAAGGCAGTTGACCGCCTTTGCGAAAAATTTTGGCGCAGGTGGTCTTGCCGGTTCCTCTCGAGCCGGTGAAAAGGTAAGCATGAGAAATTTTCGAGGTCATTATTTCGTTTTTGAGGGTGACGGTTATGTGCTCCTGCCCGACAACGTCGAAAAAAGGATTTCGGCCGCCATTTCCGATAGAGAACCCGATACATTTTATGCCTCCTAAACGTATAAATAAAAAGAGCAAAGTCATATACTTTGGTGTATGCACGCACAGACTTACTGCGTCGCACCGAACGGATCACTTAATGCTGCTCGGTTCCCCGCCTGACATGATTCATGATTGTCGGTCGCTCAGGGCCCGCGCGTACATACGCCGAAATATATGAAATTACTCCGTAAAAAAGCTGTGCCTTTAGCTTTTATCATGATAACACACTTTTGCCGTTAAATCAATCAATTTTTAATTTTTTGAAAATAAAGAACCGACGGCAAAAATGCGGCCGAAAAGGACTTTTTTCCACCGCTGAAAAAATGAGCCCGACAGGCCGCCGAGCTCATTTGCCTATGATTTTGTATTTTGCTTTAGTCGGTTTTGATTTTTAATAGGTTCCCGCAGCTCTTGTTCCGTCGGTATTTCCGGGGAAAGCGCCCACGTTAACGTGCTTTATGGCGTGTCCTCATCGGAATTTTCATTAAGTCCGAAGTATACGTTTTCAAAGGGTGAGGGTTCTTGCGCCGCCGACGGTGAAATCGCCTCTGGATTGCCGCGCTGTCGGCGTCCTTGGTCTGGCCGGAGCCGTTTACATATGCGCCGCTGTTAACGCCCCAGGAATTGATTTTGGTATCCTGATTGTGATGTTTCCCGTGCTGCCGTAAAGCTGAATTGCATTTCCGCGCACGCCGCTCATTGTGCAGCCCTCGACGGTCATGGAATCGAGAACACCCGCTGTTCCGCCGCCGCTTATGGCGTTGAGAGCTATTGCATGGCCGCGCTTTTTTATATTTGTCATCTACCGAGCCTTTTCCGTTGTATTTATTTCCGTAAACGGAAGGGTCTCGTCGTTTTCGCGGATGAAGGTGCAGTTTTTAACGACGAATTTAACTCCGGCGGTGCCGTTTTTCTGCTCGAGATTAAGACACATTCCCGCGCCGCTGTTTGTGAGAATGTTGTTTCTGCCGTTGTTTCCGGTTCCGTTTTCATCGGTTATGCCGAGGGTTTTTGCCGCAAGCTGCTGGTCGCAGGCATAGAAGGTGCAATCCTCAAAGGTGACCGTGATGTTGCTGTTTTGGGCGGTAATGCTTGCGCCGTTTTTGAAGGTAACACCCTTAACGGTGGTGTCGGAATTGAAATAGGAATCGGTCCAGTTGTCGATGACAGTTATTCCCTTTCCGTCAATGCTGACCGCCTCGTCGGCAGTATTGCCGTATCCGAAAATCCACGCCGTCAAAGGCCTCCTCGAGGGTGGCGTTTTTTACAACGGGATATTCGGCGTTTTCGTCATAGGTGTTTCCGAAGCTGTCGTGCTCCTCGGTATACTGAGTGGCTATGACGGTGATCGCAATGCCGTTTACCGTCTTGTTCATATATTCGTTTCCGGCGGTTTCCTTCATTTTGCCGTTTATGGTGATGACGTCGGTGGTTGCACCGGCCGACAGATGTCCCTCAAAATCGGCAAGCGGTGCGGCGGCACCGTTTCCGCTTTTCATGGTGAAGTCGATGGCGTCCTTAAGGGCGTTGTCGCCCACGATTCCCGAAATGACGACCTTATATTTAAGGGCGAGATTTCCGTTGTTTTTGACCTTAAAGCCCTCAAGGTCATAGCTTGCGCCGGGCTCCCAAAGAACCTTTTTCGTTCTCTGTTCCCGCGGCCTTTACCCACTTGAGCGCCTCGGTAGCTCGGTTACGCCGTCCTCCTTGACGAGCTGAACGTCAAGATTTCCCGACTGAATTTTGTTGACCGAGGTGCTTGCCGTGTCGGTGAACCATGCAAAAGGTGGTGCCGACAAGCAAAGCTATGCAAAGGAGCATAGCAAGAGCGCTTGACGCAAGTGCTCTTTTTGTGTTTTTGCTGTTCATAAAATTTCTCCTCTCTGATTTTGCAAGCGGCCTTACACCGTTTACATTTTATGCATATATTGTCCCCCCCCGACCTTTTTGTCAACAGGGAATTTACAAAAATTAAAATTTTAAAGTAAAAAGCGGCCGCAATTTCACGGTCGCTTCAAGCATTAAAATTAAATTCGGTTTTTAAAAACGGGGCCAAGCCTTACCGCCGCTTTTCGAAAAAATTCCGACAGCAGACGGGAGCAATCATCTTCAAGCACTCCCACCGTCAGCGCGGGGGCGTGGTTATACCCCACGGCGAAAAAGGTTTATGAGGCTTCCGACGCTCCCCGCCTTGTCGTCGGCGGCTCCGTAAACCACCCGGCCCACCCTTGCGTTTATAATCGCTCCGGCGCACATGGGGCAGGGCTCGAGGTGACATAAAGGGTGCAGTCGTTAAGCCGCCATGAGCCGATTTCCTTTGCCCCGTCGGAAATTGCCGAAATTTCGGCATGGCCGGGGATCGCGGCGCGTCTCCCTTGTGTTTTTGCCTCTTGCGATTATTTTTCCGTCCCTCACGAGCACGGCGCCAACAGGCACCTCGCCCTCGGCGGCAGCCTCTTTCGCAAGGGAGAGAGCCGCTTTCATGAAAGTCTCGTCAATTTTTTGTCGGCAATCATAGCATCACATTAAGCCCGACGGCATAAAGAACGAAAACCGCAAAGGCGACGATAACCGCAGGAGAGGAGGCGGCGACGCCCGCAACTCCGCCTGCGTCGAGGCAGCCCTCATATTTCTTGAGGGCGGGCTTTCCCTCAGACGGCGGTCGTGAATTTTAACAGTATAAAGCCGACAAGGCCCATAAGCACCCACGGGCATAAAGAACAAGCACAAACCAGGGGTGTTCATAAATGCGAATTTTTTCCGAAAGGGTCGAAAAGGGCGATTGACATGGCGTTGTTGGCAAAATGGATGGCAATCGAGGTCCAAAGACACCCGGTTCTCACATAGGCATAGCCCATAAAGAGCCCGGCGATAAAGGTGGCGGGCATTTGCACAAGGTTTCCGTGAATGAGGGCGAAGAAAACCGAGCCGATGACAATGGCGAATTTATCTCCCCATTTGCGGCAGCCGCCCGGTGATGATTCCTCTGAAAGCGAATTCCTCGATAAGGGCGGGAATGGCCGCGGCGTAAACAGTTCGGTCACGATTTGAATAACGCCGTTTGAAACAGGAAGGTCGGCAGCACTTGAAGAAGCCTCAAGTGCCGGAACCACCGAAACAAGCACGTCGGCGGCGATATTTCCCGCCGCAATTCCCAAAAAGCCAGCAAAACACGCCTATTCAAGCAGCGGGCTGTGCTTTTTAAAGGTCACAATGTCGGAAACGCGGAATTTGCAGGCCTTTGCCGAAATGACAAAAAGGGCAGGGCGATGCAAACCGGCGAAAAGACCACATACATGGCGGCGTATTCGTAAAAATCGCTGTAGCTCAGTCCGAGCGCCATAAAAACGTAACCGCAAGGGTCATGAAAACCGTTTCAAAGGCAAGAGTCAAAAGGGCTCCTCCCCGATCCAGTTCATGTGACGTCTGATTTTTCTGCGCTCGTTTCTCCTCTCGACCTCTCTCGGGTCCATCAAAGGGGCTGACCGTAAAATCCGCCGCCGTAAAAAGGGCGGGCGGTTTCCTCAGAAAATTTCCTTCGGGCGGGGCGCCGTTAAATCCGTTTTGACCGTTAGGGTACATAATCTCCCTCCGTTAATTGCAGATATATCAAAATATTTTTTCTTTATAACGCAGTATACCACCAATTTGTGAATAAATCTACAACGTTTTTTGCAAAGCCGGGCGGCAAAGCGCTTTTAAATCCTCCGCAAAAATCTATTTATAACACGGTTGCAGGGCCTTTGTCTCTTTTGCAAAGGCAGAAAACGAAAAAAAAGCCTTCGGGGTCCTTTAAGACCCGAAGGCAATTTTAAAATCAGAAATTCAGAACTGGGAAACAAGGCCGATCTCGTCGAGATAAAGCCCTTTCCGAGCAGGGATACGTCCGAATAGTCGAAGAACATATACATTTCCTTGACCTGAGTCGCGGAGGTGAGGGCGGTTCCGTCGGCAGAGACAAAGTCGCTTACCGGGAAGGCCATAAAGCCCTTAAAGCCCTTGACGCTTGCACCCTGGTCCGCTCCGAAGCAGCCGTCGCCGCCGTTGCGGTAGGTTTTCCATCTTTCCTGACCCTCGGCGAGATAGTAGAAATAGGTTCCCGCCTCGTTCTTATTGTCGGTGGTATAGATTGTTCCGTCGGTTCCCACAAGACCGAAGCTGGCCTCGCGGAAATCAACCTTGGAAAAGTCGACCCCATTCTCAAATATCTTGTCTTGCCGATTTCGGTAACGCTGTCGAGAGAAACGGCCATCGCGGTGTTGTCGATACGTCCCTTTTCGTCGGGGCGGTGACCTTTCCGCCCTTATAGACCGAAAGAGCGTCGCTGCCGTTATAGCCCTTGCCGGCGGCGACCGAAAGAATGGCGTTGGACTTGGCGCTTTCGTCAAAGGGGTCTCGTTATAGCCGCCGACTCTCTTCTGAATTGCCTTGCCGCTTTCAAAAGAGTGATTGCCTGACCGTCGAAGGGTCCCTCTCCGATTTCAGGGAGTTTTGTCGGAACCGTTGGTGTCTCTTACCCAGTCATAAGCGACCCACTCGTTGGAAACGGTGGCCACTTCGCCGTTTTCGCCCTGATGAATGGTGAAGATACGGCCTCCCTGGGTCTCGGGGCTGACTTCGACGGGGTTGCCGGCGGCGTTATAGCTGCCGTACATATCGGTGGTGAGCGCTCCGGCAAAGCCGAGCTCAATGCCCTTCAAATTCCCGAAAGAGTTATTTATATGGTCATGGCCGACATAGAAACCGGTCATGTCGCCGCGCTGAACCATGGTGTCCAGCATATGAGAGTTGACGGGGCCGGTGGCAAAGCCTTCCTTGTTCATGCCCTTGAAGTTGACCTCTGGGTCGTCCTTATGGGTGTCGACATCCTCAAATTCGGGGAGGCAGACATGAGCGAACATGGCGCCGGGAATTTTGGCTCCGTTATAGTTTTCCATGATCATGGACTTGGTGTAATACCAAAGCTGCTGATCGTATTTGACAAAGTCATATTTGCTGCCGGGATCATAGCTTGTGTAATAGCCCTTTTCGATGAGCTCGGGGTTTTTATAATCATAGTAAAGACCGTCGGTGTTGAGGTTCTGATTATAGTCGCCGGTGTCGATTGCCCAAACGTTAAAGGCAATGGAGGTCTCGTCGTTGGTGAGAATGGGGAGAACATAGTTGCCGATACCGAAAACTCCGTCGGGGCCTGCGGTGGCAACGCAATGGGGATAGCTTTCGTAAATCTCCTGCTGACGCCATTTTTCTCACGTCGGTGCGAACCGCGTCGAAATCACCCATGTCGTTGTCGTGGTTGCCGTAGGTTATGGCCCAGGGAATTCCGTCGGCCTCAAGGCGTCCAACCATTTTGTCGACATAAGCGATAAAGTCCTCTTCCTTTTCAAGGGGGCAGGGCCAGATGTTGTCGCCGGTGATGACAACGGGTCGGGGTCGGCGCGTCGACCATGGCGTTAAAGCGCTGCATCGTGCCGTCCTTTATAACCTGGCCGGAGGAGCAATTGTCCTGGAAGTCGGAAACCTGAAGTACCTTAAAGCTGCCGTCCTCGTGGCATTTGAGCTTTACCTTAAGGTTGAGGGCGTCCTTAACCACGGCTTCTTCGGCGGGGAAGGCCTTGATTTTGGACACCGAACGCTGAAGCACAAGCAGAGCGTCGGAAACGGTCAGCGTGGCGTTGCCCTCTTCGTCGGCAGAGCCGTCAACATTGGCACGATCGGTTTCATATTGATTAAACTCGACCTTGCCCACCGAGGACTGAAGCACAAGCAGGGCGTCGGTCACGTCGACGGAGGAGGAATAGTCCACGTCTCCGTAATAAACGGTCGAGCGCTTGGCGTCGTCAAGAGCGGGAATCGTTATCGAGTCAGGGGGTTCCGCTGTATCCGTCTTTGGGGTCGATGGTGTAGTCAAGCGCCGACGCCGAAAGACCTGCGGGCAAAAACCACCGCTGCTGCCAAGGCGACCGCAAAAGGCCGTTTTGGCTGTTTTCTTTAACAGGTTCATTGTTAAATCTCCTTTTTTAATAATGCTGTTTTATGACAGGCGGCAGTCGGTGCCGCGCGGCCGCCGTCTGTTGACAACCTTTCGGACAAAGCCGCAAAAAGCCGATTTTTAACCTTGAACTCCTTGATTGGAATTTAAAACACCCAATACTCGGGCACCATTCCCATCTCGTCGAGATAGAAGGTGCTGCCCTGCATGGAAAGGTCCGTGAAGTCGAAATAGAAGAAAACTTCTTTTACGGTCACCGAGGATGCGGGGCCGGAGAGGTGTTTGAGGCACTTGTGAAATCCTCAATGGGGAACGCGAGGAAGCCCTTGTAGTTCTTGACGCTTGAGCCCTGAGCCGCTCCGAAGCAGCCGTCTCCGCCGTGATAAAGCTTTCTCCACTGGGTTTCGCCGTCGGGCAGATAGTAGAAAGGAGGCTCGACGCCGTCCTTATAGTCGGTGGTATAGACGGTTCCGTCCTGTCCGATGAGGCCGAAGTTTGCCTTGCGGAAATCAACGCCCGTCAGATCCACCCAAATGCGGAGATATTTGTTGCTTCCAACATTTGTGGGGGGTGTCGAGGGAGATACCGATGCTGGAGTTGTCGATACGTCCTATGCTGTCGAAATTCTTGACGTTTCCGTTTTGAGAACCGCCAAAGCGTCGGAGGCTCTAAAGCCCTTTCCGCTTGCAATTGACAGCACGGCGGGAGTTTTTGCGTCAACGTCGAAGGGCTGTCCGTCAAAGCCCTTGACGCGGTTTGCGGGCAGCTTGCCGCTTTCAAGGTCGATTATCTGTCCCGCAAAGGGAGCGTCGCCGATGCTCTCGGTCTTTTCGCCCTTTTCGGTGGTTTTTACGCTGTCATAGGAAAACCCACTCGTTGGAAACGGTGGCAAACCGAGCCGTTTTCACCCTGCTTTATGGTGAAGATACGGCCTCCCTGGGTCTCGGGGCTGGGAGATTTGTGTTATAGCTGCCGTACATATCGGTGGTGAGAGCTCCGTCAAAAGCAAGCTCTATTCCTGCCAATATCCCGAGGAATTGTTGATGTGGTCGTGACCGACGTAGAAGCCGGTGACGTCGCCGCGCTGCTTCATGGTGTCGAACATATGGGAGTTGACCGGTCCGCAGGAACAGCCCTCCTTGTTGACTCCGGTGAATTTAACGTCGGGGTTGTCGCGGTTTTCATAGACATCTATAAATTCCGGCAGGCAGACATGGCCGAACATAATGGCGGGGATTTTGGCGCCGTTATAGTTTTCCATAATGGTGGAGGTGTTGTAGTACCAAAGCTGCTGATCGTATTTTACAAAGTCATAGGTGCTGTTTCTGTGTCCGTCGACGGGAGTGTAATATCCGTCGTCTATATACTGCTGATCCTTGAACTTATAAACCGAGGTGTCGAGCAGCTCGTTATAATCGCCGGTATCGAGACCCCAAACGTTAAAGGCAATGGAGGACTCGTCGTTTGTGAGAATGGGAATGACATAGTTTCCTATTCCGAAAACGCCGTCGGGACCAGCCGTTCCCACACAATGGGCATAGCTTTCGTAAATTTCCTGCTGACGCCACTTTCTCACGTCGGTGCGAACTGCGTCGTGAGCGCCCTGGTCGTTGTCGTGGTTGCCGTAGACCACAGCCCAGGCAATGCCCTCTTTTTCAAGCTTTTCCACCATCTTGTCCACATAGCGGATAAAAGTCCTTTTCGTCGGTCAGGGATTCGGCCAAATCTGGTCGCCGGTGATGATGACAAGGTCGGGATTCGCGGCGTCGACCATGGCGTTAAAAGCGCTGCATGGTGCCGTCCTTTATGGTTTCGTTGGCGTTGCAGTTGTCCTGAAAATCCGAAACCTGAAGCACGGTGAAGGTTCCGTCCTCGTGGCATTTAAGCTTGACCTTCATGTTGAGGGCCTGCTCCACAACCGCCTTTTCGGCCGGGAAATCGATGTCCTTTTTTGACGGCCTTGCCGAGAATATAAAAGGGGCGTCGGTGGGGGTGACGGTGGCGTTTCCGTTTTCGTCCTTCGAACCGTCGACATTTGCTCGGTCGGAAACGGTGGCCGAAAATCCGACCTTGCCCACCGAATTCTGAAGGGTGAGCAGAGCGTCAACCGCCGTAACGGAGGAGGAAAAGTCGACGTCTCCGTAGTAAACGCTCGACTGCTTTGACTCCTCAAGAGCGGGAATGGTGACCGAATCGGGAGTTCCGCTGTATCGGTCTCTCGGGTCGGTGGTGGTCGCGGCCGAGCAAAAATCATGCCGGAACAGACCGCCGAAGCAGTCACGGCCGCCGAAAGAATCGCGCAAAGGGGCTTTTTAAACACTTTCATTTTCAATTCTCCTTTACATCGGGAAAGCAAGCCCGCAAAAACCGGGACAAACCGCCCGCCGTATGCGGCCGCAAACTCAAAGCGGTACCGTTTTGCACTTTGGAAACAGTACCTTTACATACAATAGAATAATATCACAAAAATATTTATACGTCAACCGCAAAAATTCATTTTTCGATATATCTCCAACAAAAAACACTCTTTCACAACCCGAAGTGAAAGAGTGTAAAAATAAAGTCAAAATCCGCTTTTGCGGGCAAAATCATTTGGCGGTGCGGTCGATAAAACGCGCGGTCAGCTTGAATAGACGATTTTCTGGCTGCTGTAAAGGCCGTAATACCCCGAAAGCATAAAGCTTACGGCGCAGGCAAGGGCGAAAAAGAGAATTCCCTCTCCCCGAAAAAGCTCAACGCTTAAAAAGATCGATGCGATGGGGCGGTTTACGGCGCCGCAAAGGTGGCGATAAGACCGACGGCGGCGGCAAAGCCGGGGTCAAGCCCCAAAAGCCCGCCGAAAACGCAGCCGAAGGTTGCTCCCACGGCAAAAGGCCGGCACAATCTCGCCCCGCGAAAGCCGACGCCGAGGGAAATCGCCGTGAACAAAAGCTTGAGCGCAAAGTCCCAAGGCTGCGCATTTCCGTGCAGGACGGCCGATTCCACAAGGCTCATGCCGGTTCCGTTATACTTTTGCGAACCGCAAATAAGGGTCAGCAAAATGACGGCGGCCGAGCCCGCAAGAATACGGACATATACGTTTTTATAAAGCTTTTATCAGCTTTGACGACCGTTTCATAACAATGCAGAAAACCATGCTGAGCAGCGCGCAGAGCACGCCGAGCAAAGCGACTCTTAAAACCGACGGCAGGTTAAAATCGGCGACTTTCACGCCGTAAAACCGCTCGGGCACGGCGCCGAGAGAAATCGAAATTCCGTAGGCGGCAAGCGACGACCGAGACAGGGCAAAAGCGAGGCATAATATATCTGCCCGACGCTTATTACCTCGAGGGTGAAAACGGCGGCGGTCAGCGGAGTGCCGAAAACCGCCGAAAAAACGCTGCTCATGCCGCACATGACGACGACGCTCATGTCCTTTTCGTCAAACCGAAAAAGCTTTCCCACCGCCGAGCCGATACTTCCGCCGAGCTGCAGCGACGCGCCCTCTCTGCCGGCCGAGCCGCCGCCGAGATTTGTCAGCGCCGTCGACACAAAAATCAGCGGCGCAATGACCACCGGCGGGTGATTTTATCCCTGACCGAGCTTATGACCTGATTGGTTCCGCCGTTGTCGCTCATGCCGTTTATGCGATAAAGATGTGCGATGAGCAGACCGAAAAGCGGCAGAAAATAAAGCATAAAGGGGTATCTCGCCCTGAAATCCGCCGCACCGTTTACAAGGCTGTAAAAAGCGTTCCCCACAACGCCGCCCACGGCGCCGACAACCAGCGCCACGGCAGCCCATTTGAAAAATCCGCTTATGAAATGGCCGCCGAAATTTCCGGTTGGCTTTTGTTTTTTGCTCCATTGCGCTCTCCTACTTAACGGTGAAATAAATGTGAGGTTTCTTTTTCGGGGCACTTTCTCCGAAGCAAAGCGCCTCGGAATATACCCTCTCTGCAGAGGGAAACAGCGATTCGTCGGAGGCATAAAGCAGAGCGACGGTGGCGCCTTTTTTCACAAAAAATCCCCAACGTTTTTGACAATTTCAATTCCCCTGCCCGGAAGTCTATTTTGTCGTCCTTTTTTTCGCCCTTCCCGCCTGAGAGCGGCGGCGCAAAGACCGATTTTTTCGGCATTTGACGAGACGATGTATCCCTCTTTTTCCGACTTTACCTCAAAGCGGTATTTTTGCCTTTTGAGGAGGAAAGCTCTCCCCTGAGCCGCCGTCCATTGCTTAAATTTTTTCATAGGCCCTGCCCGAGGAAAGAGCCTCCCTTGCGAGCCTTTCGCCCTCCTGCTCGGAAATGTTTTTGCAAAGAGAGAGCATATTGGCCGAAAGAGCCACGCATATGTCCTCAAATTCCCCGTGGCGGAGATTTTCAAGCACCTCGATGGCCTCCATGACCTCAAGGGCGTTTCCCACCGTGTATCCGAGGGGTGCGTCCATGTCGGTTATAAGGGCGGCGGTGTTTCGGCCGTGAGCCTTGCCGATTTTCACGCAGGTTTCGGCAAGCCTTCTCCCCTCTTCGGGGGGTTTTCATAAAGGCTCCGCTGCCGACCTTGACGTCGAGTACGATATTTTTGCCCCTGCCGCAAGCTTTTTGCACATGACGCTTGAGGCGATGAGAGGAATGCTGTCCACCGTGGCGGTCACGTCACGAAGGGCATAGAGTTTTTTGTCGGCGGGGTGAGCTGCCCCGTCTGGCCTATGACGGCAACTCCGATTTCCTTTGCCTGCTTTAAAATTCATCCTCCGGAAAGAGAGGAATTATAGCCGCGAATGCTTTCAAGCTTGTCGATCGTTCCGCCGGTGTGACCCAGCCCCTTACCCGACATTTTGCCACCACCCCGCCGCAGCAGGCCACTATCGGCGCGACAACAAGGGTGGTTTTGTCCCCCACCCCTGCCGGTGCTGTGCTTGTCGCAGGAAAGGTTTCCGAAAACCGACAAATCGATTTTGTCCCCCGAGTTTGCCATACATTCGGTGAGTGCGGCGGTCTCAGCTTCGCTCATGCCGTTAAAATAAATCGCCATAGCAGGGCCGACGTCTGATAATCGGGAATTTCCCCGACGTACAGCCGCTCACAAAGAAGGAAATTTGCTCCTTCGAAAGCTCCTTTCCCCGCTTTTTGTCGGTTATGATGTCATACATTCTCATAGCGTCACCTCTTTAAAGGGAAAAGCCGAGGGGCATTACGTCCTCAAGCTTAAAGGTTTTGATTTTGCTGCCGTCGGTGAGAATAATTTTAAAATTCGGCTTGCAGAATTCGGTCATGACCTGGCGGCAGGCGCCGCAGGGGGCGGGCAAAGCTTTTCTATGCTGTGATTTTTTCCCGCCCACAATGGCAATGGCCTCAAACTCCCGCTCTCCGTCGTTAACGGCGCGGAAAAAGGCGTTTCGCTCGGCGCAGCAGCAAAGAGAAATGACGAATTTTCCACATTTGCTCCGAGATAAAGCTTGCCGTCCTTGCAAAGCAGAGCGGCGCCCACGTTAAAATGAGAATAGGGGGCGTAGGATTTTTTCATAGCGCGCTCGGCCGCGTTTATAAGCTCCTGTTCCTTCATTTCATTATCTCCTTTAAAAGCTCGTTCCGTTTTTGGGCAAATCGGCGCCGAGATATTCGCAAACGGTGGCTCCGATGTCGGAAAAGCCGTTTTTGACGTGAAGATTTTGGGGTTTTATTCCCTTGCCGTAAACAAGCAGCGGGATATATTCCCTCGTGTGGTCGGTGGTGTCGGTCTTTGCAGGGTCGCAGCCGTGGTCGGCGGTTATCATGAGAATGTCCTCTTCTTTAAGAAAGGGAAGAAAATTGAAAAGCCAGCCGTCGAATTCGGTCAGCGCCGCGGCATAACCGTCGGGATTTCTTCTGTGGCCGTAGAGCATATCAAAATCCACAAGATTGGTAAAGCAAAGTCCCTCAAACTCCCTTTCGGCAAGCAGCAAAGTTTTTGCCATTCCGTCGGCGTTGCCCTTTGTGGGAATTTCCTCGGTCGTGCCTGTGGGCGAAAATGTCGCCTATCTTTCCCACCGCAATAACGCTTTTGCCCGCCTCTTTAACTCGGTCGAGCATGGTTTTTCGGGAGGGACGAGGGAAAAATCGTGGCGGTTGGGGTGCGCTCAAAATCGGGATATTCCCCGACAAAGGGGCGGGCGATGACCCTGCCCACGGCGTATTTTCCCACAAGAATTTCTCTGGCGATTCGGCAGTATTCATAAAGCTTTTCGGGCGGAACAAGGCGCTCGTGGGCGGCGATTTGGAAAACGCTGTCGGCCGAGGTATAGACAATAAGCTTGCCCGTTTCAAGATGCTCGCGGCCGAAGTCCTTTATAACCTGCGTTCCCGAATAGGGTTTGTTGCACAGCGTCCCCCTGCCGGTTCTTTTTTTCGAATTCGGCTATGACCTCGGGAGGAAAGCCCCTTCGGAAAGGTGGGAAAAGGGGTTTTTGTGACAATACCCGCAATTTGAAATGACCCGTGGTCGTGTCCTTTCCACGGATTTTTCACAAAGCTTCATATAAGCGGCGGAGGGGCTTTGCACAGCCGTCCCGCAGCCTATTCCGTCGATGTTGAAAAGCCCCATTTTTCCCATTTCCGTCACCCGAACATATCGGATTTGCTTGCCGAAACAACGGTGGAGGCACCCTTGTCCCCGAATTTCTCGGCGTCGGGAGCCTCCCCGCACCGAAGCTGTCAAGCACGATCAAAAATACTCTTTTCAAAATTTTCACCCCTTAAGCAGTCGGAAAATTAAATCCTGCCGCCGTCGCAAGAGATTAAATTTTCGGCGTCGGAATTTACTTAAGCATCAGATGCACGAATAAGCAACTCAAACAGCAGAGAGCGATAAATCAAGGGCTTATTCGAAATCTACAATCCCTCAGTCAGCTAGCGCTGACAGCTCCCTTTACACAAGGGAGCCGATGTTACGCAACCCTTTAATTTTTCACACCAAATCCGAGGCCAAACAAAAACCTGTTTTTGTATTTTTATGATGGCACCAAAACCAAACAAAAACGATTTTATATTTTCCCACATTAGAAAAAAACAATAGGCATTGTACAGTAGGGCGGCGCAGCCGTGACGGAGGGATTGTCATTCTTTTTTCCCGTGCGGGGTTTGTGCAGCTGTTGCTTAACCATAGTGCACACATACGAACACGATTTTGGCGGAGAAAAATCCCCACATCCTGTGTTAAAATGCTCGTTAATCCGACACCTATATGCGACGACAAACCGAAAAGCACCGTTAATAGGACATTTCAGGCGTGTTAGGATATGTGCGCTATGCTTAAAAGAAAAAGCGACGTCGGGAAAGCTCCCAAAGCCGCTTTTAACTCGGATTTCAATTAGTTTTCAAGAGCCTTTGCAGCCTTAACGACACGGCTTGTGCCCAGTCTCGAGGCACCCAGCTCGATGAACTTTTCGGCATCCTCAACGCTCTTGATACCGGCGGAAGCCTTGATTTTCAGAGCGGCGGACTTGTTCTCGTTGAAGATTTTGATGTCCTCCTCGTTTGCGCCGCGGAGGAATAGCCGGTGGAGGTCTTGATGTAGTCTGCGCCCGACTCGGAAACGATCTTGGTGATCTTTGCTCTCTCGTCGGCGTCAAGCTCGCTGGTCTCGACGATGACCTTAAGGAGCTTGCCGTTGCAGGCGGCCTTGATAGCCTTGATCTCGTTCAGAACGTCGTCATATTTCTTGTCCTTCATCCAGCTGATGTTGATGACCATGTCGATTTCGTCGGCACCGTTCTTAACTGCGTCCTCGGTCTCGAAAACCTTGGTGGCGGTGGTGTTGGAGCCGTGGGGAAACCGATAACGGTGCAGATGGGGAGCTTGTCTCCCACATATTCCTTGGCCTGCTTTACATAGATGGGGGAATGCAGCAGGAAGCGCAGCCGTATTTGATACCGTCGTCAAGCACGCCCTTGATCTGCTCCCAGGTGCAGCCGGGGGCAAGCAGAGTGTGGTCGACCTTTGCAAGAATGTCTTTAAGTTCCATTTTTAAAATCTCCTTTGGATTTTTTTCCTTTAACAGTATATCATAGTTTTCGCTTTTTTCAAGTTAATTTTTCATCAAAAAAAGCGGCGGGGCAAAAAATTGCCTCTGCCGCAAAAAAATTATAAAACCTTTGAGAGAAAATCCTTGAGTCTCGGGTTTTCGGATTTGTGAAAAACTCCTCCGGCTCGGCCTCCTCCTGAATTTTGCCGTCGTCGATAAAGAGCACTCGGGAAGCCACCTCTCTTGCAAAGCCCATTTCGTGGGTGACGACCACCATGGTCATACCCTGGGCGGCAAGGGACTTCATAACCTCAAGCACCTCGCCCACCATTTTCGGGGTCGAGAGCGGACGTGGGCTCGTCGAAAAGCATGACGTCGGGGTCCATGGCAAGGGCGCGGACAATTGCCACCCTCTGCTTTTGGCCGCCCGAAAGCTGGGAGGATATGCCCCTGCTCTGTCCTCAAGACCGACCCTGCGAAGAAGCTCAAGTGCCTTGGTTTCGGCCTCTTCCTTGCTTTTTTTTAAGCAGCTTCATGGGGGCAAGGGTCATATTTTTGAGAATGGTCATGTGAGGGAAAAGATTGAACTGCTGAAAAACCATACCCATTTTTCTGACGGTGGACGTTTATGTCGACCGTCGGGTCGGTAATATCTGTTCCCTCAAAGAGAATTTTTTCCGCCGGTGGGGCGCTCGAGAAGATTAAGGGTGCGGAGAAAGGTGGATTTTCCCGAGCCCGAGGGGCCGATGACCACGACCACGTCGCCCTTGTTGATTTCGGTGTCGATTCCTTTAAAACCTCGATTTTTCCGAAGGATTTTTCAAGGCCCTCCACCTTTATGAGAAGATTTTTATCAGTGGTCACTCTTACGCAGCCTCCTCTCGAAAATGCCAAGCAGCTTTGTGAGTATTATAACGATAATAAGATAAATCACGGCAAGGCTTATGTAAGGAATAAAGGGCTGATAGGTCTTTGCCACAATATTCTGAGCCTGCTTTGTAACGTCTCTGAGCATGATAACCGACACAAGCGACGTATCCTTCAAAAAGGGTTATCATCTCGTTGCCGAGAGCCGGCAGAATGTTCTTAAGCGCCTGAGGAATGACAATGTACCACATGGTCTGAACATAGTTGAGTCCGAGGCTTCGTCCCGCCTCGGCCTGACCGGCGTTTACCGACATAATTCCCGAGCGGGCGATTTCGGCAACATAGGCGCCGGAATTTATACCGAGAGTGATGATGCCGCATATGACCGTTCCGGTGTCGGTTTTCGGAATCATGATGACAAAGCCCATAATAAGCAGCTGAACCATCATGGGGTTCCTCTTATGACCGTCAGATATATCTTGCAAAGGCCGTTCAAAAATCTCAGAAGAATGTGGGGCTTTGTTCCCGTCGCGTTGTCGTGAGAGGATCTTATCACGGCCACAATTGTTCCGAGAACAATACCGATTGCAAGGGCTCCGAGGGTAACTATGAAGGTGATTTTAAGTCCGTCGACAAACCATGTCCACCGATTTTGGTAAACAAACGTCTGATAGAGCTGAAAGAAAAAATCCTGAAGCCACGAGGGAAGTCCCTGAATCCACGAGGGAGCGGTTTCAAGCCAGCCCGCAAGGGTAAGCACGGTCATTTGTAACCTCATTTCCTGTTCTTTAAAAATAGAATACAAGGGACAGTCATACTGCCCCTTGCAGAAGTGTCTTTTTGAACCTTTAATTACTCGGCCTTGATGTATTTTGCGATGATTCCGTCGATGGTTCCGTCGGCCTTGAGCTCGGCAATGGCGCCGTTGACCTTGCCAAGAAGGTCGGTGTTGGTCTTGGCGATGGCGGCGGCATAATTCTCGGTCACATATTCGGTTCCGAGAATTTTAAGACCGGTGTTTGCGGCCACAAAGTTTTTAGCAGGCTCGTTGTCGATAACAACGCAGTCGACCTGGCCGTTTACAAGAGCGGCAACGGCAAGAGCGCCGCTGGAGAACTGTTTGACGTGATCCTGACCGTAATCGTCGGTGCAGTAGGCGTCGCCGGTGGTTCCCGACTGAACGCCGATGGTCTTGCCCTCAAGGTCGTCGACCGAAGCAATGGCGCTGTCCTCTTTGACGATGATGACCTGAGTTCCGGTTGCATATGAATCGGTGAAGTTTACCGACTCCTTGCGCTCCTCATTGACGGTCATACCGGCAAGAACGATGTCAATGGAACCGCCCTGAACGGCAGGGATAAGAGAATCAAATTCCATATCCTTAATTTCGAGAGTCATACCGAGCTTGTCGGCAATTGCCTTTGCGATTTCGGCGTCGATACCGGCAACCTCGCCGTTATCATCGACGAATTCATAGGGGGAAGGTTGCGTTGGTTCCCATGGTGAGGGTTCCTTTGCTTTCGGCAACGGATGCGGTGCTTTCGGCATCCTTGCTGCTGTCGCTTCCGCAGCCGGCGAAAAAGGCAGGCGGTCATGCACAGGGCAAGAACGAGACATATAATCTTTTTCATTTATAAAATCTCCCTTTTTATTTAATATGTCGGTATGATACCATACGCGGCGGCAAATTGCAAGGTCTTTTGAAATTTTTGCATATTCCGTGAATTTTATTTCAGTTTTTTCAAAATAATCCTGCTCGTTTATGCGGAGCGTGCGGCCGCTTTCAAGGTGAATGAGGATTTTCCCGTCGCAGGGGGTCGTCCGACGCCTCCACCGATTTTATGTTGTATTCGGCATTTTCCGACGGCTCGAAAACCGTCACAAATCGCACATTTTTCCCTTTTATGTCGCATTCGGCGGTGGGCAGCGGAGAGAAAACTCCCGGCACCTCGTTGCAGCGGAACCCCTGGAAATGCTCCTCGTCGGCGCGATAGACCGCCGTCTTTTCGAGGTGTGCAGCATTTTTATTCCGACACCGCTTTCCGTTTTTACGGTAAACATTTTGTCATCAAATGCATAGTCACCGTCGGCAAAATGCCAAATCGCGGTGTAGAGGTGTTCCTTTTCGTCCTTTGCCTCCATGCGGTCGATAACGACCACAAGAGGATTTGTCCCCTCGGGGCTTTTAAGCCAAATTACCCTGCGGAAGTGCTTAACGTCCACATCCTGCTCGCCGTAGTTTTTATCATATCGGGCAGCGGCGCGGTCATAATAATCGGTCGAATCGAAATACACGTCGGCCTTTGTGTTAAGCACGGCGCTGTCCCCACGTTGTGGTCGCGGCAGCTGGGAAAGCCCGTCGACAATGACGGTATTATGCCCCCTTGTCAGCAGAGAATAATTGAAAAGCTTTGAGCCGTCATAGGCCGCTCTTCCCGCCTCGGGAAGAAGATATTCGCCGTAGGCGTGTATAAGCACCTCAAGCTTGTCCTCGTGCTGATGCCCGAAGCCGAACCGCGCGGCGTTGAAGAAGCACCAAAAGGCCTTTTCGCTCCAGTCGCTGCGGAAGGTGACATAGCCGGAATAGGGCAGAATGTTTGAAAGAACGCTCGGGTGCCCCCTTGCTTTCTCATGGTCTTGAGATAGAGGAAGTCCTTTCTTTCGGGGAAAAAGTCGGTTGCCCTTGCAAGTGTAAATCCCGTGTCGAAATCGGCGCCGTCGTTGAGATTCGGCACCTGAAGATCGGGCTTTACGATGTGGGGATAAACGTCATACATTTTCTCGAGGGCACAGAGCATACTTTCGGGCGGGCGTTTTCCCACCTTGCCGTAGACAAAGCAGAACCTCCTCGAAATTGCTGACCACCACCTGATGATATTGGTGGTCAGCTCCTGCTGAAATCCGTCGGCGAAAAGCTGGGCCGTCAGCTGTTCCGACAGCTTCGACATGGCGAAGTTTTCCCACTCCTTTGCCCTTTTGAAGAAGGGGAAAAGGAGAGCAATATGGGTCATGCCGTTCATTTCCATGATAAGCCAGTTTGAGGTGGTGAACCACTTTTCTATTCTCAGCGCGTGTTCATAAACGCACTTGAAAATGTTGACCCAATCCCTGCCGTTAAGTGAGGGCGAACGGGAAAAGGTGCAGATAGCCACCGGCCAGCTGCCGAGCATTCTTATGCCGCACTCAATGGTGCGCCAAAAATCGGTTTTCGCCGCCCACGGCGTCCATGGGCGCGGAGAGGCCTGCATTATCCAGCTCATAATAAGCTCGCAAAAGCCCTCGGCATATTTTTCGTCGCCGGTCTCGCGATAGGCGTTCATGAGATAGAAAAATTCGTGGTGCCGCTGGAGCTGCCATGTGAATTCGCGGTAGCCGTCGGGAGTGGGGTTAAAAAAAGCCAATCCACGACCTCTTTGTCGAATTGATGCTCCACTCCGCAGGACACAAGGTCGTGGCGAAGCACCCTGTCGGCCGCCTCAATAGGGGTGTCGGTCTTTACACAGTCCACTCCTCCCATGCTGACCGCCGCGTCGTCGAACATATGGGGGTCGAGGAAGGAGCGTATAAACCCGCCGAATTTTTCAAGGGCACCCTCCATGTCGCCGTCACGGGCCATTTTGTCGGCGCCTTTGAGCTCCTCGAATTTGTCGCAGTCGATAACCTCGGTGAAGAAGAAAAGGTCGGAAACCTGATTTTCGATTTCCTTTCGGTCGTATTTTTTCAAGCTCATAACATTACCTACTTTATAATTTTGAATACGTCGCCCGCGGCCACAAGACGGTATCTCATGCCGCCCTCAAACATATTGCCGAGCGAGGTGACGCTTTTTGCATTTTTATCCACGTTGAAGTCATAGGGAGTGCTTTCGCTTTCGTTAAAGACTCCCGAGGCATAAACCTCTCTCCGCCGAAGCAGTCAAACATGGTGTTTCCGGCGGCGTTGACATTGGCTCCGAAAACCTTAAAGCTGCCGTTTCCGAGAATTCGGAAGGAAAAGAGCGGGTCGCCCCAGCAGGCCGCGTTTACGGCCGAAAACTTCCCGAAAAGTCACCCGAGGTGAGCACATAATTCCGTTCTTCACCCGGGAGGTTAACAAGCTGCGGGTCGATGAGAACCGCCTGCGCGTCGCCCTCGGCATAGACGGCGATATTTCCGCAATCCACCCCGTGGCTGACGGCTTTCACATTTTTGCCCCCGAAAGCAGGGTCAGCCCCTGATAGGCTCCCGTATACGAAATTGTGATAGAGAATTTCGTCCTGCGACTCCCCGATAACAAAGGGACGGCTGTTCTTTTTTGACATATTCGAGGCGGGTATTAAAATCTGAATGAGCCTTGTCCTCAAAGGTGATCCTTTGCGGTGTACCAGGCGTTGGGGGTATAGTGAACGTCGCGTATGACGCCGCCGCTGCTTCCCGCGCCCACCTTTATGCCGCAGTATATCGGTGTTCCCCACACATATTCAACATAGTGCCTGTCGCATTTTTGCGAGGCAAAATCAATACCGTTATAGGAATTTATAAGGGCGGTGTTGACAACATAAATATCTTCGCCTCTCCCCTTATCGTGAAGGAAAAGGGAACCACGGCATTTGACGACTGTTTATAATAATGAACGCCGATTCCCCTTATTCCCGCTCCGGATTTGAGGGTGAAAAGAGCCTGCCCGTCGCCGTTTTCGCGGCCGAAATCGGTGTATATCATGGTTTTGGGCAGATAGTTCGGTATGTCCTCGCAGCCGCGTATTTCAATTCCCTCGTAAACGGTCACCGGGGACGACATAAAATAATATCCGCCGGGAATGTAGACCGTTCCGCCGCTTTCCCGCAGCGAGTCGATTGCCGACTGCAGAGCCTCGCTTATGTCGGTTCTGACCGACGCCGAATCGAGAAGGTTTACAAAAGCGTCGCTTTTCGGATTTTGATTCATGGCCTTGTTATAATCGACTGATGTGTCGGGAATTTGCTCGGTGTTTGAAAGCACCTTATATTCGGTGCCGTCGCCGTAAAACTCGGTGTCGATGAGGGTGTGGCGGTCGCTGTCGGTAACATAGGGAGAGCCGCCGTTTGAGCACACCCTGCCCCCTCGGTGATGAGAGCGTTATCCCCCGCGTCGTAAATCGCGTTTTTCCCGCAGCTTTCCACCGCGCAGTTTGCAAGGGTGAGTGTGGTGCTGCCGCCCTTGTCGAGATAAATCGCCGCCGCGCCGTCGTTTCCGTAGGCGGTGAAGGTGCAGTCGGTGAAGCTCAGCCACTTGGAGTTGTTTATAAAGGCGGCATAGTAGCAGTTTGTTATGTTTGAATCGTAAAGATGTCCGTTGGCCGAGCCCCGCTCGGTGGGATAAAATCTGATTCCGATGTTATAGCCGTCGATGTTGAAGCCGGAAAAATAGGTCCAGTCCACCATTCCCACCTCAAAGCCAACGGCGTTTCGCAAAAGCCAGGTTCGCAGCAGTTTTTGCCCGTCGTTTTTCATGCCCTCGTATTCGGCAAGATATTTATAGGAAAAGTCTATTCCCTCAAAGCGGCCGATGTCAAGGCTGCCGTCGAGGGTGATGCCGGTGAGCAGCGGAGTTCCCGAGATGTTTCTCACCGTTTGGAGAGAATTGTTGCTGCCCGCCGAAAGATTGACCGCCCGATAGGAATTTACAAAGCAGACATTTTCGAGAAGTATTCCCTCGCTGCCGTTTTGCATGACGGTGTAGGGATAAGGAATCAGGGCACCCGACACAAACTCCTGCTCGGGATAATAAAAATTGAGGTTTTTAAGGGCGCTTTGATAGCTCATGACGACGGCGGGCTTTTCCTCCTCGCTGCCTTTTCCGCCGTATATAAGCAGGGTGGAAAGAGGCTTGCCGTTTTGTCGGCCTCGCCGACGAGACCAACGCCTATGGGAAGGTCAAGACCGTTTGAAATGACATATTCCCCCGCCGGCACAAAGACCGTTCCGCCCTTTCTCGACAGCTGATCCACAGCGTCGGCAAAGGCAAGGTGCAGTCGGTTTTTCCGTCGCCCACGGCGCCGAAATCGGCCACATTCATGTCGGCGACGGTGGTTCCCTGCCCGTCAAATTCCGTTTTGACAAGCTTTGGAGAGCGATCCTCAGGATAATCGTTTTTGCGGCTTCAAAAACGGCCGCCTTTGAATATTCGAAACCTCCTCACGCATAAGAAGAGCGTTTACCTTTTTCGTCCCGGGCAAATGCGTTTTTGCGGGAGCGGTCAGCACCGACACCCCAAAAAGGCAAGGCCTGCGGCAAAAAAGCAGGGTGCCAAAATTATGAAAATCTTCTTTTTCAGCACAAAAATCAGCACAAGAAAGACGGCCGCTGCGGCGCAAGAAGGCCGGCGCATATGACAAAGGCAAAATTAAACCTGTCCGACACGTTTTTATAGTTATATCCGTGAAAATTGGGAACTGCGTCGGAGCTGTCGCTCAGCTGCTCGAATTTTCCCACGGCCTGTGAAAAGCCCGTTTCGGCGGTGGGATCGGAGAGTCCGTCGGTTCCGGGGGTTCCGTCGTTTGTGCCGTTTGTCTTGTCGCTGCAAAAAACAAAGGGGCTGCTCGGCGGCGGCAAGGGTGCAAAAAGCACATTGCGGCGGCAATTATCACTGCGGTCAGGACGGCTGCGGCTTTTTTCATTGGGTTTCCTCTTTCTTTTTAAGGGTGCAGGCTTTCGGCCTTTAAAACAAAATTCCCGGGAAGTCATTTCAAAACGGCCTCCCGGGAAGGCAATTATCTTATAAAATTGGTCTGGTTTCCGCGCTCGGCGGCAGGGGCTTCTATTCCTGCTTTTGCCCGCCTCGAAACATTTGAGCATCCATGCCATGTTTTGGCAAGGTTTCTCATGGTCTGAAGACCCTCAAGGTCGGCTGCCGTCTGCTCGGCGGTATTGCCGTGAACATTGTTCCAATAGGTGGAGGGAACCATCGGCATCTGAGCAAAAGGCGAAATATTTGTTTATGTCGTCAAGGGAGGCGGAGGTTCCGGCGCGGCGGGCCGACACGACGGCAGCGCCGGGCTTGTGATAAAAGGCTGCGCTGCCCGCATAAAAACACGGTCGAGCACCGAAAGCAGCCGTCCCGAGGCATGGGAATAATAAACGGGCGAGCCGAATATAAATCCGTCGCATTCCTTTGCCTTGCCTATAATAACATTTACAATGTCGTCGTCAAAGACGCATTTGCAGTCCAGCTTTCGGCAGGCCTTACATCCGATACAGTCGCGTATTGCGACCTTTCCGAGATCCATGATTTCGCTTTCGATTTCCTGCTTTTCAAGCTCCTTTGCAACTTCGGTCAGGGCCGTAAAGGTACATCCCTGTTTATTGGGACTTCCGTTTAACATTAAGACTTTCATAAAAATACCTCCTGAATTATTTCGCTATATTCACGGGATTTCCCGCAAGGTAGCTTTCAAGATTTTGCGCCGCGAGGAAATAAGCCGTTCCCTCGTTTCCTTGGCCGCCCACGCGATGTGGGGGTCATAATGCAGTTTTTCGCCGTCAGCAGAGGATTATCCTCCTCGGGCGGCTCCCTTTGTGCAGACGTCAAGCCCCGCCCCGCGATAACTCCGCCGTTAAGCGCCTCGGCAAGGTCGCCGTCAACAACCGACGGACCTCTCGCCGTGTTAATGAGCCACGCCGTATTCTTCATCTTGCCGAGATTTTCGGCGTTTATAAGGCCTTTCGTTTCGTCGTTTAAGGGACAATGGAGCGAAACAATGTCGCTTTGGCGAAGCAGCGTGTCGAGGTCGACCTGCCTGTCGGGCTGCTCACCCATATCCCGATGGGGTAAAAATGACATTCATGTTAAAGGCACGGGCGATTTTGCCGTTTCCCTGCCTATTCTTCCGTAGCCGATAATCCCGAGGGTCTTGCCCTTGAGCTCAAAAAGCGGCGTGTTCCAAAAGCAGAATTTGCGGTAATCCCTCCATTGTCCGTTTTTAACGGCGTCGGAATGAAGGGCGACATGATTCGCAAGCTCCAAAATGAGGGGCGAAGGTGTGCTGAGCCACCGCCTCGGTTCCGTAGGTGGGCACAAAGTCACCGTTATGCCAAGCTCCCTTGCGGCCTTAACGTCGACGACGTTGTACCCGTGGAAATAAGTCCGATATATTTAGGCCGATCAAGCTTTTCAAGCACCTCTCTCGGAAAGGCGGTCTTGTTGCTGATTATAATGTCGCTTTATTGCAGCGCTCCAAAACGTCGGCGCGCTTTGTGTATTCAAAGGCTTCAAAATCCCCGAATTTTTCAAAAGGAGCCCAGGACAGGTCTCCGGGGTTGCAGGTATAGCCGTCAAGCACGGTAATTTTCATGTGGCATCTCCATTCTTTTGTTGCAAAAAGGGCATATATATGTTATGATTGTCGGGCGGTAAAAAATCACTTCACCTAAACTTTACCGTATTGCGATAACCGATTTGACAAAGATTTTATAAAATTTACAATATAAACGGTAAAGGAGCAAATTTTATGGCAGAAACATTGACGCAATTTTTTCAAGGGCTCGGGCTTTCCAACGAGGTCGTTATTTTCATAATTTCCATGCTGCCGGTGGTCGAGCTTCGCGGCGGCATAATCATGGCGGCGCTGCTCGGAATGAAGTGGTATGTGGCCGTCCCCATTTGTATCGTGGGAAATCTTCTTCCCATTCCCTCGTGCTTAAATTCGTCAGAAGAATACTTGATTTTCTCAAAAAATCCAAGCACCTTAAAAAATCATCGAGTGGTTTGAGGAACGCACCAAAAACAAGGGCAAAAACATCGAAAATGGCTGGCTTGCGGCGCCCATCGTTTTTGTGGAATCCCCCTCCCGGCACCGGCGCCTGGACCGGCTCACTTGCGGCCGACCTTTTCCGCATCGACTTTAAGAAAAGCATGTTTGCCGTGACCGTCGGCGTACTTATAGCCGCCGCCATCGTCACCGTCATATGCTATGCCTTCCCGGCGCTGGCCTCTCAAATCTTTTAAGACTCGGTCTGCTCGGAAATAATTTCTCTGATTTTAATAAAGTCCTCAAAAGCGGCGGGCTTGTTGTTGGGATTTCGCAGAAGTGCTGCGGGATGAAAGGTTCCCATCATCAGGACGCCGTTTTTTCAACGATTTTCCGTGCTCGACCGTCACCTTGAAATTCGGATCGATGAGTCGCTGAGCCGAAATGCGGCCGAGGCACACGATTATCTTCGGGCGGATTATTCTCACCTGCTCCCGCAAATAACCGATACAGGCCTCCTGCTCCTCGGGCTTCGGGTCTCTGTTTTTGGGCGGGCGGCACTTGACCATGTTGGCAATGTATATTTTACTTCGGTCGAGGTCGATTGCGGCAAGAAATTTGTCGAGCAGCTTTCCCGCTCTGCCAACAAATGGTTCGCCCTGCAGATCCTCGTTTTCTCCCGGGCCCTCGCCGATAAACATGACTCTCGCGCTGTCGCTTCCCACGCCGAAAACCACGTTGTTGCGCGTTTTTGCAAGCTCGCATTTTTCACAGCAAAGACATTTTTGCCGAAGCTCTTCAAGGGTCATTTTTCCACCGCCTTTTTTGTTATTTTCACTATTTTATCACACTTTTTTCAAATACTCAACGGTTATGACTTGAAAAAAAGTCGAATTTTCTGTTAAAATTATTGTCAGATATTAAATTGGAGTTGATTTTTATGTCAAAACCCTGTTCTTATTGAGACCTCTGCCCGTCACGTCCACGTCTCCCAAGAAGACCTCGAGACCCTTTTCGGAAAGGGCTATGAGCTGACCCCCCAAAAAGGACCTTTCCCAGCCCGGCCAGTTTGCCTGCGAAGAGAGAGTAACCGTCGTCGGCCCCAAGAGAGAGCTTAAAGGCGTTTCCATTCTCGGACCCGTTCGTCCCGAGACCCAGGTTGAGATTTCCCTCACCGACGCCCGTTCCATCGGGGTTAACGCCCTCATTCGCGAGTCGGGCGACACCGAAGGCACCAACGGATGTAAGCTTGTCGGCCCCGCAGGCGAGGTCGAGCTTGACCACGGCGTAATCTGCGCCAAGCGCCACATCCACATGACCCCCGCCGACGCCGAGAAATACGGTCTTGAAAACAAGCAGATCGTTTCGGTCAAGGCCTCCGGCACCGGCAGAGAGACCATCTTCGGCGACGTCGTCGTCAGAGTCAGCGAAAAAATTCGCTCTTGCCATGCACATCGACACCGACGAGTGCAACGCGGCAGGTATCTCTCCCAATTTCACCGGCGAAATACTCGACTAAAAAGGCTTTTAAAGTCCACCTCACGGCGGCATTTTCCTTGTGATTATGCCGCCGGTTCTTTTAAAAAAGTCCGAAACGAAGGTTTTTCATGAAATATTACGTTCTTTTCAATCCCCTTGCGGGAAACGGCAGGGGCGTCATGGCCACCGAGGAGCTCATCTCCCTTATGAAGGGCGACAGTCTCGACTTCTGCGACATGACAAAATAAAAAGCTACGGCGATTTTTTTGATTCGGCGAAGGCCTGTCCCGTCATAATCTGCGGCGGCGACGGAACACTCAACCGCTTTGTAAACGACACGGCGGGCATAAATGCCGAAAACGACATTTTCTATTATGCCACCGGAAGCGGCAACGATTTTTTAAACGATCTCGAAAAGAAAAAGGGAGAGCCTCCCTTTAAAATAAATAAATATCTCAAAATCTCCCCACCGTCACGGTAAACGGAAAGTCGTCGCTGTTTTTAAACGCCATCGGCTACGGTATCGACGGATATTGCTGTGAGGAGGGGGACAAAAGCGGACGCTCAACGGCAAAAGCATAAATTACACTCCCATTGCCGTCAAAGGTCTTTTCGGAGGATACACCCCCGCAAACGCCGTCATTACCCTTGACGGTAAGGAAATGACCTTTGAAAAGGTGTGGCTTGCGCCGACCATGAACGGCAGATATTTCGGCGGCGGCATGATGGCCGCTCCCAATCAGAACAGGCTCAATCCCGAGCATACGGTTGCCCTCATGGTCATGAACGGCAAAACAAGGCTTAACGCCCTTTGCGCCTTCCCTTCCATTTTCAAGGGCGAGCACATTACAAAGCACGCCGACATTGCCAAGGAATTTTTCGGCCGCGAAATCACGGTGAAATTCGACCGTCCCACCGCCCTTCAAATCGACGGCGAAACGATCCCCGGAGTGCTGGAATATTCGGTCAGCACGGCAAAGACCGCAAAGGACGGCAAACCCGCCGCTGCAGCAACGGTCTGACGAAATATACATACTAAAAAATCCCATTGCCTCGGCAATGGGATTTTGTTTTTACAAAGCTTATTTTGCCTCGGGATATTCGTTTCCGAGCAGATAGAGAGGAGCCTCGTCCTCTTCCACCTCGGGGAAACGGCCGACCTTGGCAAAGAAGCGGGCGGAGGAGGTGTCCGCGTCCTTAATTGCGCCCTTGTAAGGCTCGGTGTCGACAGGCTCGAAGAAACGGTTGTCCTTGGAGTCGTCGTTGCGCTGGCTGACCTCGCCGACAAGCACCTTTCCGTGGCCTTCCTCGCCCCAGAAGGAGTGATAAAGCTTTTTGGTGTTGGTCATGCTCATGCCGGGGTGAGACGGACAACGGTACCTGCGGGAACGGTGTAATGTCTGCCGTCCACCTGAATTTCGACATCCTCGTCCGAAAGATTGTCGTTTTCGTCGGCTCCGTAAACCTTGATCATAAGGTTTCCGCCGCCGCGGTTGATGATGTCCTCCTGCTTATACCGGTGATAGTGGTAGGGGGTGACCTGATTTTCCTCGACGATCATGATTTTTTTCGGCATATACCTTTTTGTCGTCGGGATTGAAAGCGTTGCCGTTGCGAAGGGTAAAGAGGAAAAGACCGCAGCTGCGGAAATCGCCCGAACCGAAATCGGTGATGTCCCAACCGAGAACATTTCTGCGAATTTCGTCATACTCGTGATTTTTTTTCCTTCCACTCCTCGGGGGTGAAATATGCGAAGGGAGGAAGCAGGAACTTGTGCTCGTCGAGGAAGGCGATGGCATCTTTATGATTTTGTTGATTTCCGAACGTTTCATTTTAAAATCTCCTTTGATTAAAGGGCAACCTCGTCGGTGTGCTCCTCCATGAATTTATAAATTTCGGCAAGGGGCTTAATACCTGTGGAGGCGCCAAGCTCCATAACACAATGGGTTCCCACGGCGTTGCCCAGCTTTGCCGATTTTTCAAAGTCGACATCCTGAGCAAGTCCCGCAAGAAAGCCTGCGCAGAAGGAATCTCCCGCACCGGTGGTGTCGGTGGGCTTTATGGAGAGATAGGTGGGGGGCGAAATAGCCCTTTGCCGCCCTCGCGGATGTATGCACCCTTTTTGCCGGCCTTGATGATGACGTTCTTGACGCCCTTTTCAAAGAAAACGTCGGCGATGTCGTCGAAATCTTCTTTTCCGGCGATTTTCTGAGCCTCTTCGATGCTGGGCATAAAGAGATCGAGGTGAGGCAGAGCGGCCTCAACGCCCTTCATCCAACGGCCGGTGGGATCCCAAGCGGTGTCCATGACGGTGAATTTGCCCATGCTCTGAGCCTTTGCAAACATCTTTGCGGCAGGCTCGCCGTCAAGACCGTGGGTCAGCAGAGCGCCGGCGAGGAAAACAATGTCGGCGTCGGCAATGAGCTCGTCGGGAATGTCCTTATCGGTCATGGCGGAGGTGGAGCCGCCGTTATAAAGGGAAGCTTCTCTCGCCCTCGGAATTCACGCAGACGATAGAGGTGGTGGTCTGAACGTTTTTCGTCCATAACGCAGCCTCTCACATCGACGCCCGCGTCCTTGCAGGTGTCGTAAACAAAGCGGCCGAAAGATCCTTACCCAGCTTAACGCAAAGGGAAACCGGCACACCGAGCTTTGCAAGGTCGATGGAGGCGTTGGAAGCGCAGCCGCCCACGAACATGGACGAGCTGTCGATAAACTGAAGCTCGCCGGGAGTGGGGAGCGCATCCACCGGCTTGATAATGACGTCGGTTGTGACCGAACCGATACATAAAACTTTTTTTCATTTGATTATTCCTCCCAAGATTTGAAGTTATATCCCAGTAATTATATAGCAGTTTGCCCTCAAGGTCAAGAGCAAAACCGAAAGTTTAACCATAACACACATACGAACACGATTTTGGCGGAGAAAAATCCCCACATCCTGTGTTAAAATGCTCGTTAATCCGACAGGATAAACTGCGCTTTTGCCTTGTATGTGAGAATTTTTCTTGCCGGCAAAATTCTTCGACCTGAAATGAGCGTAGTAATGAGGGGTTTTCGGTGCAAAAGGAACATATAAGGCCGGCGCCTATATGCGACGACAAGCCGAAAAAACACCGTTAATAGGCTGTTTCAGGCGTGTTCGGATATGTGCGTTATGGTTAAGCAACAGATGCCCGAACCCCGCACGCCTTAAAAATGTTAAATTCCCCGTTTTTATTGTTTCGCCGCTTGAAATACGCCGCGCCTACGGTTGATGAACGCGATGCCGCACGGGAAAAGGAACGAGCGAAACCGTACGGTGTTCGAACATCTGTTGCTTAAGCATCTGTTGCTCGGCTTTATTTCAAACGGCTTTTCCACTGAGCGTTCATAAACCATCTCGGGAAAAATCTTCCGCCGAATTTATGAAGCTTGACAAAACCGCCGTAAACCGAGAATTTTTGCCTCTGTCGGCGTCCTCCACCGCCCTTTTTACCACGTCCTTCGGAAGGTAAAGGGGCTTGTATCTTTGGGGGCGTGCTCGGTGTTTTGCTCGTCGGTGTGGTCGAAAAAACTCGGTGGCCACCCACCCGGGGCTGACCTGAGTCACCGAAATTTTCTTCGGCTTAAGCTCGAGGGCGAGGGCATAGCTGTAATGTTGAACAAAGGCCTTTGTTGAGGCATAGCAATCGAAAAAGGGAAGCGGATAAAAGGCCGAGGAGGAGCAAAGCTCGATAATGTGCCCGCCCTTTTCCATAAAGGGAACGGTGGCCTGAGTCATGACGGCAAGCGCCTTGACGTTAAGGTCGATCATGTCGCAGGTGGATTTTATCCCAACCTCCTCCACGCTTCCCATTTTCCGAAGCCGGCGCAGTTGACAAGATAGCTCACCGTCGGCTTATGGCGGGAAAGCTCGTCCGCATAGCACTCAAAAGCTTTCCTTTTTAAGCAGGTCGAGAGGCATGATTTTGACCGGGGTTTTAAGCTCCTCCGAAAGCTCGGCAAGACGGCCTTCCCTTCTCGCAATAAGCCAAAGGCAGTCGAGCCCCTTTTGTCGAGCTCCTTGGCAAAGCACCGTCCCATACCCGATGACGCCCCTGTTATAACTCCGATTTTCATTGCTGCTCCGCTCCTTTGCAAACGTCGATAAATTCCTCGCAGCCGGTCACCCTTTTTAAGCTCGCAAAGGGTGATTTCCACCGCCGTATTTGCCGTTCCCGCGGCGGGATATACCTTTTCGAACCGCTCGAGAGAGGCGTCAAGAAAGACCTTTACCCCCTCCTTTGCTCCGAAGGGGCAGACCCTGGTGGCCGGTTTTGCTCCACCTCGTCGAATTTAAGCATTTTGGGCTTAAAGCCGAAGTGCTGTTTGAATTTCCCTGCTGCACAGGCGGTTGTCCCCGCCGCGACAATGAGCATGGCACCTTCCCCGTCCTTGTCCGAAACGGCGATGGTCTTTGCTATGAATTCGGGAGCCGTACCGAGCGCCTCGGCCGCCAGGGCCACCGTTGCGCTGGACACGTCAAACTCCCTTATGCGGTCGTCAAGTCGAATTTTTCAAGCTGTTTTCTTACATTTTCAATTGACATTAAGAACACTTCCTAAAAAACAAGGCTTTTTCTTTATATAAGCGGTAAGGCGGTCGGTATCCGCCGCGGCCGCAATTTTTTATAAACCTCATAACCTGCGGGGGGAAACCGAATATTCCACCGTGGTTCGGCCGGCGCCGTATCTTTTTCGGTATACCTGAGGATAGACCGGGTCGGGATTGATTATTGCCGAGGAGGTGTCCACCGACTCGCTTTCCCCGTCTCTCACCTGCCGCGCCACAACAACAAGGCGGGCGTCGTCAAAATCGTAAACGCAGGTGGAAAGGGTGAGCAGCTTGTCGCTCATGGTAACGTCCTGAACCGGCGTGGTGATTATGGAGCGCTGATAGCAGTTTTGAATAAACTCCTCAAAATCGCTCTCCCGAAAATTCCGTCCGCATATAGTTGAAGAGATTTCCGTTGTCGTCGTCCCTGTGGGTATTGATGATAAACACCGAAAAAAACCTTCCAGCGGGTGGTGGTCGGAGAATAAATAGTGGTAAAGCTTATAACGGGATTTTCCTTGTAAAAATCAAAGGTCACGGTATTTTTAAGCTCGCCGAACATCTGACCGTCCTTCATGTGGTGGGCATAAAGAATGGTGTTGGTGCTCGTGACGGGGCCCTTTTCGAAAACATTGTTCATGTCGGCGAAAACCGTTCCGTATTTGCTCTTTTCTCCCTCGAAATTGGTGGTGAGGTATTTGTCGTTGTCGCTTGTTTTGACGACGGGATTGTGAACCTGGGTATTGGGCACGTTTATCCACCCCACCGTGTCGGGGTTTTGCTCGAGGAGCTGATAAAAGCTTGTGTTTACGCCGTTTTCGTCCAGCATACCGTTGCCCGAATAAAGACCGTTAAGGCGGTCGATCTCCTGCTTGTTTTTAATGCCCTGATAGACATAGTCTCCGATATAAAGCGCCGAGCAAAGGAAAACGGTCGCCGAAATGAACATGACAATACGGCGGAAAATCTCCTTTGCGCCGCCCTTCTTTTTTTTTCTTTTTTTGCGGGAGCTGTGTTCGCTTTGCTCACGGGGACAGGCTCCTTTTGACAAATTTCTGCTCGGGCTTTTGAACCGCAAAGGGGTCGGGAGCCTTACTGAAATTTCTCCTGACCGAAAATACGTCGTTGTCCTTTTTGCCGGTCAGCAGAAAATCTCCGTTTCTTTCAAGATAAAGCCTGACCATGTTCAAAGCCTCCATGGCGCTGCGCAGCCTTATCTCGTCCCTGCCCTTGTTTTCGGGAAGATTAAGCCTTTTGGTGAAGAACTTTTCGCCGTCGTAAAGGCAGATAAACACAAGACCCACCGGCTTTTGCTCGGTTCCCCCTTCGGGACCCGCAAGTCCGGTTATGCCGAGACCCAAATCGGCCTCGCCCTCTTTTTTGGCGCCCTTGGCCATTGCTTCGGCCACCTCGGCGCTGACGGCTCCCACCCGCTCGAGCAGCTGCTCGCTGACGCCCAGTTTTTTCGTTCTTTATGCGGTTGGCATATGCCGAAATCCCGTATTCGAAAAACGCTTGAAGAACCCGAAACGTCGGTCAGCATTTTGAAAGCAACCCTGCGGTGCAGCTCTCGGCCGTGGAGATTTTAAGGTGTCTCGCACGGAGACTTTCCACCACCACGTCCTGAAGATGAAGTCCGCGGTCGTTATAAACGGCGCTGCCGAGCAGGTCCATGACCTCCCCGCGGTTTTGTCGCACAGCGACTTTATCTCGTCATAATCGGTTCCCAAGGCCGAAACCTTGATTCTCACGTCGCCGCCGTCCTCGATATATGTCGCAACGGTCGGGGTTTTGCGGTCGATTATGCCGGCGATTTTTCGGCAATTTCCGATTCGCCCATGCCGAAGGCCTTTATGTTCTTGACATAGGTCTTTATACCGAGAAAGTCCTCGGCGAGAAAGCTTTTTGACTTCGTCAAACATGGGAACAAGCTCTCCGGGCGGGCCGGGAAGCAGAATAAGGCATTGACTTCCCGATTTGACGGCGCAGCCGTCGGCGGTTCCGCTTTTGTTTTCGAAAATAACGGCCGATTTCGGGAACATGGCCTGTTTCATGTTGCTTTGCGGGCATGGCACGCCCTTTGCGGCAAAATAGTTTTCAATGCGCCGCTTAGAGTCGGCGTTTATTTCGAGAGGAAGTCCCACGGCTCTGAAAACAGTCTCCTTGGTCAAATCGTCCTGCGTCGGACCGAGACCGCCCGTAAAAATAATGATGTGGCTTCTCGAAACGGCGGCGCGCAGCGCCTCCACAATGTGAGCGGGGTTATCGTCCACCGCCGTCTGGCAAGTCACCTCCACCCCGAGAGAGGTCAGCTCTCCCGAAAGAAAGGCGGCATTTGTATTTGTAACGTCGCCGGTCGTGATTTCCGAACCGACCGCGATAATTTCACAATTCATAAAATCACCTTTATCTTATGATTTCAAGACGCGCTCCCTCAACGGCGCGTTCTATAAGTCCCTCGGCGTCGAGAGCGGCCTCGGCCTTTTTCGACATATTCAAGGCGGGGCTTGGTTCTCGGTGCTTGGGTGTAAAGACGGTACAGCAATCCTCATAGGGCAGAATGGAGGTTTCAAAGGCGCCGATTTTTCTCGAAACGGTGACTATCTCGTCCTTGTCGCTGCCTATAAGAGGGCGGAAACGGAATTTCGCAAACCTTATCGGTGCAGAAAATGGCGTCCATGGTCTGGCTTGCCACCTGCCCCACGCTTTCGCCGGTTATGAGCGCCTTGCATTCCTCACGAGCGGCGATTTTCTGAGCGATTTTCATCATAAAACGCCGCATGATTATCGTGAACAGCTCCTCGGGGCATTTTCCCCGATTTCAAGCTGAATTTCGGTAAAGGGCACGATAAAAGAGGAATTCTTCCGCTGTACTGCGCAACGACGGTCAAAAGATCCCCTGATTTTGCTCGGCGCGGGGGCCGGTGTAGGGGCGGGCTTGCGAAATGAACTCCCACAAAGCTCGATACCTCTCTTTTTGCCATGGTGTAGGCCGCAACGGGAGAATCTATTCCGCCGGAAATGAGCACGGCGGCCTTTCCGCCCGTTCCCACCGGCATTCCGCCCGCTCCTTAATCTGATTTCCGTGAACATAGGCGGCCTTTTCCCTTATTTCGGCCGTGACGGTTATGTCGGGATTGTGGACATCCACCTTGAGATGATGAAACCTCGACAGCAAAAATCCGCCCAGTTCCCTTGCGATTTCGGGGCTTTAAGGGGAAGGTCTTGTCGGCGCGTTTGGCCTCCACCTTAAAGGTTTTTAGCCGCCGACAGCTGCTTTTCAAGATATTCCGCCGCCGTCTTTTTTATGCTGTCCATGTCCTTTTCGGTGACGGCGGAGGGGTGTATGCCGCAATGCCGAAAATTTTCGAAAACCCTCCTTGCCGCCTCGGCCGTATCGAAACTTTCGTCCTTCGGCTCGATATAAACGGTCGACTGGGCGGCGTGCACATCGGCCTCTCCGAGAGGCTTTATGCGGCGGCGTATGTTTTTCATAAAGGGTTTCTTCAAAGCCGCGGCGGTTCTGTCCCTTAAAGCAAGTTCGCCGTTTTTATAAGTATGATTTCTTTCATCTTTTTTCCTTCTTAAAATTTTTGAAGCCGACGTCACCGCAAGACAAAGCTCGTCGACCTGCTCGGTTGTTGTGTCGGTCAGCTGACCCTCACGGCGCTGTCGATGATTTCGACAGGCAGTCCCTGCGCCTCGAGAACATGGCTGCGCCCTCCCTTTGAACAGGCGCTGCCTCCCGAAACAAAAAATGTTCATCCCCTCGAGATAATGTATCATAACCTCCGACGGAACGCCGCAGAGGGAAAAATTCAGAATGTAAGGCAGCGCGTCGTTCGGCGAATTGAAAACAATGCCGTCGATTTTTCAAGACCGCTTTTGAGCCTGTCACGAAGGGCGGCGGTTTTTTCAAAGCCTGTGCCTCATCGGGGGATTTCCGAAACGGCAACTCCGAACGCGGCGGCGGCGGGAAGATTTTCGGTTCCCGAGCGGAGATTTTTTTCCTGTCCTCCGCCGAAAAGAACGCTGTTTATGCGGACGCCATTTTTGACATAAAGGGCCCCGATTCCTTTTTGGGGCGTGAACCTTGTGTCCGCTTATCGAAATAAGGTCGGCTCCGAGGTTTTTTGCCCTTTCGCAAAGCTTTCCGAAGCCCTGAACCATGTCGCAATGGAAAAAGGGCGTTTTTCGCCCGCTCTTTTCGTCAGGGCGCAGGCCTCCTTTATCGGCTGTATCGCTCCGGTCTCGTTGTTGACGGCCATGACCGAAAACAAGTATGACCGAATCGTCAAGCTCTCTTTCAAGGTCGGAAAGCCTTTTTTTTCCGTCATTTCCACCGGAAGATAAACCGCTTTAAATCCGCGCCTTTCAAGCCCTCCCTTTACGGCGTTTAAAACCGACGGGTGCTCGACGGCGGAGGTTATTATCTTGTTTCCCAGCCGCTTTCTTGCGTCGGTCGCGCCGAAAATCGCGAGATTGTTGGCCTCGGTCCCGCAGGAGGTGAAGAATATTTCCGTTTTGTCGGCTCGAGCCTTTTTGCTATCGTTTCTCTCGCCGAATTAAGCTCCCGTTCGGCGTCAAGACCGAGGGAATAAACCGACGAGGGATTTCCGATTTTCGGTCATCATTAAGAGCGCCTTTTGCGCCGCTTTTCGCTCACCCTTGTGGTGGCGCTGTTGTCAAGATAATTCACAGTCATTAAAAGCAATTTCTCCTCGGCGGAGCAAAGGCCTTTTGCAAAAAGCTCTCTGCCCGTTATTATCGTTTAATTATACTACACACATATTAAATAAGCAAGAATAATTTGTAACAAAAAGCGCCGACCGCCCGCAAAAGGCTTTCGACCGCTCTGTTTTAAATTTGTGGAATTTGCTTATTTCTGACGCTCGCAGCCGTAGAAAATACCGCCACGGTGCCCACTCCCGTGTGGGAGGCGATTGTCGTGCCGATGTTACCCAGCACGATTTTGCCCTTAAGTTTCGGAAAACGCTTTTCAAGCTCCTCTATGGTGGCGTTTGCAAGCTCGATACAGTTTGAATGGGACACAAACATCTTGCCGTCATAATCTCTGCCGTTTCTGATGTTTTCTCCACCTCGTCGACTGTTTTGATTATGGAATTTTTCTTTCCTCTCACCTTGCCGTAGGCGATAATTCTCCCCTCGCTGTTAAGGTGCATTATGGGGCAAATGTTGAGCACGGTGGCCACCGCCGCCGCGGGACCCGGGACACGCGTCCGCCCCTTCTGAACAGCTTAAGGTCGGTGGCAAAGAACTGATGGTGAATTGTGTTTCTCACCGAAAGGGCCCATTTTTCCACCTCTTCGGCGGTTTTGCCCCCGTCGCGAAGATCTGCCGCGTCGTCCACAAGCAGGCCGTAGCCGGTGCAGCTGCCGAGAGAGTCAACCACCCGTATTTTTCTGCCCGGATGATTTTTTCATTACCTTTTCGGCCGCCTCATATGCGTTGTTGACCGACGGGGTCATGCCCGAACCGAAGGCGATGTGAAGTATTTCGCCCTCATATTCCTCCACAAGCTCTTCAAAAAAGCGCTCGTATTTAAAACGTTTATCTGCGAGGTGGAGGGAAGATAGCCCTGATCAAGCAGCTCGTAAAAAATTTTCAGCGAATCGGGATTTTTTCCCATATCGTCCTCATATTCTACTCCGTTCACCGTGTAGGTATAAAACAGAACGGGAATTTTACGGTCGCAGACATATTGATACGGCAGGTCAACCGTCGATTCGCAGGATAAAATAAATTTGTTTTCCATTTAAAATTTCTCCTTTTCAGAGAGCCGGTGGTTGGTGCAAACCGGCAGCACGAACTCCT
>VOFG01000181.1_pt1 | contig 58000 bp, 108 predicted proteins | sample 5384171 | NCBI WGS metagenome assembly VOFG01 (sample SAMN12384726, study PRJNA508395) | human gut metagenome | isolation source: healthy gut F | host: Homo sapiens
GTAAATATCTTCTCAAAAGGCGAAAAATCTTGACAAGGACCAGTCCTATGTGCTTTATTTTCTGACTCAGGAGCAGCTTGCCCGCACTCTTTTCCCTCTCGGCGAATTCGAGTCAAAAGGACGAGGTAAGAGCCCTTGCCGAGCAGAGAGGCTTTGTCAACGCCAAAAGCATGACAGCCAGGATATTTGCTTTGTCCAAAACGAGTCCTACGGAGACTTTATCGAGCGTTATGCGGGGCTGAAATTCCCCGAGGGCGATTTTGTGGACGAAAAACGGAAAGGTGCTCGGACGTCACAAGGGGCTTATTCGGTATACGACGGGTCAGCGAAAAGGTCTCGGTCTTGCCCTGCCCGCCCCCCTTTATGTCAAGGAAAAGGACATCGAGCACAACAGGGTAGTGCTTTGCCCCGAAAGCGGGCTTTATACAAAACCGTTTTTGCAAACAATTTTAACTGTGTGTCGGGTTCCGATTTTTCGGAGCCGACAAGCGGGCAGACCGCAAAAACCCAGATACAGGGCAAAGGAGGCTGCCGCCACGGCCGAGGTTTCGGTTGACGGAAGAGTGAAAATCGTTTTGACGAGCCCCAGCGCGCCGTCACGACGGGTCAGGCCGTTGTTCTCTATGACAGGGGATACCGTGCTCGGCGGCGGAACCATAATTTCTGCAAAATAGCTTTGGAGGAAAAATGCTTCACTTTTTTGAACGACTATTCCGAGGGTGCCGCTCCCGAAATAATAGAGAGCCTTGCCAAAAGCAACGGGGTTTTTCAGCCCGGCTACGGCGAGGGATGAGTATTGCGCGAAAGCCAAAGGAAAAGATTCGTTCGGCGCTCAAAAACGACAAGGCCGAAATCTTTTTTCTGACGGGCGGAACCCAGACCAACAAAACCGTAATATCGCGCTGCTTAAATCCTTTGAGGGGGTCGTTGCCGCCGAGTCGGCTCACGTTTCCACCCACGAGGCGGGGGCGATTGAAAGCTCCGGGCACAAGGTTATAACCCTTCGAAAAATTCGGAAAAATTTCGGCAGAGGATTTGCAAGGTTTTCTTTCGGATTTTTATGCCGACAAAAAATCACGGGCATACGGTTTTCCCGGGAATGGTTTATCTTTCCCACCCCACCGAGTACGGAACTCTCTATTCGGCGGCCGAGCTTGAGAAATACACGGCATATGCGAAAATTCGGTCTGCCTCTTTATATCGACGGTGCCCCGCCTTCTTTGCGGGGTTACTGCGGCGGGAGCCGACGTTACGCGAAACATTTCGTCTCTTTGCGATGCTTTTTATATCGGAGGAACCAAGGCGGGAGCTCTTTGCGGCGAAGCGGTGGTTTTCCCGAGGGCAACGCTCCCGCCCACTTTTTTTCACCCATATCAAGCAGCAGGGGCTCTCGCGCCAAGGGGCGTCTGCTCGGCCTTCAGTTTAACGCTCTTTTTACCGACCGCCTTTATGAAAGGCTTGCGAAAAACGCTCTTGAAACCGCCGAAATCATAAGAAACGGTTTTGCCGAAAAGGGCTATGAGTTTTATGCACAAAACCCCACAAATCAGATTTTTTGTCATAATGAGCGACGAAAAAATAAAGGAGCTGTCGGAAAAGGTTGTTTTCGGAGTTTGGCAAAAAGCGGCATAACGGGCGCTCGGTTGTCAGATTTGTGACATCCTTTGCCACTTCAGCGAAAGACGCGGCGGCTCTCATCCGGCTTATATAGGCCGAAAAATAAAAAACGGCGAATTTTGAAAATTTCTCTTGACAAATGCTCCTATAGTTATTATAATAGTGGAGCGGTTGTGAGTTGAACACATCGCCAAAGGCATGTGGCCCGGTAGTTCAGCTGGTTAGAACGCTAGCCTGTCACGCTAGAGGTCGTGGGTTCGATCCCCATCCGGGTCGCCATGTGCTGCTATGGCTCAGGTGGTAGAGCGCGTCCTTGGTAAGGACGAGGTCGGCAGTTCGAGTCTGCCTAGCAGCTCCAAAATCCCCTTGATTTTTCAAGGGATTTTTTGTTTTGCTGCCGACCGTTTTGCGTCGGTCGGCAAATTTTTGCTTCTTGATAATTCGGTATATATATGGTATACTGTGCAGGAAAAGGGGGAACCTCAAATGGCAAAAAACGAGCTTTATATCAATGTTGAAACGGCGCAGGGTACGCACAGAATCGACATAGCGCACGACGAAGAAATATGCGACGCCGAAAATTTCGGTGGACGGAACCGCCGTCGAGACCGATTCTTCCATGATTTCGGGCGGAGCACAAATTAAATTTAAGGCCGCAGGTTCGCAAATTATGATTTTCATTCTCGAAAGCGGCGACGATTATGACTACGACTGCTTTGTGGACGGCATTTCGGTTAAAAACGGCGCGCCCTTCGAAGTGAACGGATATACCTTCACAAAGGCGCTTTCCTGGAAACAAAAACGCTTGGCAAACAAGAACAAATATATTCTTGTGGAGGCACTCAAAGGAATTATTGCCGGATGCGTGATTTTCCTCGCCCTCTATTTTGTCCAGTATATCTCCACCGCATTTTATCATATTTTCGACGCGCATTGGGGCATTTTCATGATTGCCTCCTTGTTCTTCCGACGGCTCTTTTCGCGATTATTGCGGTGGGCGACTATAAGAAAAATGAGGCGGCCTACAACGAATATAAAAAATATCTCGAAAAATAAATCGGAGGCTTCACTATGTCCTTGAAGGTTAAAAAAGGGTGCGGTGACCGATTTCGAGATCGAGCTTGAGTCCGACCGTCCGGTGCGGATTCTTCGCTGACCGCCCCACAGATTACAAATATCGACACCACCGAACCAAAATACGCTATGACCAAATAAAGGCCTGCTATTTCGGAGACGGTATTTTTGACGACGACTATCGCGTTTATGACCTTATGAATGAGGTCACCGATAGGTAAAGCCCGACCTTATCGTCATTACCGGCGACATAGTCTACGGTGAAACCGATGACAGCGGCGAGCTTCTTTTTAAGATTTATAAGGGAATGTGAAAAAATACGGCATTCCGTGGATTCCGATTTTTCGGCAATCATGACAACGAAAGCGCCAAGGGCGTAAGATGGCAGCGCGAGCAGTTTGAAAAGGCGAAAAACTGTGTCTTTGCAAGAGGAAACGTCACGGGAAACTGCAATTTCAGCGTTGCCGTCACCTTTGAGAACCGTATTAAAAAGCCTTTCATGATGCTCGACACCAACGGCTGCCGAGTTTTCAACAATCCGGGAACCTGGGGAGACGGCATAATGGCCGACAACCCCGATCTTGAGCTTATAACTCAGGAGGAAGGAATTTTTCCCTGACCAGCGCGAGTGGTATGAAAAAGACGGTCAATGACGTGAAAACCATTACGGCGATAAGGATATTGCCTCTCTTGCGTTTTTCCACATTGCTCCGAGCAGAATGTGCGAGCTGTTTGTCGAGCGCTACGGCGGACAGAACACCAAGCTCGAAAAGAACGGCGACGGCGATTTCGGCGCCATGGACAATTTTCGACACCGTTCCCTTCGACACCGACCATGCCTTTGACGACATGGCCAGAAGGGTGGGTACCAAGGCTATGTTTTTCGGCCATGAGCACGAAAACAGCATGAGCATTCTCGACGGCGACATGAGATATACCTTCGGTCTTAAGACCGGACTTCACAACAGCTACCGTCTTGATCATGTGGGCGGAACCCTTATAACCGCCGACAGCAGAAACGTCAAGGTAAAGCATATATACTACGATTATAAGCCCTATGATTTTTCAAAGAAAAAATAAATTAAAACACAAAAGGCTCGGAGTTTTCCGAGCCTTTTTGTGTTTTGTGAGAAGAAAAAATATATCAGTTCACAGAATGGCATTTAACACCGCTGACCGCGGGAGCCATCTCTGACTGTTTGTCATGGTTTTTGTTGATGATGTAGACAACGACGTTTGCCGAAACAACCACAAGGTTGAGAATGTAAACGGCAAGAACATAGTTGATGTGGCCGCTGATGATCTTGGCGGTGATGCCGGCGATGTAGCCGAAGATGATGAGCATAATAAAGTAGATACTCATGTTTTTGGCGGTCTTTGCCTTGTAGTTCTTATAGACCGAAAGGGGCCAAGAGCAACCAAAGCAGATAAGCATTGCGGTTTCAAATGAATTCAGACATTTTCTTACACCTCAAAAATTCTCTTAAATTCGTTTCTTTTTCTTTCTGTTCACAGTATATCATTGACAAACCATAATGTCTAATATATAATTGTTATCGAAATTATAATTATTTAGTTATGAAAGTGAGGAGCGGACATGGAAATAAATCAGATGAGATATTTTCTCGAGGTTGCGTCGACCCAGCATGTCACCCGAAGTGCCGAAAGGCTTCACATTGCCCAGCCGGCTCTTTCCAAGGCGATTCACAATCTTGAGCAGGAGCTCGGAGTGCCGCTTTTTGCCTCAAAGGGACGGAACATTGTGCTCACCGAATACGGAAAATATCTTCAGGAAAAAATGTCAGGAATAATTTCCGAAATAGACGATCTGCCCAGGAGCTTAAAAAGCATGGCCGACAGGGAGAACGCCACCATTCATCTTAAGGTGCTCGCCGCCTCCACCCTTATAACCGACGCCATAATCGAATATCGCCGAAAGCACCCCAAAATAAATTTTCAGCTCATGCAGAACGACCAAAGCAAAATTTACGACATTTCGGTCACCACCGAGGGTCAAAAGCGAGGAAATTTTCAATTCGAAAACCGCTTTGAGCTTATAGAAAAATATTCCTTGCCGTTCCGCCGAGCACCGTCTTGCAAAAGGGAAAAATAAATCTGACCGAGGTGGAAAAAGGACGGCTTTATAAGTCTCATGGGCTCCAAACAGCTGCGCTGGATATGCGATAAATTTTGCCGCCAGGCCGGGTTTGAGCCGCGCATTATTTTCGAAAGCGACAATCCCGCCGCCGTAAAAAACATGGTTTGCTCCAACATGGGTATTTGCTTTTGGCCGGAATTTTCATGGGAAATCTTCAAAGGGAAGCGCCGTGCTGCTTGAAATCGAACAGCCTCTTTGCGAAAAGAGAAATCATCTTTAAATGCAGGGAAAACAAGCTCGACAACCGTGCTGTCAGGGACTTTTTTCGAATTTACAGGAGTTTTTTCGACAGAAAGGCTCACAAACGTCGCAATAAATCCGAGTCGGGCGACAAAAATAATATTGACGGCCAAAGCCGTTGACAAGAGCGGGGGCATTTGCTATAATATCCGTAGTGGTTTTAAGTCGGTACGAGATGCCGGAAAGATTACGAGGATTGATTTTATGAAAAATTTCAGCTTTGACAGTTATAAGGAGTTTAAGGCGCTCTTTTCGCAAAAATTCGACGAAAAGGGGCTTTGCGGCCGATTTTCCGACTGTTTGATAATTCCCGGGCTCTGTGATGTTCATGTTCATTTCAGAGAGCCGGGATTTTCTTATAAAGAAACGATTAAAGCGGTTCGGCCGCCGCCGCAAGAGGCGGATATACCGCCGTGTGCACCATGCCGAATTTAAATCCTGCTCCCGATTGCAGGGAAAATCTCGATGTTCAGCTGGACATTATAAAAGAGATGCCGCCGTGAAGGTCTATCCCTTCGGCACCGTGACAAAGGGCGAAAAAGGAGCAAGCCTTTCGGACATGGAGCAAATCGCACCTTATGTTTGCGGGTTTTCCGACGACGGAAAGGGTGTTCAGCGGGCGGAAATGATGGAAGCCGCCATGAAAAAGGCCAAAGCGCTCGGCAAGGTTATTTCGGCTCGCTGCGAGGATGAAAGTCTGCTTTTCGGCGGATATATTCACGACGGAAATTATGCAAAGGCTCACGGGCACAAGGGCATAAGCTCACAGAGCGAATATGCCATGATCGCGCGGGACATTGAGCTTTGCGAAAAAATCGGGTGTAAATATCACGTCTGCCACATTTCGACCAAGGAAAGCGTCGATATTATAAGAAAGGCCAAAAAAGGGGAGTCGACGTGACCTGCGAGACGGCGCCCCACTATCTGATCCTTTGCGAGGACGACCTTAAAGAGGACGGAAAATTCAAAAATGAACCCGCCGCTGCGAAGCAAAGAGGACAGAGCCGCCCCTTATCGAGGGAATAATCGACGGTACAATTGACATGATTGCCACCGACCACGCTCCCCCACACGTCGGAGGAAAAACCAAGGGGGCTTGAAAAAAGTCTTATGGGCATAACGGGGATTGAAATTGCTTTTCCGCTTATATTTACACACTTCGTGAAGCATAATATTATTACGCTTGACAGAGCCGTCGAGCTTTTGTGCATAAATCCGAGAAAGAGATTTGACATTCCCTTTCTTGAGGATTATGCGGTTTTTGACGCGAATGCCGAATACACGGTAGACCCGAGTGAATTCCTTTCTATGGGAAAGGCGACGCCTTTTGAGGGGCAAGGGTGTTCGGTCAAAATTTGCTGACGGTTTGCGACGGCAAAACGGTTTATGAAAAGGGGACATTATGAAACAGGGAATTTTTGAAATAACCGAAAACACAAAATCGCCAAAAGACGTTTTTAAAATGCGCCTTGCGGGAGACACGTCGGGCATAACCGGAGCGGGGCAGTTTGTCAACATCAAAATTGACGGCTTCTTTCTCCGCCGTCCCATTTCGGTTTGCGACTTTAATGAAAACGAGCTGCTTATCATTTACAAGGTGGTTGGCAAAGGCACCGACCGCATGAGCGGACTTGAGGCCGGCCAAAAGCTCGATTTGCTGACGGGGCTCGAAACGGATACGACCTGACGGTCAAAACCGACAAACCGGTGCTCATCGGCGGCGGAGTGGGCGTTCCGCCCCTTTATAAGCTTGCAAAGGAGCTTAAAAAAAAAAACAGGGCAAAAAGGTCAGCGTCATACTCGGATTCAATTCAAAAGAGGAAATTTTCTTTGAAAAGGAATTTAAAGAGATTGCCGACAGGGTGCTTGTCTGCACGGCCGACGGAACCTACGGCGTAAAGGGCTTTGTGACCGACGCTGCTCTTTGCGACGTCGACTATGACTATTTCTTCACCTGCGGTCCCGAGCCCATGTTCAGAGCCCTTGAAAAAACGGTCAAAACCTCCGGTCAGTTCAGCTTTGAACAGCGCATGGGCTGCGGATTCGGCGCCTGCATGGGCTGTACCTGCAAGACCCTCACCGGTAACAAAAAGAATTTGCCGTGAAGGCCCCTGTGCTTTTCAGAGAGGAGATAATATGGTAGATTTAAAAGTAAATCTTTGCGGAAAAACCCTCGACAATCCCATAATTCCGGCAAGCGGCTCTTTTTCGGCTACGGATATGAGTTTGCCGAGCTTTACGATATAAACTGTCTCGGGACGTTCTCCTTTAAGGGAACTACGAGAGAACCCCGTTTCGGAAATCCCACCCGCGCACGGCCGAGTGTCCTCCTGCGTGCTTAATGCCGTGGGACTTCAGAACCCGGGCGTCGACAAGGTCATTTCCGAGGAGCTTCCAAAGCTAAAAAAGGTGTTTCACAAGGGCGTTATGGCCAACATCAGCGGCTTTTCCTCGACGAATATGTTTATGTGGCAAGCCGTCTTGACGAATGCGAGCAGGTGGATTTTCTTGAGATAAATATAAGCTGCCCCAACATCCACGGCGGCGGAATGTCTTTTCGGCACCTGCGCCTCTTCGGCCGAGCAGGTGACTGCGGCGGTGAAAAAAGCGGTCAAAAAAGCCGATAATTATGAAGCTTTCGCCCAATGTTACCGACATTGCCGAAATTGCAAAGGCCTGTGAGGCGGGCGGTGCCGACGGTGTCAGCCTTATAAACACCCTGATGGGCATGAGAATAGACATTAAAACCAGAAAGCCCATAATAAAAAAACGTCACCGGAGGAATGTCGGGACCCGCCGTTTTCCCTCTTGCCCTTCGCATGGTGTGGCAGACGGCAAAGGCGGTGAAAATTCCCGTCATCGGTATCGGCGGAGTGTCAAACGCCGAGGACGTTATCGAAATGATGCTTGCCGGTGCGACTGCGGTGGGCGTCGGAGCGCAAAATCTTGTCAATCCTTACGCCTGCAGGGACATCATAAACGACCTGCCGAGGGTAATGGAAAAATATAATATAAATAAACTCAGCGATATAACGGGAGGGGTTAACATTGGGTAAGGACGTAATTATTGCCTGCGATTTTCCGTCGGCAGAAGAAACCTTTGCGTTTTTGACAAATTTGAGGGCAAAAAAGCCTTTTGTGAAAATCGGAATGGAGCTTTTTTATGCCGAAAGGGCCCGAAATTGTCAGGCAGATAAAGGCGAGAGGCCACAAAATATTTCTCGATTTAAAGCTGCACGACATACCGAACACGGTCAAAAGGCCATGCGGGTGCTTTCCGTCTTGATGTTGATATGTGCAATCTTCACGCCGCGGGCGCCGCTCCCATGATGGAGGCGGCTCGAGGGGCTGACGCGGGACGACGGCAGCCGTCCCATACTTATCGCCGTCACCCAGCTCACCTCCACCGATCAGCAGACCATGGAACGTGATCTGCTCATAAGGAGCCTATCGACAGGGTGGTCATGCATTATGCAAAAACCGCCGCGAACGCGGGTCTTGACGGGGTGGTTTGTTCGCCTCTCGAGGCCAAAAAGGTTCACGAAACCTGCGGGGACGGCTTTTTTGACCGTCACTCCCGGCGTGCGCTTTTCCGACGGTGACAGGGGTGACCAAAAGCGGGTCATGACTCCCGAGGAGGCAAGAAAAATCGGCTCCGACTATATTGTGGTCGGACGTCCCATAACCGCCGCCGAGAATCCGGTTGCGGCCTACGAAAGATGCGTAAACGAATTTGTCGATTAGAGGATACATAAATGAACCAAACAGAAAAGCTTATTGCAAAGGATCTGCTTTCCATAAAGGCGGTGTTTTTTTCGCCCGGACGAGCCCTTTACATGGGCAAGCGGAATTAAAGCCCGGTATACTGCGACAATCGCCTGACCCTCACCGCTCCCTGACGTGAGAAATGATGTGGAGCAGGGGCTTAAAGACCTGTGGACCAGCATTTCCCCGAGGCCGAGGTTCTCATGGGCACCTCCACCGCAGGCATTGCCCATGCCGCCATAACCGCGCATCTCATGGGGTTGCCCATGGGATATGTTCGCTCGGGAAACAAAGACCACGGTCGTAAAAATCAAATCGAAGGCCGCCTTGAAAAAGGGGCAGAAGGTTGTTGTTGTGGAGGACCTTATTTCCACCGGAGGAAGCGTTATAGAGGTCGTTAAGGTTCTCAGAGAGGCCGGTGCCGATGTGCTCGGCGTTGTCAGCATATTCACCTACGGCATGAAAAAAGGGGCTTGAGCGCCTTGCCGCCGAAAAATGTGACGAATTACAGTCTGTCGAATTTTGACGCAATTGCTCAGGTTGCGGCGGACGAGGGATATATCGCGCCCGAGGATGTTGCCCGTCTTATAAAATTCCGCGACAATCCTTCCGATGAAAGCTGGGCAGAAAATGAGAGATCTGATAAATATTCTCGACCTTTCCACCGAGGAAATAGACAGCCTCATCGAGCGGGCAAAGGACATAAAAAGACAGATCCAAATACAGCGAGGTCTGTAAAAACAAAATCCTCGCCACCCTGTTTTTCGAGCCGTCCACCAGAACAAGGCTGAGCTTTGAATCGGCCATGCTCTCTCTCGGAGGAAAACACACTCGGTTTTGCCGATTCCTCTTCAAGCTCGGCCTCCAAGGGCGAAAGCGTTGCCGATACCGTCTCGGTGGTCAGCGGCTATGCCGACATAATCGCCATGCGCCACCCCAAAGAGGGCGCTCCCATTGTCGCCGCAAAGCATTCTCTTGTGCCTGTTATAAACGCGGGCGACGGCGGCCACTATCACCCCACCCAGGCCCTCACCGACCTTATGACAATTCATGAGGAAAAAGGAAGTTTCGACAACCTGACTGTCGGTTTTGCGGCGACCTTAAGTTCGGCCGCACCGTCCATTCTCTTATCGGCGCCATGTCGAGATACAAAACATCAAGTTTGTGCTCATCTCTCCCGGACGAGCTGAAGCTGCCGAGCTTTTGTCAAACAGGAATACATAAAGGACAAGGGCATCGAATATGTTCAGCGCACCTCTCTCGACGAGGTTATAGGCGAATTCGACATTCTTTACATGACCCGTGTTCAAAAAGGAGCGTTTCTTCAACGAGGAGGACTATCTGCGCCTCAGAGACAGCTATATTCTCACCGAGGACAAGCTGAAAACGCAAGAGACGACATGTGTATTCTTCATCCGCTGCCGAGGGTGAACGAAATTTCCACCGCCGTCGACGGCGACCCCGCGCCTGCTATTTCAAACAGGCTCACAACGGCCGCTTTGTCAGAATGGCGCTTATAATGAAACTTTTGGGGGCGGAAGTATGAATATAGACAGCATTAAAAACGGAATAGTTATCGACCACATTTCGGCAGGAAAAGGAATGCGGCTTTATGAGCTGCTCGGCCTTGCGAACCTTGACGTGTCGGTCGCCATAATCAAAAAACGTTCAAAGCTCAAAGCTGGGTAAAAAGGACATAATCAAAATCGACGCCGACATTGACATAAATTTCGACGTTATCGGCTATGTCGACCCGACGCCACCGTTAACGTAATCAAAAACGGCGAGCGGGTGAAAAAATTCTCGGTGGACACCCCGAAGGTGCTTAAAAACGTGCTCAAGTGTAAAAATCCAAGGTGCATAAGCTCCACCGAACAGGAGCTTGACCAGATATTCAACCTCACCGACGGGGACAAGAAAATATACCGCTGCGCCTATTGCGAATCAAAGCTTTGATATATTTCCGAAAAGCCTAAAACCACCCGACTTTTGTTAAAAAGGGAGGGGGATTTTGCAGGCTATTTGTGAAAGAATACGAAATTTTTTTTTGACCCGTCCCTTTCCCTTGACCGACGGGCGGAAATTTGGTATAATCAAAACACAGAAAGAGACTCTTTGCGACTGACGGATAAGCGGATGACCGCAAAGGGAGCAGAGAGAATACGGGGATTTTCCCTTCAGCCGACCGTCTGGGCGCACTTGATTTTAAAGGGTCAAGTGTGCCCTTTTCACTTCTTTAAAAACGGCGGAAAAACAATGAAAAAAATCGGTATTGTAATGGGAAGCGACAGCGATCTGCCTGTCGTTAAAAGGCCATGGACACCCTTGACGAATTCGGCGTGCCCTTTGAGGTTCATGTCTTTTCGGCTCACCGAACCCCCAAGGAGGCTTCCGATTTTGCGAAAAACGCAAGAAAAAGAAGGCTTCGGAGCCATAATCGCCGCTGCGGGAATGGCGGCTCACCTTGCGGGAGCCGTTGCGGCCAATACCACCCTTCCCGTTGTGGGAATTCCCTGTAAATCAAGCGTTTTAGACGGCGTTGACGCTGTATTCCACCGTTCAGATGCCCTCCGGAATTCCGGTGGCGACGGTTGCGATAAACGGTGGGGTCAATGCCGCTTTGCTTTGTGTGGAAATGCTTGCCGTCGGCGATGATGAGCTTTGTGAAAAGCTCGAGCAAAACGGGCTTCCGACGCCGCAAAGGTGCTTGAAAAGAATAAAAAAAAGCGAACTCGAATTCAATAAATAATTTTTGGGAGGAACACAAAATGGAAAAGAAAGAGCTGCTTTATGAAGGAAAGGCAAAAAAGGTTTTGCCACCGACGACCCGAATGTTGTGCTTGTGTCCTATAAGGACGACGCCACCGCTTTTAACGGTCTTAAAAGGGAACCATTTCGGGAAAGGGCGCCATTAACAACCGCGTCACCAATTACATGATGGAGCTGCTTGAAAAGGAAGGGGTAAAGACCCACCTTGTCAAAGAGCTGTCCGACCGCGAGACCCTTGTCAAAAAGGTGACCATTGTTCCTCTCGAGGTCATTATAAGAAACATTTCGGCCGGCTCCTTTGCCAAGCGCTACGGCGTTGAGGAGGGTATTGTATTTGCCGAGCCTACCATTGAATTTTCCTATAAAAACGACGATCTCGGCGATCCGCTCATCAACGATTATCATGCTCTTGCCCTCGGTCTTGCCACCAAGGAGGAAATCGAAACCATAAAATCCATGGCCTTTAAGGTCAACGATGTCATGAAGGCTTTCTTCAAAATCTCAAGGTCGATCTTGTTGATTTCAAGCTTGAATTCGGCAAAACCGCCGACGGCGAAATTGTTCTTGCCGACGAAATTTCTCCCGACACCTGCCGTTTCTGGGACAGCGAGACCCACGAAAAGCTGGATAAGGACCGTTTCCGCAGAGATATGGGCAATGTTGAGGATGCCTACAAGGAAATGATGAAACGCATTTTGGGAGAATAATCATGAGCAGTTTAAGAGAAGAATGCGGCGTTTTCGGAATTTATTCAAAAACGTCCGACAATCTTGCCGCCGACACATATTACGGACTTTTCGCTCTTCAGCACAGAGGGCAGGAGTCCTGCGGAATAGTGGTCAACGACGACGGACTTTTCAACGAATATAAGGATACCGGGCTTGTAAACGACGTTTTCACACCCGAAATTCTCGACCGTCTCGGTCAGGGAAACATTGCCGTCGGCCACGTCAGATACGGCACCACCGGCGAAACGGCCGAAACAACGCCCAGCCCATTGTGGTCAATCATGTCAAAGGAAGAATGGCGCTTGCCCACAACGGCAATCTGACAAATTCCTTTGAGCTGCGCTCGGCCCTCGAGCTTGAAGGCTCCATTTTTCACACAACCTCCGACACCGAGGTCATTTCCTATATCATAACAAAGGAAAGACTTCGCTGTCCCACTATTGAGGACGCCGTAAATGAGGCCATGAACAAGATAAAGGGGAGCCTATTCTCTCGTCATCATGTCCCCCTCAAAGCTTATCGCTCTGCGCGACGAAAACGGCTTCCGCCCGCTTTGCTACGGTATGACCGAGGACGGAAAATACGTCGTGGCGTCGGAAAGCTGCGCCCTTGACGCCATAGGGGCCTCTTTTGTAAGGGACATCGAACCGGGAGAAATTCTCGTTTTTCGACAAAAACGGCGTCAGAAGCATAAGGGATCATTGTGAAAAAGGAACACAGACTTTGTGTTTTCGAATATGTATATTTTGCCCGCCCCGACTCGGTTATCGACGGCTGTTCGGTTCACACCGCCCGTGCAAGAGCGGGAGCGTATCTTGCCCTTGAGCATCCTGTTCAGGCCGACGTTGTTATCGGCGTGCCCGATTCGGGCCTTGACGCCGCCGTGGGATATTCAAGCAGTCGGGTATTCCTTATGAAATCGGCTTTATCAAAAATAAATACATAGCGAGAACCTTCATTTCCCCGGTCAGAAAAGCAGGGAAAACAAGGTCAAAATCGCTTAACCCCATTACCGACGTGGTGGCGGGAAAGCGTGTCGTGCTTATAGACGACTCCATTGTCAGAGGAACCACAAGCGCCCGAATAGTCAAGCTTCTCAGAGAGGCCGGCGCAAAGGAAATACACATGAGAGTCTCGGCGCCGCCCTTCAAGAACCCCTGCTACTACGGAACCGACATCGACTCGAGAGAAAATCTTATCGCCTGTCACCATTCGGTGGAGGAAACGGCAAAAATCATCGGCGCCGACAGTCTCGGTTATCTGAGCGTCGACAACGTTAAGAAAATTGCCTACGGATGTGCCGGAAAGGGATACTGCACCGCCTGCTTCGACGGCGAATATCCCACCGAAATCCCGCAGAACACCGAGAAAACAGATTTGAACGCAAAATATCCGAAGCAAAAAGGAAAGAAGGGCTGAAAATGGAAAACTCAAGATCCGACGCATACGCAGCCGCCGGCGTCGACATTACGGCGGGATACAAAGCGGTTGAGCTTATGAAGGCTCATGTGGCCGCGACCAAAACCCCCGGAGTTTGTTCCGACGTGGGAGGCTTCGGCGGACTTTTCGAGCTTGACATGACCGGTATAACAAAGCCGGTGCTGGTCAGCGGAACCGACGGTGTCGGCACAAAGCTCAAGCTGGCCTTTCTCATGGACAAGCATGACACGGTGGGAATAGACTGCGTCGCCATGTGCGTCAACGACATAATCTGCTGCGGCGCAAAAGCCCCTTTTCTTCCTTGATTATATTGCCTGCGGCAAAAACGTTCCCGAGCGCATTGCCGACATTGTAAAGGAGTTGCCGACGGCTGTATTCAGGCGGGCGCCGCTCATAGGCGGAGAGACCGCCGAAATGCCCGGCTTTTTTATCCCGAGGATGAATATGATCTTGCGGGTTATTCCACCGGCGTTGTGGATAAGGATAAAATAATCGACAACAGCCTTATGAAGGAGGGCGACGTTATTATCGCTCTGCCTTCGCCTGGCGTTCATTCAAACGGATTTTCCCTTGTCAGAAAGGTTTTCGATGTGGAACATTCCGACATAAAAGCCCCAGTTGAAGAGCTCGGCGGCAAATCGGTTGGAGAGATGCTGCTCACCCCCACGAAAATTTATGTAAAGCCGGTGCTTTCTCTTGTTGAAAAGGTGAAGGTAAAGGGCATTTTCACATCACCGGCGGCGGTTTTACGAAAACATTCCGAGAAGCATTCCCGAAGGTCTTTGTGCAAAATCGATTTGTCAAAGGTGAAGGTGCTCCCGATATTCGACCTGATTGCGAAAAAGGGCGGCATTTCCGCTCACGATATGTTCAACACCTTCAACATGGGTGTCGGCATGAGTATTGTGGTGTCGAAGGAGGACGAAACCCTCGCCCTGAGAACCCTCGAGGAGGCGGAGAAAAGCCCTACACCATGGGTGAAATCGTAAAGGGGAGACAGCAAAATCGAACTTTGCTGAGGTGATAAAAATGAGCGAAAAAGCAAGAATAGCCGTGCTTGTGTCGGGCGGCGGAACCAATCTTCAGGCCCTTCTCGACGCACAGCAAAGCAGAATTATCAAAAGCGGCGAAATTGTGCTTGTTGTGTCAAGCAGCAAAAAGCCTTTGCCCTCGAGCGGGCGAAAATGCAGGCGTGAAGTCGGTAGTTGTAGGCAAAAAGGAACGGGGAGGATTTTGAAAAATCCTTATAAAAACCCTTGAGGATGAAAAAATCGACCTTATCGTGCTTGCCGGGTTTATGTGCATTTTAAGCGAAAATTTTACCCGCCGATTTGAAAACCGCATAATAAACGTTCATCCTTCGCTCATTCCCTCCTTTTTGCGGAAAGGATTTTACGGGCTGCGGGTTCATAAAGCCGCTCTTGAAAAGGGCGTCAAGGTGACCGGCGCCACCGTCCATTTTGTCAATGAAATTCCCGACGGCGGCAAGATAATTATGCAGCGTGCGGTTGAGGTTGAGGACGGAGACACGCCCGAAATTTTGCAAAAAGAGTAATGGAACAGGCCGAGTGGAAGATACTTCCCCTTTGTGCCGAAAAATATCAAAGGAAATAATCGAAAAGAGGTCGGAAAATGTTTGATTTAAAGAAACTTTTATGTGAAAATTCCTATCCCGGTCGCGGCATTGTCATCGGAATGTCGAAGGACGGGGAAAAGGCGCTGATTGCCTATTTCATCATGGGCAGAAGCGTCAACAGCCGCAACCGTGTTTTTGAGATGTTTGACGGCGGATGAGAACCAAAGCCTTTGACGAGTCAAAGCTTTCCGACCCCAGTCTTATAATCTACAATCCCTTTTAAACCTGGAAAATGTGGATATTATCACAAACGGCGACCAAACCGACACGATTTATGACTATATCAAAAGCGGCTCGACCTTTGAGGAGGCTCTTTTCACCCGCGAATTCGAGCCCGACGCGCCAAACTATACCCCACGAATTTCCGGCGTGAATTTCTATGACTGCGAAAAAACGCCTCTTTGAATACACGCTGTCGATTTTAAAAAGCGGCGACGGCGATCCGTCGGTCTGCAACAGATTTTTTCTATAATTATTCCCCCGTTGCGGGCAAGGGCCACTTTATTCACACATATAAGTGCGACGGCGACCCCATTCCTCCTTTGAGGGCGAGCCCGAGGCGGTGGAGCTTCCCGATACGGCAAAAAGAGCTTGCCGACACGGTTTGGGAAAATCTCAACGAGCAAAACAAGGTGTCTCTTTTTTGTGAGGAGCGTCGAGCTTTCGAGCGGCGAGACCGAAGAGATAATCATCAACAAAAACAAGTGATCGGGAGGACAAATCATGAAAGAATTCGAGCTTAAATACGGCTGCAATCCCAACCAAAAGCCGTCAAAAATATTTATGGAAAACGGAAGCGAGCTCCCCATTGAAATACTGTGCGGCCGCCCGGGATATATAAATTTTCTCGACGCGTTTAACAGCTATCAGCTTGTGAAGGAGCTGAAGGCCGCAACGGGGCTTGCCTGCGCCGCCTCCTTCAAGCACGTCAGCCCCACCTCTGCCGCCGTGGGACTTCCCTTTCGCAAAATCTCAAAAAAGGCCTGCTTTGTCGATGACATCGACGGTCTTGACGAGTCGCCCCTTGCCTGTGCCTATGCAAGGGCGAGAGGAACCGACAGAATGTGTTCCTTCGGTGATTTTGTGGCGCTGTCCGACATTTGCGACGTCACCACCGCAAAGCTCATAAAAAGGGAAGTGTCCGACGGAGTTATCGCTCCGGGATATGAGCCCGAGGCTCTTGAAATTCTCAAGTCAAAGAGAAAAGGGAATTATAACATCGTTAAAATCGACCCCGATTATGTGCCCGAGAAAATCGAAAGAAAACAGGTTTTCGGCATTACCTTTGAACAGGGAAGAAACGACTTTGAAATAAACGAAAAGCTGCTTGAAAATCTTGTTACGAAAAACAAGGAACTGCCCGAAAACGCAAAAGAGACCTTATCATATCTCTTATAACCCTTAAATACACCCAGTCAAACTCGGTTTGCTTCGCCTTCGACGGGCAGGCAATCGGCGTTGGGGCAGGTCAGCAGTCGAGAATTCATTGTACCCGTCTTGCGGGCGGCAAGGCCGACACCTGGTTTTTGCGTCAGCATGATAAGGTTCTTTCTCTCCCTTTAAGGCCGACATCGGCCGTCCCGACCGCGACAATGTCATCGACGGATTTATAAACAAAAACGAAGAGGACGTTTGCGCCGAGGGCAACTGGCAGAAATATTTCACCGTCCGTCCCGAGCCGCTCACCGACGAAGAAAAGGCCGAATATCTTTCGAAAATCGACGGCGTGAGCCTCGGCTCCGACGCATTTTTCCCCTTTTCCGACAACATCGAGCGGGCAAAGAAAAGCGGCGTGAAATATATCGCCCAGCCCGGCGGTTCGATACGCGACGATCTTGTTATCGAGACCTGTGACAAATACGGTATGGTGATGGCCTTTACCGGAATGAGACTGTTCCATCGCTGATTGAGATTGGAGGATACCCTGAAATGAACTTTTGACGAGCTTAAAATTACGATCCCGAGGTTTTCGCCGCCTGTGACGGCGAACTTAAAAAGACAGCAGCATAATATCGAGCTTATCGCATCGGAAAATATAGTGTCGAAGGCCGTGCTTCTTGCGGCCGGCGGAGTGCTGACAAACAAATATGCCGAGGGGTACCCGGGAAAGAGATATTACGGCGGCTGCGGCTGCGTCGACGTTGTGGAAAACATCGCCAGAGACCGCGCCAAGGGGCTTTTTCGGTGCCGAACACGCCAATGTTCAGCCTCACAGCGGGCGCCAACGCAAATCTTGCGGTTTTTCTTTGCGCTGCTGAATCCCGGCGACACGGTAATGGGCATGAACCTTTCCCAGGGCGGACATCTTTCCCACGGTTCCCCGTTAACATTTCGGGCAAATATTTCAATGTTGTGCCCTACGGCGTCGACCCCGTCACCGAGCAGATCGACTATGACGAAATGGAAAAAAATCGCGCTTGAGTGCAAGCCCAAAATGATAGTGTCCGGCGCCAGCGCCTATTCGCACCATTGATTTTAAGAGAATTCGCGAGATATGCGACAAGGTGGGAGCCTATATGATGGTCGACATCGCCCACATTGCGGGTCTTGTGGCCGCAGGGCTTCATCCTCGCCAGTACCCTTTTGCCGACGTTGTCACCACCACGACCCACAAAACTCTGCGCGGCCCGAGAGGCGGCATGATCCTCTGCAAGGAGCAGTATGCCAAGGCCATAGACAAGGCCGTTTTCCCCGGCGTTCAGGGCGGACCGCTTATGCACATAATCGCCGCCAAGGCGGTAGCATTCGGAGAGGCGCTCACTCCCGAATTTAAGGAATATCAGAAAACATCGCCGAAAACGCCAAGGTGCTTTGCAGCGAGCTTATGTCCCGCGGTATCCGCATTGTGTCGGGCGGAACCGACAATCACCTGATGCTCCTCGACCTTACCGACAGCGGTCTGACCGGCAAGGAGCTTGAGGCCCGACTTGATGAGGTTCACATTACGGCAAACAAAAACACAATTCCCAACGAGACCTTTTCGCCCTTCGTGACAAGCGGACTTCGTATCGGAACCCCCGCCGTCACCTCGAGAGGCTTCGGAAAAAGAGGAAATGGTGAAGATTGCCGAATTTATAAGCGACGTAATTACCGATTTTGACGGTAAAAAGGAGCAGGTGGCAAAGGATGTCACGGCTCTTTGCGAAAAGTTCCCCATTTATAACGATTGAAAATAACAAAGGAACGGTGGAATATGAAGGTTTTAGTAGTCGGCTCGGGCGGCCGTGAACACGCCATTATCAAAAAGATAAAGCAAAAAAAAGGACGTTGAAAAAATCTTTGCCCTCCCGGAAACGGAGGAATGGAGCGGGACGCCGAATGCGTCGGCATCGGAGCCAAGGACATTGAGGCAATAGCCGACTTCGCCGAAAAAACGGCGTGGATTTTGCGGTTGTGGCTCCCGACGACCCCTTGGTGCTGGGCTGCGTCGACGCCCTTGAAGAAAAGGGTATACCCGCCTTCGGGCCGAGAAAAATGCGGCTATCATCGAGGGGCAGCAAGGTTTTTCAAAAATCTCATGAAAAATACGGCATTCCCCGGCAAAATACGAGGTCTTTTCCGACCCCGCCGCCGCCCTCGAGTATCTTAAAACCGCCCGGTTCCCACCGTCATAAAGGCCGACGGACTTGCTCTCGGAAAGGGCGTCATCATTGCGACCGAGCGCGAGCAGGCCTTTGCGGCCGTTAAGGAAATCATGGAGGACAAAAAATTCGGCGACAGCGGAAACGAAATCGTAATCGAGGAATTCCTTGAGGGTCCCGAGGTTTCGGTGCTTTCCTTCACCGACGGAAAAACCGTTGTTCCCATGGTTTCTTCCATGGACCATAAGCGCGCTCTCGACGGCGACAAGGGACTTAACACCGGCGGAATGGGAACCGTCGCTCCAAATCCCTTCTACACCGAGACTGTTGCAAAAAGATGTATGGATGAAATATTCCTTCCTACAATAAACGCCATGAATGCCGAGGGACGCACCTTTAAGGGCTGCCTTTATTTCGGCCTTATGCTCACTAAGGACGGCCCCAAGGTCATAGAATATAACTGCCGTTTCGGCGATCCCGAAACACAGGTGGTGCTTCCCCTTATGAAAACCGACCTTTGACCGTCATGAAGGCGGTTTGCGACGGAAAGTTTAAGGAAACTCCGGTGGAGTTTGAGCAAAAGCACGCCTGCTGTGTGGTTATGGCTTCAAAGGGTTATCCCACCGAGTATGAAAAGGGCTTTGAAATAACCTTCGACGGCGATGTTTTTGAAAATGTCTTTGTTGCCGGCGCAACCGAAAAGGACGGAAAGCTTTACACAAACGGCGGACGCGTTTTAGGTGTAACCGAAATCGGCGATACTCTTGAGAGCGCCGTTAAAAAGGCTTATGCGTCGGTTGAAAAAAATTCACTTTGAAAATGCGTTTTTCCGCAAAGACATCGGACAAAGAGCCCTTTCGGCAAAGGAGGAAAAATAATGGTTTACAGAGTTTATGTCGAGAAAAAGAGCGAATATGCAAGCGAGGCAAAGGCGCTTCTTTCCGACGCCGTGACCCTTCTTTCGGTCAAAGGCCTTGAAAATGTCAGAATTATAAACCGCTATGACGTTGAGAACATAACTCCCGAGCTTTTTGACTATGCCAAAAAAGACGGTGTTTTCCGAACCTCAGACCGACCTTGTGACCGACGAGATTGAGGGCGAGGGTACTGTTTTTGCGGTGGAATATCTCCCCGGACAGTTTGACCAGCGCGCCGATTCGGCCGCACAATGTATTCAGCTCATTTCCAAGGGCGACCGCCCCTTATTCGCACCGCAAAGGTGTATATTCTCGAGGGAACGCTTTCGGAGGAGGGCGTGAACACCGTTAAAAAATATGTTATAAATCCCGTCGAGGCGCGTCAGGCATCTCTTGAAAAGCCCGACACCCTTGCCGTCAAATATGACATTCCAACCGAGGTCGAAACCCTTGTGGGATTTACCTCCTCGACAAAAATGGTCTTGCCGATTTTGTGAAAAAATACAGGCTTGCCATGGACGAGGACGACATCGCCTTCTGTCAGGATTATTTTAATTCGGAAAAAAAGACCCCACTATGACCGAAATCAGAATGATTGATACATATTGGTCGGATCATTGCCGCCACCACCTTCCTCACAAATATTGATAATGTGAAGTTCGAGGACAAGCTCCTTGAAAATGCCTTTAACGAATACATCGCCATAAGAAAGGAACTGGGCCGCACAAAGCCCATATGTCTTATGGACCTTGCGACGGTTGGCGCAAAGTATCTTAAATCAAGGGTCTTCTCGACAAACTTGACGAGTCGGAGGAAATAAATGCCTGCACCGTTAAAATGGACGTGGAGGTGGAGGGCAAAACCGAAAAATGGTTGCTGCTCTTTAAAAACGAGACCCACAATCACCCCACCGAGATAGAGCCCTTCGGCGGCGCTGCTACCTGTATCGGCGGAGCCATACGCGATCCCCTTTCGGGGCGCTCCTATGTTTACGGAGCCATGCGCGTGACCGGAGCGGCCGACCCGCTTAAGCCCGTTTCTCAGACAATAAAGGGCAAGCTGCCCCAGCGCAAGCTTGTCACCACCGCCGCTGCGGGATATTCCTCCTACGGCAACCAAATCGGTCTTGCCACCGGAATAGTCGACGAAATTTACCACGACGGATATGCCGCAAAGCGCATGGAAATCGGCGCGGTCATAGCCGCCGCCCCGAGGAAAATGTCAGAAGAGAACGCCCCGCCCCGGAGATATTGTAATAATGCTCGGCGGAGGTACGGGACGCGACGGCTGCGGCGGAGCCACCGGTTCTTCAAATCCCACCGCCTCTTCTCTCGAGACCTGCGGCGCCGAGGTGCAAAAGGGCAACGCCCCCCGAGGAACGTAAGCTTCAGCGCCTTTTCCGTCAGAAAAAGGTTTGCCGAATGATAAAAAGATGCAACGATTTCGGCGCGGGCGGAGTGTCGGTGGCAATCGGCGAGCTTGCCGACGGACTGCTCATCGACCTTAACGCTTTGCCCAAAAAAATATGAGGGTCTGGACGGAACCGAGCTTGCCATAAGCGAATCCCAGGAGCGCATGGCCGTGGTTATCGAGCCGGAAAACAAGGAGGAATTTCTCCGTCTTGCCGCCGCCGAAAATCTCAAGGCCTGTCCCGTCGCCGTGGTGACCGAAGATCCGAGACTTGTTATGAAATGGAACGGCAAAGGAGATAGTCAACGTCAGCCGCGAATTTTTGAATTCCAACGGCGCCGAAAAGCACGTTGACATTACCGCCGCAAAGCCCGAAAGCTTTGAAAGAAAATAAGCGGCGAATTTGCCGATAATATAAAGGCCATGGCGGGCGACCTTAACATCTGTTCAAAAGAGGTCTTTCCGAGCGGTTTGATTCGACCATCGGCGCCGGTACGGTGCTGATGCCCTTTGGCGGAAAAAATCAGCTCACCCCGTTCAGGCCATGGTTCAGAAAATTTCGGTGGAGAAAAAAGCACACAAACGACTGCTCTCTCATGGCCTTCGGATATAATCCTTTATAACCGAAAAAGCCCCTATCACGGCGCCTATCTTGCCGTTGTCGAATCGGTTTGCAAGCTTGTGGCGTCGGGTGCTTCCTTTGAGGATGTCTATTTGACCTTCCAGGAGTATTTCGAACGCCCGAACGGCGAAAAAAGCTGGGGCAAGCCGCTGTCGGCTCTGCTCGGCGCGCTGAAGGCTCAGACAGAGCTTGGCATTGCCGCAATAGGCGGAAAAGGATTCCATGAGCGGAACCTTTGAAAATATTCATGTTCCGCCCACTCTCGTTTCCTTTGCCGTGACGACCGATAAATGCGATAATATTATTTCGAACGATTTTAAAGCTGCGGGTCACAAGGTGTTTTTGCTCAGCCCCGAATATGACGAAAACGGTCTGCCGAAGGCCGAGTCGCTGAAGAAGTTTTTCGCAAGGGTCACAAAGCTTATAAGAGATAAAAAGGCCTTTTTCGGTTTACACCCCCGGTATGGGCGGTGTTGCCGAGGCGGTCATGAAAGCGGCTTTCGGAAACGGTTTTGGATTTAATTTTGACAAAGGTCTTGAAATGGATGATATTTTCGGTTATAATTACGCAACCTTTGTTGTCGAGACGGCCGAAGATCTTGAAAACGCACTTCTGCTCGGTGAAATTACGGCAGATAAAAAGTTTGCCTATCGAGACGAAGAGGTAAGCTTTGACAAGCTTCTTGACATATACGAGCAAAAGCTCGAGTCGGTTTATTCCTGCAACATAGCTCAGCAGGGAACCGACGTCAGAAACATTTCCTTTAATGCCGAAAAGCGGGTCTCCCCCGGCAATAAAAACCGCAAAGCCCAAGGTTCTCATTCCCGCCTTCCCCGGCACAAACTGTGAATTCGACAGCGCAAAGGCCGTTTCCGACGCAGGCGGAGAAGCCGAGATATTTGTCATAAACAACCTGTCTCCCGAGGGAGTTCAGCACAGCGTCGAAGCCTTTGCCGACAAAATATCCGACGCTCAGATGATATTCATTCCCGGCGGTTTTCGGGCGGCGACGAGCCCGACGGCAGCGGTAAATTCATAACCGCCTTTTTCCGCAACGCCGAAATTAAGGAGCGTGTAGCCGAGCTTCTCGACCGCCGCGACGGACTTATGTGCGGAATTTGCAACGGATTCCAGGCTCTTATAAAGCTGGGTCTTGTGCCCTTCGGAAAAATTATCGATACCGATGAGCATTGCCCGACGCTGACCTTTAATACCATTGCCCGACATCAGTCGAGAATTGTGCGCACAAGAATTGCGTCAAATATGTCGCCTTGGCTTTCGTCGGCAAAGGTGGGCGACATTTACAGCGTGCCCATTTCCCACGGCGAGGGCAGATTTATTGCCGAGCCCGAGCTTATAAAGCAGCTTGAGAAAAACGGCCAGATTGCCACACAATATGTCGACCTTGACGGAAACGCCACGGCGGACATACACTTTAATCCCAACAATTCGGTGTGCGCCGTTGAGGAATAACCTCTCCCGACGGCAGAGTGTTCGGAAAAATGGGCCACAGCGAGGCGTGTTGGTTTCGGACTTTACAAAAACGTTCCCGGCGATTATAATATAGGTATGTTTGAAAACGCCGTGAAATATTTCAAAAGGGTTAAGGAGAAGACGATATGATGACCGATATTGAAATTGCACAGGGCTGTCATATGCGCCCGATAACCGAAATTGCCGCGGCTGCGGGAATTGACGAAAAATATATCGAACAGTACGGCCGCTATAAGGCCAAAATCGATTGTCGATTATGGACGAGGTCAAAAGGGACAACGGAAAGCTTGTTCTTGTCACCGCCATAACGCCCACCCGGCAGGAGAGGGAAAAACGACCACCACGATAGGTCTTGCCGACGGACTTAAAGAATCGGCAAAAATGTTACGGTCGCTCTGCGCGAGCCGTCGCTCGGGCCGGTTTTCGGCGTGAAGGCGGAGCGGCAGGCGGCGGATATGCCCAGGTCGTTCCCATGGAGGACATAAATCTTCATTTTACGGGAGATTTTCACGCAATCGGCGCCGCCAACAATCTTCTTGCCGCAATGCTTGACAATCACATTCAGCAGGGCAACGCTCTCGGAATCGATGTGAGGAAGATAACCTGGAAACGCTGCGTCGACATGAACGACCGCCAGCTCCGTTTTATCGTCGACGGCATGGGCGGAAAGGCCAACGGCGTCCCGAGAGAGGACGGTTTTGACATCACCGTCGCAAGCGAGATTATGGCCGTGCTGTGCCTTTCAAGCTCTGTCTCCGATTTGAAGGAGCGGCTTTTCGGAAATTATTGTGGGCTATACCTTTGACGACAAGCCGGTGACGGCCGGTCAGCTCAAGGCTCAGGGCGCCATGACCGCCCTTTTAAAGGACGCCTTAAAGCCCAATCTTGTTCAGACGCTTGAGGGAACCCCGGCCTTTGTTCACGGCGGCCCTTCGCAAACATTGCCCATGGCTGCAATTCGGTCACGGCCACCAAACTTGCCCTTAAAATGGGTGACTACACCGTTACCGAGGCGGGGTTCGGAGCCGATCTCGGGGCCGAAAATTCCTTGACATAAAGTGCCGCATGGCGGGGCTCACTCCCGATGCGGTCGTTGTCGTGGCCACCGTCCGCGCTCTTAAAATGCACGGCGGGCTTGCGAAAACCGAACTTGCAAATGAGGACATTTCGGCTCTCGAAAAGGGAATACCGAATCTTCTTCGCCATGTTAAAAACATCAAAGAGGTTTATAAGCTGCCCTGCGTCGTTGCGGTCAACCGTTTCCCCACCGACACCGACAGGGAAATTGATTTCATAATAAACAAATGCCGCGAGCTTTCGGTAAACACGGTGCTTTCCACCGTTTGGGCCGAAGGCGGAAAGGGCGGAGAGGCGCTTGCCAAAGAGGTCGTCCGCCTTTGCGAGGAGGAAAAGGGCGATTTCACCTTTGCCTATGAGTCGGAGGCTTCGATAAAGGAAAAATCGAGGCCGTTGCGACCAAAGGTTTACGGCGGCGACGGGGTGATATTCACTCCTGCGGCGTCAAAGCAAATCGAAAGCCTCGAGGAACTCGGCTTTTCAAGCTGCCCGGTGTGCATTGCCAAGACTCAGTACAGCTTTTCCGATGATCCGACGAAACTCGGAGCGCCCGAGCATTTCAAAATAACGGTCAAAAACGTGAAGATTTCTGCAGGAGCGGGTTTTATTGTCGTGCTGACAGGCGACATTCTCACCATGCCGGGTCTTCCCAAAAGCCCCGCTGCCGAGCGCATTGACGTTGACGAAAACGGCAAAATCACGGGACTGTTCTGATAACTTTTCAAACCCGTCGGGAAACCGTCGGGTTTGCGGTATATTTTGCGGCCGAAAGGTCACTTTAAAAACGGAGGTAAAAATTATGGCTTATTATTTTAAGGACGTTTTCACACCTTTAACGAGTATTTGCTCGTTCCGGGATATTCTTCATCCGATTGTATTCCCGACAATGTGTCGCTTAAAAACTCCTCTTGTCAAATTCAAAAAGGGGGAGCAACCGTCTATTTCCATGAACATTCCGCTTACCTCCGCTATTATGCAGTCGGTTTCGGGCGAAAAGCTTGCCGTTGCTCTTGCCAAGGAGGGCGGCGTTTCCCTTCATTTTCGGTTCCCAGTCGGTGGAGGACGAGGCGGCCATGGTAAAGAGCGCCAAAAACTTCAAGGCCGGCTTTGTTGTCAGCGACAGCAACATCTCTCCCGACGCGACTCTTGACGACATTATAAAGCTTAAAGAGAAAAACGGACATTCCACCATTGCCGTCACAAGCGACGGAACGGCTCAGGGCAAACTGCTCGGCATTGTCACCTCCCGTGACTACCGCGTCAGCCGCATGAGCGGGGACGAGAAGGTTTCCTCCTTCATGACTCCTCTTGAAAAGCTTGTGGTCGGAAGCGCCGACACCACTCTTAAGGAAGCCAACGACATAATTTGGGACAACAAGCTCAATTCTCTTCCCATTGTGGACGAGGACGGCTCTCTTAAATATTTCGTTTTCCGCAAGGATTATGACGCTCATAAGGACAATCCCAACGAGCTTTTGGACGAGCACAAGAGATATATTGTGGGCGCAGGTATCAACACCCGCGACTATGCCGAGAGAGTTCCCGCCCTTGTGGAGGCGGGAGCCGACGTGCTTTGTATCGACTCCTCCGAGGGCTTTTCCGAGTGGCAGTCGAGAACTATCGACTGGATAAGAGAACATTACGGAGACGGCGTTAAGGTAGGCGCCGGAAATGTGGTTGACAAGGAGGGCTTCCTGTTCCTCGCAAAGGCAGGCGCCGACTTTATCAAGGTCGGTATCGGCGGCGGTTCCATTTGCATAACGAGAGAAACCAAGGGTATCGGCCGCGGACAGGCCACCGCCCTTATCGATGTTTGTAAGGCTCGCGACGAATATTTCGAGGAGACCGGAATTTATATTCCCGTTTGCTCCGACGGCGGTATCGTTCACGACCACCACATGACCCTTGCCCTTGCAATGGGCGCCGATTTCCTCATGCTTGGCAGATATTTTGCCCGCTTTGACGAAAGCCCCACAAACAAAATTTCCATAAACGGAAATTATTATAAGGAATATTGGGGAGAAGGCTCCAACAGAGCCCGCAACTGGCAGAGATACGATTTGGGCGGCGACAAAAAGCTGTCCTTTGAGGAGGGCGTGGATTCCTATGTTCCCTATGCGGGGAACGCTTAAGGACAATGTGGGCCTTTCGTTGAGAAAGGTCAAGTCCACCATGTGCAACTGCGGCGCGCTGACCATCCCCGAACTTCAGCAAAGGCCAAGCTCACCCTTGTGTCGGCCACAAGCATTGTGGAAGGCGGCGCTCACGACATTATCCAAAAGGAAACCTCGGTCAGCGGACTTAATAAATAAAGGTTGCTGAAATAAAAAAATCAGACGGTTCGGTGTCTTTCCGAGCCGTCTGTTCTTTTGTTATAAACACGTTGGTTTCAATCGAACGGTTATTTAAATGACATAATTGTCGACGGGGCCGTCTTTCATAAGGTCGGCAACGGTAATGCCGTCGAAAATTTGTTGGTCATTTCATAAAATCCTTCCACATGGAAATGGTGCGGCATTCCTCGGCAATCTCACAGGGGGAGTGCCCTTTTCAAGACAGGATACCGGGGCAAGATCGCCTTCGGCAAGACGGAGAATTTCCCCGACCGTGAGAAACTCCGGCTCTCTCTTGAGCTTATACCCGCCGCCCTTGCCGTGAATTCCTTCCACAAGGCCGCTTTTGGTCAAAAGAGGCATAAGCTTTCGATATATTTAAGAGAAATTTTTGCCGCGCGGCCACCTCCTTCATGGGGATATATCCGCCGTTTCTGTGTTCGGCAAGGTCGATAATAACTCGAAGGGAATATCTTCCTTTTGTGGAAATTTTCATTTTTTCAGTCCTTTAACTGTGCGTTTATCTGCTCGGCAAATCTGACCGTTTCCATGGCGTCCTTGGCATATTTGTCGGCTCCGATACGTTCGGCGTATTCGGGATTCATAACCGCTCCGCCCACGACGATTTTACATTCGGGAACGGCGGCGCGAAGTTTTATAATGGTGTCCTCCATGGCGGGGACGGTTGTGGTCATAAGTGCGCTGAGCCCGCAAAGAGGCGCGCCCGTTTTTTTGACCGTATCCACGATTTTTTCGGGGTCGACGTCCTTTCCGAGGTCGATCACGTCAAAATCATAGTTTTCAAAGCAGGGTTTTTACAATATTTTTGCCGATGTCGTGAATATCGCCCTTGACCGTTGCAATGACGAATTTGGCCTTCTTTTCCTTTTTTACTTCGGAATTCGCCATTACGGTTTTGATGACCTCAAAGGCGGCCTTGGCGGCGTCGGCGCTCATGAGCAGCTGGGGAAGATAAAGCTTTTTTTGCTCGAATTTTTCGCCGACGATGTTAAGCCCGGGGATGATGTGATCGTTTATGACCGTCATGGCATCCTCTTTTTCAAGAAGCGCTTTACAGCTTTCGGCGGCGCGTTCCTTAAGCCCTCTCACCACGGCGTCGGAAAGCGAACCGTCGCCTCCGACGGCGCTGTCGGACGCTGTTTTTATGACCGACGACTCCTCGAGATTTTCGGCAAAGGAGATGTATTCGGTGCAGTTTTTGTCAAATCCCTTGAGCAGCAAAAAAGGTTTTATAGGCCTTTAAAATGTCGGTTGATTTGGGGTTTACAATGGCGGCCGAAAGTCCGTTTTCAAGGGCAAGGGTCAAAAGGCGCCGTTGACGGTTCCCCTTGAGGGCAGACCGAAGGAGACGTTGGAAACGCCGAGAACCGTGTGGCATTTGAGCACATTTCTTATATAATTTACCGCCTTTTAAGGTGGTGGCGGCCGCCGAGGTGTCGACGCTGACCGACATACACATGGGGTCGAAAACAATGTCTTTTTTTCGGGATACCGTATTGCTTTGCGGTGTCGAGAATTTTTTCCGCAACGGCAATTCTTCCCTCAAAGGTCTCGGGAATTCCGCTTTCGTCAAGGGTGAGGGCAACCACCGTTCCGCCGTATTTTTTAACAAGGGGGAAAACGGCCTCCATGCTTTCTTTTTTTGCCGTTGACCGAGTTTATCATGGCCTTTCCGTTGTATATTCTCAGCGCCCTTTCCATGGCCTCGGCGTTTGATGTGTCGATTTGCAGGGGAAGGTCGGTTACCGCCTGCAGCTCGAAAACCGTGTGCTCGAGAACGCTGACCTCGTCGATGTCAGGGGAAGTCCGACGTTCACGTCGAGAATGTGGGCGCCCATGTCCTGCTGGGGAGACGGCCTCGCCCAGTATATAATCGATGTCGCCGTCGATAAGCGCCTGCTTAAAGCGCTTTTTACCGGTGGGATTTATGCGCTCTCCGATTATGAGCGGCATTTCCGAAAGCTCAGCATATTTGCCGTAGGAGCTGATACAGGTTATGTTTTTGTCGCTTATCGGTGCAGGGGGATGTTATTTGCGGCGGCGACGGTTTTTTCGATGTATTCGGGGGTGGTGCCGCAGCAGCCGCCGAGAATATTTACTCGAGCTTTGCAATTTCGGTCATTTGCTCGGCAAAGCCGTCGGCGTCGAGGTCATAGAATGTCCTTTCGCCGTCGCTTTTGGGAAGTCCTGCGTTGGGTTTTTGCAAAAATCGGGGTAGAGGAGTGTTCAAGCAGCTCCTTTATGGGTCCCATGAGCTGTTCGGGGACCGAGAGAACAGTTCCACCCTATGGCGTCCACCGAAAGACCTTCAAGAAGAGCCACCATGGCGGAAGGAGATGCTCCGGTCAGCAGCTTGCCGTCCTCGCCGTATGCGTTGGAGGCGAAAATCGGCAAATCGCAGTTTTCCTTTGCCGCAAGCACCGCTGCCTTGGTTTCATAGCTGTCGCTCATGGTTTCGATGAATATAAGGTCGGCTCCGTGAGCCGCTCCGAATTTAACCGTGTCGGCGAAAATCTCCACGGCACGCTCAAAATCAAGGTCTCCGAGAGGCTTTAAAAGCTTGCCGAGAGGGCCGATGTCGAGGGCAACATATTTTTCACCCTTTGTTTTCGGAAAGCTTTGCCGCTTCCTTTGCGTTTTCGATGGCGGCGGCAATGATTTCCTCGGTCTTTTCGCCGAATTTCAAAGTGTTGGCGCCAAGGTGTTGGAGCAAACGATGTTTGTCCCGGCGTCGAAATAGCTTTTGTGAATTTCAATCATGTCCTGCCTGTGGGAAAGGCTCCAAAGCTCGGGAAGCTCTCCGGGGCAAGCCCTTTTGCTGAAGCAGCGTGCCGCAGCCGCCGTCGAGATAAAGTCTTTTGTTTTTCAGTTCTTCCTTAAAAGCATTATTTTTCCTTTCTGAAAGCACAGTCGGTTTTATCGCAATATTCGCAGCCGCTTTTGTTTCTGCATGGGTCTTTTCCAAGCCCCACAATGGCGGTTACCGATTTGGACGGGGTCATGAGCAGACTGTCCGACAGCGAAAGCCCGATGTTTTTGCGGGATTTAAAAGATTGAAAATATCCTTTTGCATTTCAAGAGCAAGATCGCCGTAGCCGGGGCTGAACCTCGGTCTTGTGAACAGACCTTCGTTTTTCATGTCCCGTTCAAGTTCTCTGCAAAACTTGTCGCAGAGCGACTCGATGCGTTCGGCGCCTATTGCCTGGAGAAAAACCGCCTTGGCAACATCGATTCGGTTGTATTTTTCGGTGAGACGGTCGATTTCCGCTCCGACGGTGGCGGCAAAACTATCGCTTCGTCACAATCCCTGAGGTTTTTGGCAAGGCCGCTGCTTTTGACCCTTGTAAAGCCCAAATCCACGCCCTCTTCGGAAATTTTGACCGGCACGCGGCAAAGCAGACTCCGCCCGAAAACCGCCGCACATTTTCATACATTCGTAAAGCAGTTTTTCGAGGCTTGAGTCGGGTTCTTTTCACGCCGGAATACCGAAGTATTTCCCGCCTGTTAAAATCGCCGAGTTTATAGATTTTTCTGTAAACGGTCATACTATTTCCCCTTGCCGAGAATTCTCGAAAGATTTTCGCTGATTTTTGCGGCGATGTCGGGCTTGTTCATGGAATAAACGTGAACATGGGTTATGCCGTTGGCATAAAGGTCGATAATCTGGTCGGTGGCATAGGCGATACCGGCCTGCTTCATGGCGTCGGGACTGTCGCCGAAGGCGTCGATGAGGCTTAAAATCTTTTGTGGCATAAAGGAGCCGGAAAGCCTCGATTGCGCGTTTGACCTGATTTGCCGCCGTTATGGGCATTATTCCCGCAATTACCGGGACGGTTATGCCGGCCTCGCGGATTTTATAAAGAAAATTATAAAGAAGATTATTGTCAAAGAACATCTGGGTCGTGAGAAAATCACAGCCCGCCTCGACCTTTTCCTTAAGATATTTTATGTCCTCCCGCTGATTTTTGCTTTCGGGATGAATTTCGGGATAGGCGGCGCCTCCGATGCAAAATCCGGGGACGATGCGCTTTATGTCCCTTATAAGGTCAACGGCATATCTGTAATCCCAAAGGGTGCGGTCGTCGTTTAAACGCTCCTTCGGAATGTCGCCTCTGAGAGCCATTATGTTCTCTATTCCCGCGTCCTTGAAGGAATGTATCATGTGCTCCACCGTCTGCTTGGTGGAGGAAATGCAGGTCAGGTGGGCAAGGGAAGGCACGCCGTATTGCTCCTTGATGTTTTTCGCCATGGCAAGGGTATAATCGCTGGTGCCGCCGCCTGCGCCGTAGGTGACGCTCATAAAGGAGGGGGGAAAGCTTTGCAATCTCCTCGGTGGAGCTCTTTACGCTCTCAAAAGAGAGTAGGTCTTGGGCGGAAAAACCTCAAAGGAAAGGGAATAGCGTCTTGATCTTAAAAGTTCAGAAATCTTCATAAAAATTCTCCGTTTTATATTTGCGACAACCGCATTTTATAATCCTTTCCATTATACACCTCTTGTCAGAAAACAAAATTCGAAAACAGCAAAAAGCCGATACCCGTTTACGAGTATCGGCAAAAAAATTTATGCTCAGTCGGCGAAAAGGGGAGTGGAGAGGTATCTGTCGCCGGTGTCAGGGGAGAAGAACGACAATTGTTTTGCCCTCGTTTTCGGGACGCTTAGCAAGCTCGATGGCCGCAAAACGGCGGCGCCGGAGGAAATTCCGACCAGAACGCCTTCCTTATGTCCGATCTGCTTGCCGGTGGCAAAGGCGTCGTTGTCGGCAACGGGGATAATCTCATCGTAGTACCTTTGTGTTAAGCACATCGGGAACGAAGCCTGCGCCGATGCCCTGAATTTTATGAGCGCCGGGAACGCCGGTGGAAAGAACTGCCGAGGTGGCGGGCTCAACAGCAACGACCTTTACGTCGGGTTTTTGGATTTGAGATATTCACCGACGCCGGTAACGGTTTCCGCCGGTGCCGACGCCTGCGACAAAGATGTCGACCTGTCCGTCGGTGTCCTCATAAATTTCCGGGCCGGTGTGTTCGAAGTGAGCCTTGGGGTTGGCGGGGTTTACGAACTGGCCGGGAATAAAGCTGTTGGGAATTTCCTTTGCAAGCTCGTCGGCCTTGGCGATTGCTCCCTTCATGCCCTTTGTTCCGTCGGAAAGTACAAGCTCGGCACCGTAGGCCTTCATGAGTTGACGGCGTTCAACCGACATGGTCTCGGGCATTACGATAATAATGCGATAGCCCTTTGCGGCCGCAACGGCGGCAAGTCCGATTCCGGTGTTGCCGGAGGTGGGTTCGATAATGACCGAGCCTTCTTTAAGCTTGCCCGCTGTTTCGGCCTCGTCAATCATGGCCTTGGCGATACGGTCTTTGACCGAGCCTGCGGAGTGAAGTACTCAAGCTTTGCAAGGAGTTTGGCCTTAAGACCGAGCTCCTTTTCAATGTGGCTGAGCTCAAGCAGGGGGGTGGAACCGATAAGCTGATCTGCGGAAGTGTAAACTTTGACATGACAATTACTCCTTTTTGATTTTATCTTCAAATTTGTTTGCGGTTATTACCTACCTATCTCGTAGGTTGGTATGATAATACACCCCCAAAGGCATTTTGTCAACCCCTTTTAAAAAAAAATTGAATTTTTTTCCGAAAAAAAGATTGACGGACTGGACTTTTCAAGTTACCATTATCGGCAGAAGGGGCGATAAACCGTGGTTTTATTCAAAGCCTTGATTGGCAGATACTTCATTTTATAAGAGACTCTTTGGCCTGTCCTTTTTTGATTTTATCATGCCGAAGTTGACTCTTCTCGGCGATAAGGGCATTGTTTGATAGCAATTTCCTGGTTTTGTTGTGCACAAAAAATACCGTAAATGCGGAGTGCTTTGCCTTTGCGGTATGCTTGCCGGGCTTTTGATAGGAAATGTCGCTCTTAAAAAACCTTATTGCCCGACCGCGCCCGTGCTGGATTGAAAATGTCGGGCTGCTTGTTAAAAATCCCACGGATTTTTCCTTCCCGTCGGGACACACCCTGTCATCGGTTATTTCCGCCGTTATTTTGACCCTTGCAAATAAAAGGTTCGCGTTCTTTGCCGTTCCTCTCGCCGTTATAATTGCCTTTTCCCGTCTCTATCTATATGTTCATTTTCCGAGCGATGTGTTTTTCGGCGCCTTGCTCGGGGTCGCAATCGGTTTTTCGACATGGTTTTTTGGCAAAAAATAAAGCCTGTCGGCCGATAATAAAATTTTTTTCAAAATTCGGATTTTCATAGTGATTTTTCGGCAAAAGTGTGGTATAATCATTTGGCCGAATTAAGACGGCAAAAATTTAATACCCGCCCGTAGCGAAGTGGATATCGCAGCAGATTCCGATTCTGAAGGCCGGGGTTCGAATCCTCCGGCGGGCCAAAATCCCGTTCACGTTAGTGGGCGGGATTTTACTTTTTACTTCTTACCTCTTCACTATTACTTCAAATAAAGCTTGATACGGGATTTTGGGAAGTAATAAGTAAAAAGTAATAGTAATAAGTTAGGGTGTGCCTGCGGCACGAATTATAATGCAAGGTTTACACCTTAATAAACACAGCAAAAAAGTAAATTAAATAAACTGAGGTAAAAGGTGTCGATCCGCATCAATGAGACAAAGCTTTGATTTTGTGTCATTTTGCCACGCAGTTAAAAAGGAACGGCAATTATCTTTCGATAATTGCCGTTTTTTTATTCTTTTTGCTTTTCTTCTCGATCTTATCTCAAAAACTGTAACAGTATTTTTGAAAGGCAATGAGTGCGGTAATAACACAACCGCTGCATCATCGGAACCGAGTGTTAAATCGAGGCAGAAACACCGTTGATATATAATTCATAACCGGTATCATAATTTTCGATATGAGCATAGTAGGTGAAATATGTTTCATTGAAAGTATTTTGATGAGTTTCAAGATATGTAAAATCAGAATTGCGGTTGTCCGAAACATCAATTTCACCGTCATAGGAATTAAAAACAGTTATAAAAAGTCGTTTGACCGGCCGTACCGATAAATATAAATTATTACATCGCCTACAATTTTCTGCTTAAACTGTTTTAAATCGGTTATAGAGCCGATTTTCCAGCCCTTCTCGGTTTTGGGTACAATGGTATAGTTTTTCGAATCGGTTTTTTCGGAAACAACAAATCCGATGAAGTACCGGGTACAACCAACTTAACATTACCTGCATTCTTATAATTACAGACTTCTTCCGGTGACGAAAAAGTGTAGAAAAAATCCTCAAATGGGAAAAATAAGGACATCTGTGGTAATCACCACGACCAAGGAGAAGGAAAGAAATTTAATCAAATTCCCGCGCCTAAAATGCGGTCTGCTGAATAATACAATCAATAAAATATCAGCCGAAACGAAAAAAAGCAATCTTAATAGATACATTTTTTTCTCCTTTATATTTTTAAAGTTTAATTGTTTTGCCGTGTTCCGCTGCCTGAGGACAAGAGCGGTATGTGATTTTATGCTTTGGAATTTTTGACTGCTGCGATTACTCCCATTATAACCAATCCCGCCACGGAGCCGACTGCCAATGAAAGACCGAATAAAAGGTTCATAAGCCCCTCCGCCGGGTTGTCACTTAAGATAATTCCCAAGTAAGCGAAAATTTTGTTTCTCAGCGAAAAGAAAATATAAAAGAAAAGTATAAATGCTATGGGTTTCGTAACAAAACGAATGATTCTTTCCGGGAATGTACTTTTAAAGACGCAAATTGAGATAATTCCATAGATAAACGCAAAGAAAAACGAAAAATCAGTTAACCAAATCGACAAGTCGTATTCCTGAAAAACAACTGTCATAACCGTAATGATAACATAGGAAAGTAACCCAAACAGTACTCCATAAACTATACTTAAAATTCTGCCTTTCAACATTTTTTGCTTCATCCTTTTTTTTCAAGAACAAACTTTATCGCGTCAAGAAGCTCGGAAAACAAAGATATATAAATAAACAAATCCCATAATTGCAGTTTTAATTTATCCGTTGACGCAATTATTTCTTGTTTTTAATGTCCAAAACCACGGCAGTTCAACCGTGCTTTTTGACTTTTAGTGAACCTGTTTTTTTCATTTATTTCACCGGGATATTTTTTCTTATATACTTGTATGTAATGATATTTAAAAAGCCGATTGAGCCGTAAAAATATGCCTGCCATTCCTGCCAACGGCATGGAATCTGTCTTTATGAGAGCAAAAGCCAACAGCCACTATTATCTGTCAATCGGAAGAATATACGGTAATTCAAAAAAACAGTTTTCGTTTTTATAATTTCAGAATAACTGTTGTTGTCATAAAAAGTTGTGCTTTTAATTACCGGTGAAGGCAAAATGTCATGTCGTCCGTGTTCATCCTTTCGTACACAATAAATACAAATCCCTGTTTGACAATTGAAACGGTAGCATCAAATGAGGATACCGATATGTTTTTGGTGTTTTCATCGAAGGAAATTACATCATTTAAAGTCGATGTACCGATTTTCAAACAATCATAATCCTCTTTGGATTTAAATTCCTTTACCAAAAACAATCTGTTACTGTTCTGTTGTCATCAAAGAAAATAAATAATTTTTCATCCGAACGACCAAGCAACACAGCATAGTTTCCGTATTCGGTTTTCCCTCATGCACTCCGGTTTGCAATATTTCTTCAGCGAAAAATATCTGTGCTGTTTTTTTCGATTATATCCCTTATGTTTTCAAGTTCATCATAGGAATATGTTTCTGTAACAAGTTGTTTAACGGGTTTATCGCTATTATAATTGATAGGCCGTTTAAAAGCAACAAAGCAAAAAAACGGTTATGAGTAAAAATAAGAAAGCCGATATGAGACAACAACGTATTTTTGTATTCATTATTCCACCATCGTAAAACCGAATTTTGAAGCATATTTATAAAAGGAATGAAAAGCAAAATCCATTGAAGTTTGAGAGAAATGCCGTTCTTTATTGCTTTCATTTTATGGATTCTCCTTTTCGTTGTCTACGTCAAAATATTTGCTTTGGCACATTATTGAGATGAAACCCCAAACGACAGGGACAAAATATAATGTGAAGAACTTGCCGAATACTGTTAAAATCATCGTGTTGCTTGATATGGCTGATGAAATAAATTGATAAACAAACGCAATAATGAAGGTGACAACACATTCAAAAACGCAGTTTTCAAAAGATCGGCCATTTTGTTTTGCCGACGAAGATAGTTAAATAACAATATCGGAATCATTGAAAAATTGACAATGGGAATAAACAATAATATTTTTTGAGTCTTTATACTTACTATTTTCTTTTTCATAGAAATCATCATCCTTTTGTCCTCGCGGTAGCTTAAGGGGCTGCCTGTTTGTTTTCAGAATTTTGCAGGATTTCATTTTTTTGTTCGTTAAGCAAATACCTTTTGAACCTTCTGTATTCTTTCCAAGTATATATTAGATTTTTTTTTATAATCAAAATAATGAATATTGAAATTATAAGCAACAAAGCTATTCTTATTGCGTTAAACAATTGCTTTTCTCCTGCTGTCACTCAGTTTTTTATTTGGATTTTTGCTTTAGGTGCTGCCTGGATACTTGTCCAAACTTTTAAAGAAATTTTTCAAAATCGCACTTACCTCCTTCTCGGAAGAAAGAGAACATTGCACAGCCGCAGAAATTCTTGATGAAGTGAAAATATTTGCTTTGGCAAGATTAAAGTCATTTACGGTTATAGATTTAAAGAAAGCCTTTTCCTTTTCTATAAAATCTTCACGGATATTATAATTCATTTTCTTCCATGCAATTTCAAAATTATAATCACGAATATTGTCTTTTGAAAAGCTGCATTATCTGTATAAAAGGAACGGTTTCCCGAAAATATGCGGGAGAATCGTCCGCTTTGAATTTCAGCATTGCGTTAACGGTCTCTTTCAAGCAGGGCAAAGTTTTTCATCTTTCACAAGGAAAGAAATACAGCCCCTTGAAAATGAAGGGTATTCTTCAAGAGAAAATAAACTTCATCGGTAAAATGCTTTTCTTCTCTTATAACAAACGGAAGCATTGCGCCGTTTCCGACGGCAAAAAGCCTGTAAAACAAAAAAGGGGAGAGGAATTTGTCTCGCAAATCGTTTGAAATATCAAAAGAAAAGACGATTTCACATAAGTCACCGTCGGTCGGAAAACAGTTACCGACTTTTTCGGGTGAAAAAGTTCTTTGGCAGATTACAAACCATTTCGGTTCGAGAACCGTCGCTTTTCTCAACCTCGGAAAACCTTTGAAAACAATAGTCCTTGAAACCGTCATCTGCATTTCCCGTCACAACCACAACTGCGTTTTCCGGAAACGGCAATTTTTTCTTTAAAGCGTTCAGTTGATCGCAGGTAATATGTTTGACGCTTTTCTCCGAACCCATTATCGGCCGTTCAAACCCGGTTCCTTTTAGATATTCTCTTTCTGTTCTTTTGTGAAAAGATTCATCGCAAAGAAAAAAAGATTTGATTTAAAAATCACCTGACGTTCGCTGTCGACTTCGTCTTGCGACCAGGAAAAGTCTGAAAAAAACTTTAAAATAATGTCTAATGCTTCCTTGCACCGATAAGGAGAAACAAGAATATCAAACGCAGAATGTTTTGATATGAAACACCGCGCATGGTTGCACCGATACGGTTAAGGGACGAATAAAGTTCTGCTTGAGAAAGTTCGGACAGTCTTCTGAAAAACATATGTTCCAAAAATGATGTATTCCGTATTCGGCTTTTTGATTCATGGGCCGCACCGCCGAAAAAATATAAACCGATATTTACGCTGTGACAGCTTTTGTTCGGTGCAAAAATCAGCTCAAGTCCGTTTTCAAGTTTCATCATTAACCTCCCGAATTACAATATTTACTGATTGTTGCGGTGCAATCCCACACTATTTTTATCAAAGGAGCAATCGCAGCATCATTGGCAATCCCGATTAAAGTTACATCATCCGCACATACAACGGCAATCCCGATTGATGCAACAACTAAAACACCAATGCTTGCAAATACGTCGGTAACAGAGACTCTTTTTATATTTCTTCCGTTTCCTTTAGCAACTCGACTGTGTTCTTCGCCGTTTGGATGAGCAACATTTCGCTCTCTTGCACCTGTCTTTCTTCTCGTGTCAGCACCTTTTCTCGGGTCCTTTCTTGGACCCTTTGTTCGCTCAATAAAATTATAGTAATTATTTGCTTTGTTTACAGCTTTTCGAACAATATAACCGGCAGAACCTGACCACGCATTGGGATTACAAGATAGAGCTTCTAAATAATCACCTTCATCAGCATCACCATAAAGAATATTTTTGGCCCAAATAGGAATCGGGTCTTCACCATTTTGGTCAACCATATTCACCGGATTAAACACGCAGTAGGAGTACATATTATACCCCTGTGTGCCTTGGCCGGTGGAGACATAGCCGTCGGCATTAACAAACCTGCAAATGGAGGGGTCGTAGTAGCGGGTGTTGAGGTAATAGAGGCCGGATTCGAGTCGTAGTAATACCGCGGTAGCACAGGGAGTTGCAGGCGCCGATTTCGGCCGCCTTTGAACCCGAAACGGTTATGCCGAAGCCCCAGGAGTTGCCGTAGGTGTATTCGACGACGAGCGTACCCGTTGAATCGAAAATGCCGGTGATGTCGCCCTGAAGATTTTGTACGAAACGGTGTTTAAAAAGCTTTGTGTTTGTTAGGGCGTATCTTTAAGCACCTTTTCCGAAGGATACCAATCCCTTGCGATTATGTAAGTCATTACAGCGATAAACAGAATCTCTTTTAGACCGTAAACGGCAGACACCGCTTTTTTGTATCGATATGTAGAAGATTTCAGAACTTTCAAAGGCTTGTCGTGCTCACAACCTCGGAGAGTATTGCCGCAATAATTTGGGCTGTTATCATAATCATACCAATGATAAACACAAATGATTTTTCGCGGCAGCGGATGATCATGTAAAAAAATATGATTACATATAAAGCAATAAAAATAAGATTATACACTTTTCTTTTCTCCTCTTTATATAGCAGACGATGACAACAAACGGAATTACTTCGCAAATCTTCAGCAAATATGTTAAAGCAGGAAATCCGCAAAAGCATACGACCCGAGAAATAAGTTATAAATCGAAAATAAAACCGAGTATACACTTGCCAAGCTATATACAAGATAATGCTTTTTTTTTTTATCATGGTCAGTATACAGATGAAAGCCAAAATCATGTATTTGTCACTCCTTGTGATTTTAACACCGTATATTTACTGTTGCCTTGCTGAGTTTTTTGACAGCGGTGATTATTCCCATAATCATAAGACCGACTGCGGTTCCGAAAATTATGCAAACGGCCACAAATATATCAAACATCGCTCCGCCCGGGCCTGTGTCGGAACAAGCCCGAGTAAATCAATTATGTGGCTTTTAACACGATAGAACAGCAAAAACGTTATAAAAATGCCACCGGTTTTACGGCTACGCGGATGAGCCTTTCCGGGTATGTGCTTTTTAAACAGGCAAACCGAAATCACACCGTAGTCGACACTCAAAAACAAGAGCAAATTTTCAAGCGGGAACTGATTATCCAAGCTGCACATAGGCGGCAATCAATGAAAACACGTCACATAATATAAATGAACCGACTGCAAATGCCATGCCGATCAATACATTGAATAGCTTTTTGTTCATTATATCAACCGCTCCTTATACAAAAGAATTCCGCACCTTTTTGGGGCAGGGTAGGTTTTATCCAATCGCTCATATTATCGATTCCCGAATTTTCAATTTGAATATAATATTCATCTGTCGACATAGGTCCCAAAATAAGATCGTTTTCGGTATCAACAAGATAATAATCAGGATTTGATTGGTCCATTTCATCGATGTGAACGGAGGCATAGGAATATCATCATCAATGGACAATCTTTTTAAGCCGACGAATGATTCGTTATAGCAAAATTCGAGGATGTATCTGCTGAGAGCAATTTCATATGATTCATCCGATACCTTCTCCCAAAACAATGTCATTGGAATTTATTCTCCAAATTTCATATCCGTTAGAAAGCTTATAACTCCAATCCAACAAACCGCATGATGAAAATAATAAAATACATAGTAAGGTTGTAATCGAAAGAAAAAAATTTAATTATATTTTGTTTCATAAGTATAATTAACCTCCCAATAATATGATGTACCACAATTTCGTTCTTGAGCCCAATATCCTATATTGTTTAGAAAGCTTCCTATACCATCACCACTTTCATTTCCAATATTAAAGTCATAGGTGTCATATACTTTAATTGCTACAACATACCATGTTTCGGTTTTCTTAAAGAACCAAAATCCCGTAGTACGCGTTTCAGGTTGTATTGATAATTCAAAGGTTGCTTTTCTTATTGAAAGCCATAAATCTAATTCTGAATTATCAAAAATTATGTCACCCTTTCCATAATCTTCTCCATTCTTATATTTTTTTTATTTCTTCTTGAACTTTATTTGTCATTATTTTTGATTTTCGTAATTTTTTTTGCTATGGTAGAATAGGTGTTAAAATATAAATCTTGCCCATTTCCGAATACCCAATAAAATAGCATAAATCTTGCAATTGGAAATGGAGCGTTCCCTTCAGAATCGGAAAGATTTACAGGATTGTTGTTGCAATATGTATACAAATTCATTCCATTTTGAATCATCAGAAAAAAGATAGTTGTCTGTGTTAACAAACCTGCAAATTGAGGGGTCGTAGTAGCGGGTGTTGAGGTAATAGAGGCTGGATTCGGAGTCGTAGTAATACCCGCGGTAGCGCAGGGAGTTGCAGGCGCCGATTTCGGCTGCCTTTGAACCCGAAACGGTTATGCCGCAGCCCCGAGTTGACGTAGGTGTATTCGACGACGAGCGTGCCCGTTGAATCGAAAATGCCGGTGATGTCGCCCTGAAGATTGCGGCGGAAAACGTAGTCATCGCCGCTTAACCTCATGCCGACAGGCGTTCCGCTTTCGTCATAGTCATACCAAACTATGGTGCCCGTCCTTGTTTTTCGCCCACGAGCTTTGTGCCGTCGTAGTAATATTTCGTGGTGTGGACGGCGGCGCCGTTTTCTTCTCGACCTTGGACTGCCGCTGACCGTTTATGTCATAGGTGAATTCAAGGGTGGTGGTATCGTCGACCTTTATGCTTTTCAGCAGCAAGGGGTTGCCTATCTATTTTCGGATTTTTGCTGGGACTTCATTTTTTTGTTCATTAAGCAAATACCTTTTGAATCTTCTATATTCTTTTCCGGAAAACCAATTAGATTTGAAATACTCTTTGAGGTTATGATAACCATAAGAATACCCAAAGGGCATTTTCGAGATCGATATAGCACAGTATAATCTTTTCGATTGTAACAAAAGAATATCTGCAGTTTTTCCGTTACTGTCTAAAGATATATATAGTAATCCATTGACATAATTGTCTAAAAACCATAAATATATCTCAGCTTTTCTTCGTTTTATATTCATGAGCAACATCCTCTAATACTGAATTCCGCGATAATATACCGATTCGGATTTTCGGCTTTTTCAAAAAGTCATATTCTTCTTTGGAAAACCCCTTGTGCAAAAAGTATTCCTCAACATTCGAAAAAGGAAGCTTTTCACCCATTTCGGTTTTATCTGTATATAACTTTTTATCAGACTTGTAACTGCAACCGCAGAATAATCTGGGTCGGTAGGCGAGTCGTTTAAGACAAGACAAATGCGCTCATAGATGTACTCCTCGAAATAAGTAAATATACATTTTAATTTTTCAATATCAAAATCCATATCTTACCTCACCGCATACTGAACATACTTTTCTGCCGAATATCCCGTTCATTCCTACTGCGATACATGCCGCAGAACCGGCAATTGCTCCGTCATCCGCAATTCCCACTACGGTAACGTCATCAGCAATCAATGCGACAGTTGAAACCGTTCCTATCTTTCTTTGTTCTGCCAATCGGATAAATGTTATATTAACAACAAAATACTTTCACAAGCAATCCTCAAATGGTCGCCGGAAGTAAAGGTGATTACGGTTTCTATATAATCATTTTTGTTTTTCAAAAACAGTAAGGAAAATCAGTTACTTCTTTTTGTGTTGAAAAGTTTCGGGATAACAGTTTGCTCCTGTTCTTCGACATATTCAAAATCAAAAATATAAGGGGAACGACCCCAAAAGTCGCAACAAGTCATTTTCATACCCGATTACATCAATAAAATCTACAGAATACCGTTTCTCGATACAAGGATTTTCCGGCTTTAGCGAAAGATGTATCTTTTTCTCATCTCGAATAAAAAGTAATGTGTCGAAAATATAATCGTGAATATTTACGTCTTTTGAATTGATGATTTCTCCGTTTGAAGAATTCACAGTAAGCATAATCAACCTCCGAAATAAACAGAATTCCAAGGTTTTGGAATAGAAAAGTTGGAGTTGCGGCTTTTGTGATTTAAATTCACGCAGACATAGTCTGGATTATAAATCAAATGAAGCTTCCTCCATGTACAGTCCCTCCCAAGTGCCGAAGAAAATTCGATTTTTATCGCAGCAAACATCGAAGCAATATTTAAGCGGAAATTCTTTTATTACCGTTTTGCTTTTAATGTCAAACAACAAAAATTTTGTGGAAAAAATCACCCATATTAAGTTGTCATTTAAAAATCGATTTTAACAAAATAGCCATCATTGCCTCTTTTGAGAAGGATTTCTTCATCTCCGATTTTTATAACGGCATCTCCCAGTCTTTGTATAACCGTAAACGATGGAGTTGCTAAAACAGTCCAGTCCGGAATACGCTTGTATTTTTCTACGGAGAGGTTCATGTTTTTGGTATCAATACGGTATTGCACAATATTGCTATTCTCCTCAAAACTGAAAAAATATGAATAGAAATATTTCGTTGATTTATCAAAAAGACTGAATCTAGTCTATAACCCTGAGGAAGAGGAACGACTTTTTTTCTTAGTCTTTTCAAAAAGATTTACCGTGGTGAAATAATATTTTCCGTCCTCGGTTTTTGTAATATCAAGAAATTCAAATTCGCCGAGAAGACAAAAATTCCTTTCAACAGGCATTAAGGGCTTTTTGTGTCTGAAAATAGCAAAAATACTGTTGGATTTAAAATCATAAATTAAAAATTTTCCCGAAGAATTCTTGGCATATAATTTATCCTCGCAGCAATTAAGAAATTCCACATTGTTTATTTTTGAAGTATGAAAATATTCTTCAAAAACATTGGGCTCAACCTCTTTATAGATAGTAAGTCCTTTTTTTCCCACAATGAGAAATTGTTTGTAATAGACTATCGGGCAACAGCAGCCGGAAAATAATTTTTTCATTGTATATCCCACTTTCTTATTCCTGATGTAGATGCATACAAAATGTCAAGTTTCAGTTCAAGTAGTGCTCTTTTTCGACACCTTCTCTGGTTTGAGAACAAGATGTGATTTTTTAGTAACATATTCATAATATTTTGTCGTGTGCATGGATTTGTGTAATCCTTGAGGAATAGTGATTTTGTTCCTTTCATCTTTTATGGGGTCGATACCGCCCTGTTTTGCCGAGAGAACAACATTCGAATGGAGAGAAGACCCTCCAAATGTTTCCTTACTTAAAGGCAAAAATTGAGTTTCTGTTTTGAATGTTTAGAAAATGTTTATATTATAAGCTGAGTGCCGGTATAGTGTATACTCATTCGCCCTACAAGGCAGAATGATAGAATTCTTTTTCCCCCATATGATTCTCGATCGAACGCCATCTAAACCCTGAGGCACAAATCAAAGTCCCTGTATAATCATCTAAATCAGATTCTGACACATTACCACAGTCGCACCAGTAAATGTCTCCGTCTTTCATAATCATTGTAGAATCTAATATTTCACAGGTATAACGTTCGTCAACCGGAAAAAGTTTCAAGTGTTTTAATCCTTGAAATTCCATCTCTATCATAGGGTTGTTTTCGTGTTGTCGTTGAATTACAACTCGCAAAACCCTACGATCATTCAAGGAATGCATTGAAAGTTTTTTCATCAACATATGCTCCGCTTATATAGCTTATCTCTTTTATACAACTATCATGAAAATAGCATACATTTTCCATAAACTTCAATATTTCGACGCTAGTGTGAATTGTCTCCCACATAAATGCTTCCTTTCTCAAACTAACCAAATATCAAAATCAAGCCTTCTCCAACACCGGCACCTAACGGTCCAAACAAGAAATCGTCAGCAACACCGATTCCTGTAGCATCATCTGCAGCTACAACAACAATTCCTATTATACAAACAGTCACCAATGCAACTCCTGCAATAGGCTCCAACCCGATGCTGTATGACGGACCTCTAACACCGTTTTTCCAATCGTGATTATGACCACCATTGGAATCATGCGGATGTTTATCAGGCCTTCCGTGGTCATCATGGTCATAATCGTGTTCAGGAGTGCCATCCGCCCGTAAGTTCTTGAATCGCCATTAGGTGCTTTGTAAGTACTTCCGGGTTTACCGGTGTATGGGCGTCGATTAACATCATGTGAAGACGCTTGAATAATGTCCTTGACATTGCCGCCGACACAAGTGCAATTCATAGGAGGACGACCGGCCTCTAAGTTGCGGAAATCTGCTGCCGTTCCGTTGTAGGGGCAGGTTCCGTCGGGGTCAACATAAACAACCGGATTGTTGAAACAGTATGAATATAGGTTGAACCCTTGCATATCGGTTTGGTTTAGTAACTCGTCGGCATTAACAAACCTGCAAATGGAGGGGTCGTAGTAGCGGGTGTTGAGGTAATAGAGGCTGGATTCAGAGTCGTAGTAATACCCGCGGTAGCGCAGGGAGTTGCAGGCGCCGATTTCGGCCGCCTTTGAGCCCGAAACGGTTATGCCGAAACCCCAGGAGTTGCCGTAGGTGTATTCGACGACGAGCGTGCCCGTTGAGTCGAAAATGCCTGTGATGTCGCCCTGAAGATTGCGGCGGAAAACGTAGTCATCGCCGTTTAACCTCATGCCGACAGGCGTTCCGTTTTCGTCATAGTCATACCAAACTATGGTGCCGTCCTTGTTTTCGCCCACGAGCTTTGTGCCGTCGTAGTAATATTTCGTGGTGTGGACGGCGGCGCCGTTTTTCTTCTCAACCTTGGATTGCCGCTGACCGTTTATGTCATAAGTGAATTCAAGGGTAGTGGTATCGTCGACCTTTATGCTTTTCAGCTGACGGCCGTTTTGCCACGTCATGACCATGCTGTCGCGGTAGCTTAGGGATTGCCTATCTTGTCATAGGTGAAATTAAAACCCCTTGCCGTTGATTCTCGCCGACCTCAGCTGATCCGACCATTCGGTGTTCGAATAGCCGAAGCTGTCGGAACGGTTGGCTTTGCGTCGACATAAGTCTTGCCCTGAAGGGCCTGAACCTTATAGAAATTCCGCTGATAAATATTGCCGTCTTTTGAGTAGAGATATTCGATTTTTTCGCCGACGACCGCCTTGTTGCTTTGGCTGCCCTTCGGGATGTTTATTTCCGAGGTGAGTCTGCCGAGCTCGTCATAGGTGTATTCGTTGCGGAGATTGCCCGAGTCGTCGGAGATTCGGGTTATGTTTCCGTTTTGGTCGTATTCATAATTAAACTCATATGACCCGCCGAAGGAATGAGACATGACCTTGCCGTCGGTTCGGTTGCCGGCACGGTTATAGTCCATGGTTTCGAAAAACCGACTTCTTGCCGTCGAAGGTGTATCTTCTTGACCCGTTCGGTTCAGCTCATCGAAGGTGTTTTGGACGGAATATCCGTCAAAATTCACCTTGGAAACAAGTCCGGTTCCGTTTACATAAGTGTACCACGAACCCCTGCTGCCGTCAACGGTTAGGAGGACCTTCTCCAATCGTAGGTCTCGTTTTCTGATAAATCAAGACAAATGTTATTTATTTTTTACCGTATCGTTGTCAATCCAATGTATTGATACGGTTGATTCATGATAGCAGTTATATATTTGTCTTTTTCCAGAACCCTTGACCGAATAGACTTTTATTGAAAAATCAACTGTAGCCCCAGGCTCTGTACGGTATGCTTCAAGTTTATAATTTCCGTCGGGGGAAACAGATGTTTCCAAAAATGTTTCATTGGTGGCTTTTTGGTTTTCAATTAGAGTAATATAATTACAACTTGTTAAATTGAATAATAAACAGAAACAACCAAAAGCTGAAACCAATAGAAATGAAAGTTTTTTACCCATAGGATGTCACCTTACGTTATCTTCATTGTAAAGCATTGTTCCATAAGCAACAGATGCACCTTTTAAAAAATAGCGAAACCGTCAGGCTTTTCGAATGCTTACCATAGTTTTCCCGATGAAATCTTCATTTCTGTATCCCCGATAAACACTGTGTAGTCCTCGTTAAACTTGCTAATGTGTGCTATATAAGTGTAGTATGTTGTATTTGTGTTTTCTTTTTTAAACAGGCAAAAGAGGCGCCCCTGTTGTCGGAGACATCTTTTTGTTCGCTGCTGATGTCACTTACGGAAACGTAATAATCGGATGAATTTTTAAATTGTTCAATTTCGACAGTTGTGCTGCTGTTGCCGACTATTCCGATTCTTTTCACGTTGTTTGCAAAAGAAATTTTCCACCCGTCTGATGTTTTGGGAATCATGGCATAAACATAGGTGTCCTTTTTTCGCCTATTACCAAGTCGGAGTTTTCTCCGTTTACAGTTAGCACAATTTTCCCGACATTATAATATTTATAAGCCTGCTCGGGAGAAAACGAAAAAATAAGGTTTTCAACGGGAAGCATTCCCGAAATCGTGCAAAAACACCATGGATAGAATAAGCGAAATAAGTCGGTATTTTTGTTTGAGTCGAGGATTTACTTTGGCAGTCAGTATCAAACATATAATAAAAATGGCGGAAAACAATATTACCCTTAATGAACCATATAACATTTATTTTTTACTCCTTTCTATGCCGGTTGCGGAATTGGTTGACCGGTGGTCAAAAAAGCCATAATAGCAGGGCGGATAACCCGTTTATGCTGACATTTGAAGACGTTATGTTCGATGAGTTTTCGTCCCAATGTATGGTTTCTGAGGCTTCGGCTCCGACCTCAAATTTTGACATATTTGCCTTTATAGCGAGTGAACTGTCATTGCTACCGTTGCTGACGGTTCCGGTAATTCCCGTATTATCCAATCCTAACGACAGGTTTACTGAAAATTTGCTCGTTTTGAAATTTATACCAACCGACGACAAATTAACATTATCGCTTCTTTTTTCTAAGATATACGGTGACAGGTTTGGAATAATTCCTTTTCTTGAGATAACTTGAGATGAGTGTATCTCAGTTCTGGCGGTTATGGGTAGAGGGCTAGGTAGGTAAACATCTTCTTTTTTGTGGTGTAATTAACGGTTTCACTATAAGCCCCAAATGTATTGCTAACCCAAGATTTAACCTTATTCCAAGCATTGCCTAACCAATTTCCGATTTCTTTCCAAAAGCGGCCGTTTACATCAATTCTGTTTACCGGATTAAATCCGCAGTAGGAGTACATATTATAACCCTGTGTGCCTTGGCCGGTGGAACATAGCCGTCCGCATTAACAAACCTGCAAATTGAGGGGTCGTAGTAGCGGGTGTTGAGGTAGTAAAGGCCGGATTCGGAGTCGTAGTAATACCCGCGGTAGCGCAGGGAGTTGCAGGCGCCGATTTCGGCCGCCTTTGAGCCCGAAACGGTTATGCCGAAGCCCCAGGCGTTGCCGTAGGTATATTCGACGACGAGTGTGCCCGTTGAGTCGAAAATACCGGTGATGTCGCCCTGAAGATTGCGGCGGAAAACGTAGTCATCACCGCTTAACCTCATGCCGATTGGAGTTCCGTTTTCGTCATAGTCATACCAAACTATGGTGCCGTCCTTGTTTTCACCCACGAGCTTTGTGCCGTCGTAGTAATATTTCGTGGTGTGGACGGCGGCGCCGTTTTTCTTCTCGACCTTGGACTGCCGCTGACCGTTTATGTCATAGGTGAATTCAAAGGGTGGTTGCGTCGTCAATTTTTATGCTCCTCAGCTGACGGCCGTTTTGCCACGTCATGACCATGCCATCGCGGTAGCTTAAGGGATTTCCTATCTTGTCATAGGTGAAATTAAACCCCTTGCCGTTGATTCTCGCCGAACTCAGCTGATCCGACCATTCGGTGTTCGAATAGCCGAAGCTGTCGGAACGGTTGGCTTTGCGTCGGCATAGGCTTTGCCCTGAAGGGCCTGAACCTTATAGAAATTCCGCTGATAAATGTTGCCGTCTTTTGAGTAGAGATATTCGATTTTCTCACCGACGACCGCCTTGCTGCTTTGGCTGCCGGTCGGGATATTTATTTCCGAAGTAAGTCTGCCGAGCTCGTCATAGGGTGTATTCGTTGCGCAGATTGCCCGAGCCGTCGGATATTCGGGTTATGTTTCCGTTTTGGTCGTATTCGTAATTAAACTCATATGCTCTACCGAAGGAATGAGACATGACCTTGCCGTCGGTTCGGTTGCCGGCACGGTTACAGACGAAAACCCGATTACAAAATTTCTTCTGATTTAAAATCAATACGAGTCCTAATGTTGGCGGTATAAGATACGGATATAAAATTTTGTCAATTATTTCAAAGACGTCGTTTTGATTTTTGAAATATGGCTGATAAAATAATATCAAGGAAAAACCAAAACAGAACAACGCCGAAAACAAAACCCAATGCGGGGAAAAGATGCTTTATATCATTGGATTTAACCGCAAAATTCCATATATAACTCGGTATAATAAGTATATGGCATATGCAGAACCACCAAATTTGACGGAAATTTTGTTGTTAGAAAACAAGCCAAGTATCTGTCCCTTTGTCATAACTTGCTTGATATAAAATAATTAAATCATTTTCAAAGTATGTTTCTTGAAACAGTTTTCTTGCTTTTGTTTTAACGTCCTTTGTATTTTTTTATTTGTCCCAATGTGGCATTTGAAGGAAACATATTAATCATATCTGTATAATCTTCTAGTATAAATTCTGAACTCATGTTGATTTTAATATGAAATGTTTCAACTGCCAAAAGTCCAAGAAAAATAAAAATTATGATAAATTTAGTGATTCTTTTCATAATTCTATCTCCTTGCAGGATGGTTGGGATCAAAAGGAACATCATCAAAAATTATGATATTGCTTTGATCGGAGGGATCATATTTCCTAACGGTTCCAATTGGTGTAACAACATAATTGATATATTTATTCCATAACGAACAATAAGGACTTTAATCAATTGAGTGTACCTCTTTAACAGTCCATGAAACGGCCGACCAATTATTTTCAAACCTTTGTAATTCCACAAAAACCAAAATTCTTTCTGTCTTTGTTTCGACTATATACGGAACTTTTTAGTGTTCTGAGATTTTTTTCGGTTCTGTTTGTCACGTTCCTACCAATATGCACAATTTCCCCGTATTGAGCTTCAAAAAGAAGGGTCATTCCACAAATAAGTCATTGCAACTTGGTCTGTGGGATTGTTTCTCATGTAATAAAAAGTGATGAGACAAAGACGACGAAAAGTGCATAAACTGCTATTACAATAAGAATGATTCTTTTTGTTTTGCTTTTCATTTTTTACTCCATGACTATTTTCAAAAATTCGTTGAGATCCCAACCCATTGTAAAATGTCCGCCAATTCCAAGATGAGTTTGTATATTAAGTCCCATAAATATTTCATCGGAAAAATCACCTTCTACAGATTTAACAATTGGAATGCTAAATTGAAAGTTATCTTTTAGTGTTTTTGGACAATTGAAAATTTCCCACGGGCTTGATAGCGTTGTGTGCTCATCAGTATCTCTTTCTAAATTTGTTTCAAACCTATGTTCATATGATGATGAAAACCCAAAACGACCTTTTTAGTTGCTCCGGCATACAACCCCGTTTCACCCTTTATGCATGTGTAAAGTTTCAGTGTTCTTAAGCCCAATTGTAATGCTGTCTTGGTAAGCAGCCGCTTTAATATCAAACGGACCAATGGATGTGCCTACTCCAAGTCCTATTCCAACACCAACTTCAATTTGAAAAGAACCAATAATTCCTTTTGCAACCTTCTTGCCAAAATTCCATGCGGAACTGAAAAATCCTCAACTGCTTTCCAAGAGTTACCGGTTGGGTCAACCATATTCACCGGATTAAATCCGCAGTAGGAGTACATATTATACCCCTGTGTGCCTTGACCGGTGGAGACATAGCCGTCGGCATTAACAAACCTACAAATTGAGGGGTCGTAGTAGCGGGTGTTGAGGTAGTAAAGGCCGGATTCGGAGTCGTAGTAATACCCGCGGTAGCGCAGGGAGTTGCAGGCGCCGATTTCGGCCGCCTTTGAGCCCGAAACGGTTATGCCGAAGCCCCAGGCGTTGCCGTAGGTATATTCGACGACGAGTGTGCCCGTTGAGTCGAAAATACCGGTGATGTCGCCCTGAAGATTGCGGCGGAAAACGTAGTCATCACCGCTTAACCTCATGCCGATTGGAGTTCCGTTTTCGTCATAGTCATACCAAACTATGGTGCCGTCCTTGTTTTTCACCCACGAGCTTTGTGCCGTCGTAGTAATATTTCGTGGTGTGGACGGCGGCGCCGTTTTCTTCTCGACCTTGGACTGCCGCTGACCGTTTATGTCATAGGTGAATTCAAGGGTGGTTGCGTCGTCAATTTTTATGCTCCTCAGCTGACGGCCGTTTTGCCACGTCATGACCATGCCATCGCGGTAGCTTAAGGGATTTCCTATCTTGTCATAGGTGAAATTAAACCCCTTGCCGTTGATTCTCGCCGAACTCAGCTGATCCGACCATTCGGTGTTCGAATAGCCGAAGCTGTCGGAACGGTTGGCTTTTTGCGTCGGCATAGGCTTTGCCCTGAAGGGCCTGAACCTTATAGAAATTCCGCTGATAAATGTTGCCGTCTTTTGAGTAGAGATATTCGATTTTCTCACCGACGACCGCCTTGCTGCTTTGGCTGCCGGTCGGGATATTTATTTCGAAGTAAGTCTGCCGAGCTCGTCATAGGTGTATTCGTTGCGCAGATTGCCCGAGCCGTCGGATATTCGGGTTATGTTTCCGTTTTGGTCGTATTCGTAATTAAACTCATATGCTCTACCGAAGGAATGAGACATGACCTTGCCGTCGGTTCGGTTGCCGACGCGGTTATAGTCCATGGTTTCGAAAAACCGATTTATTGCTGCCGAAGGTATATTTCCTTGCCTCCGTTCGGTTCAGTTCATCGAAGGTGTTTTGGACGGAATATCCGTCAAAAATTCACCTTGGAAACAAGTCCGGTTCCGTTTACATAAGTGTACCACGAACCCCTGCTGCCGTCAACGGTTTTATACCTTGAGCCGGATATTCGGTTGAACGCGTCATAGCCGACGTGTGCGCCAAATCCGTCGCCGCGGAGAAAGCTGCTTATTCTGCCTATCGAATCGTAGATAAAGCTTGTTTCCACATTGCTCCCGGTGGTGCTGTCGCAAAGGTAGCTTAAATTTCCGAACCCGTCGTATTTCCAATTGGCCGCGACAAAGGGAAAATTCAGGCGGTTATTTTGGTGACCTGGGTGTTGCGGAGATATTTGTCATAAGAATAGAGAATGCTGTCGCCGTTTCCGTAGACGCTCTTTTCAAGGGTGTTGTTGTCCTCGTTATAGACGTTTTTCATGAGGGCCGTGCCGCCGAGTTTGGTGGCGGTGCGGTTTCCGAATCCGTCATATTCAAAGGAATAGTCGGCGCCTTCGGCGGAAATGCCGGTCAAAAACTGTTTGGTATATGTATAATCCACCCGAGCGCTTGTGCCGTCGGTTTTGCCCTTTTCGACTGTGACCGAATCGGCTTGCTTTTGCCGCCGTAGGTGTATTCGGTGGAGGAGCTCGGCCCGTTCACCTTTTTGACCCTGTCGTCGGCGGTGTATTCGTAATTGACCGTGCCGTCCATGGTGGTGACCGACGTTGTGTGAACGCCCTTTTGGTCATAAGTTGCTTCATTTTCGCTGTAAAGACCCTTTCCGTCGTCTTTGGCAAGCAGAGTGAATTTGCTGCTGCTTCTTTGTGTGGGCGGTGTAGACATACATGCTCGGGTAGGGATTTGAGGAGGTGGGGTCGGGAGCGTCGAGATGAAGATTTTGCGCGCTCTTTGGTGTGAAGGTGTATGTTCCGTCGGAATTTTCCTCAACCTTCCACAGCTGATCCGAGCCGCCGGTATAGGGTTCGAGGTCACCTCCGAGCCCGACGACGTGCCGATAACGCTTAAGGCCTTTTTCGGGTAGCTTGAGGGGTGTATGGAATACCAATCGGCGCCGTTTAAAGAATGCTTTATAAATTCGAAGGTCTGATTGTCCGAAAGGTGAGGGGTGTAGTAGGTTACCTTTGCCCCTGCCGAACCGTCGTTGTTTGAAAGGTCGACGGCCATGTTCTTTTGGCAGGTTATTATGTGGTAATACCGCTGTGATGAAAGCTTTGAGGAAATGCTTTTTTGCCGAGGTCACATTGCCGTTTGAATCGTATTTATAGGCATATTCGATTCCGTCGGCATAGGTGGCGTTTATCCTGTTTTTGTCGGTTTTGTCATAGATATTTACATACCTGCTGCCGGTGGGATTTAAGGCCGACACTACCTTGTTGTCTTTAAAGTCATATTCGGCTTTTTGCTCGGCAAGGTTCTTGACCGAAATAAGGTTGCCGTCGTCGTCATAGGTGTAGGACGGGGTCGCGTCCTTTATGAGCTGAATGTCGTCGAAATATGCTTCGCTGCTGTTTTTGCCGTAGCGGCAGGTTATCTTTATCTTGTCGGGGAGAGTGTGCCGTCGTCGGGGTGGCGGACGGTGAAGGCCTTGGTCATAAACTGCCAATCCCGATTGTATCTGTCGAATTTAAGACCGTCAATTGTCCTTGACGTTCCGTTTGAATAGGTTATTGTTATGTCGACTTCAAACTTCGAACCGTTTGACACCCGATTGCCGTTTTTGTCGGTGGTTTTTTCGGGAAGTCCGAGGCTTTTTGCCGTATCCGCTTAAAATATATGTGTCGTTTGCGCTGCCTTTGACGGTCACCTCTTGGTAAATGCTTTTGTCGGATTTTAGGTCTCCCGAAAGGCGATAGGAGGTGCCGAAAAGGCTGTCGCTTTCGTTTTTTGACATATCCGTCTCCCGACGACGCCGAAACGGCGGTCCAGCCGCCGCTTTGCTCCATGTCGGAATTTTCAAGAAGATTGAGCGAAACGGGGCTATCGGTTTTGGTGAACATGGCGCCGTCGACATAAACCGTGCCGATCGCCGCGCCCTCAAGCACAAATCCCGCCCTGACCGTCTTGCTTTCGCCGAGAGTCACGGTGGTGAAAAGCCGCTGCCAGTCGGAGGAGGGGGTGTCTATGGCGCAAAAGCTGTTCCCCGAAAGGGCCGAGACCCCGTCGGTTATGCTCAGCCCGAATTTTCCGTCCGAAAGGCTTTCGGCCTTTACATATGCCGAGGAGGTGTATTTGCCCGCCGGCAGGGTCAGTATCTGATAAAGGGTTTGATCCGAGCCTTTTGATGTGCGGCTCATTTTCATGGAGCGGTTTCCCGCAAAGGCCTTTGACGAATCGGCGGTGTAGGACGCGCCCGAAAGATATTTCCAGGAAGAATTTGCTTCAAAGCTGCCGTTTTTGATGAGGTTTGCCGCCTTGTTCGCGGCATAGGAGGTCAGCAGCTTGTTGTTTTTTGCAAATTTCTCCTCGGTCACAACGGGGAATATTCGTTGCATTCCACGCCGTAGAACTCGGGGTCATGCTGCTGTCGGTGAGATATGCGTTGGTTATATAGTCGCTTATCTTTTGCCCGTAGCTGTTGAAAAGGCAATGCTCGTAAAATCTGTCGGAGGCGCTTGAAGAAACGCTGCCCGAGGGGCCCGGGTGGGTGAAAAGGGTTTTGTCGGGTAAATATTCGGCCCACATGACGGTTTTTGTCGAGCCGTCGGCGCTTTCGTAAAGAGACTGCAGCTTTCCGTTGGCATATGTTATGCCGAGCACCGAGCTTTTGGTTTTTATTTCGCTTAAAAGCCCGTCGGAGGTGTAGGAAAAGGTAGTTACAAGACTGTTGTGGTGGTTTATTTTAATGAGCTTTTCGTCGGAATATTCAAAGCTCACCGTTCTGCCGTCGGAAGCGGATATTTTGGTCAGCAGATTTCCCGAATAGGCAGGAGACCTTACGCCCCGAATAATCGGTGACCGAAACGGGACGGTGGTTTGACAGCGACACCGTCGTTTTCTTGCCGTCGGTATACTGTGTTTCGCAAAGACTTCCCCAAGAGTCGAAAACCTTTTTTGTTCCGTCTTTTAGGGTGATTATATACTGATTGGTTGAGCCGGAGGGCAGCCTTAAAGGTCATGCCCCGTCCCGCCTCGTCGCAAAAGCTCGGCGCCGGCCGTTTCTTCGACAAAAATATATTTCGGTTCCGTCCTCGTCACGGTATCTTACTTTATACTTTTCCGCAAGACCGTTGCCCGACACGAGAGACACCGTTTCGCAAATGTTGAGCGTCCAGCCCTTTCCGAAACCGCTTTGGACTCCCTTAAAGGAGGTGTCGTTGACGTGCTTAATGTCGACGCCGGGGAAATTACCGCCGAAAGCGATGTCGTCGGTGATGTGGGTGACTTTGCCGGTATATTCGTTGAAATAGCTTTGTCCCCGAATGACCGGAGTCATAGCTTTTGTATGAATTGAAGTCGTTAAGTCCGTTTGTGTTTAGGTAAACAATCATAAGCTGCGGACGGTAATTCTTATATGCCGAGCCTGCGTCCTTGGAGATGTATCTTCTGGCGTTGCCGTTGTTCTCGTATTTGTCGGCGACAAACATAATGCCGTTGTTGCTTTCGCCTTCATACCATGCTTTGACGGCGCGGGTGATGTCGAAGGTGTCCCACCCCGCCGTGAGACATTCGACTTCCTTTGTGTCCATATATGCCGAGTCGTATGCCGTGTTGAAATTTATCGAGCCGTTGGTCCAGCTGCCGGTGATTCGGTGTGCGTTTATGCGGTATTTGGTGCCCTTTATGCCCACAAGGTTGTTGCTGCTGCTGTCGCAGTTTCCGTATTGACAAAGCCCCATATATGCTTTGCAGACCTTATCCCCTCGCGAAGGGCGGGGAGACTGTATTTTATATAGGTTTTCGCCTTGGCTCTTTTGTCTCCGCCCTCGGTTATTTCTCCCACATACATGTGCTCGGTGGTGGTGTTTTTGCCGAGGGTGCCGTCGGTCTTTTTGTATACATATCCGCTGGAAAAGCCCTCCTGATAGGTTACTTCGGTTTGAACAACCGGGTCGATAACGATCGGAAAGGCTCTTTTGCCGTCGCTTATCCACTCTTTGCTTGGAACAAGCGTCAGGATATATTCGTTTTGTTTTTGCCATGAGAAAGGCCGAGGGATACGTTTTCCGAATGTGCGCCCGCCGCGTCATACATAAATGGGGAGGGTATGACAAAAACGGTTTCGCCGTCGACGTTTTTTAAATTCCACGGCGTTGTCTTTAAGTTCGGGAGTCAGGTCTTTCGGATAAAGGGAAAATTCAAAGGAAGAAGGGGAGGCGGCTTTCTTTAAAATTATGTTTTCCTTAATAAAATCCGAAATAACCGAGTATTCGAAATCCACTCCGTCAAAAAACATCGGAATATGTAACCGACGAGGAAATGTTACGCAGCACCGAGGGGTCGCCGCTTTCATCGGCGCTTTGGGCAGAGCCGTCGGTTTTGACCGACTTTCTTTGAGCGCCCTTTATGCCGAAGGAGAGTTTGTATTCGTTTTTTTTATGTTAACAAGTTTTTTTGAACTCGACTTTTTTGCAAATTTAATTTTGAAATTGTTCTGCGAATTGAATAGCCTTGGTTGCTTTCCGAAGCGCTTTGTTCTGAGGGTTCGCCGTCTCCGGCATAATCGTTTGTTTCTTTTTCAAAAGGTGCCCTGCACCGAAATTTCCGTATCTTCAAAAGAGGTTTGTTCGTCGTTTTCGTTTGCGGTTTCGTCATCAAAAAAAGGGAGGTGTTATCTTCTTTAAGGCGGTTGTCTATCTCCACCCATTCTCCGTCCTGCTCAAAATGGACGGATTTTTTCATACTGGCGGCCATCATTCTGCCGTCGGACAGCTCAAAAATGCTTGACATACCTGTCCCGCAGCTCGGTTATTTCTCTCACAATGCCCGGCAGTAAAGAACCGCTGCCTATTTCGCTTTCGTCGTCAGGAACACCGTATGAAAAAAATGCGCCGTCGCTTGCTGCATATACCGGCGCATAAAACATCTGTAAACATACCAAAACCGACATCAACATTGCTATACGCTTTCTCATACTCTTTTTTCATATTATTTTCCTTTCGTAATAAATAAAGTTTTCGGTCGGTCAAATATTCAGTTGTCGGAAAAAGTTCTTATCTTCAAAATTATCTACTTTTAATCTCTCTAATGTGATTGTATATAAAAATAATAAAATTATCAATATAAATTTGGAGAAATTACAAAATTGTAATTGTGTATTATGAAGATTTGATATTCTGCATTGCTTTGCGAAAATAAAATTTTTCAAAATTTACGGTTAAAGCGGAGTGTTTTATAAAAAGCACCGAGCCGAGCGGCTTGGTGTGTCGGGTCTGTGACAGAAAAAGCAGCACCTTATTTTTGGTGAGCGGCGAGTGAAAGAAAAAATATAAATAAAAGGGAAAAGCGGAGAGAACAAAAAAGACGATTTTCAAAAGAAAATCGTCTTTTTGTGGTGGGCCATCAGGGACTCGAACCCCGGACCGACCGGTTATGAGCCGGTTGCTCTAACTAACTGAGCTAATGGCCCGTATCTAACGGACCATTGAATTATACCAAACGGACATATGTTTGTCAAGGGGTTTGACGGCAATTTTTCAAAAAGTCGGCCTGAGACGAGTCAGCTTTCGGTAGTATTTTTACACCGAACACAAAATATATTATGTGGGCGACCCATACGGCGGCGAGTATGGCGCAGGGTATGTAGAGAGCCTTTCTAAGCATCATTACAAAGCCGAAAATCATGAGGGCCGACACGGTAGTCAGTATTTTGATTTTGGTCTTTTTTGTCATGCCCTCGCCCTTTACATAGGACTCAAGGTTGTTTTTATAAAGCCTTGTGCCGAGAAACCAGTTATGCAGCCTTTCCGACGACCGGGAAAAGCAGAACACCGTAACGAGAAAAAACGGAACGGTGGGCAGAATGGGGAGCACTATTCCGATGCAGCCGAGCGCAAGGCAAAGGCAGCCGACGATTAAAAAATAAGTCTTTTGAGTTTCATTTTTCTTTCCTTTTCAACTCATTCTTCCGTGCTCCACCGAATAAATCCTATCTGCAATTCGCATGGTGGATTTGCGGTGGGAGACGAGAAGAACGGTTTTATCGTTCTTTCGATGTCGAGAGATTTAAGTATGATTGCTTCATTCAGGCTGTCAAGATTGCTTGTGGGTTCGTCAAGCAGCATAAACGGAGCATCGTGCAAAAAGGCGCGGGCAATGCCTATTCTTTGGCGCTCTCCGCCCGAAAGGGTGTCGCCCAGCTCGCCAACGGGTGTGTCATAGCCGTCCTTTAGGGTCATGATAAAATCGTGAACCGAGGCTTTTTGCAGGCCTCCTCGATTTCCCTTGTCGGTGGCGTTTGTTTTTGCAATGCGAATGTTGTTTTTATGCTGTCGTGAAACAGGTGGGTCTCCTGAGTCACAAAGCTTTCGGCGTTTCTCAGACTTTCGGTGTTGATTTTCGAAATGTCGGTATCGGAAATGCGGATTTGCCCCTCTTTTGTGTCCCAAAACCGCATAAACAACTTGAGAAGTGTGGATTTTCCGCTTCCGGAAGCGCCCGTTATGCCGATGACCGAGGCTTTGGGAATGTCCACCGACAAATCTTTTAAAATAACGTCTCCGCCGTAGGAAAAGGTGACATTTTGTGCGCCGGCGCCGGAAAATTCAATGTCCTGTCCGTCGAATATTTCCTCGACGGCGGGACTCTTCCAAAATGTCGAGAACGCGGTTGCCTGCGGCAAAGGTGTTTTGAAGTGTGCTGCCGAGGTTTGAAAGGG